>Ga0247820_10000081_pt1 | contig 43490 bp, 42 predicted proteins | sample 13C_Glucose_Day1_2_FD_192480 | JGI IMG/M metagenome (GOLD analysis project Ga0247820, IMG submission 192480) | Soil microbial communities from agricultural site in Penn Yan, New York, United States - 13C_Glucose_Day14 | ecosystem: Environmental > Terrestrial > Soil > Agricultural land | place...
CTCTAGAGACGCGCGAAGCAGTTCACCCAAATATTTTCCCCACACCGAACGAAACTCAAAATCCGCTACATTTTTCTCCGCAAACTCAGCAACCGAGATTGAACTTTCTACCGCATTTTTTAGAACCGCGTAATACGCCTCAAAGCGATCCATAGACTCTTGTTTTCTTAATCTTTCATGACGTCTACTTTGGCCATTACTAATCGCGAAGGCTCCAACAATAGCGCCAACTGAGCCAACAGCCTGCACCCAGGAGGCAGTTCCAGGGTGTTTTTCGATCCAGCAAAGCAATTCTACCCAGTTCATGAAGTCGTCCACCAAAGACGCAGACTATAGAGGCTAGAAGCCACTAATGACCACAGCAATCGACCTATTCGCCGGCCTCGGCGGATGGAGCACCGGAGCGCGCGCCGCAGGCGTCCAGGTTCTCTGGGCGGCAAACTACTGGCCTGAGGCTGTGAAGTGGCATGCAGCCAATCACCAAGATACCGACCACGTATGCCAGGACCTGCACCAAGCCAACTGGGCAGCAGTTCCGCGCACCGACATCGGCATCGCTTCCCCATGCTGCCAGGGCCACGCAAAGGCACGTGGCAAGAAGAACGGAAACCCGGAGCATGATGCGTCGAGATCCACGGCCTGGGCTGTGCCGTCCTCAGCTGAGGTCCTGCAGCAAGACGCCTGGGCGATTGAGAACGTACCCGAATTTGTGAACTGGGTGCTCTACCCTAGCTGGGTGGATGCGATGCAGCACCTTGGTTACCAGGTCGCGCCGCACATCGTCGATTGCGCTGACCTCGGCGTGCCGCAGCACCGGGTGCGCCTCTTCCTGATCGGCACCAAGAGCAAGGCGCCGATCCAGCTTCAGCTCCAGCAGTGCGAACATGTGCCGGCGAGCAACTTCCTCGACTTCGATGCAGGGCGCTGGTCGCCAATCGAGAAACCAGGCCGAGCCCAGGCCACGCTAGACAGGGTCCGCAACGGCCGCCAGCGCTTTGGCGACAGGTTCATCATGCCCTACTACGGCAAGGGCTCCGGTACCACCGGGCGCGACATCAACCGGCCGATCGGCACCATCACTACCCTGGATCGCTGGGCACTGGTCGACGGCGACCGCATGCGGATGCTCAGCGCCAGCGAGGCCCTGGCCGCGATGTCATTCCCGGCCGACACCCTGCGCCCGAATAACCACCGGTTGACCATGCACATGGCCGGCAACGCGGTACCACCGCTGGCCGGCCAACGCGTGATAGAAGCGCTCATGAAAGCAGCCTAAACCATCTTGGGCCTCAGCCAGGCCTCTATGGATGATATTTCTCGTTGCACATCCGCGCTGAACACGTCACTTTCATCAAGCACCTCGTACATAATATCGCGTCGTTTCTTTATCACATTCCTGTAGGAGCGCCGTTCGTCTTCGTCATTCTTAGGATTAGTCACATCAAGATAGAGCTTGATTGCAACGAATAACTCTCGCTCCAACTTAAAAATAATGGAGAACTTATCAACAGCCTCTTTCCCCCATACTGCCTCGGCTTCCACTAGCGAAGCACGTAACGGGGCCTTGGCTTCACCAAGTTTTTCGAAACGAGCAGAATAAGCCCGTACATTTCCTTGATGGTTATCGATTCTCTGATCACCGGTCAGCCCCTCATCTGGCACATGCATTTCATAGGCCATAACCATTGGATTTCGCACCACACTAAAGCCATCACGAAATTTGTAAGTTTCGATCAGCAGCCTTCGAGCCAGCTCATGATCTGCGGTCACTTTAAATTGCCGACGCCAAGTACTAAGCCCTCTCAATCCGACATACGCAGCTACAGCAACACCTAAAGCAGTCACAATAGTTCCGGCTACAGCGAACACATCCTTTGTAATTCCCCAGTCCACATCCGAAATCGCCCAACAAATCGACATAGCCAGCCTCCGTTCAATCTTGGCGATAGTAGCGCCGGAGTATCCCCATGCCCACAGAAAACCGATTCTTGGCCAGTGTGTCAGCCAAGCGCGATGAGCAGTGCGACCTAATCATTTGGAAACGTCGGGCCATCGAGGCCGAATCCAAGCTCCGCACATACGATCCACAGATAGTGAAGCTCGGCGAGCGAGCCATGCAGGCGCTGCTGGCTGAACCGAAGCCGGCGCAGATGGTGCTGACCAGGTGCAGGTTGTGCGACCAGCTGCAGGCCGACCTGACGGAGCGCGATGAGTTGATCGACAGGCTCCGCACGATCGGAGACCGCAACGTTTGCCACGTCAACAACGGCTCATGCCCCGACGAGGTCGAAGGACATGCTGCGCGTGACAACGACTGCCCTGCCTGCCAGGCCCTTATGGATGCCGACGTGCTGCTCGGGAAATCCTGAAGGAGCATATTTGTACTCCGCCCAGCTGTAACCCCTCCCCCAACTACTCAAGCCCGCCGACATGCGCGGGCGAGGATGACCTATGCCCAATCACACCGTGAAATGCAGCAGGTGCCGGAACCAGCACAAGGAAAGCGAGCGCGTTCTCGCTGCCTGCAGATGGCTAAAGGGTGCCAGCACCATGGTCTGCCCGCGCTGCCGGTGCACCAGCTACTACATCGTCGAGCCTGCGCCAGCGGCCTGACCACCAATCTGCCGCCACCGGCGGCGTGGAGACCAACATGCAAGACGACGAATGTCAGCCGGTGGCCTATGTATCCGACAAGGTCCAAGAGGAAAAAATGGCCGAACTGATCGGGACGACCAAGCGGGCCTTGGAAGGAAAGCGAAGCCGTGGCGTGATCCCTGAGGGGGTTTGGAAGAAGATCGACGGCCGGATTTTTTACAGCATCAGGAGATACGAAGCGTGGCTGGAAGGAAGCTGGGGCTACCCACTGGAGTCGAGCTCATCGGCAAGTCAATTCGGATCCGTTTTACTTGGAACGGTGAGCGTCGATCCGAAACGCTCGCATATCCCCAAACCGCCAAGGGGATCAAGGCGGCAGCCGATCTACGCACTCAAGTAGTCAGCCTGGCCAAGCACGGTGTGCTGGACGAAAAAAGGTACGCCGAGCTGTTCCCGGCCTCAAGCTACACAGCGCCAGCCAACGAACTGATGTTCGGCGAGTACGCACAGAGCTGGCTGGACAGCCTGGAGGTAGTGAATGACACACGGGGCAACTACAAAGGTTTGATGAACAACTACTGGATGCCCCATCTGGCGGCGCTGCCGATCAAGGCAGTAACGCCGATGGTGCTGAGGGAGGTGGTCGCAAAGACCGAATGGAAGAGCTCGACAGTCAAGCGCGCCGCCATTGCCCGGGTTAAGGCGATGTTCCGCGCAGCGGTTTATGACGAGGTTGTAGATAGGAACCCAGCGGCATCAATCCAACTGCCGCAGAAGAACAAGAAGCAGGTCGACCCTTTCACTGTTGGAGAGGCGGAGGAGCTGATCAGTTGGATGTACAAAAACTTTTCACGTTGCAACCAGGTGTTCGCAGCCTTCTATGAGTTCGCCTTCTATACCGGCATGCGCACCGGCGAAATCATGGCACTGCGCTGGGACGAGATCGATTTCGAGAAGAAGACGGCTCACGTCTGCCGGATCGTTGTAGAGAACCAGGTCGTGGAGCGGACGAAGACCAAGTACACCCGAACGATCATGCTCAACAGTCGCGCCATGGCAGCCCTCGGGCGAGCCAGAGAAATTGCAACCGCTCGAAAGCGAAACGGTAGACGGGTGTCCGCTGAATCACCATTCATCTTTCAGCCTGCCGGCAGGTCCCCTCACATGAAAGGCACCAGCACGCCGGGATTTCACTTCAACCAGGCGGTCGAAGCGACCTCAATACGGTTCAGGCCACAGTACAACTGCAGGCACACCTATGCCACGATGTGCCTCATGTCAGGAATGAACCCGGCCTTCATCGCCGGACAGCTAGGACACTCTGTACAGGTCCTGCTCACAACCTACGCGAAGTGGCTGAATTCAGCGAACGATTGGTCCGAGCTGGCCAAGCTTGAGGCAGTGGTAATTGGTACAGAATTGGTACAGGATTAAATTTCGTTCACGTTGCGCCCTTTAGATATAAGGCATTCGACAGCGGTTCGACCATACTCCAAAATGCAACGGTTTTTTGGGGGAAACCCTTGCACAGCCAACGACATACCAACATTTAGTGAGCCTCAACGTGAAAACTTCCCTGTCCATCCTCAGCCTGCTGCTGTTGCTCACAGGTACCGCGACCCTACCGTCGACCGCTGCTGCACAACCCCCGGCCCAGGTCCAGCGTGACCCAAGCAAGCTGCACCTGGCCTCTGGCAGCGCCCTGTTGATCGACCTCAACACCAACAAGGAGCTGTATGCCAGCCACGCCGATCGCGTGCGCCCCATCGCCTCGGTCACCAAGCTGATGACCGCGATGGTCGTGCTCGACGCCAAGCTGCCCATGGACGAAATGCTCGGCATGACCATCGCCAACAACCCGGAGATGAAGGGCGTGTACTCGCGGGTACGCCTGGGCAGTGAGCTGAACCGGCGCGAGACGTTGCTGATCACCCTGATGTCGTCGGAAAACCGCGCGGCCAACACCCTGGCCAACCACTACCCCGGTGGCTATGGCGCCTTCATCAAGGCGATGAACGCCAAGGCCCGCAGCCTTGGCATGAGCCGCACCCGCTACGTCGAGCCGACCGGCCTGTCGACCCTGAACGTGTCCACCGCCCACGACCTCGCCAAGTTGTTGATGGCCTCGCGCAAGTATCCGCTGCTCAGCGAGCTGTCGACCACCCGCGAGAAGACCGTGGCGTTCCGCAAGCCCAACTACACCCTGGGCTTTCGCAACACCGACCACCTGGTGAACAAGAGCAACTGGGACATCGCCCTGACCAAGACCGGCTTCACTAACGAAGCGGGGCATTGCCTGGTGCTGCTGACGAAGATGGACAACCGTCCGGTGGCCATGGTGATTCTCGACGCCTACGGCAAGTACACCCACTTCGCCGATGCCAGCCGCATGCGCCAGTGGCTGGAGACCGGCAGCGCCAAGCCGGCGCCGGCGGTGGCCATGCAGTACAAGAGCGAGCGCCAGAGCCGCGCGCGCCTGGCGCAGGACTGACACACCGCTGAAACGACGACGCCCCGCATGATGCGGGGCGTCTTGCTTTACCGGTATGGGTCTCAGGCCTGGGTGGCGATCATGCCACCGGCGCTGCTGCCGCCAGTCTTGGTCAACGCTTCGAGCAACTGTTGCGTGGCGGCCAGGATCTGCCCGCTCAGGGTGGCGATGCTCGCCTGTTTGGCGGTGATCATGGCCAGCTTGGAGGTTTCGTCCATCTCTTGCTCGGCAATCATCGCCAGTTGCTTCTGCTCTTCGGCAAGCTGCTTCTGCAATTGCTTGATCATGTCGCGCAGCTGGGTAATGTGCCCCGGCTCGCCGCTGCCCTCACCGCCCTCGGCCTGCTTGGCCTCCTCGGCCTTGCCCGGGGTGGTTTCACCCGACAGGTCCACCGCGACGCTCGTCAACGGCTTTTCTTTCTTTTCTGCGGGCTGGGCGTTGGCCACACTGGTGATCACGCCCATCGTCGCACTGTTGATACCTACCATTCCCTAATCCTCCGTGGTGGGTCCTTTCAATACCAGCGCTATCGGCCGCGCCACGGCAGACTTGATGGCTTTACGCCGATAAATTTACCCCCTCGTCATTCGTCCACCACATACCCGAGCCATGCCCTGGCGCCCCTGGCGACCCGACAGGCCGACCCGATCAGCCCCGCAACGAGATGGCAATGACCAAGACCCGTTCCCGCAAAGCCTTGTACATCGGCCTGCCCCTGGCCCTGGTGGCCGCCCTGGGTGGCGCCGCCGGCTATTACTTCTGGAAGCAGGACAGCGGCTATCCCCGCGCCATCGTGCAGCAGGCCAATGAACTGCACGAACACATGCTCTCCTTCGACAGCCATGTCACCGTGCCGCTGGGCTACGGCAGCGACGGCTACGAGGCTGACAAGGACGGCCGTGGTCAGTTCGACCTGGCCAAGGCGGCCAAGGGCCGGTTGTCGGGCGCGGCGCTGACCGTCTTCGGCTGGCCCGAGCTGTGGAACGGCCCGAACGCACCGCACCGTCCGACCCCGGGCTTCGTCGACGAGGCCCGCAACCAGCAGGAAGTGCGCTACAAGATCATCAGCGGGATCGTGCGCGACTTCCCCAACCAGGTCGGCATCGCCTACACCCCCGAGGACTTCCGCCGCCTGAACGGCGAAGGCAAGTTCGCCATCTTCATCAGCATGCTCAACGCCTACCCGCTGGGCAACGACCTGTCGCAGCTCGACCTGTGGAGCAAGCGCGGCATGCGCATGTTCGGCTTCAGCTACACCGGCAACAACGCCTGGGCCGACTCCTCGCGCCCGCTGCCGTTCTTCAACGACACCCCCGACGCCTTCGGCGGCCTGTCGCCACTGGGCGAGCAGGCGGTCAAGCGGCTCAACGACCTGGGCGTAATCATCGACGTCTCACAGATGTCCACCCTGGCCCTGGAAGACGTGGCCCGCCTGAGCCGCGCCCCGTTCGTCGCCTCGCACTCGGCGCCGCGGGCGCTGGTGGACATCCCGCGCAACCTCTCCGACAAGGAGATGCAGTTGATCAAGGACAGCGGCGGCGTGCTCCAGGTCGTGGCCTTCACCACCTACCTCAAGCCGCTGAGCAAGCCGACCCTGGAAAAACTCGAGGCCCTGCGCGCGCGCTTCGACCTGCAACCGCTGCAAGGCCTGACCAACGCGCTGATGCCAGGCGACCCGATCATCGCCATCTGGCCCGAGGCGCGCTTCGGCGAATACGCCAGCAGCCTTTACGCCATCGTCGACGAAGAGCCCCGTGCCGGCCTCAAGGAATACGTCGATGCCATCGACTACGCCGTGAAGAAGATGGGTATCGACCATGTCGGCATCAGCTCCGACTTCAACGATGGCGGCGGCGTCACCGGCTTCATGAACGTCGGCGAGATCCGTAACGTCACCGCCGAGCTGCTGACCCGCGGCTATTCCGAAACCGATATCGCCAAGCTCTGGGCGGGCAACTTCCTGCGAGTGTGGGGGCAAGTGCAGAAAGCCGCCAACCCGGTGGCCCTGCTCGACAACAACCGGGAAACTCGCCATGACTGACCGGCGCGCCTTCCTCAAGCAGGCCGCCGCCCTGGCCGCCAGCCTGCCCTTGCTGCCCGGTGCCCTGGCCGCCGAACCGGCAGCCCCGACACTGCAAGGTCCGGGCAAATGGCGCCAACTGCGCCAACTGTTCCCCCTGGCCCCCGATGTCGCGCACTTCGCCAACTTTCTGATTACCGCCCACCCGCGCCCGGTGCAGGAAGCGATCGACCGCCACCGCGCCACCCTCGACCGCAACCCGGCCCTGTGCATGGACTGGGAAAGCCAGTACGAATGGCAACGCGAGGACGAGGTCCGCGAATGGGCGGGCCGCTACCTGGATGTGCGTCCGCGCCAGGTTGCCCTGACCGGCAGCACCACCGAGGGCCTCGGCATGATCTACGGCGGCCTGCATGTGGCGCCGCACCAGGAAATCCTCACCACCGAACACGAGCACTACTCGACCCACAATTGCCTGGCGTTCCGCCAGCGCCAGCACGGCACCCAGGTGCGCAAGCTGCGCCTGTTCGACAAACCCGGCGAGGTCTCCACTGATCGGGTCCTGAGCCTGATCGACCGCAGCATCCGCCCCGAGACCCGGGTGCTGGGCATGACCTGGGTGCACTCGGGCAGCGGCGTCAAGCTGCCGGTGGGCGCCATCGGCGAACTGGTGCGCCAGCACAATCGCAACCGCGACGAGGCTGATCGTATCCTCTACGTGGTCGATGGCGTGCATGGTTTCGGCGTGGAAAACGTGCGCTTCGCCGACTTCAACTGCGACTGGTTCATCGCCGGCACCCACAAATGGATGTTCGGCCCCCGGGGCACGGGGATCATCTGCTCGGCGTCGGAGCAGATGCAGCACCTGACGCCGACCTTCGCCACCTTCTCGCGCAACGAGGACTTCGGCACCATCATGACCCCGGGCGGTTACCACGCCTTCGAGCACCGCTGGGCGCTGGGCGAGGCCTTCAAGCTGCACCTTGCCCTAGGCAAGGCCGACGTCCAGGCGCGTATCCATCAGCTCAACGACTACCTCAAGGCACGCCTGGCCGAGCACCGCGCCATCGAGCTGGTGACCCCGGTCAGCCGTGAGTTCTCCGCCGGTTTCACCTTCCTGCGCATCAAGGACCGCGATCCCGACGCCGTGGCGGCCTACCTGAACGCCAACAAGGTCATGGTCGATGCCGTGGACCGCGACGTCGGGCCGGTGATCCGCTTTGCGCCCAGCCTGCTCAACGACGAGCAACAGATCGATCGGGCCATGGCGCTACTGCGCAAGCAGATCGGTTGAAACGCCTCCTGCTGTAATGGGGCCGCTCTGCGGCCCTTTCGCCGACAAGTCCAACTTCCCTTGCAGGCATGCCTGCAGACAGACACGGCCCGGACTGTGCCGTACGCCTGCTTGTCGGCGAAAAACCAACGTGCACGGGCGATCATTGCACCAGCGCAATGAGCCAACTGCATCGTTAAATATTATTGACCTAAACCCCCGCCAAACCCTTGCCAGCCAAGGCCTTGAACATCGCAACCCCCCGGAAACCGGCGCCTGGGCGCCCCGCCACTCGTTTGACATATCGAACGGCTCTGGCAAGCTAGGAGTCAGGCCCCGACCGACATCGCCTGCAAGGCGAGCCGGCAGTGCTCGGGGCTCCAGGCAGCACTGAAGGCCCCGGCCGTGCGCCTGCACAACAACGACAGGCATGACCTGTCTCAAGGTGACATATGTCCAACAGCAACATTGGCAACAAGCAACCCTCCCTGCGCAAACCCGTCGTCCTGATGACCATGGGCAGCCAAGAGCGCAAAGGCCATGACTATCAGGTCATGACCCACAAATACATCACCCCGCTGGTCGATTTCGCCGGTTGCGTCCCGGTCCTGGTGCCCACCTGCTGTGGCGTCGAAGACCTCGAGACCTACCTGGACATGGCCGACGGCGTCTACCTGACCGGTGCCGGCAGCAACATCGACCCGAGCCTCTACGGCCAGGAAAACCAGACCCCCGGCAAGGGCCAGGACAAAGACCGCGACCTGTTCGACATGCCGCTGGTCAAGGCCGCGATCAAGCGCGGCCTGCCGATCTTCGGCATCTGCCGCGGCATGCAGGAAATCAACGTGGCCCTGGGCGGTGACATCTACCAGAAGGTCTACGCCGAACCCGGCTTCAACGACCACCGGGAAAACCCGGAAGATCCGGTCGAAGTCCAGTACGCCGCGGTGCACAGCGTGAAGATCAAGCCAGGCAGCTGGCTGCGCGATACTCTGGGCACCGACGAGATCCGCGTCAATTCGCTGCACGGCCAGGGCCTGCGTAACCTGGGTGCCGGCATCGAGCCGATCGCCCATGCCGAAGACGGCCTGGTCGAGGCGATCCACGCCCCGAGCCTGTCGCCCTTCCTGTTCGCGGTGCAGTGGCACCCGGAGTGGCAGGCGGCGAAGAACCCCGACTCGATCAAGATGTTCCAGGCCTTCGGCGACGCCTGCCGCGCCCAGGTCCGCAAGTCCCAGGTCAAGCACCACCAGGCTGCCTGATCCACTGAAGCTTCGTTAGCTTTGATCGCGGGGCGGTGCAATACCGCCCCCGTTTCCCCGGTCACCCTCTGCTGGTCCCAGAACACTTCCCGTGGAAGCGGGCGGCGGGCTTGTGCCTGTCTCCGCGATCTTTTTTTCTCCTCCTCCACAAGTCATACGACAACACTCCTCTGCAAAATTCTCAGGTTTACGCGTTCCCCTGTAGGAGCGGCCTTATGCCGCGAAAGGGTCGCAACGCGGCCCCGGCGATCGTGGCTCAACGCCGAAATTCCGGGGCCGCTGTGCGGCCCTTTCGCGGCACAAGGCCGCTCCTACAGGGGTTGGCGCTGTCATGGCGGGATGGATTCAAAATTTCTACCGCGAGGGACTAGTCATGATTGTAGTTGTACGATAACTTACCTCTCACCTTGGTTCCCCCTCCTCCAAGCGCCACAGGATGCCTACAACAATGACCCCACAAGAACTGCAATCCATCCTCTCCCACGGCCTGCTGTCGTTCCCCGTCACCGACTTCGACGCCCACGGCGACTTCAACCCGGCCGGCTACGTCAAGCGCCTGGAATGGCTCGCCCCCTACGGCGCCAGCGCGCTGTTCGCCGCCGGCGGCACCGGCGAGTTCTTCTCCCTGGCCGCCAGCGAGTACAGCCAGGTGATCAAGACCGCCGTCGACACCTGCGCCACGTCGGTGCCGATCCTCGCCGGCGTCGGCGGCTCGACCCGCCAGGCCATCGAATACGCCAAAGAGGCCGAGCGCCTCGGCGCCAAAGGCCTGCTGCTGCTGCCCCACTACCTCACCGAAGCCAGCCAGGACGGCGTCGCCGCCCATGTCGAGGCGGTGTGCAAGGCGGTGAATATCGGCGTGGTGGTATACAACCGCAACGTCTGCCGGCTGAACGCCGACCTGCTGGAACGCCTGGCCGAGCGCTGCCCGAACCTGATCGGCTACAAGGACGGCCTGGGCGACATCGAGCTGATGGTGTCGATTCGTCGCCGCCTGGGTGATCGCTTCAGCTACCTGGGTGGCCTGCCTACCGCCGAGGTGTATGCTGCGGCGTACAAGGCCCTGGGCGTACCGGTGTACTCCTCGGCGGTGTTCAACTTCGTGCCGAAGACGGCGATGGACTTCTACCACGCCATCGCCCGCGACGATCACGCCACCGTGGCCAAGCTGATCGACGACTTCTTCCTGCCGTACCTGGACATCCGCAACCGCAAGGCCGGCTATGCCGTGAGCATCGTCAAGGCCGGGGCGAAGATCGCCGGCTACGACGCCGGGCCCGTGCGCACGCCGCTGACCGACCTGACCGCGCAGGAGTACGAGATGCTCGCCGCGCTGATGGACAAGATGGGCCCGCAATAAGCGAACGCCCTGCGGCCTGCCGATGCCGCCGCCGGAGCAGGGCCACCCTGCTCCGGCCCACAACCGATCCCCGTATAAAAATAACGAGTGGGAGTAACCAGCATGCAAGCGACGAAAAAGACGCATGTGCGCTACCTGATCCTGTTGATGCTGTTCCTGGTGACCACCATCAACTACGCCGACCGCGCCACCATCGCCATCGCCGGCTCCAGCCTGCAGAAGGACCTGGGCATCGACGCGGTCACCCTCGGCTACATCTTCTCCGCCTTCGGCTGGGCCTACGTGGCCGGGCAGATCCCCGGCGGCTGGCTGCTTGACCGCTTCGGCTCGAAGAACGTCTACGCCTTCAGCATCTTCACCTGGTCGCTGTTCACCCTGCTGCAGGGCTTTGTCGGCGGCCTGCCGGTGGCCTGGGCGGTGGTCACGCTGTTCACCCTGCGCTTTCTGGTCGGCTTCGCCGAAGCGCCGTCGTTCCCCGGCAATGCCCGGATCGTCGCGGCCTGGTTCCCGACGCAAGAGCGCGGCACCGCCTCGGCGATCTTCAACTCGGCGCAGTACTTCGCCACCGCGCTGTTCGCGCCGATCATGGGCTGGATCGTCTTCACCTTCGGCTGGGAACATGTGTTCGTGGTGATGGGCGCGCTGGGCATCGTGTTCTCGGCGGTGTGGCTCAAGACCATCTACAACCCGCGCCAGCATCCGCGCATCAGCGCCGCCGAGCTCGAGCACATCGAACAGAACGGCGGCCTGGTGGACATGGACCAGAAACGCGGCAACGACGGCCCGAAATGGGGCTATATCAAGCAACTGCTGACCAGCCGCATGCTGCTGGGCGTCTACCTGGGCCAGTACTGCATCAACGCCATCACCTACTTCTTCCTCACCTGGTTCCCGGTGTACCTGGTGCAGGAACGCGGCATGACCATCCTCAAGGCCGGCTTCATCGCCTCGTTGCCGGCAGTGTGCGGCTTCATCGGCGGCGTGCTTGGCGGCGTGCTGTCGGACTGGTTGCTGCGCCGCGGCAACTCGCTGACCTTCTCGCGCAAGCTGCCGATCGTCTGCGGCCTGCTGCTGTCGACCACCATGGTCTTCTGCAACTACGTCGAGGCCGAATGGATGGTGGTCGGTTTCATGACCCTGGCGTTCTTCGGCAAGGGCATCGGCGCGCTGGGCTGGGCGGTGGTCGCCGACACCTCGCCCAAGCAGATCGCCGGGCTGTCGGGCGGGCTGTTCAACACCTTCGGCAACATCGCCTCGATCACCACGCCGATCGTCATCGGCTACATCATCAGCGCCACCGGCTCGTTCAAGTGGGCCCTGGTGTACGTGGGCGCCAACGCCCTGGTGGCAGTGTTCAGCTACCTGGTGATCGTCGGTCCGATCAAGCGCATCGAGCTCAAGGACAACCCGAAGCAGGAAGCGGCACCCACCACTGAACTCGCCACTTCGCGCCATTGAGTGAAACACGCTTGCGCCCTGCCCGGGCGCAGGCTGGCGTACAAGAAGCCTGAAAGAAACGACAAGAAGGGCCTGACCATGCAGTTGATCGAACATTCCGAGTCGCCCCGCTACGTGCGCCTGCATCCTGACGACAATGTCGTGGTGGTGGTCAACGACGGCGGCCTGGGCGAAGGCGCGCGCTTCGCCGACGGCCTGACCCTGGTCGAGGGCGTTCCGCAGAGCCACAAGGTCGCCACCGCGGATATCCGCCGGGGCGAGGCGGTGCGCCGCTACGGCCAGGTCATCGGCCATGCCCTGGAAGACCTGCGCCAGGGCAGTTGGGTCAAGGAAGATCAACTGGCGATGCCGGCCGCCCCCGAGCTCGACAGCCTGCCGCGCTGCGACGCCGTGCCCGCCGCCCAGGCGCCCCTCGAAGGCTTCACCTTCGAGGGCTATCGCAATGCCGACGGCACCGTCGGCACCCGCAACATCCTCGGTATCACCACCACCGTGCAGTGCGTGACCGGCGTGCTCGACCACGCGGTCAAGCGCATCCGCGACGAACTGCTGCCCAAATACCCCAACGTGGATGATGTGGTCGCCCTCACCCACAGCTACGGCTGCGGCGTGGCGATCAACGCCCGTGATGCCTACATCCCGATTCGCACCGTGCGCAACCTGGCGCGCAACCCCAACCTGGGCGGCGAAGCGCTGGTCATCAGCCTGGGCTGCGAAAAACTCCAGGCCGGCCAGGTGATGCACGAGGACGACCCGTCCGTGGACCTCAGCGAGCCCTGGCTATACCGCCTGCAGGACGCCTCGCTGGGCTTCGTCGAGATGATCGAGCAGATCATGGCCCTGGCCGAAACCCGCCTGCGCAAGCTTGACCAGCGCCGCCGCGAAACCGTGCCGGCCAGCGAGCTGATCCTGGGCATGCAATGCGGCGGCAGCGACGCCTTTTCCGGCATCACCGCCAACCCCGCCCTGGGCCATGCCGCCGACCTGCTGGTGCGCGCCGGAGCCACCGTGCTGTTCTCGGAAGTCACCGAGGTGCGCGACGCCATCTACATGCTCACCTCCCGCGCCGAAACGCCGGAAGTCGCCGAGGCGCTGGTGCGCGAGATGGACTGGTACGACCGCTACCTGCAACAGGGCGCGGCGGATCGCAGCGCCAACACCACACCGGGCAACAAGAAAGGTGGCTTGTCCAACATCGTCGAGAAATCCCTGGGCTCGATCGTCAAGTCCGGCAGCGGCGCCATCCAGGGCGTGCTCGGCCCGGGCGAACGGGTCACGCACAAGGGCCTGATCTTCTGCGCCACCCCGGCCAGCGACTTCGTCTGCGGCACCCTGCAGCTGGCCGCCGGGATGAACCTGCATGTGTTCACCACCGGCCGCGGCACGCCCTACGGCCTGGCCATGGCACCGGTGGTCAAGGTGTGCACCCGCAGCGAACTGGCCCAGCGCTGGCCGGACCTGATCGACATCGACGCCGGGCGCATCGCCAGTGGCCGGGCGAGCATCGAGGAGCTTGGTTGGGAGCTGTTCCACTACTACCTCGACGTGGCCAGCGGTCGCAAGCGCACCTGGGCCGAGCAGCATGGCTTGCACAACGACATCACCCTGTTCAATCCGGCACCTATTACCTGATGAATATTGGGGCTGCTGCGCAGCCCTTTCGCGGCACAAGGCCGCTCCTACAGTAGATCGCATCCCCCTTGTAGGAGCGGCCTTGTGCCGCGAAAGGGGCGCAAAGCGCCCCCCAACGTCCCCCGACAGGAGCACCCCATGCCCAATATCCTCGGCCACAACTTCATCGCCGGCCAACGCAGTGCCGTCGGCCCGCAACGCCTGCAAAGCCTGGACGCCACCACCGGCGAGGCACTGCCCTACAGCTTTGCCCAGGCCACCGAGGGCGAAGTCGACCGCGCCACCCAAGCCGCCGCCGTCGCCTTCGGCGAATTCCGCCAGCTCCCCCCGGCACGCCGCGCCGAATTCCTCGACGCCATCGCCGCCGAACTTGACGAACTCGATGACAGCTTCGTCGCCATCGTCTGCCGTGAAACAGCCCTGCCCGCCGCGCGTATCCAGGGCGAACGCGGCCGCACCAGCGGGCAGATGCGCCTGTTCGCCCAGGTACTGCGCCGTGGCGACTTCCTCGGTGCGCGCATCGACCTGGCGCTGCCCGAGCGCCAGCCGCTGCCACGGGTGGACATCCGCCAGATGCGTATCGGCGTCGGCCCGGTAGCGGTATTTGGCGCCAGCAATTTCCCGCTGGCCTTCTCCACCGCCGGCGGCGACACCGCCGCAGCCCTGGCCGCCGGTTGCCCGGTGGTGTTCAAGGCTCACAGTGGCCACATGGCCACCGCCGACCTGGTGGCCTGCGCCATCCTGCGCGCCGCCGAACGCACCGGCATGCCCAAGGGCGTGTTCAACATGGTGTTCGGTGGCGGTGTCGGTGAGTGGCTGGTCAAGCACCCGGCCATCCAGGCGGTCGGCTTCACCGGCTCGCTCAAGGGCGGCGACGCTTTGTGCCGCATGGCTGCCGAGCGGGCGCAACCGATCCCGGTGTTCGCCGAGATGTCCAGCATCAACCCGGTGATCATCCTGCCGGGCGCGCTGGCCAAGCGCGGCGAAGCCATCGCCCGTGAGCTGGCCGGCTCCGTGTGCCTGGGCGCCGGGCAGTTCTGCACCAACCCGGGGATGCTGATCGGCCTGCAGTCGCCTGGCTTCAGCCAGTTGCTGAATGACCTGGGCCGGCATCTGGAGCAACAGGCTGGCCAGACCCTGCTCAACGCCGGCGGCCTGCGCAGCTATGTCGCCGGCCTGGAACACTTGCACGCCCATGCTGGCATCCAGCACCTGGCCGGTCAGGCGCAACAGGGCGACCAGGCCCGTGCCCAGCTGTTCAAGGCCGACGCCCGTCTGCTGCTGGAGTCCGACCCGCTGCTGCAGGAAGAAGTGTTCGGCCCGGCCACGGTGGCCGTCGAAGTCAGCGACCGCGAGCAACTGCGCGCCGCCCTGCTCGGTCTGCGCGGCCAGCTGACCGCCACGCTGATCGGCGAGCCGGAAGACTTCGAGGCGTTTGCCTGGCTGGTGCCGCTGCTGGAGGAGAAGGTCGGGCGGATCCTGGTCAATGGCTACCCGACCGGGGTCGAGGTGTGCGACGCCATGGTCCATGGCGGACCTTACCCGGCGACCTCGGATGCCCGCGGCACTTCGGTCGGCACCCTGGCCATCGATCGGTTCCTGCGCCCGGTGTGCTACCAGAACTACCCGCAGGCGCTGCTGCCGGAGGCATTGCGCGATGGTAACCCGCTGGGGCTGCGGCGATTGGTGAATGGGCAGTGGAGTGACGGGGCGGTCTGAGAGCCCTGGGCTCTTTTAGGGTGCCTGCGTCGGCCTCTTCGCGGGTAAACCCGCTCCCACAGGGATCAGCGTTTGCCAGCGCGCTGTGAAGAACCTGTGGGAGCGGGTTTACCCGCGAAGGGACCAGTACAGATCAAATGCCTTGCGCCTCGGCCTCTTCATGGGCCTGGCGCAGGCGCTCGCGGCTGTTGCTTAGGTGCATGCGCATGGCCATCTTCGCGCCTTCGCTGTCGCGTCGGGCGATGGCCTCGTAGATCGCCTCGTGCTCATGCATCAGCCGGCTCATGTAGTGCGCCTGGTCGTCATGGGCCAGGCGCGCCGAATTGAGCCGGGTGCGCGGGATGATGCTGGTACCCAGGTGGTTGATGATGTCGGCGAAATAGTGATTGCCGCTGGCCTGGGCAATGCGCAGGTGGAACTGGAAATCCGCCGACACCGCATCCGAGGCGTGGGCCGCGCCCTCGTTGAGCTCGTCCAGCGCCGCGCGCATGCCGGCCAGTTCCTCATCGCCGCGACGCTGGGCGGCAAGGCCCGCGGCTTCGATCTCCAGGGCGATGCGCAACTCCAGCACCGCCAGCACTTCGCGCAAGGTGACGATGGTCGCCGGGTCGATCCGAAAGCCACCAGTGCTCGGCGCGTCCAGCACGAAAGTGCCGATGCCGTGGCGGGTCTCGACCTGGCCGGCGGCCTGCAGCCGCGAGATGGCCTCGCGCACCACGGTGCGGCTGACCCCCTCCTCGACCATGATCTGCGACTCGGTGGGCAGCTTGTCGCCGCGCTTGAGCTGGCCGCTGCGGATGCGTTCGGTCAGCACCGTGACCAGTTCCTGGGCCAGACTGCGCGGCTTGCGCCGGGTCCGTGCCTGTACCTGCTGCTCTGTCATGCCCTGTATGTCTGGTTGTGAAAGACAGGCGTGATGATAGCGCAAGCAGTTGTACGATCACATACGTCCAGCGGGGTTTTCATCTGCCCTGGCGTGCCGCCGACGGCGGCTGGCCCATGATTCGTCGGTACAGGCTGGAGAACGCGCTGGGGCTTTCATAGCCCAGGTCCAGGGCGATGGTGGTCACCGCCTCGCCGGTCGCCAGCCGTGTCACCGCGGCCATCAGGCATGCCTGCTGGCGCCACTGGCCGAACGACAGCCCGGTCTGCTCGCGAAAGCGCCGGCTGAAGGTACGCGGGCTCCAGTTGAGCTGCCCTGCCCAGGTGTCGCCACGGGTGTGGACCGACGGCTGCGCCAGGAACGCCTGGCACAGGGCCGCCAGACGCGGCTCGGCCGGCAGCGGCGCGAACAGCGGCAGACGCTCGGCCTGGCCCAGCTCATGCAGCACGAGCCGCAGCAGCAGGCCATCGCGCCCCGCCTCGTCATGCAGGGCCGGCACCTCGGCGCTGGCCAGCAACAGCTGGTGCAGCAGCGGCCCGACCCGCAGTGCCTCGCACACGCCACCCGGCCTGGGCAGCGCGGTCGGTTCGATGTACAGGCTGCGGGTACTCACGCCACGCATGCGCACCTGATGCGGCTTGCCGGGCGGAATCCATACCCCGCTGCCGGGCGGGATGACCCAGGCGCCGTCATCGGTCAGCACCTCCATCAGCCCGCTCATGCCATACAGGAACTGCGCCCGGCGATGGACATGCCTGGGCAGCAAGGTATCGGGCGAATAGTCGGTGGCGATGGCCAGCACCGCACGGGGGGTGGCATCGACCTCGGACAGGGGAACATTGCGCATGAAAGGAGGCTCTGGCCGAAACACGACGATTATTGGCCAGGTTGCGCAAGCCAGCCAAGAGGCATACCCCTACCCTGACCGCCTCAACCCTGGCCCGAGGCCCACCCCATGCTCTATCCCCTGCTTGGCCTGTTCGGCCTGTGCGCCGGCGTCACCACCTTGCTGTTTGGCTTCGGCGGCGGGTTCTTCGCCGTGCCGCTGTTCTATGCCCTGCTGCTGGCCAGCCATGACGCGGGGACCGCCATGGCCCAGCACGCCATGCAGATCGCCGTGGCCACCTCGGCCACGGTGATGATCTTCAGCAGCGCGCTGGCCACCTGGCGCCATCACCGCGCGGGCAGCCTGCGCTGGGACCTGGTGCGACCACTGGCGCCGGCCATCGCCCTCGGCGCGCTGCTCGGGGCCTGGGCGGCGCTGTACCTGGCCAGCGCCTGGCTGCGCTGGCTGTTCATCGCCTACCTGGCGCTGAGCCTGATGGACGCCTGGCTGCGCCCGGGCTTCGTCCGCGCTGGCGAACATCGCCTGGCGCCCCTGGGCAGTACCGGCGCCAGCCTGGTCGGCGTGCCCATCGGCGCCCTGGCAGCGTTGCTCGGGGTGGGCGGCAGCGTGATGACCGTGCCACTGATGCGCCGCCGCGGCGCCAGCATGCGCACCGCCACGGCCATGGCCAACCCGCTGTCGCTGCCCATGGCCCTGGCGGCCACGCTGGTCTATGCGCTGCTGCCGGCTGGCCAGCTCGACCTTGGCCCGGGCCTGCTGGGCTTCATCGACCTGCGCGCGGCCCTGGTGATGACCGTCGGCGCCTGGCTCGGCATGCACCTGGCCGCGCCACTGCTCGGGCGCATCCCCGACAGCGTGCATGCCCGGGCCTACCTGGCGCTGCTGGCCTGCGTGCTGCTGGTGATGCTGGTCAACGGCCGCTAAGGCTGGCGAATGGCCACGGCGACGCGGTAGGCTGCGTCCTGCACTCACCAAGGAAGGCACTGCATGAAGACGTTCGATCGCCTGCTGCTCGCCAGCGGCCTGCTCATCCCCCTCTGGCTGCTGCTGGGCGTCACCCTGACGGCGCTGGCCTACCCCGGCTACGACCACCTGCAACAAGCCATGAGCCAGCTCGGCGCGGTCGGCGCCCCCACCCACGGGCTGTCGCCCTGGGCCAACAATTTCCCGCTGGCCCTGTTGTTCGCACTGTTCGCCTGGGGCCTGGCGCGGCGCTGGCGGCGCTCGAAGCTGGCACGGCTGAGCGCCCTGCTGGTGCTGTTGCATGGCCTGGGCAGCCTGGTGACCGGCGGGTTTGCCTGTGACCAGGGCTGCGCGCCGCTGGAGCCATCGTTCTCGCAACAGATGCACAACCTCGGCGGCCTGCTGATGTTCCTTTCGCTGACGCTCGCCAGCGTGTTGTGGATCGGCCTGGGCATGCGCCTTGCCCGATCCCCGGGGCTGGCCTGGGGGTCGCTGCTGAGCGCTGTACTGGCGGTGGTTACCGTAGTGTTGATGACCCAGGCCGTGCACAGCGGTGAACTGTTCGGTCTCTACCAGCGCCTGAACTACGGCGTCGGCGTGCTGTGGATCGCGGCCCTGGCCCTGCAGTCGCTGCGCAGGCGCCAGCACGGTGGCCTGCAAATGGCCATCGCCTGACGGCAAACTGCTGGCCCCCAGGCGTCGGAAGCAAAGGCAAACTTTGTTTTCCTTCAGATGCTTAGGACAGCAACATGCGAGTGATTCTAGCAACCGTGGCCGGCTGCCTGCTGGCCACCGCCGCCTTCGGCGCCCAGGCCCGGGCACTGAGCCAGAACGATCGCCAGGTGTGCGGCTGGGGCGCGCAGATCGCCGCCGAGGCGCAGCAGGCCAAGCTTTCCGGCGTCACCCTGTACGCCACGCGCAAGAAGCTCCAGGCGCGCAAGTTCGCCAAGCCGTGGATGCGCATGACGGCCTTCGGCATCACCGAGCAGACCTACAACAGCCGGTCTCGGCTGAAGCCGGCGGCGATCAAGCAGACGTATTACGAGCAGTGCGTACAACACGCGATAGCGAAAAGATAAATTCTTTATATTCAATAGCTTATTAACTATATGTAATGTCATGCATCACTATGAGTTGTCATGATTTTCACCCCTCTCAGGCTGCACGGCAGCTTTGTCGCCGGGGGCAAATGACTCGGTAATCGGATGGCAGGGTCTACGCTGAAGGGTTCACGACAACGAGATCCCTGCCCATGCCCTTGCGATTCTGCTCATTGGCCCTTGCCCTGGCCTGTGCCACCGCCCAGGCCGCCGACCCGACGCCCCAGGAACTGTTCAGCCAGGCCCAGGCCGAACAGCCTCATTACCTGGAGACCCTCAAGACCCTGGTGGCAGTGGACACCGGCACCGGCACCGAACCCGGTCTGAAACAGGTCGGCAGCGAACTGGTGAAACGCCTCGAGGCCCTCGGTGCCAAGGTCAGCACCCAGCCGGCCACGCCCTCGGTGGGCGACAATATCGTCGGCACCCTCAAGGGCAGCGGCGACAAGGACTTCCTGCTGATGGTCCACTACGACACGGTGTTCGGCCCCGGCACCGTGGCCAAGCGCCCGTTCCGGATCGATGGGGAACGCGCCTACGGCCCCGGCGTGGCCGACGCCAAGGGCGGCGTGGCGATGATCCTGCATGCGCTGAAACTGCTACAGGACCAGCAGTACAAGGGCTACCGCACCCTCACCGTGCTGTTCAACCCGGACGAGGAGATGGGTTCGGCCGGCTCGCGGCAACTGATCGCCGAGCTGGCACGCAAGCACGATTTCGTCTTCTCCTACGAGCCGCCGGACAAGGACGCGGTCACCGTCGCCACCAACGGCATCAACCGCCTCAAGCTCGAGGTCAAGGGCCGCGCCTCCCACGCCGGCTCCGCCCCGGAAGCCGGGCGCAACGCGCTGGTGGAGCTGGCGCACCAGTTGCTGCAGTTGAACGACCTCGGCGACAAGGGCAAGGGCACCACCGTCAACTGGACCCTGGCCAAGGCCGGGGAAAAGGCCAATATCATTCCCGCCCAGGCCAGCGCCGAGGCCGACATGCGCTACTCCGACCTGAGCGAGACCGAGCGGGTGCAGGAAGACGCCCTGCGGATCATCAAGAAACAGCTTGTAGCCGATACCCAGGTCGAGCTGGTCGTGGAAAAAGGCCGCCCGCCGCTGGCCAGGAACGACGCCTCCACGGAGCTTGCGCAAACGGCGCGGCAGCTCTACAGCAAGATCGACCGGCAGTTGCAGCCGATCGCCATGCGCTTCGGCACCGACGCCGGCTACGCCTACGTGCCCGACAGCGACAAGCCGGCGGTGCTGGAAACGCTGGGTGTGGTCGGCGCCGGCCTGCATGGCGACGACGAGTACATGGAGATCGCCAGCGTGGCGCCACGCTTGTACCTGACGGTGGCGATGATCCGGCACCTGGCGCAGTAAGCCTGCATGAACATCCTTTACGACGAACGTGTCGATGGACCGTTACCGGCCGTGGACAAGCCGGCACTGCTGGCCGCCCTGCGCGAGGCCCTCCCCGATCTGCAGATCCTGCACCGCAGCGAAGACCTCAAGCCCTACGAGTGCGACGGCCTCTCGGCCTACCGTTCGTTGCCGCTGCTGGTGGCGCTGCCCGAGCGCCTGGAGCAGGTGCAGGCGTTAATGCGGCTCTGCCACCAGCGCGGCGTGCCGGTGGTGGCGCGCGGCGCCGGCACCGGCCTGTCCGGCGGCGCCCTGCCGTTGAGCCAGGGCATCCTGCTGGTGATGGCGCGCTTCAACCGTATCCTCGAAGTCAACCCGCAGGGCCGCTTCGCCCGGGTCCAGCCTGGCGTGCGCAACCTGGCGATCTCCCAGGCGGCGGCGCCCCATGGGCTGTACTACGCGCCCGATCCTTCCTCGCAGATCGCCTGCTCGATCGGCGGCAATGTCGCCGAAAATGCCGGTGGCGTGCATTGCCTGAAATACGGCCTGACCGTGCACAACCTGCTCAAGGTGGAGATCCTCACCGTCGAAGGCGAACGCCTGGTACTGGGCAGCGACGCCCTGGACAGCCCCGGTTTCGACCTGCTGGCGTTGTTTACCGGCTCCGAGGGCATGCTCGGCGTCGTCACCGAGGTCACCGTCAAGCTGCTGCCCAGGCCGCAGGTGACGCGAGTGCTGCTGGCCAGTTTCGACAGCGTCGAGGGCGCCGGGGGCGCGGTGGCCGAGATCATCGGCGCCGGGATCATCCCGGCTGGGCTCGAGATGATGGACAACCTGGCGATTCGCGCCGCCGAGGACTTCATCCATGCCGGCTACCCGCTGGACGCGGCGGCGATCCTGCTGTGCGAGCTCGACGGCGTCGAGGCCGACGTGCAGGACGACTGCGCCCGGGTCGATGCCGTGCTACGCAAGGCCGGCGCCCGCGAGGTGCGCCTGGCCTGCGACGAAGCCGAGCGCGTGCGCTTCTGGGCCGGGCGCAAGAATGCCTTCCCGGCGGTGGGGCGCATTTCCCCGGACTACTACTGCATGGATGGCACCATCCCGCGCCGCGAGCTGCCGCGGGTGCTCAAGGGCATCAGCGCGCTTTCCCGGCAGTACGGCCTGCGGGTGGCCAATGTGTTCCATGCCGGCGACGGCAACCTGCACCCGCTGATCCTGTTCGATGCCAACCTGCCCGGCGAACTGGAACGTGCCGAGGCCATCGGCGGGCAGATCCTCGAACTGTGCGTGGCCGTCGGCGGCAGCATCACTGGCGAACACGGCGTAGGACGGGAGAAGATCAACCAGATGTGCGCGCAGTTCAACAGCGACGAGATCACCCTGTTCCACGCGGTCAAGGCCGCCTTCGACCCACGGGGCCTGCTCAACCCGGGCAAGAACATCCCCACCCTGCAGCGCTGCGCCGAGTTCGGCGCGCTGCATGTACACCACGGGCAACTGCCCTTCCCCGACCTGGAGCGTTTCTGATGGACAGGGACCTCGGCCAGGACCTGCTGGAGCAGGTCAACCAGGCGCTGAACCGGCGCACCCCGCTGCATATCCAGGGCGGCAACAGCAAGGCCATGCTCGGTCGCCCGGTGACCGGGCAGGTCATCGACACCCGTGGCCACCGCGGCATCGTCGGCTACGACCCCACCGAGCTGGTGCTCACCGCCCGCGCCGGCACGCCCCTGCGGGAGGTCGAGGCGACGCTGTACGAGGCCGGGCAGATGCTGGCCTGCGAGCCACCGCATCTGGGCCCCGAGGCGACGCTGGGCGGCATGGTCGCGGCCGGGCTGTCGGGGCCACGCCGGCCCTGGGCCGGGTCGGTGCGTGACTATGTCCTCGGCACCCGGCTGATCACCGGCCACGGCAAGCTCCTGCGCTTTGGTGGTGAGGTGATGAAGAATGTCGCCGGCTACGACGTGGCGCGGCTGATGGCGGGCAGCTTCGGCTGCCTGGGGCTGCTCACCGAGGTGTCGCTCAAGGTGCTGCCGCGGCCACGCCAATGCCTGGGCCTGCGCCTGGAGATGAGCACGCAGCAGGCACTCGCCGCGCTCGCCGAATGGGGCCGGCAAGCGCTGCCGATCAGCGCCGCCTGCCATGACGGCGAGGCGCTGCATCTGCGCCTGGAGGGCGGCGAAGGTTCGGTGCGCTCGGCCCGTGAGCGCCTGGGTGGTGAAGCGTTCGACACAGGCTTCTGGCAAGACCTGCGCGAGCAGCGCCTGGCGTTCTTCACCGCACCCGCAACGCTGTGGCGGCTGTCCCTGCCCATGGCCTGCGGTGCACTCGAACTGCCGGGACAACAGTTGATCGACTGGGGCGGAGCCCAGCGCTGGCTCAAGTCCGACGCCCCGGCGTCCATCATCCGGGCGTTGGCGGCCGAGGCCGGCGGTCACGCCACCGCCTACGCGCCCGGCGACGACAGCAGCGCCCCGCTCGGTCCGCTGATGCTGCGCTATCACCAGGCGCTGAAACGCCAACTCGATCCCCAGGGTGTGTTCAACCCTGGCCGCCTGTACGCGCACTTGTGAGGCCACGGCATGCAAACCCACCTGAGCGAATCCGCCCGCCAGTTGCCCCGCGCCGACGAGGCCGAACGCATCCTGCGTTCCTGCGTGCACTGCGGGTTCTGCACCGCCACCTGCCCCACCTACCAGCTGCTCGGCGATGAACTGGACGGGCCTCGCGGGCGCATCTACCTGATCAAGCAGGTGCTCGAAGGCGAACCGGCGGGCACCAGCACCCAGGCGCACCTGGACCGCTGCCTGAGCTGCCGCAACTGTGAGACCACCTGCCCGTCGGGGGTGGAATACCACAACCTGCTCGACATCGGCCGCGCCGTGGTCGATCGGCAGGTCCCCCGGCCGCCGGGGCAACGCCTGCTGCGCGCGGGCCTTCGCGCCGTGGTGCCGAGGCCGGGCGCATTCAAGGCGCTTGTGCGCGCCGGGCAGGCCCTGTATCCCCTGCTCCCGGCCAGCCTCAAGGACAAGCTGCCGGCGCAGGTCGTCACCCCGGGCCAACGTCCGATGCCGCGCCACACCCGTCGCGTGCTGCTGCTCGAAGGCTGCGTGCAGCAGGCCCTTTCACCCAACACCAATGCCGCCGCCACTCGCCTGCTCGACCGGCTAGGCATCAGCGTCGAGCCGATCCACCAGGCCGGTTGCTGCGGCGCCGTGGACTATCACCTGGATGCCCAGGCACGAGGCCTCGACCGCGCCCGACGCAACATCGACGCCTGGTGGCCGGCCATCGAGGCCGGCGCCGAGGCCATCGTGCAAACCGCCAGCGGCTGCGGCACCTTTGTCCGCGACTATGGCCACCTGCTTCAACAAGACCCACGCTACGCCGCCAAGGCCGCTCGGGTCAGCGCCCTGTCTCGTGACCTGGTACAGGTGCTGCAGGCCGAGCCACTGGAGCGTCTGGGCCTATGCGCCGAGCAGCGCCTGGCATTGCACTGCCCCTGCACCCTGCAGCACGCCCTCAAGCTTGGCGGCGCGGTGGAAGGTCTGCTGGCCCGGCTGGGCTTCCATCTCACCCAGGTGCCGGATAGCCACATGTGCTGCGGCTCGGCCGGCACCTATTCACTGACCCAGCCGCAGCTGGCGCGCCAGCTGCGCGACAACCGCCTCAATGCCCTGGAAAGCGACAACCCACTGGTCATCGCCACTGCCAACATCGGCTGCCAGCTGCACCTCGGCGGCGCCGGTCGCACGCCGGTGCGGCACTGGATCGAAATCGTCGAGGCGGCACTTGAGCCCGGCGCTGTCGAGGCCGCGGAAATTGTGCCCCGCACCTGACGCGGATCAAGGCGATGTTCAACCTGGTGCCTGTAATTTCGGAACCCTCCTACCGAAAGTACGGAAGCTTCTAGATTGTTGCCCCACCCTCGGCAAAACATCATCAGGACTGGAGACGTGACCGCCGCCCCGGCGCGGCCAACCCCATCCAGACGAGGCCATGCCATGCCCACAAATGCTCATCGCCCTACCCGCGAACTGCGCCATACCCTGCGTCAACTGTTGGCCCACGAGGTCAGCAACCCCGACGACAACCCGCACCTGTCCGGGGTGCGGTTCTTCTGCGCCACCGATGAACACACCCGCCAGCTGATCGAGCGTGTCGAGCTGCTCGCCAGCGAAGCCTTCTTCGATGCCAAGGGCCGCGCCATCCCCGCGCGCATGCGCGAAGCAGCGGTGGATGGCGTGTGCATCCAACAGAAACGCAAGGCCTGCGAGGACGAGACGGTGATCCGCATCGCATTGCCGGAAAAAGGCTACATCACCATCAGTACCGCTCGCCTGTGAACACGCCGTCCCTCTCATGGAACTGCACATGACTTGTTGATTTAGCAGGAACCTGTGGGAGCGGCTTTAGCCGCGAACACCGGCAAAGCCGGTGCCATCCACCGCGTTGCTTGCTTCGCGGGTAAACCCGCTCCCACAGGGTATGCCACTCGCTCTCGGGTATTATTCCCTGCGCGATCGTCAGTAGGGCCCCTTGCAGCTTTGTCGATAAAAACCGAAGCTTTTACACCCCCTGCGCTTCGGACCCCCTGCCCCGATGGAACTGCACATCCGCCTCGAAGGCCGCAAAGGCCTGGCCGACCAGCTCTACCAGCAACTGCGCGCCGGCATCGACAGCGGCCACCTGGCGGCCGGCACCCAACTGCCACCCACGCGCCTTTTGGCCGAGCAGCTGGGGGTTTCGCGCAAGACCGTGGCCGAAGCCTACTCGCGCCTGACCTACGACAACCTGCTCAGTGGCGTGGTCGGTCGCGGCACCTTCATCACCCCGCGCCACACGCCGCGCCAGAGCGACAGCGACAACATCCCCCTGGCCGCCGCCGAAACCCTCGAACGCTGGCGCCAGCGCGCCACGGTATTGGGCCAACGGGCGCTGGACGCGCCGTCGCGCTACGACTTCATCGGCGGTGCCTCGAGCAAGGCGCAGTTCCCCTACGACCACTGGCGCAGTTGCATGAACTACGCCCTGCGCCGCAGCCAGCGCCACCCCGACCGACAGTTTTCCGCCCAGGGCCTGCCCGAGCTGCGCGAGGCCATCGCCCACCAGATTGCCTTCACCCGCGGCATCCAGTGCACCGCAAGTGACGTGCTGGTATGCAACGGCGCCCAGCAGGCCCTGGACCTGATCGCCCGGGTACTGGTCGAACCCGGCTGCAAGGTGGCCATGGAGGACCCGGGCTACCCACCGGCGCGCCAACTGTTCCTGGCCCTGGGCGCGCGCCTGCAGTCGGTGGCGGTGGACGACCAGGGGCTGTGCGTCGAGCAGATCGAGGACGGCACCCGGCTGATCTACGTGACACCCTCGCACCAGTTTCCGCTTGGCATGCCCATGGCCGAGCCGCGGCGCCAGGCGCTGCTGGCGCGGGCTGTCGAGCTCGGCGCGCTGATCATCGAGGACGACTACGACTGCGAGTTCCGCTACCAGGGGCCAGCCGCCGAAGCCTTGCAGCGCCTGGATCGACATGGCCTGGTGGCCTATGTCGGAACCTTCTCCAAGACCCTGCTGCCGGAGTTGCGCCTGGGCTACGCGGTGCTGCCACCGGCCGTGCTGCAGGCCGCCTGCGTGGCCAAGCACCTGAGCGACTGGCACAGCCCGACCTTGCAGCAATGGGCCCTGGCCCGCTTCATCAGCGAAGGTCACCTGAACAAGCACATCCGTCGTTGCCATGAGGTGTACAGCGCCCGCCGCGAGCGGATCCTGGCACGCCTGGGCGGCGACCTGGCGCCCTGGTTCGACACGGTGCCGGCCAGCGCCGGCTTTCACCTGAGCGCGCTGGCCAAGCCCGGGGTGGATATCGAGCTGTTGATCAACCTGGCGCGCAAGGTGGAAGTCGGCCTCTACTCGCTGGCCCCGTTCTTCAGCGAAGCGCCGGTCAGGCCGGGACTGCTGTTCGGTTTCGGTGCCATCGAACTGCTGGACATCGACCCGGCGCTGGACCGGGTCGGTGACACCCTGCAGCGCCTCAGTTGAGCGCTGCCTCAGCGACTCGTCCCTCACGGGCGATGGCCCGGGCATAGCCTTTCGGAGCGAAACGCACGGTCACCAGCAGCATCGCCAGCACGGTGCAGGCCAGCAGGGTCCAGGAGGCCTGGAAGTCGCCGCTGACATCACGCAACCAGCCGGTGACGTACGGCACGATACCGGTGACGATGAAACCTACGCCCTGGACGAAAGCCGCCAGGCTGCCGGCTTCGCCGGGCGTGCGCAGGTGCTCCAGGGTCAGCGTCAGGCTGAGGCTGAAGCACGCGCCCAGGCCCAGGCCGATCAGCGCCACCCACAGGCCCATGGCGCTGGCTGGCGCCAGCAGCAGGCCAAGGAAGCCCGCCAATTGGATCAGCAAGGCCAGCCACAGGCCCGGCCGCCGATCAACCAGACGCCGCAGCAGCAACGGCAGGCCCAGGGCACCGCAGACCTGGAAGATGGTCATCAGGCCAACCAGCTCGCCGCCGCCCTGGGCCGTGCCGCCGTGCTCGAGGTGATAGGCCGGCAACCAGGCCACCATGCTCGTATAGCCACCGTTGATCAGCCCGAAATAGAGCGCAAGCAGCCAGGCCCGGCGGTTGCCGAACCAATGGCCGCCCCCGCCACCGGCCAGGCTGGGTGCATCCTGGCGCGGGCGCAGGACGGTCCACGCCACGATCGCCAGCAGCGCCGGCAACGCCCACAGGCCAAGGCCGAACTGCCAATGGCCGAAGTGCGCGGTGATCGATGGGCCAAGCACCGCCGCCAGGCCACCGCCGCTCATCAACGCCGCCGAATACAGCCCCATGGTCGCCGCCAGGCGGCCGGGGAACCAGCGGTTGACCAGCCCCGGCATCATGCCCTGCACCACGGCGACACCCAGGCCTGCGACCACCGCACTTACGATCAGCGCCCAGGCGCTGTCCAGTTGCAGGCGCCACAGACACGCCAGGGCGATGGCCGCCAGTCCCGCCAGCATGCCGCCATGCTCGCTCAGCCAGCGCCGCAGCCAGGGTTGCAGAAGCGGTACCAGGCCCATGCACAGCACCGGCAACGCGGTCAGCAGCGCCGCCTGCTGGTAGCCCAGGCCGGTGCTCTGGCGCATCGGTTCGAGCAGTGGGCCAATGCTGGTAAGAATCGGCCGCAGGTTCAACGCCAGCAGCACCACCAGCAACAGGTTCAACGCGCCCCTCATGCTTCGCCGGCCTGCTGCCATTCACGGTACAGGCCGCTTTCACCCGCCGGTTTCAGCGGGCGCAGGGGCAGGCTCTGCTGCTGTGGCGGGCGGGCCATCTGCGCATACACTGCGGCGGTGGACAACCCATAGGGCTCGCCCTCGTCGTTGTCGTAGGCGAACCAGGCGCGCTCGATGCCGCACAGGTGCATGGCGGCCAGGCACATCGGGCACGGATGGCCGCTGGCGTAGATCTCGGCACCGTCCAGGCGCGCCCGGCCAAGCACCTGGGCGGCCTGGCGGATGGCCTGCATCTCAGCGTGGCTGGTGGGGTCCTGGGTGCTGTGGATCTGGTTGACGGCACGGGCGATCACCTGCCCCTGGTGGACCAGCACGGCGCCGAAGGGGCGGCCACCGGCCTGGATATTGGCGCGGGCAAGCTCAAGGGCCTCGCGCATGAATCGATCTGCGGACATGAAACGGTTCTCAGGTGAAGACCTGCCCATTATCCCGCCTCGGCCGCCCTGGCAGAAATGAAGAGATTGGATGCCTGTCAGTGCCCATCCGAATGACGGATTGGCCTCCTGGCAAAGCGCGGGATTGGCTATTCGGCGCGGCGCGAACTGGCCCTAAGGTAGTGCCACTTTCCTCTTGTCGAACTGGAGCCTCACCATGCATGACCGTATCGAATGGGCCAAACACTCGCCGGAAGCCTACAAGGCCATGATCGGCCTCGAGCAGGCGCTGGTCGCCTCGGGCCTTGAGCATTCACTGCTCGAGCTGATCCGCCTGCGCGCCTCGCAGATCAATGGCTGCGCCTACTGCGTCAACATGCACGCCAACGATGCGCGCAAGGCTGGTGAAACCGAAGCACGCCTGCAGACCCTGAGCGTCTGGCGCGAGACCCGCTACTTCAGCGAGCGCGAGCGGGCGGCCCTGGCCTGGGTCGAAAGCCTGACCCGCCTGGCCGAGCGCGGCGCGCCGCAGGACGAGTACCAGGCGCTGCTGGAGCACTTCAGCGCCAAGGAGATTGCCAACCTGACCCTGGCCATCGCCACCATCAATGCCTGGAACCGCTTCGGCGTGGGCTTTGCCATGGTGCCGGCATAACAGCTCAAGGCGCCTGCAACGGTACCGCCCGGGCCAACTGTTCACGCAACCACTGATGCGCAGGATCGCGGTGCACCCGCTCCGGCCACAGCATCAGCATCTCGAAGCCCGGCACCACCAAGGGCGCCTCCACCACCCTGAGGGCCGGGTTCCCGGCCACCAGGCGCGGCGGCAGCATGGCCACCAGGTCGCTGTCGACCAGCATCGCCGCAAGCCCCGAGAAGCGCGGTACCGACAGCACCACATTGCGTGCCAGGCCCTGCTCGGCCAGGGCGTCGTCGGTGGGCCCCGTGAAACCTCCGCCGTCGGGCGAGACGATGATTTGTGGCGTGATGCGCCCATCCCGTTCCGGCGGCAGAACGGTGGGGATTATGTGATTCCGGCGTTGCCCCTGCGGCCAGAGCTTGCGCCTGGCCGGGATGGATTGGGCGTGCATGTTGCCGACTAGGCGGATACCAGGTGTCCGTCACAACCCTTGCAGCGCCTGTCAGATCGAGCGCCGCCCGCGCGGCGCATCGCGGCACAAGGCCGCTCCCACATCTGTTTCGGGCCAGTCAATCCTGTGCTCTTACCTGGTCCGCCTTGTTGGTCCGACGCAATTTCAGCGTGGGCATTACTGTCGCCTCACCTGTCTCAAGACATGCGCCAAGGCGGGCAACCATGGCCTGACAGGTTCGGCACGTTGCAACAAATGTAGGAGCGGCCTTGTGCCGCGATGCGCCGCGCGGGCGGCGCTCGATCTCATAGGCGCCACAACCCTGTCGGCGAACACCATCGACCACTGCACTGACACAATTATTTTCACCGTATTGATAAATGAAATATTTCATGCCATGTTCTTCTCCGTACCCAGGCCCCTCCCAAGCAAGGCCCTGGACGGTACGCCCCACCCACCGGAGTCAAGAACATGAACAAGACAGGACTTCTCGGCGCGCTGGCACTCTGTGCCTGCAGCGCATTGGCCCAGGCCGACGAAGGCAGCCTGCGCCTCGGCATCGAGGCCGCCTACCCGCCCTTCTCCTACCGCACTCCCGAAGGCGAGCTCGCCGGCTTCGACTACGACATCGGCAATGCCCTCTGTGCACAGATGCAGGTCAAGTGCCAGTGGGTGATCCAGGAGTTCGACGGCATGATCCCGTCGCTGAAGGTGCGCAAGATCGACGCGGTGCTGTCGTCGATGTCGATCACCGAGGATCGCTTGAAGTCGGTCGACTTCACCGACAAGTACTACCAGACCCCCGGCAAGTTCGCGATGAAGGTCGGCAGCCGGCTCGACACCCCGGCGGTGGACCTCAAGGGCCGCAAGGTCGGGGTTCAAAGGTCGTCCACCTATGACCGCTTCGCCACCGAGCAACTGGAGCCGGCGGGGGTCGAGATCGTGCGCTACGCCTCGCAGAACGAAGCCTTCCTCGACCTGGTGTCCGGGCGCCTGGATGCCACCCTCGCCGATATCGTCAACACCGAGGAGAGCTTCATCAAGACCCCGGCCGGCCAGGGCTTCGCCCTGGTCGGCCCGGACATCGCCGACCCGCACTACTTCGGCCGCGGCGCCGGCATCGCCGTGCGCAAGGGCGACAGCGCCAACCTGGCGCGGCTCAACGCCGCCATCGCCGCGATCCGCGCCAATGGCACCTACCAGCAGGTGCAGCGCAAGTACTTCCCGTTCGACATCTACGGCCAATAGCGCAGGCTGACGAGGGTTTTCATCATGCTTCACGGCTACGGATCGAGCATTCTCGATGGCGCCTGGCTGAGCATCCACCTGGCCCTGCTGGCGATGGCACTGGCCATCGGCCTGGGCCTGTTCGGTGCGGCCTGTCGCCTGTCCCCCCTGAAATGGCTGGCGGTACCGGGCGAGGTCTACACCACGGTGGTGCGCGGCATTCCCGACCTGGTCCTGATCCTGCTGGTGTTCTATGGCGGCCAGGACCTGGTCAACCGCCTGGCGCTGGCACTGGGTTACGAGCAGTACATCGACATCAATCCCTTCGTCGCCGGGGTCTGCACCTTGGGCTTCATCTTCGGTGCCTACCTCTCGGAGACCTTTCGCGGCGCCTTCCTGGCCATCCCCAAAGGCCAGGCCGAGGCCGGTATGGCCTACGGAATGAGCGCCCTGCAGGTGTTTGTGCGGATCAGCCTGCCACAGATGGTGCGCCTGGCGCTGCCGGGCTTCACCAACAACTGGCTGGTGCTGACCAAGTCCACCGCGCTGATCTCGGTGATAGGCCTGCAGGACATGATGTTCAAGGCCAAGAACGCCGCCGACGCCACCCACCAGCCGTTCACCTTCTTCCTCGCCGTGGCGGCGCTGTACCTGCTGCTGACCAGTGCCTCGCTGCTGCTGTTGCGCGGCGTGGAGAAACGTTACTCGGTCGGATTCAAAGCCGCCGAGCTCTAGGGGATCTGCCCGATGACACTCGACTATCCGCTGATCTGGCAGAACCTGCCGTTGTACCTGAACGGCATCGCCCTGACCCTCAAGGTGCTGTTGATCTCGCTGGCTTGCGGCCTGGCCCTGGCGATCCCGCTGGGGTTGATGCGGGTCTCGCGCGCGTGCCTGCTGCGCTACCCCGCCTGGCTCTACACCTATGTGATCCGCGGCACGCCGATGCTGGTGCAGCTGTTCCTGATCTACTACGGGCTGGCCCAGTTCGAGGCGGTGCGCCAGAGCCCGTTGTGGCCCTACCTGTCCAGCGCCACGTTCTGCACCTGCCTGGCGTTCGCCATCAACACCAGCGCCTACAGCGCCGAGTTGCTGGCCGGGAGCCTGCGCGCCACGCCGCGTGGCGAGGTGGAGGCGGCCCGCGCCATGGGCATGTCGAGGCTGACGCTGTACAGGCGCATCCTGCTGCCCTCGGCCTTGCGCCGCACCTTGCCGCAGTACGGCAACGAGGTGCTGATGATGCTGCAGACCACCAGCCTGGCCTCGATCGTCACCCTGGTCGACATCACCGGCGCGGCAAAGACCTTCAATGCGCGCTACTACCTGCCGTTCGAGGCCTTCATCACCGCCGGGCTGATCTACCTGGTCCTGACCTTCCTGCTGGTGCGCCTGTTCAAGCTGGCCGAGCGCCACTGGCTGGCCTACCTCGCCCCCCGCAAGCACTAAGGAGCTTCCATGCAGCACATCGACCATATCCTGCCCTGGAGCGCCTGCGGCACCCAACGCTCGCTGCGCGTGCTGCGCTTTGGCAGCGGCCCGCGCAAGGCCTATATCCAGGCCTCGTTGCACGCCGACGAGCTGCCGGGGATGCGCGTGGCCATCGAGCTCAAGCGCCGCCTGCTCGAACTCGAGGCGCAAGGCCGGCTGACTGCGGTGATCGAACTGGTGCCACTGGCCAACCCGATCGGCATCGGCCAGATGTTCCAGGCCACCCACCAGGGCCGTTTCGAGTTCAACAGCGGCAAGAATTTCAATCGCGATTTCCCAGCGCTGACCGAAGCGCTGGCCGCCCACCTGGAAGGCCGCCTGGGCAGCGATGGCCAGGCCAACGTGGCAACCATCCGCCGGGCCATGCTCGAGCTTCTTGACGAACTGCCCGCGCCCGACTCGGAGCTCGACGGCCTGCGCCGCCTGCTGCTGCGCCACGCCTGCGACGCCGACCTGGTGCTGGACCTGCACTGCGATTTCGAATCGGTGATGCTGCTGTACGCCATGCCGCAGCACTGGAGCCAGCTGCGCCCGCTCGCCGCCCGCCTCGGCGCGCAAGTGGCGCTGCTGGCCGAAGGCGCCGGTGGAGATGCCTTCGATGAAGCCTGCGCGGCGCCGTGGCTGCACCTGCGCGAATACTTCCCCGAGGCCGAGATTCCCCTGGCCTGCGTGGCGACCACCATCGAGTTGCGCGGCATGGCCGACACCGAACGCGAGCAGTGCCAGGCCAGCGCCGAGCAGATCCTCGGCTACCTCGCCGACCAGGGCCTGATCAGCGGGCCGTGGCCGGCCGCGCCGGAGCATTGCTGCCAACCCACGCCCTTCGCCGGTGCGCAGTATGCCTACGCCGAGCACCCGGGGGTGGTCAGCTACCTGCAGCCGCTGGGCGCGCAGGTGCGGGTCGGCGATCCGCTGTTCGAAGTGCTCGATCCGCTCAGCGACCGCCACAGCGTGGTCAGGGCCACCACCGACGGCATCCTCTATGCCCGCGAACGCCTGCGCTTCGCCCAGCCCGGCCTGTGGCTGGCCAAGGTCGCCGGCAGCACCTCCATCCGCCAAGGTCGCTTGCTCAGCGACTGACCCCTGCGAGTACCGACTGATGAACAAACTGCAAATCCACGACCTGCACAAAAGCTACGGCAACCACCAGGTGCTCAAGGGTGTTTCACTGCAGGCCGACGCCGGTGATGTGATCAGCATCATCGGCTCCAGCGGCTCGGGCAAGAGCACTTTCCTGCGCTGCATCAACCTGCTCGAGCAACCCAATGCCGGGCAGATCCTGGTCAACGGTGAACAGCTCAAGCTGCGCGAGTGCGCCCGCGGCGGGCTGCGCGCGGCAGACCCGCACCAACTGCAGCGCCTGCGCTCTCGGTTGAGCATGGTCTTCCAGCACTTCAACCTGTGGTCGCACATGAGCGCCCTGGACAACGTCATGGAAGCCCCGGTGCACGTGCTCGGCATCAACCGCAAGGAGGCCCGGGACAAGGCCGAGCACTACCTGGCCAAGGTCGGTGTCGGCCATCGCCGCGACGCCTACCCGGCGCACATGTCCGGTGGCGAGCAGCAACGGGTGGCGATTGCCCGGGCCCTGGCCATGGAGCCCGAGGTGATGCTGTTCGACGAGCCGACCTCGGCGCTCGACCCGGAGCTGGTCGGCGAGGTGCTCAAGGTCATGCAGGACCTGGCCCAGGAAGGCCGCACCATGGTCGTGGTCACCCACGAGATGGGCTTCGCCCGCGAGGTGTCCAACCAGCTGCTGTTCCTCCACCAGGGCCAGGCCGAGGAGCGCGGCGACCCACGCGAAGTGCTGGCCCGGCCGCAGTCCGAACGCCTGCGCCAGTTCCTCGCCGGCAGCCTGAAGTAAGCGCCAGGGCGCTCAACGGCTCCGCCGCCGGGCGCCTTGGGATACACTACCGGCAACTTTCAGGGAGCGTCGCGCCGGATGTCGAGCCATACCAAGAACACCACCGTCTACGCCTCCGCGGTCATGCGCAAGCTGTCGCAGAGCCTGGGCGAACTGCCGCCGTCCCTGCGCAAGGTCGCCGATTACATCCTGCGCCACCCGCTGAAGGCCGCGACCCTGACCATCGAGGAGATGGCCCAGGCCACCGCCACCTCACCGGCCGCGGTCAACCGCCTGGCCAAGGCCCTGGACCTGGGCGGCTACAGCGGCATGAAAGCCGAGCTGGTGGCGACCCTGCAACAGATGGTCTCGCCTGTGGACAAGCTGCGCAACGAACTGGCCCAGCGCCCGGGTGGCGAGTTCGGCCTGCATGAGCAGATCCAGAGCGCCAGCAGCAACCTGGCGACCACCGCCAGCAACAACCAGGCCGACGCCTTCGAGGCGTTCGTCGGCTGCCTGCTCGAGGCGCGCAAGGTCTATGTGCTGGGGTTCGGCAATAGTGTCTACCTGGCGGGCCTCGCCGCCTCGACCCTGGTGCCGTTCTGCAAGGACACCTGCGCCATCAGCATGGAAGGCGGCAACGAGAACGCCGCCTACCGCCTGGCCGCGATCACCGAACAGGACGTGCTGCTGGCCATCGCCCTGCCACGTTACTCCCAGGACACCCTGCAGCTGTCGCGCTTCGCCCATGAGCGCAAGGCCACCGTGCTGGCCATCACCGACTCCCCGGCCTCGCCGCTGGCGCCGCTGGCCCGTCACGTGCTGTATGCCACCGCCGATCATCCGGTGCTGACCAGCTCCAACATCGCCGTGCTGGCGTTGATCGAGGGCCTGGTGGCCGGGGTCATGGCGCGCAACAAGGAGGCGGTGAAACTGGCCACCGAACTCACCGAAAGCGTGATGTCGTATCTGCATGTGCCAGGTGACAAGTTCAGCAGAAAGTAGGTGCGCCAGATCGGTCTGGTCCTTTCAAGGAGGCCGACGTCAGAGCTGTAGCGCCTATGAGATCGAGCGCCGCGCGGGCGGCGCTCGATCTCATAGGCGCTGAAAGTGTTACGGCGAACACCTGGAGGCCCTCACTGGGTCAATAGCTCTCACCCCCAAAGCCCTCGAAACCCCGACCGCAAGAACGCAACAGCCGAGTCCTGCCCTTGCGCCCAAGCCCACTAGAAATCCACCTTGCCGCGCCCCGCCTTGATCGTCCCACGCCTGGACTTCGAGTCGAGGCGGCGGGTCTTTGAACCGAGGGTCGGCTTGGTCGGCCTGCGCTTCTTCTCGACCTTGCCGGCGCCGATGATCAGCTCGGCCAGACGCTCCAGCGCGTCCAGGCGGTTCTGCTCCTGGGTGCGGTACTGCTGAGCCTTGATGATCAGCACGCCGTCAGCGGTAATGCGGCTGTCGCGCAGCGCCAGCAACCGCTCCTTGTAGAACGCGGGCAGCGACGAGGCCGGGATGTCGAAGCGCAGGTGCACGGCGCTGGAGACCTTGTTGACGTTCTGCCCGCCGGCGCCCTGGGCGCGGATGTAGGTCAGTTCGATCTCGGCATCCGGCAGATGCACGTTGTTGGAGATGGTCAGCATGGTGCGCCTCTTGTGATAGCGCGGCCATTATCGCATCTCCTTGACGTCCCGGGGTGTCAGGCCTGCGCCATGCGCCGCCGGTACTGCCTGGCGCGCACGGCGTCGGTCCATTGCTGGCGCAGCAAAGCCCACAATGGCGATACCCCGGGCTCGGGCGCCTTGGCCTCGCTCAGCCTGCGCAGCTGGAACTTGACCATGGCCATGTTGCCCAGCGAAGCCAGGGCCTTGTTCTTCCAGGTGATCGGACGCAGTTCCGGCACCGCCGCCTCCCCTGCCTGCCAGGCGCGGGGCAAGGCCGGCGCGATGGCCAGGGCGGTGCCGATGCCGACCATCTCGACGCCGCTCTGCACCACCTGCTCGGCGACCGGTCGACGGCGGATGCCGCCGGTGACCATCACCGGCATCTTCGCCACCGTGCGGATGTCCCGGGCGAACTCCAGGAAGTACGCTTCACGCGCAAGCGTGCGGCCATCCCGGGCCTGGCCCTGCATCGCCGGCGCCTCGTAGCTGCCACCGGACAGTTCCACCAGGTCGACCGCCAGCTCATTGAGCAGGCACACCACCTGCCGGGCATCGTCGGCGCTGAAGCCGCCACGCTGGAAGTCCGCCGAGTTGAGCTTGACCGCCACGGCGAAGCCGGGCGACACCACCGCGCGTACCGCCTTGACGATCTCCAGCAGCAGCCGCGCGCGGTTGTCCAGGGAGCCGCCCCACTGGTCGGTGCGCTGGTTGCTCAGCGGCGAAAGGAACTGGCTGAGCAGGTAGCCATGGGCCGCATGGATCTGCACGCCGCTGAAGCCGGCCTGTTCGGCAAGCCGCGCGGAGCTGGCGAAGCGCCGGATCACCTCGTCGATCACCTCGGCAGGCATCGCCCGCGGGGTGGAGAAATGTCTGGACATGTTGCCCAGGTCCAGCGCCACGGCCGAGGGTGCCCAGGTCTGCTGCCCGAGGCTCGCCGGCATCTGCCGGCCGGGGTGGTTGATCTGCAACCAGAACTGCGCACCCTTCGAGCGGCCGATGGCGGCCCACTGGCGAAAACGTTCCAGGTGCCGGTCATCTTCCAGCACCACGCCGCCGGGGCCGGTCATGGCGCGCCGGTCGACCATGACGTTGCCGCTGATGAGCAGACCGGCGCCGCCCTGCGCCCAGGCCTGGTACAGGCGCATCAGCCGGTCCGAAGGGGCATGGTCGGCATCGGCCATGTTTTCCTCCATGGCGGCCTTGGCGATGCGGTTGGGGACGACCGCGCCATTGGGCAGGGTCAGGGGGGAGAACACGTCCATCGGCAATACCTCGAAAAAGTGGCGTGCCGCAGACGCTAGCCTTGAAGTCAACTTTAAGGTCAAGCCCTGGGTTGGCGAAAATTTGATCATTGACTCTCAAGTTGGGTTGAACGTTAGGGTGATTGCGCAGCGACAGCCCTTACCCCCCTGGAGATACCGCACCGTGAAACTCGCAAGCGCAACCGCCTTGGCCGGCGCCCTGCTGATGCCCGTCACCCACGCCGCCAATGGCCTCCCTGAACACGCCGAAACCACGCAGATCGACATCGCAGGGCTCTCGGTGCCAGTGCTCAAGGGCGGGCTGTACGACCGTTACCGTTCCAACCCGCCGCTGGCCGTGATCCAGGCCGAGGCGCCGGGCATCGACCTGAGCTGGTTCAAGGGCCTGGAGAAGACCCGGGTCGACATGGGCTTTACCTCCTACTCGCCGAACTTCTACTACAGGAACAGCCGCGTCACCGCCGTCTATACCGCCGACCTCGACCGCCTGCGCGCCCTGATGCCCGCCGAAGTGCTGGAACAAGTACAACCGTTGCAGGTGTGGCCGGGGCGCGGGCTGGTGGCGTTTACCGCCTACACCTACGACTACTGCGACAACGACAGCTACAACGAGATCGCCCTGTCGATCATTACCAGCAAGCCCGGCAAGGCTAATCTCGGGCCCTTCTCCCTGGTCGGCCAGTCGATGGCCAAGGATTTCTGGGGTTATGTACTCAAGCTGCCGGTCAATACCGAGCTGGCGCGGGTGCGCGGCGTGGTGGGCTACAACCTGCCCAAGTGGCTGACCGCGATCGACCGCCGCGAGGATGCGCGGGCCGTGACCTACGACATCGGCGACGCGCAGAGCGGCAAGGTGGATGTGATCTTCAGGGCGAAGAAGCTCGAGGGGCTGTCCGCTGAACCAGGCCTGGTGACCAACAGTTTCACCAACCTCGACCACCAGGGCCGGCTGGCCTACGGCTACGCCACCTCGCGCCAGACCCTGCATGCCTCGAGCATGAGCGGGGATTCGGCGCAGCTGGTGCTTGGGGATGGCGAGCTGTCGCGCTATATCCGCGATCTGCAGCTGGGACGGATGGTCAAGTACGAGTATGTGCCTGAGTTCCAGAGCGCGCTGTATGCGCCCAGGCCGCTGGCGGCGCTGGGCTCGAGCGACTGAGACGGAACTGACGGTGCTCGATTCCTGTAGGAGCGGGCTTGCCCCGCGATGAGGCCGGCCATGACTATGCAGTGGCATGGCACCGGCCGAGGCCGGTGTTCGCGGGGCAAGCCCGCTCCTACAAGTCAGTAGCTCGCCGGGCCTTGTCCTGGGCAAGCTCCTCGCGCAACCGCTCCAGCACCCGCTGCGAGTTGTCCACGCAGGGCATGCCTTCAGGCTTGCTCTCGATCCCCTCGATCACCAGCAGCAACTGCGCCTTGTTGCGCGCCAGGCGCTCCTGCAGCCGCTCGATCTCCTCGACCTTGCGCCTGAGCCCGCCGAGCAGTTCGTCATGCTGCCAGCCCTTGCTCTTGGCAGGCAGCAACTGGCGGATCTCCTCCAGCGAGAACCCGGCAGCCTGGGCGTTGGTGATCATTTCCAGCACCCACACCGCGTCGGCGTCGTAGTCGCGATAGCCATTGGCCTTGCGTTCGACCGAGCTGATCAGCCCGCTGGCTTCGTAGAAGCGGATGCGCGACGCGGCCAGCCCGGTAAGTTTGGCCAACTCTCCTATTCTCATCCGGCACCTTTGAAATTGCATTGACCTTGAAGCGCACTTTAATCCTAGAGTTGTCCGGTGGCCAGGTGAACCATCACCGGCCTGCCCGCTCCACACCCTAGAGACAGGAGAAGCGAAATGGGATACGTCACAAGCAAAGACGGTGTCGAAATCTTCTACAAGGACTGGGGACCCCGTAACGCCCAGGTGATCTTCTTCCACCACGGCTGGCCACTGAGCGCCGACGACTGGGATGCCCAGCTGCTGTTCTTCGTCGCCGAAGGCTATCGCGTGGTCGCCCATGACCGCCGTGGCCACGGCCGTTCGAGCCAGGTCTGGGATGGCCACGACATGGACCACTACGCCGACGATGTGGCCGCCGTGGTCAAGCACCTGGGCGTCGAGGGTGCGGTCCATGTCGGCCACTCCACCGGCGGTGGCGAGGTGATCCACTACATGGCCCGCCATCCCGAAGACAAGGTGCCCAAGGCCGCGATCATCGCCGCGGTTCCGCCGCTGATGGTCAAGACCGACGGCAACCCCGGCGGGCTGCCCAAGTCGGTGTTCGATGATCTGCAGGCCCAGCTGAAAGCCAGCCGGGCGCAGTTCTACCACAATATCCCGGCGGGGCCGTTCTACGGCTACAACCGCCCCGGGGCCAAGGCGGACCAGGGGGTGATCCTCAACTGGTGGCGCCAGGGCATGATGGGCGGCGCCCAGGCACACTACGACGGCATCGTCGCGTTCTCCCAGACCGACTTCACCGAGTCGCTGAAGAAAGTGACCGTCCCGGTGCTGGTGATGCATGGCGACGACGACCAGATCGTGCCCTACGAGAACTCGGGGCCGCTGTCGGCCAAGCTGCTGCCCAAGGGCATCCTGAAGACCTACAAGGGCTACCCCCACGGCATGCCGACCACCCACGCCGACGTGATCAACAAGGACCTGCTGGCATTCTTGCGCAGTTGAGATACCCGTCGGGGGCCGCCGCGCCCCCGACGAGTACTTGATCGAGTAACAACTTTAAAACTTTTTACATATTGGCTACGCGCACTTACAGCTGTTCAACACCCATTAAAATACTTTCACCAAAAACCTCCATATCGGCCACAACTGTTAATTGAATTAACAGGCCACGGGCCAGACAATTAAATACCCCTGCCCCTGGTAACGTCCCGCGTTACCTGGGCATGGTGGTTTCAAACCAACCAGGTACGGCTGCCTTCTCTTGACTCAAGAGTGCGTATGGCTGTGCGCCTGAAACTGCTGTTCGGCCCAACTTTCACACGACTTCTACACCCCGTCACGGGGTGTAAGCCGGGCCCGTCATTAACCGAGGAAACCTATGAACACCCCTGCCACCGTCGCGCTCGACGCTGTCCCTTCAACCCAGGAACGTATCCTGCTGACCGGCGCCACAGGTTTTCTCGGAGGCGCCGTCGCCGCCCGGATGATCGCCGAAGGCCATGCCGGCGCCCTGTGCTTCCTGGTCCGCGCCGACAACCCGGCCCAGGGCCTGCAACGCCTGCGCGACAACCTGAGCCAGCATGGCGTCGATGAGCGCCAGGGCCTGGCGCTGAGCGAGGCGCAGATCATCTGCGGCGACTTCCTCGACACCGCCTGGCTGGCCCGCGAGACCCCGCGGCTGATGCAGGTCGACAGGGTAATCAACTGCGCCGCCGTGGCGTCGTTCTCGAAGAACCCCAATATCTGGCCGGTGAACGTCGAGGGCACCTTCGCCTTTGCCCAGGTGCTGAGCCGCTCCGGGCGCCTGAAGCGCTTCCTGCACGTGGGCACCGCCATGTGCTGCGGCCCGCAGCGCGAGTCGCCAATCAGCGAGTCCTGGGAATTCCCCGAGGCCGCCCAACAGCTGGTGGACTACACCGCCTCGAAGGCTGAGATTGAACGACGCCTGCGTGAGGAGCTGCCCGCCCTGCCCCTGGTGGTGGCGCGGCCGTCCATCGTGGTCGGCCACCGCAGCCTGGGTTGCCAGGCGTCGGGCAGCATCTTCTGGGTGTTCCGCATGGGCTTCGCCCTGGAAAGCTTCACTTGCGGCCTGGATGAACAGATCGATGTGATCCCGGTGGACTATTGCGCCGAGGCGCTGATCGGCCTGACCCTCAAGCCGCGCCTGAGTCACGACCTGTACCACATCTCCGCCGGCCATCACTCGGCCTGCACCTTCGCCGAGATCGACGAAGCCTTCGCCCTGGCCAATGGCGCGCAACCAGTGGGCGAGCGCTACCGCAAGGTCGATGTCGACGACCTGAAGTCGCTGGCCAGCCGCTTCGAAGCCCGCATCGGCCCGGCCAACCCGCGCCTGGTGCTGCGCGCACTGCGCCTGTACAGCGGCTTCGCCGACCTCAACTACCTGTTCGACAACAGCCGGCTGCTGGAAGAAGGCATCGCCGTGCCGCCACGCTTCACCGACTACCTGGACGTGTGCGTCAGGTCGTCCAGCGGTGTGAGCATCGCCACGCAGATGCAGTGGGATTTCAAGTAAAAGCCATTCGCCATCCCTGTAGGAGCGGCCTCGTGCCGCGAAAGGGCTGCGCAGCGGCCCCAGCGATTTCTGCCTCTACGCTGAGATCCTGGGGCCGCTGCGCAGCCCTTTCGCGGCACAAGGCCGCTCCTACAGGGAATGCAGCCGCTGGCGGCGATTTACTTAACATGTTCATGAGGCGCATGATCACCACACCTCCTGTGGAGGTCATGCTGTCGCCGTACGCCCTCAGAGATGGACACACTTGGCAGCCTGAAGCAAAACCCTGGCAGCCCCAGGCAAGACACCTACCTGTCGTTAGGTGCTCAATGCCTGCAACCGCCAGCGCTTGTGCAAGCCCTGCTGTCCAACAATTCCAACTGTCCAGGCTGCGCCATGATCAACATCGAAACGCCCACGTACTACACCGCCACCAAGAAGTACAACCTGAGCTTCCCCACCCTGGAAAGCGACATCGACGCCGATGTCGTGGTGATCGGCGGCGGCTTCTCGGGCATCAACACCGCCCTGGAACTGGCCGAGAAAGGCATCACCAACGTCGTCGTGCTCGAAGCACGCTACCTGGGCTTCGGCGGCACCGGCCGCAATGGCGGGCAGATCATGGCCGGCATCGGCCACGACCTGGAGAAGATCAAGGGCAGCGTCGGCGAGAAAGGCCTGCGCGAGATCTTCGAGATCAGCGAACTGGGCGCCGGCATCATCAAGGAGCGTATCGCCCGCTACCAGATCGACGCCGACTTCTGCCACGGCTACGGCTACATGGGCTTCAACGCCCGCCAGGAAAAGACCCTGCGAGCCTGGGAAAAAGACTTCAAGGCGATCAACGGCAAGGATGAGATCCGCTTCCTCGGCGGCTCGGAGGTCAAGCAGATCATCGGCTCCGACGCCTACAGCAGCGCGCTGCTGCACATGGGCGGCGGCCACGTGCATTCGCTGAACCTGCTGCTCGGCGAAGCCCAGGCCCTGGTTGGCCACGGCGCGCGGATCTTCGAGCACAGCCCGGCCCTGGAGGTGCACTACGGCGAGCGGATTACCGTGCGCACCGGACGCGGCTCGGTCAAGGCCAACAAACTGCTGTGGGCCTGTGACAGTTTCCTCAACAAGCTCGAACCCGAGCTGCATGCGCGCACCGTCAACACCTACGCCTTCCAGCTGATGACCGAACCGCTGTCGGACGAGCAGATCCTGCGCATCAGCCCGATCCGCGGTGCCTACAGCGACATCCGCCCGGTGATCGACTACTACCGCGTCACCCGCGAGAACCGTCTGCTGTTCGGCGCCGCCACCCCGTTCGTGGAACACATCCCGAAGGACCTGAAGGCCTGGAACCGCAACCTGATGCTGAAGATCTTCCCCTACCTCAAGGACGTGCGCATCGACCTGGCCTGGGGCGGACCGATGGCCACCAGCGCCAACCTGTTCCCGCAGATCGGCACCTTGAGTAACCGTCCCAACGCCTTCTACGTGCAGGGCTATTCGGGCTTCGGCGTCACCCCCAGCCACATCATTTGCAAGATCCTCGCCGAAGGCATGAGCGAAGGCTCCAGCCGCTACGAGCTGATCAGCTCGGTCAAGCATGCGCGCATCCTCGGCAAGGACCACATCCGCCCGCTGCTGCTGACCGCCGGCAAGACCGTGCATCAGCTGTCGGGCTTCTTCAACGGCCGCCGTTGATTCCTTTTGAACAAGACCAGGAGAACCACCATGACCCTTACCGCCGTCCGCCAGGGTGTGCAACTGTCCGAACTCGACGCCTGGGGCACCGTTGCCGACCTGGGCTCGACCATCCTCGAAGGCGAGGTCAAGTGCTACGGCAAGATGACCCACGGCGCCCCCACCGACCCGGTCAGCAGCGCCTACTTCGGTACCACCCAGGGCAAGTTCCGCATGGTCTACCCGTTCAGCGAGCAGGCGGTGATCGTGACCGGCGAGATCCAGCTGACCGATGAATCCACCGGTCAGGTGACTCGGTACAAGGCAGGCGATGCCTGGTTCGTGACCAAGGGCACGCCGGTGCTGTGGGAAGTGCTGAGCGAGACCTTCGTCAAGCATTACCTGGCGATCGCCTGACGAAACGCCCCCGCGATAGCGGCCGCCGATACATCCT
>Ga0247820_10000082_pt1 | contig 43455 bp, 64 predicted proteins | sample 13C_Glucose_Day1_2_FD_192480 | JGI IMG/M metagenome (GOLD analysis project Ga0247820, IMG submission 192480) | Soil microbial communities from agricultural site in Penn Yan, New York, United States - 13C_Glucose_Day14 | ecosystem: Environmental > Terrestrial > Soil > Agricultural land | place...
ATGTACTGGTTTGCCCCCTGTATCCCATCGTGGAATCTAGGCACTACAGTGATGTGTCCAGACTCTGCTAAAGCCTTGAGACACGCCTTACAGGTTGTCTCACTCATGCCGCAGTCATCGGCCAAAAGCTTGATGCGAGGCGTGCAGCGCTTGGTGTCGTTGTTCGTCCTGTTCGCCAATAGCAGGAGGACGATCTTTTTGTTGGCCGGCAGCTTCTGCTTCACAGCCCAGGCCATGAGTTCAAAGCTCATTTCAGCTCCATGCCGCTTTCGGCGTGCTCGCTCGCGACTGAGTGCTTCTCAAGAAAATCCGATATGGCTACGGCCTGATCTCTGCTGATGAAGACGCTAGCCCTATGGATATAGCCATTGAAAACCCGGATCTCCATCGTCTGAGAACCGGCGACCTTGAAGTACAAATCGTCTGATCGATCTACCTCAATATTCATTTTTTCCCCTTGCTCATTTTGAGCTTGCCTTTGGTCACGATCTGGATGTGTGGCTGGCGCATTGCCGGAACCTCATCACCCCACCGATAGATAGCCTGGGTCGTGATGCCCAAGGCCTGTGCTGCTTGGCGGTAGCCGCCGAAGTGCTCAATAACGTCTTTGGTTTTCATGCTGCTCTCCGTCTGTCGATGTAACCAATATACGTTGGTAATTTTATTTTGCAATGGGGGTTGCAATGTTTTTCTGCCTGATCCATGATTCGTCCATCGAAGCAGCAAGCACCACGCCGGAGACGGCAAGCTCTTTAACAACCAGCGCAACACACCTCCCGACCGGGAAAGGCAGTTAGCCACCCACATAGCCATGCGGCTCCCTGGGGCTGGCCGTATCGGCCTCGGTAGGCGGGAGTAGGTGCATGGGGATTCCCATGTACGGTTGCTTTCCTCGGTGCCATTCCATGAGTGGCATCAAGGGAAATCAACCAACGAGGAAAGAGGTATGCAATTTGAAAACCTGGGCTGCCTGTACGGCTTTGCTGTTGCTATCGGCCTGCTTCTTAGCGTGGCTTGGGTGGCTTGCTACATTCTCAGCTGGGTTTGGGCTTGGACTTGGGCTTGGATTGACGATTCGAAAAGCCCGAGGAACAACCCATTGCTCAGCAGAACGATGAAGCTGATGGGCTGGAAGGAAGGGGATTGGCTTTATGGCTACTTGAAGGGTGGAAATGGATCAGATGGGGAGTCTGCATTTTTCTACCCACTTCTTGCCCTTCTCACCGCTCCATGCCTTGGGCTGACAATCCTAGTCTTCTACCCATTGGCAATCGGTATCGCTGGCGCATTTGGACTTGCCCATATCACCCGCTTTGCCCGGCGCCACAAGAAGTTATTCGACAAGCACATCAAAGACCCTGATGCACACAAATGATTGACTAGCTGCGCCTGTCGCCAAGCGCAGCGTGTGAATCGAACGAATGGAGAAATGCTATGAGCGAACTTGGATACTGCGAGGGCGATACATGCGGTCGTGATGGCTGCTTGGGTGAAATACGACTGGAAAAGGCCGAGAACTGCAGCTGCCACATTAGCGCTCCCTGCTGGTCTCACGTGAACGCTGACATGCACTGCCCTGGTTGCGGGTGGAGCGCGTCCGATGACCCTCTCTGCGTTCGCGAGATCGAATCCATCAGCCTGGGCGCTCCTATCCCATTCATCCAGACAAAACCGCGCGTTCTCGACCCGACCAAGATCGACTGGGTGGCCAAGCTTCACACTGCCAGCTCGATGATCAAGGAAGGCGTTTTCCCTGTTGGCACCACCGCCAAGGAAGTCGAAGAAAAGGTGCGCGGCACCTTCGGCGGACGTTTCGAGCGCTTCGATGCCGACAAAGGCCTGTTCAGATACATCGCCTACACGGACTAGTCATGACCGATCTCCCCCTAGACCCACCCGACGAAACCTACGAATGCCCCTTCTGCAAGCAGCAGTGCGGCGGGCCCAACTCCTACCGGCGGCACGTTATGAGCTGCCATCTGAATGAATATCTGGATCCTGAGCCAGAGATGGAGAGTGACCAATGAGCAAAGACCATAGCGAACCAGCTTTCCCAAGCACGTCCCACGAGTACGGGCCAGTGCTCGGGCTCTCGATTCGAGATTACTTTGCGGCCAAAGCCATGCAGGCAGGCGCTCAACCATGAGCGCAATGAATCATGATCAGCTTATAGGTCTGTTCGCTAATCTGGCTGAGATGTCGTACCAGATAGCCGACGCCATGCTTGAGGCCCGAGCCAAATGAACGAACAAACCCGCAGAGATGTGCGCGACCTGATCGAAGCGCGCTTTCTCGCCGTAGCGAACCAGGGCCTGACCTACGGACTTCAGGTCGAGATCGAAACCGCAGTCGACATGGCCGGCCTGTGCGGCGCCATCGACATTGGCGAGCAGCGGCACTTCAAGGAGCGGCTGAATCGGATAGTGAGCCGCGATCACCAGCAGTGGCAGGAATCGAATCGGAGGATTGGGTGATGGAGATTGATTGGAGCAAGGCGCCGGACTGGGCAAAGCAGGTAGGCGAGACAAGAACTGGCCGGCACATCTGCTGGATCGGCGATGACTTGTATGGCTATGTCGGGCAAGAGCCTAAGCACTACGATCTTGCAAAAGGTCCTGGCTACCCCGGGCATCGCTGCTTGGATGAGTTCGAAATAATCGCAGACCGTCCCAAGGTAGAGCCATGGAACGGCGAAGTCCTGCCGCCGGTCGGTGTTCCTATCGAATACCGGCGCAGGTACGCCCCAAATGGAGTATGGCACCAGACGCAAATCAATTTCCTGAGCGGTCAGCATGTCATCTACTGCGACAGCGATGGTGAAGAAGTCAGGGATAACCCAAGCGACATCGAATTCCGCCCAATACGCACTCCCGAGCAGATCGCGGCGGAAGAGCGAAAAGTCGGTATCCAGGCATTGCTAGATACCTTCAATTCAAACTTTGAAGGCCATGTGTTGGATGGCTTGTCGGCCATATGGGACGACGGCTACCGAAAGCAGCACCCAACCAAATAGACCATGGAGGCGATCATGACCGGATACCGCAAGCCAGAATGCTACACCGATGCCGATTGGGAGATGGTTCAGGGCTACATGCGTGGCCGGTCTGGTCTCTCCATGGAGCGCACGAACGCGGCCTACAAGCACGGCTGGATGAATGGGCAGGATGACCGTATTGGTCGCCCAAGAGATCGCGCCGATGTGCTGATACGGCGCGCCAACATGATCCCTGGCATCACGCCAATTCAACCAATCGGTGGCCAGCCATGAACGAAAGCCTGATCAACGTCCTGTGCTGGCTGTTCGTATTGGTATTCGTCATGGCCATGGCCGGCTGCTGGGTCTACTACGGAGCTGGACTCCATGGCTGACCTGACCGTCGTGCGCATCGTGAAGCCCGCACACAAGAAATTCTTCCACTGGTGGGTCCTTGCCGAAGTCCGGCCAGCCTTTGGCGAGCACTTCGAAAAGCTGATCCTTTTCAAAACACAATCCGAGGCCGAGCGTGTTGGGCCCGGGTATAGCTTCAAGGGGTAATGCAATGAGCGTAGGACCTGGCGACATCATAAACATGGCCTCATTCACGGCCTATCAGCCAAACGTGCAGGCTTCTTTCAAGGCGCCGCGAGGCCGTGTGGCGGTGTTCATGCTACTGGGCGATGCGGACAAGAAGTCCCCTGACACCTTCGACTGCCACAAGGCGCTGAACGACCTTGGCTGGCACCGCGAAGACGAGCCGAAGTATTGCGCGGTCGATGACCTCTACGAAGCCCTAGCCAATCTCGAAAACGACGCCGGCCAGATTCCTGAGCATGCTTGGAAGTTGGTTCAGGCGGCACTGAAAAAAGCACGAGGCGAAGAATGAACCAAGTAATTGAGCACAATGCAGATCAGCTGCCATCTGCGCAACCTGATTCCACCACCGTCCTCTCGATCATCAGCAAGGCGGCCAGCGATCCGACCGTTGATATCGAGAAGCTTGAGCGATTGATGCAGTTACATGAGCGGATGCAGGCACGCAACGCCCAAGAGCAGTTCAACGCCGCCATGGCCGAAATGCAGTGCGAGATCCCAACCATCGCAGAGCGCGCCAAGGGCCACGGCACCATCCGTTACGCAACTCTTGAAGACATCAGCGACGTGGTGAAGCCGATCATGAAGGCCCACGGGTTCGCCATCAGCTTCAAGGTCGAGCACGCCCAGGCCGGGCTTAGCGTGACTGGCATCCTGATGCACCGCGCCGGCCACCGGGAAGAGACAACCATGCTTCTCCCGCTCGACACCAGCGGCAGCAAGAACGCCGTCCAGGCCGTCGGCTCGACCACCAGCTACGGCAAGCGCTACGTCATGTGCGCCCTGCTGAACATCACCACCCGGGGCGAGGATGACGATGCGTATAGCGCCGCGCCGTCCACTCAGGAGCCGACGATCACCGATATTCAAGTGCGTCAACTCCAGGCGCTTCTGGGCAAGGTAAGTCCCAAGGCCAAGGCAAACTTCGAAAAGGTCTGCCCGGACATCTACGCAATCCCGCGTAGCCAGTTTGATGGGCTGCTGAATGGGCTGACCAAGTCGGCACAGAACAACGTGCAGAAGGAGGGAGATCAATGAACCGCGCAAGCCCAGTAGAGCTTAGGAAGGCGCTCGAAACCGCAAACACATTCGCCAAGGCCGGAATTCGCTTCATCTGCGTTCCGGTTTTCGACGACAAGGATCACGACGAACTTCTGGCCCAGGTGCATCAGCGCATGGAAAAGATGATCGAGGAGGCCGAGCAATGAGCGGACCAATCATTCTCGATGTTCCTCAAGGCTCGCCCGAGTGGCACAAGGGCAGGCTTGGCATTCTGACTAGCTCGGTCATGCAATGCCTGCTGGTAGACGGCAAGCACAAGTCAGGGCTCGGCGCTGGCGCGTTCACGCTGATGCACGAACTCATCGGGGAGAGATTTACTGGTGAGTCGGCCGACACGTTCGGCGGCAATGCGCATACCGCTCGCGGGCATGAATGGGAAGGCGCGGCGCGTGACGCCCTAGCCAACCGGCTTGATGTGCAGATCGACACCTGCGGCCTGATCCTGAATCACGGCTGCGGATACAGCCCGGACGGGATTATCGGTGAAAAGGGCCTGGCCGAGATAAAGACCAAGCTCCCCAAGTTCCAGATCGAAGTGATCCTGGCTGGTGTGCTGCCAAGCGAGCACGTCGCCCAGTGCCAATCTGGCCTCTGGATTTCAGAGCGTGACTGGCTGGACTTCGCCTCCTACTGGAAAGGCATGCCGCTGTTCCACATCCGGATTTACCGCGATGAGGCGACCATCAAGAAACTGGCCGACCGGGCGCGAATCTTCTACGAAGTCATGGAAGAACGGACCCAGCAGATCATCGAACTGGCGGCCTGACCATGGAAGCCCGCATAGCCACCGAAGACGGCCGGCAACGACTGATGCGCTACATCGCCACGGTGGCTTTGCCGGTCAAGGTCACCATCAGCGAGCCGGATCGGACAGACGAGCAAAACCGCAAGCTCCACGCAATGCTCAAGGATCTTGCCGCCCAGGTCGACCACGCCGGACAGAAATGGCCGGTGTCAGTCTGGAAGCGCCTTTGCGTAGCCGCCTGGCTTCGCGAGGAAGGCAAGAACCCACACATGATCCCGGCCATCGACGGAATGGGCGTGGACGTCCTCTACGAACAGACCTCAAAGCTCAGCGTCAAGCGATGCGCCAGCCTCATCACTTGGATCGAGGCTTATGGCGCTGAGTGTGGCGTGAAGTGGACGCAGAAAGACAATTGGCAGGGGAGGTATTGATGAATGAGCTGGCTCTTTTCGCAGGCGCTGGTGGAGGAATTCTTGGAGGGCACTTGCTCGGATGGAGAACCGTCTGCGCAGTTGAACGTGATGCCTACGCCGCACAAGTTCTGGCGCAACGACAAAACGATGGAGCCCTCCCAGCTTTCCCGATTTGGTCTGACGTGTGCAGCTTTGACGGAAGACCATGGAGAGACCTTGTTGACGTGGTATCGGGAGGCTTCCCTTGCCAGGACATCAGCGCAGCCGGAGCAGGAAAAGGAATCGACGGAGAGCGCTCAGGCCTCTGGTCTGAAATGGCTCGAATCATCAGCGAGGTACGACCTCGATTCGTCTTCGTGGAAAACTCACCTCTCCTTGTGGGAAGAGGCCTTGCCGTGGTCCTCGGTGACCTTGCCGAAATGGGGTATGACGCGCAGTGGTGCATTGTTTCAGCATCCGACTGCGGAGCGCCCCATCAGCGCGATCGATGCTGGATTGTGGCCAACGCCAACGGTTCACGGGAACCACAACAAGCCTGGAAGCAGCAAGAATGCTGGCTGGGGCCTGAGCAGCGCGGTGAAGAAATGGGCGACACCTGTAGCCAGGGATTATCGATCGCCAGGCCGAAGCAGGTTGGAGAGGACGGGAAGCAAGGCTGGGGAATGCCTTCCCCAGCAAGTGGGTGGCCAACTGAACCCGACGTTTGTCGAGTGGCTAATGGGGTGGCCCATCGGCTGGACCGAATTAAAGCCCTTGGAAATGGACAAGTTCCGCGAGTGGCAGCAACAGCATTCAGAATTTTGACAAGCCAACAGTAAGGAAGACTCATGAAAAAAGAACACAAAGCCATCATCCAGGCGGCCAAACGCGACGGCCTGCTGCCAAGCGAAGTGGCGAGCAACCTACTTGGGCATGACCTGCTTGAGTCCATGATCGCGCAGCTGAGCAAGCTAGAAGCCTACCGCCGCATGAGCGAGAAGGATCAGGATGGCATCATCGCCGCGATGACCAACGACATTCAGCCGGCAATCAAGAACGCCATGCGCATCCTGAATGCGGCCGGCGTCGAGAGCGTTCCATTCACCCTTAAAGGCATGAAAATCGACAACAAGCTGACCGTGACCGGTACCGTTGATGGCGACGATCCGAGCCGCCATATTTTGACGGACAAATGCCACGGGAAATCTGAAATCCTGCTGGTCCTCTACCCTCGCGATTACTTCGATGCCATGGACCAGATCGAGGGCGAGAAGGACCAGAAGTCTCTGGCCCTGGACGAAGGCGAAAAACCGGCCAAGAAGCCGCGCGCCAAGAAGCAGGTCGAAGAGCCGAAGCCCATCGAGATCCCGAAGAAGTTCCTTGATGACGCCCGCGACTTCGTGACCATCCAGCAGAACTGCACTGTGGCCGGCCTTCAAAATCAGATGCGCTGTGGCTACGAAAAGGCCGTGGCAACCCTGGACCTGCTGCGAGCCGAAGGCATCGTCACCCGAACTGGCGAGGCGCCAAACGACCAATTCGAGCTGGTGCGCGATATGGTTGCTCCTGCGGCTTCGACCAAGGACGCTGAAGGCCTCCCGGCTACCTACGGCGACCTGACCTACAGCGAAGTGCAACAGACCGTCGTACTGCACGCCAAGGCCTTCTACCTGCCATGGCTGAGCGACCGATTCAAGATCGAGGGCGAGCAGGCCGAGCACCTGGCCCTGCGCCTGCTGGATGACGGCGTGATCGAGGCCGAGCAATCGGATGTTGTCGAAGGCGAGCCGCCGCTTGTGACTTACAAGGTGATAGCCACCCTGGCCGATCTCGACCTTCCGTTCTGACCAAACAGCCCCGGCATTCGTCGGGGCTTCTCTTCCCGGAGTGACCAATGAACATGACTGCAATTTACGTCATGGCTGCTGTGCAGCGGGCGCAAAACGAAGGCGCCAGCAGCGTGACCCTGAACGTCAAAGACATGATCGAGATGTGCAATGTGATCCAGGCTGGGTTGCATAAGCAGGAGGTCGAGAAACCATCAAAGCACCTTGGCTGGGCAAGTCCTACGCAGATCTTGAGGATGGCCAGCGAGTGCCGGAACAGCATCCCTACCAAGCGCAGAAAGTCTCCAGACCACTGCGTTCAGGTCTTCTTCACCGGAAACATTCACGACCACGTCAAAGAATCAATGCGGCTCTGCGCCGTCCGTGATGCCAAGAACAGAGCCAGTCAGGAGGCAGCCAATGTGCAAAGTACTGTTTCGTAGCGGGTACATGTGGGCGATGGACGTTACCCGCGATCTGGTGGCGCTCACGGTGAAAGACGGCGGCTATGACGAGCTGATCAAGATCACCGAGCGCGGCAAGCAGGACAAGCCGCAGGGCTACGCGGATGGCGTACAGGCCTGGATCAACAAGCTGATGGATGCGCGGGATATCGCCGCTGCAAGGGGAAAGTCATGATCAAGCAACGCGTCTACACCTTCCGCGACCTGATGCAGCGTCTTACGAACCCTGACTGGGCCGTCGCCGCCATCGGCAAAGACTTCTTTTTCGTGCCTCGCACTTACCTTCCGGGGAGGAAGATTTGATGAACGTTGAAAGATTCAAAGCATGCTACATGCCTTGCGAAGGACTCGATCTGAACGGCGGGAGCGCAGAGCACGATGGCCAGATGTTTGTGCGTGAGCGTGACTTCGACCGCGTAACCGCCGAGCGCGACGCCCTCCAGCAGCTTATGAATGCGCGGGATGAGGAGGTTGAACAGCTGCGCGACCAGCTGTCCGAGGCGCAATTACTTGCGGCCTATCGGCTAGTAATGCTGGACGAACGCAATTTGCTGCTTAGTGACATTTACACCCACAACGAGCTTTCGTTGCGCGATAACGAGCGTATCGAGTCCGCCCTGTCCGCCAGCGCAGGCCATCGCGCGCCGGTTGAGATCGATGAGCGGGCGGAGTTTGAGGTTATCCAGGTATTTGGATTTCCATCGTATTCAGTGAGCAGCGATGGGCTTGTTTACCGGAAAGATTCTGGGAACGCCGTTGCGCAACAGGCGAACGCAAAAGGCTACATGACCGTGAACCTCTCCGAGGGTGGCGAAGCTACAAGGATTACAGTGCATCGGGTTGTACTTGAGTCATTCATTGGGCTAAGGCCAGAAGGAATGCAGGCGCGTCACAAGGACGGTAATCCGGCCAACAACCGAATCTCTAACCTAAAGTGGGGATCACCGTCTGAGAACGAGGCCGACAAGGCCACCCATGGCACAAAAGCAAACGGCTCTAGAAACGGCGCATCTCGCCTTACCGAAGAAGCAGTCCGCGAAATTCTTGAAGCGAAGCAATCTGGCGGAAAGAAGTGGGGTGCTGGAAAGCTGGCTAAAAAGTTCGGGGTTGATATCTCTACTGTTGTTAGAGCTGGTCGCGGAAAGCACTGGAGCGCCGCCCTGGAGCGCAAATCATGACCGATCCCAAACAACCCAAGACCCTACGCGAAGCCGTCGAATCCCTGCGCCTCATGATGTGCCTCCCGGCCTACGTCGAGAGCATGCTTGACGAGGCGCTGGCGGCGGACCCTTCTTACGAAATCGCCGGCTACGAAGGTACTGCCGGCCTCTACTACAGCCGACTCGCTGCCGTTGCCAATGGTGAGCAGATGATCGAGCCGGTTTATCGGGTGAAGAAATGCAAAGCATAGGCATGATATTCGGCGTGATCTTGGGGGCCTCGATCATGTACGGAGCGACATACCCACACCTTGCGACCACTCAAGGGTGCAAGCCTGTAGCCGCACAATGGCGCCAGGCTCCGCACGAACAACAACCCGAACCCATGATGGCCACGGCCGGGGTTAGCGTAGAGAGGTGGGTATTGTGACCGACCGTGAATTGCTGGAGATGGCGGCGAAAGGTGCAGGATTCGAGGTGCATATAGCAAAAGGAGGTGGATCTTGGATCAATGATGGCTCAAAGATTTGGCCGCATTGGGAGCCACTTTCCGATGATGGTGACGCACTTCGTCTTGCAGTTGCCCTGGGTATGAACCTTGAGATTACGGACAGCGATGTTTTTGCCTGCTCGCGAGGGAATTTCTATGAGCCGGCGAAGCCAGATGCATGCGCAGCACTGCGCCGCGCTATCGTCCGAGCCGCCGCCGAGATCGGGAGGACCATGCCATGATCGCCCTGATCTACATGGCCTACCTCATCTGGAAGGCGCAACGATGAAGCAAGACAAATTCACCAAGGCAGCGCGAGGCAGGGATTGCCTTGTGCGCTTGCCGGGATGCCCGAACAACACAGAGACGACGGTCCTTGCGCATTACCGGCTGGCCGGGACCTGCGGGGTCGGCATGAAGCCGAACAACCTGCAGGGCGCGTGGGCGTGCAGCTATTGCCATGATGCAGTCGACGGCCGCATTCAGATCAGCCTGGACCATAGCGAACTGCGCCTCTACCACGCGGAAGGAGTCATGCGCACGATCGATGCGCTGATCCGCGAAGAAACACTCAAGCCCTAAACGAGAAAGGCCCGCGCAATGCGGGCCCTGTTTCAGCTTCTCGAAAATCCCCTAACGCTTACCGCACTTCAAATCCCACATGTCGTTGTGAGCCGCGATCTCTTCCTTAGTCTGGCGGCTCATCACCTTGCGCTCGGCGGAGGTCGTGGTGATCGGCTTTACCCAGGAGCACGACGTATCAATCCAGACGGTTGTGCTTTTGCAGCCTGCGCTCAAGCTCATCGTCAGAATCAGCAGCCACTTTGACTTCCACATTGGTACGCTCCGCTGCGGCCTGCGCCGCCTTCTCGTTCTGCACAGAGGCCTGTTCTGTCTTGGCCTGCTGTGCGCCCTCTTTCTTGCCGCTGGACTTCCCTATGGCGTTGCCGCCGAAGAAGCCCAGGGCTGCCGCCACCAGCGCGACAATCCCCAGGATCCATTCAAGCATGGCTTCAGTCCTCGATCAGGTTTGATGCGATGCGGTTCGCCCACCCTTTGGCGAACGGTGGCCAGTTCTTCAGCCCGGTCATGAACTTCAGTCGGTACCCACTGAAGCGCTTGTCGAGCTTCTGAGGGTCCATTGTGCGCACGGCAGCCAGGGTCTTCGGGCCAATCACTCCGTCATCCGTGACACCGGCTGCGCGCTGGAGAAGCTTCACGGCCTGACCGACTCCCGAGTTGACTGCTGTGTCGAACAGGTCAAACCGAATGGCCTCTGGCATTTCCTCGGCGCGCGAACGACGCCAGTACAAAGCCTGATAAATCTCCTTGGCCGTGTTGCGCGGCAGGCTTCTCATATCGCCCGTGTATCCCCATGACCGCGCAACCGCCTGCGTGATCCCCCACATGGTGGCACCACCCGGATCTTCAGGATGATTCGAATAACCGCCTTCATGACCAATCAAGCGGTCGAACGCTTCTTCAAAATTCATTCCCATGCCCTCAGCTGGTGACCTTCACCTTCATGGTCGTGATGTAGATGTTCTTGGCTCCAGGGTAACCGTTGCCAACCCGGTAGTTGCCGGACGAATAACTGAGCCCGATCTGGCTTGCGCCGGCAGGACCTGCAACGAAGTTTGCGTCACCCGCGATCTTGGTCACGTTGCCGCCCGTGGCGAAGAACACACCGCCTGTGCCGTCCGTATCGTCGGCCAGCATGATCAGGCCAGCGCCAGCCGGCAGAATCAGCGTGCCGCCGCCGGCAATTGGGTTGGCACCCTTGGACGCGGCATCGAAGTCCCAGTCCGTCGCCGACTTCGCGTAGGACTTCACAGCGCCAGAATCCGGGATGTTGTTTCCCGTCTGACGGTATGGGCCCGTGGCGCCATCGAACAGGCCTCCCATCGGGTTGCCCGATAGGTTGTTCGAGTTAACGATGAAGTCCTGGCCAGTGCCGATGTTGATCACAATCCCCCACTGGCCGTTGGCGCCGAACTCGCCTGACGGGCCGCTGGTGATGCCAACGATCTTGAACTTGCTAACGTTGGCCGCTACCGCCACTCCGCTGCTGGCGTTGGCAGAGTACGACCCGCCGATCACCGACACGTTGTTGGCGCCCACGTTGATGAACAGGCCGTTGAGCAGGTTGTTGGACACGGTGCAGTTGACGATGTCTGCCTGGGCGATGGTGCCCGTGGAGCCGCCAAGCAGGATGCCGCCCTGGTTGTGGGTGCAGCACCACACATCGGTTACCTTCATCAGGTCGATGCGGCCGGTGCCGGTAGGCTGCGCGTAGATGCCGTAGCCCGTGGCCGAGTCAAGGAAACAGTTCTCGATGTAGAGCGCCTGAACGCGCTGGCCAGAGGATGGCGTGATGATCACGTCGGTACCGCACCAGCCAGTGTTCACCGCACGCAACGTCACGTCGCCGGCCTGGCGGATGTTCGCGCCCGCGGTCGACTGGTTGTTGGAAGCTTGGCCATGCAGGTAGCAACTGTCGAAGATCACGTCAGCCGAAACGTTCTGCACATCGATGTGGAAGTTCGAGTGGTTGGCGCTGACCATGTTGCTGACGTGCGTGGTCTGAGACGGCGCCCCGGTGATGCCGATGCCGTTGTAGCCGTTGGTCAGGATGATCTGGTCGATGATGTTGTTGTACGACCCAACAAGGTTGATCAGATAGCCCGAGGTCTTGGTGACCGAACTCAGGATCTCCACCCCATTCAGCGTCATGCCGCCGTTGAACTGGCCACTTGTGACCGTGACGCGCAGCACGTCGCCAGCCGCGAAGGTGCAGTCGATGGCCGACGCGCCAAGCGTGCCAGTGATCGAGATAGCACTGGTGACGTTCAGCGTGCCGCTGGTCTTGTGCTTGCGGTCAAGGCGCATCTCTGCGCCTGTGGTTTGGCAGAAGTCGATGCAGGCCTGTAGCGCCAGCTTGTCGTCCGCGTTGCCGCCCAGCGCGCCAAACATCATCGGCGTGGCATACGAGCGCCCCACGCTGGCATCGCCAACGCTCACCCATGCGCTCGGGCCCAGGCCTCCCGATGTGGCCGGCGACATGTTGGCTGCCACCACCTTTGGGAAGGCCCCGCGCCAGGCGTAGAAGTTGCCGTCGCCGCCACGGTCAGCCGACCACAATAGGACCTCATCATTGGCCGTCAGGGTCGCGCCGAAGAAGAAGTCGGCGCGCTTCTTGTAGACAGCGCCCTCGAAATCTGCCGTGCGGTCTGAGCCGCGAGTCAAGTTTGTGAGTGCCATGCGGTTCCCCTTATTTAGCGACCCAGCCCGTATTCCCGGCGCCAGCTTCTTTGACGTACAGAGTTGTCCCAGCGCCCCCGTCAGTGCGCGTGTACATAGACCCAACAACAGCTGTTACGCTCCCCTCTGGAGTCCCGGCACCAGAAGTCCAAGTAACAGAGCCAGCCCCTGGTCGGAGGTTTACGCTCCAGGTGTTAGCAGGCCGGAATGTCTGACTTCCAATGTTCAAATTGTTGTCGGTAAATGGGATGAAATCATTCGTACGGAAAGCGAATTTAGTGACGTTGCTCTGTACAACATAAAGAGTGCCACCTTGCCCACGAAGTTCTGAGCGGCGCGGAGATGTGCTGTCGCCTAACCAAATCGCCGAGAAATTTGCGTCCGGTGCAGCTAACCCCAAAATAGTGTTGCTATTGCTTTCAAAAACTGCAGTACAAGGTGAGTGCCCGGACAGGCTGTAACCAGCAGTGGTACCACCCTTGGAGAATTGATAGTCTGCCCACGGCTGGTTCCATGTGGTGTACCCGAAGCCTAGCCTTCCGTTATTGCCCAATGATGGATGGAATTGCATAGTGTAGTTGTAATTGTTGTTACCGTTGTCGACGCCCATCATGGAAAAGGAGGACCGCGACCGCGCTACCGAGAACGGTGTATTAACTACAGGATTAAGCGTGTTAATCGTGCCATTGCGTGCTTCCCATCCGACATTAACATTTGTAAATGAGTTTTCGTAGTTTGTTGAATGTGATGAGTAGTCAACTACTATGCCGTATGTGCAGTCATAGAAATCGATATTATCCGTATGCGAATAAGAAGATCCTGATACGTCGACTCCCGAATCGCAATTGCGTACAGATACGCGGACGCCATTATATCCGATGAATGCAGAGCTACTAGCATAAACCCGAATTCCTGTGGCATCAGCCTCATAATCTCCGCCCTGAACCAAAATGCGGCATTTAATATTTCCGTTTATGCCATTTTGCTCGCAATCGCGTGTCCAAGTATTTACGTGATATCCCGAAGTTCCTGAGTCGAGCACAATGCCAGACGCCAGGCCAGTTCCGTTACGGGCTCCACGTACAAGCAAATCCCTAGTCTGGATGCGCATGCCGCCAGAAAAGCTTAGGCCATATGCTGCGTTCATGCCGGTAACGTCAATTTCCGAAGAAGGCTGACCAACTGAGGGCTGACCTTTTACGGTAATGAAGCCACTCGACAACACTCCAGCCATAACACCTGGACCGGAAACCACACCCTGCACAGAAACATCCCATAAGCCCGCTAACTGCGGACCGAAATTAGTGACGGCGTCAAATGCGGCCTGTATTGTCTTGAATGGCGTAGATGAGGATAGGCCATCATAGATATCGCTACCGGACGGAGCTACATAGAGAGTATTCCGAGTGGTCGCGCTGCCTTTCGGCTGAACAACAAAGAACGCGCTTCCAATCTTTATGACTCCAGGACCAACATGACGTACCTGATGAAAGCCAGGAATACTTCCCGTCCTGACGTAAACCCCAGCTGGCCATAGTAAGTCAGCATTCTTGGAGATTGCGTCAGCAACAGCGGCAACCATGCCATCCTGGTTACTAGTAATCCCATCAACAGGGGAATCTATGTAGTCCCTGACACTTACTAGATCACCAAGCCTTTCGTATCCATTGCGACCCTTATAGCCCCATAAAGCAGCCCCTAAACTTGGTACATCTTGATTCGCTAGGTCAGACGCTTTGACCAAATCAGTTGGGGCAATATTCTGCCCAAGAATCGCATAAACCTCGGTGTCAGCCGGAATGGCCTCAGCCAGCAAGATCTGGTTACCGGAAACAGAAAATGACCGCCCGAGGGTCTGTGCAATTCCGGCCAGGTACAGCGTCGCCGATGAAAACTCAAACCCAGGCGTCAGTGTCTTTGTGCTCTGCGTGGTTGTGGTATACCACGGGTACGCGTAGTTGGTGCCAGGCAGGCCTGCGCTGAGCGCGTCAATACGAACGTCCTGCGCGTCGTTCTGCACATCGACATAGTTTTTGGTCGTGGCGTCTTGCGGGTCGGTTGGGTCTGCCAGGTTCTTGATCTGGAGTCCGCGAGCATCGAAGTAGCGGCGGGAAATATCCAGGCTGAGTGATGTGCTTACCCGGTTGATAGCCTGCTGAATCAGCATGGTCAGCCGGTCAAACACGTTCTCATGGATCTCTGGGTAGAAGCGGGCCTGGTTGATGATGTCGGTTTCTTGGACAGCCTCCATCTCACGATTTACGACCAGAGTCTGACCGTTAGGTGGAGCCACCAGCATTGTCAGCTGGCTGATGGGGTTGCCATCAACCTCTGGCTCGCCTGCCCCGATCAGGGTGTAGTTCACGCCTATGCTGAGTGGCGTGATAGTCGAAGAAGAATCCTCGATCAGATAGGCCGTCACATCGCCATTGTCGAAGAACCTGAACGGCAACGGGAATACCGTCGTTGTGCCATTGCCCGGGAACTGGGTAGAGCTTGCAGAGCTGGATACGGTCATTCTTACCCCCTATGAAGCGTGGTTTTACGCGGAAGCATGCGAGCAGCATTCCCCCGCGACTGGATTACGGGAATCATGACCATGATCACGAATGCCGTAGACAAGGCAGAGCTGCCAAGGTCCGTCGTGCGGCCCTGCCCTATTGTGATCAGCGAGTACAAGGCCCATGCGAATGAGCCTCCTGCGAGCCCTATGGCCATAACGCTCACGCCGAACTTGAACCTAGCCTGCGGGTTGTGAAATCGCCCAAGCAGAACGGCGATCACCAGCAGAGCAATGCTGCGGACAATCACCAGCCAGATACCGAGATCAATCTCCATCCTTCTCACCTCGCTTTGCGCGCAACGGGAAAATGATGTCGAGGATGGTTTCCGCCCACGGGGGGAAGCTCTCTTTCTTGTGGACCACCAGCGCAAGCGCCAGGAATATGAAGACAACCAGTGCCGACACTGCTGCGGCCCATATCATGCTCTGCGGGCTGTACGGCGGCCCGTCAGGGTATTTGTAGATCCCCGTGGCGTATCCCATCCCCCACGAAAACACCGCCAGCAAGGCCCGTCTTAGGCCTTTGCTTGACGATGGATATGCCAGGTAGAAGAAGCACCCGAACGCAGCACCTGCGGCTGCGTATGGGTTCATAGCTACCAACCCGGCAAATAGTGCGGCAACCAGCCATGTGCCAAATTGTTCCGTCATTCGAGTCCCCTCCCCGGGTAATGATCAAATTTTAACCAGTTTACGCGACTGCACCTATTGATCATTTTTTAGGCGGTCCGAAGATCACGCCCCGGGTCCAATCGGTTACTCCTTCAGGCTCGATATCGCCCTCTGCAACGCCGATCAGGTACTTGACGGTCCGCTTGGGCTGGGCGACTGGGAGGCCGAAGCCATAGCCGACAACGTCAATGCCAAGACCCACGGCTCTAGCTGTATCAACTTCGCTATCCGACTTGGCTGCTTTGAATGATCGATCAAGGCTCTTGAACAGCTCACCAATAGGGGTCACGCCTTGGTATGCCCATCCGCTGTCGATGCTTGAGGCAAGGTCTCGGGCGCCTGGGATAGACATCAGTGGGTAGGTTGCGATCTTGAGCGAAGCCCATGCGCGCCAGTCCTCATCATCGTCAGGACCCTGACCAGAAATTAGCGGCCCCACAACCGCGGGTATTGCGATTAGGAACATGAACCGCTGAAGAATGTTCAGGTAGTCGCCTACGCTATTTGCGGTCGATGCGCTTACCTTGAGGTCTGCGATACGGTTGTACAGCAGGTTGAAGTAGCTATAGACGATGGTCAGGGCGCGCATGAGGCCGTCTTTGCGTTGAACAGATGCAAGATCTTTGGGGCCAGCTGACATCTGGGTAAGACGCACAGCAGCATCGCCAGCCGCTACCGCCTGCTCAACATCAAGACCCTGGTCAATTCCGTGACGATAACCGCCAAGCCAAGTCGGGTAATCGACCATTGCTTGGATCAGGCCGATGTGCTTAAAGGCCAGCTTCTGGATATAGGACAGGGTGTCATCCTTGCCGCTGATGCGCTTAAGAACGCTGCGCATGTCGCGGTCAAGGTTGTTCGTGCGGTACTCCATCTCCTTGGAAAGCTCATTCACCATTCGCACAGTTTCAAACGGCTTTCTGATGAACTCTTGCATCCCGGAGAAGAGGTAGCGCCGAGCGCCAATCTTTCCAAAGTGCTCAAAGGATTGCGAGTAGCCCATTATCTGCTGAATGCCGGTAGTGGCGCTGAATCCCATAAAGCCTACAGCGAGGTTGGCTCGTAGCCGCTCGGACAGTTTGATGTAGACATCAATGCCCTTCTGCGAGTCGAGGACCATGTCATTCGCTATGCCTTGCAGCCATGGGTTGAACTGGTTGGCTGCAGCCGGCCCCAGGGTGTCAATCATCATCTGCTTGATTTCTTGGTCACTGATGATCTTCACGGCGTCCTTGATAGCCTTGCGGTGCGTCAGGTCGTGGATCACCTGACCAAGGTGGGAAGCCACTATTTCAACGTCAAGCTGGATTGGCGCAGCGAATGAGTCAACACGCGCCTTGGTGTGCCCTTTTGGCGTGGTTGCTCGAGCGTACCCAGTCTCGAAAAGGCCTCCCTCGTTGCTCAGCTGGTTCTGGACGCCGGCATATGCACTGCTGCTGGTGTCGTACACCAAAGGCCAGTACCCGCCGCTAAAGGTGCCGTACTGGGTCACCACTGGGGTCGCCTCAACTTTCTCAGGGGGAACGCCATGCAGGTCTTTCTCGAGCTGAGATATAGCTGGCCACAGGCCCTCTACCAAGTCCCACATGGACTGGACGAATTCCCAGTCGCGCTGGGTCAGGTTGCCGGTGATCTCGTTAAGCTGTTGCTCAGTCCAGGCCTTACCGTTGTGCCCACCGTCGAGCAGCTTCTTGCGATTGCTGGCGTTCCCGGTGTTCAGCGCCGCCGATAGAATGGCATTCATGGTCAGGGGCTGGCCAAGGCTCTGGATGTGGATCTTCTGGCGCATGACCTTGGCGCCTCGGTCCTTGGTGTATGCGTCCACCAGATTCGTCACCTTGATTGCGAACTCTCGGTTTAGGCGCTCTTTCTCGTTTTGCGCCTCAACGAACGGTTGCCACAGTGCGGTGTGCCACGGGCCGTCGATATCTCCACCGTCTAGCCAGTCAATGATCTGCTCAATCTTCAGCAGCGGCGCACTGAAGTCGCTGAGAGTGTCGCCGAATCGGCGCAAGATCGACCGGGTATTTTGATCAATCGGTGGCGCTTTTCGCTTTTTCAGGTTCGCATAGCCAGCGCGAATCAGGTTGCTCTTGGCCTCTTGGAAGTCCTTCAGGCGCTTGTTCGCCAACAGCTTGTTCTTGGTGCCAGCCAAGTGGTTGACGTTGGCCGCGAACTCGTCAAGCTCTTGCAGCTGATCAAGGCTCAGGTCCTTGTAGTTCACGCGCTGGCTTGTGTTCAGCAAGAACTCAGGAACGATTGGCTCGTTGCCCATGGCCAGCTGATCGGCGTACCACGCAGCGAACGACTTGCGTTTGTCAATCTCGCGCAGGCTCACCTTGCGGAACTCGTACTGCTCCATGACAGCGTCGATCTGGTCAAGGTAGTCATGACCGGCCTTGCCAAGGCGCTCACGGGTGCTTGCCTTGTTGTACTTGAGCATGCGGGCGGTGATGTCCTCCACCTGTTCGCGGGCCTTGCGCGCCTCCCGGTACATGTAGAAGTTCAGCAGCTGTCGCTGTTTGGCCTCATATGCTGCTTCAAGGTCGCCATTCACGAACGCCTCATACGACTGCCGGCCGGCCTTGGCCTCAGCGCGCTGGAACTCTGCCGGCTGAATGTCACGCACCTTGCGCTGGAGCATGACCCGGCGGGCGGCTTCCTTGAGTATCTGCTGGGTGGTGATGTTCTTTCGGTTGCCCACCTGAGCCAGCCGACGCATTTCCTTCTGAAGAACCTCGGCGCGGCGCTCGTTGTGCGTTGCGTCAATGGCGCGCTCTGCGGACTCACCAGTGGACTTGGGCCCGTGGCGCTCGAGCATGCGCTGATCAGTTTCGCGCTTGATTACCTGGCTGCGCGGCTCAGCGCCGAGCAAGGCCTTGACCAGTTGATCACCAGAGTCATAGCCCAGCATTGGTCCGACGATGTCCAGGGGCTGGCCATCGCGGGCATGGGTGAATGCGAGCTTGCGGGTTGCCCGGGCTCCGTATCGTTCTGCCAACTCGCCGCTGTTGAGCTTGATGCTCAGTTCAGTGCCGTCAGGCATCTGGCCTTTGCGCAGGGCACGAAGGGCGGCGTACTCGGGCAGCGTGTCGACTTCTTCGGTTACCTCGTCGCGCACCCGGGCGGATTCCTCGCGCCACCACTTCGAGCGCCGGCGTTCTTCTTCGCGGACGATTTCTTCCTCAATCGAATCGCGGGCGTCAGCGTGGGCCAGGTCAATGCTGTTCTGGTACGCGGCAAACTCCTTCTCAGTCATGCCAGCAGCGGCCGCATCAGCGAACAGAGGGATGGCGTTGGTCACCTGTTCGGCAGCGGTTATCTGGTCATCAGTGGCCACCAGGCGGTCAAACACCCGCCGCACGTCGTCGTTCAATTCAACGTTCAGCCGGCGCAGGTCCTTGTAGATCTGGATCAGCCAGCGCTTGAAGCGGGCAAAGGCTCCGGCCAGTTCGGGGCTTGGGGCTTTGCCCTCGGCAACGTAGCTCTCGAAGCCACGGGCGAACTTCTCATGCTGCTCGGTGGTGATCGGCGAGCCTTCATCTGCACCAAGCCAAGCGCGAATGGTGGATACGTCATCCTTGATCTGCTGCGGCGCATCATCATTGGTCGAAATTTGATCAATGACTTCAAGGTAGTAGTGACCCAGTTCGTGGAGAACAGTGGACAGGTCGCGCTTGTCGCCCAAGGAGATCTGGAATCGGCGGTCACCCTCGCCGCGTGGCGTGAAGGTGATGAAGCCCCGGGCATCGCCGTTGTCGCTCTGGTTCAGCCGGCGCTGGCCGGCAACGGCTGCCGAGTTCATTTCGGTGCCGTTCCAACGAACAAGGACCTGATCGGATGGCGTATCAGCGGTCTGCTCAGGGCTGGCGGCCTGGCGCTCATCTGCGGTCATGGTGCGGCGGCGCTCGGTGTTGCGGGCCTCGACCTCGCCAGCCAGACGACGGTAAGTCGTCTCAGGGTTGCCGATGTTGCGCATTACCTGCTCAGCATCGGCGGCGCGCTGCTCGATCTGCGGCAGGTCAGTCGCCATTGCATCCTGCATCTGCTGCTCAGTAGGCGTGCGCTCGAAGGTATCGATGAATGCCTGCCTTCCTGCTTCCTCGCCAAGGCTGTCGATCTCCCGGCGAAGGTCGGCCACCTGTCTCCAGTAGTCGCGGTCGGCCATGGCCTGATCCTTGTCGGCCCGCATAGCATCCTCAGAGCCACCTGTGGCGAATCCTTCGCGCACCTGAATGGCGTGCTGTACCTCATGCAGAAGAACGTCAATAGCTGGCGAGTCAGCGCTATACAGCGTGGGGTCGCCGATCTCGATGTAGGAACCGACGAAGCCGCGCCCAGGCTGAGAAACGAACATCCCGCCAGAGCGGCGGGCGGGGTTTACTCGTATCTGGACCTGGGCCAGTTCAGGGTAGGCGGCGAACAGTGCCGGGTGGTTCAGCGTCTCGCCAAGCGTCACGCCGTCAACCTCGGCGGCGTCCAGCCAATCGTTCACCGGTGCGAACTGTGCTTGGCTGTCGTCAATCTCGAAGCGCCACTTTCCATCGGCGCCTTGTGCCCAGCCAGTTTCACGGCGCACCTGTTCGGCATTGTCTCCAGCCGCAATGCGCTGCTCGGCATCAGAGAGAGACGGCATGTCGGCAGTCCACGCGGTCTGCCCGGCGAACTGGTCAAGGCGTCGGCCTTGCTGCGGGCCAGCCTGATCTGCGGTGAACGACAGCGGGAACTGCTGGCGGATCTGCTCCAGGGCCTGGCCGGTGCGCTCGGCAAGGTTGCTCAGCACAGACAGGTGGACGCTCGCGTATTGCTCAGCATCGGCGCGGCGGTACCCGGATGCCACAAGGTCATCAACCACTTCGCGATAGGCGTCAGTCTCTGGCGTGTTCTGCTGAACGATCTTGCCAAGGTCATCAAGCTGCGATTCTTGGTCAGCGGTCCATGCCTCAACGTCGTCAGGGCTCATGCCGTCAGCCTGGGTGCGGATGCTCTGGCCAAGGTCTTGGTGGTAGTCGGAGAAGACACGCAGATAGTCGGCGGTCTTGATTGCCACGCTGCCGCCACGGGCTGAGGCGTCAGCGAATTGTTCGGTCATCCCGGGGATGGACAGCATCAACTCAGGTAGATCGGCCTTGCCATCCTGATTCAGTCTGGTCAGCGCTTCGGCTGGAATCCACAGGGTTTCCATCGGCGTGTCAGCCAGCTGTGCCTTGGCGATGTCACCGAATGTATCGGCTTCGCGGCCACGGGTCTTGCTGCTCAGCGATGCGTCGACCATTTCGTCAAGAGACAGCTGGCCTTCACGGGTTTCGCGGGCGCGGCGCAGGCCATCGCCAATGCCTTCGATCAAGCGGCGGTTGCTGAACGCGAGCACATCGAGTGACGACATGCCGGCGCCGGCCACGGCCTCAAGCAGGACTTCACCGGCGTTGACCTTTCCCTCGGCAGCGAACTGCCCCGCTGCCTCGCTGGCGCCTTCACTGATGCCTTGAACTGGGAACTGCACGGCCAGGTTGGCCAATTCGCGCTGCGTGCGGGTGAGTTGTCGGCCGGCGATGCGCGATGGTGCCAGCAGGTGGCTGGCTAGGCCCATGCTCACAAGGTCTACAGCGGTAGTTCCTGCGGCTTTCAGGCTGGCCCTGCGCTCTGCATCGGCCATGAGCTTATCGTCTTGCAGAGCGCGCAATACGGCCTTTGGATCGTTCGGGTTGACCTTGGCTTCGCGCAGAACGTCCAGCAGCTTGGATTGGTACTCACCAGAAAATCCGATAGCGCCAGCGGCCAGCGGCCCGGCGATCGCGCCGGCAGCAAGCATCTCTGCGCTGGTGGCTGCGGCGCCTACAGAGGTGCGGAACGCATACCCGGGGTTCTCGGCCAGGGCCTCGGCAGTAGCAGACAGGCTGCCGCGACCGAGCGATTCGAGTTCAGCTGCGCGGCGCGCACCCGGGTCTACCGGCATGCCGGAGAGCGCCTGCTCATCCTGAGCGGCACGCTGAAGTTGCTCTGTCTGCCGGCCGACAAGACGGTCACGCATCTGCTGGCGCTGATCTGGCGTGGCTTGCAGGTAGTCGAAGCCGAACCCAGTAGGGTTATCGCCGCCAGGGAATGGAAGCTCACCGGCCTCAGCAGCCCGGGCAACCTCAAGGTCTACACGGTCGAACTGAGCCTGAATGTCATTGAGGCGCGCAGCATCAGCAACGCGGCCAGCTTGGCGCTGGGCAACCCACTGCTGGCGCACGGCGCCAAACAGCTTCTCACCGGTGCTCTGCTGGTTGAAGCGCGTGTCGCTGGCTGCGCCCTCGATGCGTACCAGTTGATCAAGGTCATCCTGTGCGACCGCCGCAAGGTTGCCGTCACGCAGCGCATTGGCCGTCTTGCGGTAGTTGTCGTAGATGCCCGCGTACTGGTTGCCGCGCAGCAGCTGGTTCATGCGCTCCGCGTTGTCATGCAGCACCTTGGCCGGCACGCCGCTGTAGCGAGACACAGCCGTCGCTTTGGCATAAGCATCAGGACTGATATTCGAAACAGTCTCCATGCTGTGCACGAAGTCCTGGCTCTGCGACTGCGCGAAGTCACGGGCAGCATCAGCCAGCTGCGTGGTTTTGGATGGCGGCGTTTCAGGCTGCGGAATCGCGCTTGAATCAACCGGCTTTAGCAGTTCAGGAACTTGGATCATTGGACGCTTACCCCCAGGCCGGAAATTCGTTCCAGATATGCTGCCACAATGTTCTCCTCGCTAGCCGATTGGCCGGCAGCGCGCAGGGCCTGGACGATACGCAGGCGCTCTTGGGCTGGGATATCGGCAATCTTGATATCGCCTTTGTCGACGTAGGCCTTGTCCAGCTTCTCAGGCGTTACCTCCCAAAGCTTGAGCGAATCCTCGGAGAAGACCCCGGTTCCGCTCAGACGCACATCCAGCAGTAGCTGATCAGCGATTTGCTTGGACTCTGCCGCGGTAGGTTGCTTGCCGGTCGCTTGGAAGATGGCGTCCTTACGCGCTTGGTACGCGGCGCGGAACTGGTCTTGGCGCTCAAGGTTTTTCGGTTCCTTTGCATCCTTGTTGGCGCCGGTCTTGATGCCGGCCATGGCCATCACGGATTGCAGCTGGCGCTCTTCAGCCTTCACCGATCCCTGGCCAGACAGATCTCCCTGCTTGATCTTCTGGTACATCGAGGTCACCCGGTTGAAATCGGCATTGTTCAGGTACGGGCGCACATCGCGCTCAAGGCTAAGCTCTTCCAGCTGCGCCGGGGGCATGTCAATGAATTCCTGAAGCTTGGCGTAGTTGGTCTTCGGCTCGGTACCCTTGCGGCGGTGCTCGTCCATCTTCTGGAGCTTGACCTGATCATCTGCGGTTAGCTGGTCGATCATGTTCGGCGGTACCGCATTGAAGCCACGCTCAAGAACGACTTGAGCCGCCTGATCGTAGGCGGCTTTCTGTTCCAGCTGCTGGGCCTTGTAGAGGTCATCAACCCGGTCCTGCGCGTACTTGCGGGTCTTTGGATCGTTGATCTTGTTGATCTGCTGAGTGGCCGCTGCGTAGCGCGCCGATGCAGGCTCACCGCCCACAAGCTGGCTGACGATCTTGCTGGTGTAGTCGCGGGTTTCTTGGTACGGGATCTTGTCGATGAAATCCTGATTGCTGATCTCGCCGGTGCGCGGGTCGCCGTATTCCTTCACCCACTTATCTACAGCGCCAGGCCCGGCGTTGTATGCGGCAACTGCAAGCGTCTCGTTGCCGCCGTACTTGCCCAGCATCTTGTTGAGGTACTGGGTTCCCAACGCCATGTTGTACTGCGGATCGGCGGTCAGGCGCTCCTCGCTGTACGGGATGTTCAGCTCTGCGGCCATTTCCTTGGCGGTGTCCGGCATCAGCTGCATCAGGCCCTTGGCGCCCTTCGGCGATACGGCAGTTGGGTCGCCCGAGCTTTCGGCCTGGATGATCAGGTTAGGCAGCGCCTGCGAGCCGATGCTGCCGCTGGCCCACACGCTGGCACCGATCTGCGAACCCAACTGCTGGCGCACACCGGTCGAAAGCATCTTGCTAATCTTGAACTGGTCATCGGGCGTCATGTAGCCGGACGAGGCGGCGAAGTATTGCTGAGCCTTGAGCGGGTCATCAACGGCCATGCGGCTGATCACATCGGTGGCCATGCTGCTGTTGAACTTCTGGATGTTCTGCTGGACAGCCTCTTGCGGGAGGCCCTTGCGCTGCCCATTGGCGGCGATGATGCGCGCCCCTTTGTTCTGGTAGTACGCGACCTGCTGCGGGTCATTGAAGTAGGCCGTAGCGCCTTGTGTGGCTGCTTGCAGGGACGCCGCGTCGGTCTGGTCGTAGAACGACTGGCGTTCACCGTATTCGTAGCGGTTCAACTCAGCGCTCAGGCTCTGGCGCTGGCCGGCCGTGATCTGCTTCCACCGCGCTTTCTGTCGGTCGTTGGTCAGTGAGTTGCCGATGGCGTCGGCCTGTTGGTCGTACAGGCCAACAGTCTGATTGGTGATGTCCAGGGCATTCTTGCCCTTTCGCGAATACACGCCATCCTGCTCGTTGAACATGGCGTTGAGCTTCCAGTTGCTCAGCTGGGTTTCAGCGTCGATGAGCGCAGCGGTGTCTGCATCTTCTTGGGACTTCTGGAAGATCTGGCTGGCAGCGCTAAGCCCTGCCTGGGCGAGCTGAGCGCCTGTAGGGTCAACAGGCTGAGCTTGCACCTGCGGCGTGCCGATTGCCCGGCCGCGAACCTGAGGACCGCCAATGGTTGGAACTGTGGTAGCCATTCAAGCCCCCTTAGGTATACGCCTGGTTGTTGTTGAGACGGCTTACCCCGCTAAGGGCAGCCGAGGTACCGGCGCCCGACGAGGAGAACAGGCCGGCGCTATACGCACCGCCAACGCCTTGCAGGACACCGCCGAGCAAAGAAGTGATCGGGCTGCGCTTGGCAATCTTGTTCAGCTGCTTGGCATTGGTGAGCGCATTGCTCGCCTCGACCTGATAGCCGTAGGCCTCGCGGGCGGCGTTGTTCGAGATCGTCAGTGCGTCGAGCTCACCAAGCTGGGCGGTGTCTTGCTGGATGATCGCGTTCGACCCTTCGTTCACAAGGCCACCATTCGCTGCCTGTGCGGCGCGCTGGGTGCCGATCATCTGCTGGGTCTGCACCCTGGCCTGGTCAGACTCAATAGCGCCACGAACCTTGGCATCGTTGGCGGCGTTGTTCAGGTAGATGGCGTTCTGGCGTAGGGCTGATGCCTGGGCCTTGGCCTGCTGGGCTTGCTGTTGTCCCTGCATGAGTCCGCTGAAGGCGCTCAGGGCAACTGGTATTGCTGCTGCGGCGGCTGGGAAGCACATTGTCAATCTCTCCGATACAGAGTGAACTTGTGGAAGGGCATGCCGTGTGGATAAGTCGGTGCGGCCGGCTCTATCGAGAAGCCAAGCCATTCAAGCCACCTGATAGCCCCGGCATTCCTTGCGTCCACGTAGTTTGACAGGGTTGCGTGGCGCGTGAGCATGTCCTTGAGTATGGCCTTGCTGGCTTGCAGGAACCCCCTGGCGTGCACTTCAACGTCATGCGTGGTCACCATCCACGGCACGCCAGCGCCAATGCCCTGCATGGTGTCGCCAACGATGGCTATGGGGTGGTCATCCGCGCAGATCGACCAGCACCGCATGCTTTCCTCGAAGCCGACCGATAGGCAGGAGGCCACGCTTTCCCCAAGCGCGGCCATTTCGTCCACATCTGCCTGCCTGGCGCCGGCCTCGACTATTGCCAAGTCATCATGCCTTGTCGCTCGCACAGTTATCATTTACGGCCACCCACTTCGGTGGCCGGGATCAGTGCCAGGATCGTGATAGGCAGCGGGTCTTTCTGCACCACGGTCACCTGGCCGTTGCCGCTCCAGTTGTCGGTGATCACCTGCGTGGCCTTGCCAGTGAATGGCTGGATTGCGCCGTATTCATCGGAGTCCTGCCGAGGTTTGAATTCCCACAGCTTGCCTTCCTCGTTTGCCTTGCCGTAGAAACCGCCGCGAGACTCGAGCAGCACTGCGGTCACCTGCTGGATGATCTTTGCCTTGTCCGACAGCGTTTCCGAGCCGCCAATGGTGACCTCAAGCGTCTGAAGCTCAGACTCATATGGCAGGCCTACCAACACGACGCCGGCCGGGGTATCAAGAGAGATCGAGCCACCGGTTACCGTCAGGTCACGCGTGACGTTGCCGTCAGCCAGAACAACGACCTTCCTGCCCTCAAGGTGGCCAAGGCCAGAAAGCGAGTCGCGGGCAAATGCCCAGCTTATGAAGGCGATGTCGCGGATCTCTTCGGGAACCGTGCCGTACGGGCGCACGCTCACGGTAGAGCCGCTGGTGTAGGCCGTGATCTGCATGCGGAACGGCACTGCGTCTGGAGTGGCCAGGTACTGGATGGAATCGCCAACGTCAGATGCCTGGAATCGCGAGCCGTTTGAGCTGACGAGCGTCAGGGTTTCCGGGTACTTCCATTCAGTTCCGCCAGCCACAAGCATGGTCTCTGCCGTCTTGTTCGTGCCGTCGTACATCAGCGCGCTGTCAAGGAACCATGCGTACTTGATTAATGGGGCGCCGTTGTACCGCTCTGGCTGGCGATCTGCGATGCGCTCTACGTATCGCTTGGCCACGCCTCCGATCACACGCTCAACGCACATGTAGACAGCGTCAGCGCGCCCCTCAGGCACGGAGCATATGGAAAGCACGCGGCCATCGGTCTCATGTCGGTGCCATCCGATCACCTGCTGCTCTGCAAGGTAGGTGATGGCTACCATTCTTCCGTCCTCGCGGGCGCCCCAAACGATGCTGTACGGGATCTTCTGATAGTCCCAGTCCACAAGGCTGAACTCTTGCAGCATCTGCGGGGACAGCACGCTGATGTCGCTGCCGCTGAAGCCGTCAGACTCTAGGGTGTAGCCGAAGGCAGTAACGGTGCGGCCGCGCTCCTGCGCATACAGCGCGGTATTGTTCAGCACCAGCGGGCGCAGCTGGCCAATGCCGTTATAGGTCTGCGGGTCGCCATTGATGGTCTTGGCCGTGAAGCCGCTGCTCTGGCCCTGAATGATCCACTCGGCGCCGTCGGTAAACGTCATCAGGGCGCGCAGTGGCAGCACATGATTGATCTGGTTCACCTCGTTACTCGCAATCGTCCATGTGATCGAGTCGTCATCCTTGGTCGGGAACGAGTAGCCGAAGTTGGTGAACACGCCTGTGCGGCTAAACCAGAGCGTCTGCGGCTTGTTGTTGGTGCTGGCGTACACCAGGCGCTGCTGGAAGTAGGCGACGGCGCGAGGGAAGTTTCCGGCGCCTATGAATGGATCGGTACCCGTTGGCGGGGTATCGGTCTTGGTTGGCGTCACGTTCACATCGGTGAAGCTGACGGACGTAGATCTCCCGATGAATCCATAGATCCCGGCGCCCGCATTGTCCTTGTAGACGTTGTAGTAGCTGGCGCCAGGAACGGCAGGCCATACCACGGTAGCTTTCTGGTTGTCGCTTTTGACCGTGATCGAGTTCGAGCTAACGGGCAGAGACTCTTCAGGGGTTTGACTACCGTCGTCGACCACTGCGGTTATTTGGTACGTCCAAGGGACAAGGATGGTGGAGGTTCCGCCGGCGTCAGGCGTCGCCGTAGCGGAGGCCGGCGCAGCCACAGAAGGAACCAAGCTGACATCCGTAAGCGTCCAGTTGTCGTGGGCAAAGCGCTTGAGCTTCTTGGGCTTGTGCGATGGATGAACGATGTCCATAACGTCAGCCGACTGGGTAAAGTTCAGTTCGAACAGCTGGTCACGGGTGAATGGCGTTGCAAGCTCAAAGATCTGGCCTACGTTTGGGCCGCCGCTGTACACGACCAAGGCGCCGTTGCGATAGATCCGCATCTTAAGGTGGGTGAACTCAAGGGCATACGTGTCGTTCACGTTGAACTTGAAGCGGATCAGGCGCGCAACCTCGTTACCGGCCGTCTGCGCCAGGTACTGCGTGCCAGGACGGTTCTGGACGCCTCCATAAGGGCTGATGATGAAGTTGATGCACTTGGCCAGGCCAGTCTGGTACGCGGCAAGATCGGTTCGTGCTGCGAGCTCTGGGCCAATCTCGCCACGGGAGAACGTTGGCTGAATGAGGGATGTGGTCATTGGTGAATGGCCCCCTCGTAGATCGAAGGGAATGGACCGTCTGGCTGGCCTTCGTTCAGGCTCGCGGCAATGGCCACCTGAATCAGCTGCTCGGCCAGGGTGATCATGTCATTGCGGGTGGCCAGATCCTTCTTGAGCGGCGCAGCAATGAACGATGCCAGGCGCGCGGACATGGCCTCTACGAAGTAGGCCGGCCAGCGCTCGACTTCCTCCACACGCTTGGTGTACCGCAGCTGGGCTTCCTCGATGTCGCACAGGATTACCCGGCCATTGGCCTCGTACTGGATATCGAACTTGGCTTTGAATTCTTCGGGAACCGATCTGGCAATGCCGCTCATGATCTCCAGGGCGTTGATGCAGTCGTTTGGATATCGGTAGCGGAACGCCCATCCATCAGGCGGCGTGCCAAGGTCGGCCAGCGCCACCGTGGTGGTCGCGAACTTCCACTCAACGTCCTTATACGAGAACAGCGCATCGCGGCATGTATCCCAAAACCGGGAGCAGGTGATGCGCTCCACGCTGCGCTCCTGATCATCCGCCACCGTCTCGGACGAGCCGATGTGCGAAAGCGCCATGTTGTAAACATCGATCTTGCTGGCCATGTTTGGACCCCACAAAGAAAAAAGGCCCCCGAAGGGGCCAGGGTTGGCTGATTAAGCGTCCGGTAGATTCTTGTCTTCCGGTGGTTCTTCTTCCCCCCCGCCGGCCTTGGCCTTCGCCTCGGCGATCAGTTCTTTCAGTTTCTCGGGGCCGGTAGCGTGGTGAGGCTTCAGGCCGAGGGCTCGGGCTTCTTCAAGCAAAGCCTTCTGCTCGTCGCCGCCCTTGGCCTCAGTTCCGCCAACCTTCTCCAGGTACTTGCCCGGTTCAACACCAGGCTCCAGAACAACCAGCGACTCGTCGCCACGGTCGGGGTAGACCATGCGACCACCGATGTAGTGAGGAACATGAGTAACGCGGTATTGCTGGCTCATGCTGCCTCCTTACACGGTGTAGTTGCGGTCATAGGCGCGCCATGCAGCCACATCAGTAGTCAGGAAGGCATCGAAGTTGCCAGCGGTCAGCGGGCCAGTGGCTACGGTGTAGCGCACACCGAGGTAGCGCTCGTAGTTACCGGCCGGCAGCTTGATGGCGACCATGCCCACGTTTGGAGCCATTTCAGCCAGCGCGAACGCCTTGCTGGTGAAGTGGACAGTGGACGAGGTCAGGCCCACGTTGTCATCCGATTCCAGGGTGACAGTGACAGTGGCCGCGCCGGCTGCGGTTGGCTGAACAGTGGTGCTCACGACCAGATACACATCCTGGCCAGTGCCGATGTCGCGGATCGGGTTCTTGCCCGAGCTGTTGCTGACCAGGTCCATGACGTTGGTCGAGATCGCGGTAGCGGTGACCGCCTGGGCATCCGAGAACTCTGCTTGCTTGTCGACGTACATAAGGGTTTCTCCTGTTTGGGTGACGTGCCGTTAAACGACGCGTGCTTCCGAGTTGAGCATGGCGTCGACGCGACGTACCGGCACTTCACCGAACATCAGCGCTGGCTTGCCTGCAACGTTGTCGTAGGACAGGGTCGATGCCGCCACCTTGTTCACGGTCTGACGGCGCAGGAACGAACGGATGCGGCGCGGAACGTAGAACACCGGGGTGACACCGTTCAGGCTGTGGATCAGTTCCAGGGCTTGGGTCATCAGGTCGATGATGTCGGCGCCGGCACTGGCGTTCTTGGTCAGATCGCTGTTGTCGATGTTGGCGATGCGGACCGCATAGCGCCAGTCGTGCACGGCGATACCGGCCTTCCACTGGTACTGGTCACCGTAAGCGCGGAAGCGGTTCATGCTGGAATCGAAAGCATCCAGTTCGCCCAGGTCGTTGTGAATCAGGCCGGCCTGCGAGCCTTTCGGGTAGATACCGTGGATGGTGTTCGCGCCCCAGCCGATCAGCCAGATGGACGAGTTGTCGGTGCCGGTTCCCCCGGCGTCGATCACGTTGTCCTTGGTGGCAGCACCGCCGACAGTGGTAGGCACGTCGTCATAACGCGGCGAAAGGCCAACGAAGGCCTCTGGGGTGGAGCGGTCGCCGTAGATGACCTGCTGCTGCATGCGCTGGTTCATGGCCTCGAGGTGAGCCTTCGCTTGCAGCAGGCGGAACTGCGGAGTGTTGCCGTTCAGCATGGCCAGGTCTTTGTCGATCTCGGAGCGCGCCTCCAAGATGCCGCAGGCCTCGTCCAGCTGTGCAGTGGTCGCCTTGCTCGGTGGCACGCCGCCGTTCAGCTTGCGCCATACAGGCTCAGGCAGGCCGGTGCGGGTGGTGACACGGTGGCCGGTGGGCAGGTTGCCCTCGTACCACGGCATGTCGAGCAGCATTTCGTTGTCCTGGCTCAGCAGTTCCGCTACAGCAGCGGTCTTGCCGTCAGGGTCCAAGGTCTTCGCCACATCCAGCAATGTGACTTTACCGGTCAGAGTTGCCATAAATCATTCCCCTCAAGTGGTTTGTGGTTACTGCTGTTGCATGGTTGGCCAAAGCACCGCTTCTGGCGACTTCGGACCGGTGGATCTTTCACCACCGTGGACCATCGTGTCTTCGCTGATGCTGGACCCGATGGCGTGGATAAACTTGAAGAACTCAGGGTGCGAGCCGAGAGCCGAGTAGTTGAGGAGTTCGCGCAGCTCTGGGCTGGCGAACTTTGCCATGACGTTCTGCGTGGTTTTCAGCGAGGCCTCGAAGTTCTGGCCGCCGATGTCCGGCAGCTGCTTGCACAGGTTGCCCCAGTCCTTGTTCAGGTTGACGATCTGCGCGTTCATGGCTTCGTGCTGCTGCTTCTCCTGCTCGGCCACCTGTTCGGCAGTGAGTTCGGCTGGCTGGCGGGCCTTGTCGATCTCCAGCAGCTTGTTCAGGACTTCCTGGGCCTTCTCCTGCGGCAAGCCAAGCTCCTTGAACAGGTCTTGAACCTGGGGCAGTACGGCTTCGTCCAGGGCCTCGCCTTCTGGCAGGGTGAAGGCCTCGTAGGCTTCAGGCGCGCCGGCTGGCTTCTCAGGCTCTGCTGGTGCATCGGCGGGCTTTTCAGCGACAGGCGCATCGCCACCCATCAGGCTTGCAGGTTCAGCAGCTGGAGCAGCCTCAGCGGCTGGGGCAGAAGCTGGAGCGCCACCGCCATCGCAGCCATCTGCTGGGGCCTCGTTCATGAAGAAATGGCCAAGCCGGCCATGGATGAACAGATTCATTCGTCACTCCCAGTTTTCAGGTCGTTCGCCTCACGCAACAGGCGCTCTCGGTTCTCTTTGACCATCAGGTCGTACAGCTCTGGAACATGGGCAATCAGATCATGGAGCAGTTGCAAGGCGTTACTCCTGCGGCCCTCCGTGAAGGCCAGGGCGCCTGGATCAACGCTTGGTGCCACTTGGTATATGCCCATCACCTCGAACCGCTCCCAAATGACCCTGCGCGCCTGCGCGGTGCTCATGATCGTCTCGTAGCCAATCTGCCGATCAATGCTGGCAAGTTTATCCGCTTCCGCTTGATTGCTCAAAATTTGTACACCTCGCATCAACTCGCGCCAATCATAGCAGTTAGGGCGCTGTCACCGGTTGTTGGGGTTTCCGACAGGGTCTTGGCGCTGTCGACCATCTGCGCGGCTTGCTCGGCCATGAGCTGCTGTTGCTGTTGCTGGGCCCGTGCTTGACGGATAGCGTCGACCTCGTCCTGAGAGCGAAGCAGGGTTGGAGGCACGCCGATGGCCGTGAAGTACTCTTCCTGCGCAACGTCAGAGTTGATCTTGTCGAAGGCGTCAGGCTGCACCTGGGCGAGAAGAGAGGTGAACTGAATGGCCCGCTCGATGCCGCTGGCTGCCACGGCCTTCTGCGCTTGCGACAGGATGCTGACGTACTCAACCCGTAGTGGGACGCCTTGCAGCTCCTCTGGCGGCGGCGGAATCAGCGGCTCACCCTCGCGCAGGCCCATCCAGTACGGAATGCTGGCCTCGTACATGATCGAGAAGACTTGGTCGATCAGCGGGTCAAACAGTTCGTCGTTGTTGCGCTCGACCACCGGGCCAAGCATCAGCATCTTCTCTTCCTTGCGCTGGGCCACCTCGTAGGCAGTCATCGTGCCCTCGCTCTGGCTGATCAGCAGGAACAGGTCCTCGTAGAAGGCTTCGGAGATGTCCTGCTCGCACTCGGCGATCTCGGCGCGGACGTTGACCAGGGAGGCGGGATTCGGCTCGTAGGAGGGGCGCATGGCCACGCCAATGAGATTGTCTGGGACCCAGGTAATACCGCCGGGCACAGTGTTGGCACCTTGGCCCCTGATGCTGATCGGCGCAGTGAGCGATGGCCTGGCGTACAGCTGAACCAGGCGCATCTTGTCGGCTTCGAGCAGTTGCAGCTCTTGAGACTTGCCGATAGCCACATCGCCAGGGCCCGTGCCGTACACGTTCACCCCGTTCACATCCCAGCGCGGCGCCATGACCGGGAACGTCTTGAACCCGCTCTGTCGCAGGATGCACTCGTTCTGCTTGCCGTCCTCCCAGTACGTGGACTTCCAAGGCATGGACCGATTGTCCATCTTGGTCATGTCAGCGTCAGGGTTTGGCTCGATCAGGTGGCACACGCAGATGTCTGTGCTCTGCCCCTGCTCGGCCAGAAGCCTTGTCTGAGCGCTGCAATTGTCCTTGCCGAACTGCTGCACGATCTGGCGCGGGGTCATGCTGTACTCGCGGTAGAACGTGTCGATCTGGCCGCGTGCGCTGGTGGCCAGGGCGAACGTGCCGACCGGGTAGTGATAGAACCGCACCACATCTTCCTCATCCGGCAGCGCCGACATGGCCCCGGTGCCGTAGACCATCTCTGAGTGACAGACCTGAGGCAGGATGTTGTAGAAGTTCGAGCGGGCCAGAACGCCGTGGATGGACAGCTGCACGGCGTATAGCCACTGCTGCACGGCCGAGTTGTTCGGCACGCCCTGTGGGGGCTGGATCAGGATCCATGGCCGTGACTGGCTGGCCAGGCCCGATGCCATGCCGGCCGCACCGATCTTGGCCGACCGCACAGGCTTCTGGTTGTTGATCCGCTGATCTCGTCGCTTGCCGTCGTTCTTCAGGTCGCCCTCGAACTGACCATCAGCCGGAGACAGGTAGTCGCGCTGGTTCTTCCACTTTGGCAGCCACTTCTCATCGCGGTCAGCTTTGAGCTGCTGCCCCTTCTTACTGAGGCGCTCGGCCTCTTTCTGATCGATCTTTGGCATGGCTTAGCTCCCGAGCAGGCTCTTGGCGCCGGTAGTGGGGGCATTGCCAAGGCCGCTGGCGCCGGTGAGGACGTTCCCGCTCAGGCCAGCTGCTGCCAGCTGTCGGCGGCGCTGAGCCTCGCGTGCTGCCTCGGTGTCTGCGGATACGGCTGTTGGCGTGCTGGATGTAGTTTCGACCGTTGCGGCAGTGCTACCAGTGTCTGCGCCAGCACCAAGCGCGGATGATGTTGCTCCAAGAGCTGCCTTGAGCGGATCAACCGCCAGCCTCTCAGCGGCCCCGGACAGGCCGAATGTGGCGATGTTGAGTGCTTTCTTGACCTTCTTACCCATGTTGTTCACTCCTTGGTGATTGCGTACATGACGATGTCTTGGCCATCAGGTGAGGCCTTGTGCATTGTGGATTCAAACGTGTGGCCTGTCGCCCGGAGGAATGCGGCGCTGTGGCGGTCGCTGGCGGCGCAGGTGGACTGGACGCGGTGGAGGCCATCGGAATGCATGAGGCGGTCGATGCTGGCGGCTACTGCCCTTGCCAGGATCAGGCCATTGCCCCTCACAGCCTCACGATCGATCACCGCGAACGCATACGCAACTCCCTGCCAAAGCAGCTGGTAGCCCGATACAGCGACGATCTGCTCGCCCAGGTAGTACGAGGTCAGTCCGCACGCATCAGCCTCTGTATGCGCCTCCCAGCCCTCGCACGGGTTCTCTTCGTAGCATGGCAGCCGGGCAAGGTCGCCAGCCTGGTATGGCCTTGTGGTGATCATGCGTAGGGGTTCCAGTCGGTTTTGGCTTCAGCTTCCCCGGTGTACGGGTCCCAGTTCGTCGCGTTGCTGCGGTCCTGCATGCGCATCACAGGCATGGCGAAGGTCAGGGCAAGGGCGTCGGCGTTGTCAGGGCTCATGCCAAGGCGCTTCTTGATGTCGTCCTTCTTTTCGAGCGCCAGCTGGTCGCGGTTGTTGTGGGCGTATTCAGGTGAGGTCAGCTCTGCCTCAAGCTCTGCGTCGAACTCAAGCGCCAGGCCGGCGCGGATCGATTCACGCATCTGCCACCACATGTAGGTCCGCATGTTGCAATAGTGGGCGTCAGGCGCAGCGCTGGCGAAGTTGACATCCATGATTGGCACGCCAGGCATCAGCTTGCGCAGCTGGTCGGCCACGGGGCCACCAACACCGGTCGAGTCGACGAACACGGCGTCAGGCCTGTGGTCCTTCACGACTGTGCACACCTTGGCGATGAATCGCGTTGTGTCCCGCGTCTCGGAGCCGGGGATGACAACAGGCGGGATGCTGCGAGCGTCCAGGCCACGCCTGAACCTGATCACGTTGTTGTCTTCGCCGCCCCGGGCGATGTCGATGCCGATCACTAGCGCGTCATGCATCGTGTAAGACGCCTCACGCTTCATGGCCTCAGCCACCCAGTCAGTAGGAATCAGCTGCAATGCGGAAGCCCTCGGGAACATGCCGCGCACACGGACGCGGACAAAGTCGGAATCCTCACCCCAGTCATCAATCCACTTCTGGTGCTGGGACTTGTTGGTGCCTTCTACGGTGCGCGCATCGATCTGCTTGCACTTCCACCGGTGCTTGAACTTGCGGAAGCACTCGCGGAACCGGCCGGTGTTGCGCGTCGGGTTGCCGAATGCCACCCATAGAATCTCGGTGTTCTCGTCAGTCAGCGCGCCCTCTGCTACCTCCCACACCTTGTCGCTGATGTTCGAAGCCTCGTCGAAGATCAGGATGATGCGCTTGCCCTCGTTGTGCAGGCCCGCGAATGCCTCGGTGTTGGTGTCGGACCATGGCACGGCGTCAGCGCGCCAGGATGCTGTGTGCTTGGGGTCGAGAGAGACGATGGAGGTTGCCGTGGTCTTGAACCAGTGCGAGAACAGGCTTAGACGGCGCCACTTGGCAATCTCTGGCCAGGTCTTGGTGCGCAGCTGTGTCTCGGTGTTGGCGGTGACCACGACGCGGGTATCTACGGCCGTGCTCTCTGCCCAGTCAATGAGCATGCTGATGAAGGCGGACTTGCCGATACCGTGTCCTGATGCCCTGGCCAGCAGCAGAGGCTCGAATCGGTTCTCACTGCGCAGGTGGTCGCGTATCTCTGCAAACGCCTCAGCCTGCCATTCCCTCGGGCCCATCTTGCCCTTCAGTTCCCCCTCGTCCCATGGGTAAGCGATCTCAGCGAATCCCAGCGGGTCATCAGCGAACTGAGCAGCCAGCTCCGCAAGCTCGTCTTCAAGCTCGCTCTCACGGGTGGCGACGTTAGCCATTGTTGCGAGCCCTGGCCTTTGCCCGCGCTGCTGCTAGGCGCCCGCCGAAGCCTTCCTTCACGTCAACCTCGACCAGCTCGGCAAATGCCCTTACGCCGACATGCTTGCCCATCAGCTCGAGCACACGCGTCTTGTCGTAGAACTTGACGACGCCTGTCTTCATGTTCACTTCCTTGACCATCTGCCGCCAGATCTTGGGCCACGAGTGAATAGGCTTCAGCACGCCCTTCTCGTCGTAGATATCCGACATATCCATTTCTTCGATGGCAGCCAGGCGCTTGAGGACGTATGCAGCGTCAATCCCAACCTTCTCTACGGCAGCTTCACGCACAGAACGTATGAAGGCGTCAACCTTGGGATTGGTCAGGAGTTCGCAAGCCCCTGAATCTATGGTTGTTTCTGTCTTTGCCGTTCCACCAGCACGAATGTATGCCTCGCGCTGGCTCATGTTCTCTTTGTCCAAGATGTTGAGCGCAAAGGCTTTTTGAAGGCGCGTGAGCTTGTCGTATAGCTCAAGCTGATGCGAGGAAAGCCCCTCACACCGTTTGTCAGATTCGGTCATGGCCATCCCCGGTGGTATTGGTCAAATATTGATCAATCATACCAGAGCATCGAGCAGGCATGAAAAAGCCCTCCGAAGAGGGCTATTGTGCTTGGAGCGGCGGCCGGGGATCGAACCCGGATCATCAGCTTGGAAGGCTGAGGTTTTACCATTCAACTACCTCCGCGTGATCTGCACCTGAAAAGCAAGGTCCGTAGTAATCGAAACTCCGTTCACTGGTCAAACCAGTCGCATATCTCATTGCGGCCTTTTCTAGAATATCTCCGCAACCCCTTTTGCTAGCATCACCAAAATGCTTGAAATTGCTTCCTGATGCAGATGCAATCCAACTCTACCAAATTCCCACGCTCACCGCACCAACTCAGAAGGCCCCTGCTCCCTGGCATTGATCCTGAAGTCAATGTCAGCATCTTGGCCCGCGAGATTCTGGAAGGTCAGCACGTAGCTGGTGTTCTTCTTGAGAATCAGCGGCTCATCTTCTGGAATGGTGGTGGTGGCCTTGGTGCCAGTGGCATCGCCGCGCAGCAACAGGCTTGCTATTGCGGTGTTCGGTGTGAACGTGACGCCGGCCTTCATCTGTACCGGTGATGTTGGTGACCCGGACTGATTGCGGTTGTATGTGCGCATGATGTTGGTGCCGCCAGTGAACGCCACCTCATACAGAGAGACGCGCATCTTGCTCTCGCTTGCCGTGTAAGTGCGCCGTTCGAACTGGAAGTTGCTGGCGCCGGTGACGAACCCAACCTGAACCACGGCATTGGAAGCAACCGTGGTGAACTCATGCTCATGCGTCCATACAAGCCCAGCTGCCATGAGTGAATCTTTTCTGCTGTTCATGCCTCCCCTCCTTTTGCCGTGGCAAAGCGCCTGGCTGCGGGGATTATGGCAGATGATGTAGGGGCAAAGAAAAAAGCCCAGATCCTTTTGAGACCTGGGCTTTCCCCGCGTGACCAACGCGACCTTAAGCTGAAGCGCACCGATGGAGGTGTGAAGCGATCATGCCTCCAGCGGTAGGCCCAGGTCAAGACAAAGTCATGCCGTGTCGCGCGATCAGGATGGCATCGGCTACTGCTTGGCCTTTGCCCTTCAGGTCGAGTATGCGCAAATCTGGGTAGAGTCTTGCGCAGTGAGACCGTGCGGCGTCTTTGTCCTTTCCGATCAGGCCGGCAGATTTCTTCCAGGCTTGAGGCGTGACAGTGACGTATGGAGCCTCCAGCGCCATCAGCACGCCTTCGATTACGCCAGCTGAGTGCCCGAACGAGAACATCGAGCTGACACCCTGCCCTGGCATGGCCCCAACCTGCTCAAGAACCGCCTTGATCCTCTCCCCCTGAAACTGCCTGATGAACTGAGCCACAACGGAGCCGTTTACGCGGTTTTTCTTGCCTACCATTAGCGTCGGCATTGGCTGGTGGCAAATCACGCTAAAATCGTCCCCCAGCGCGACGAGAGAGCCACTTAGGCCTGGGTCGATGCCTATGGTGATCACTTGGCCTCCTTGGACATACCGTAATCAATCGCATCTCGAACGGATGAACTTTGGTCCTCGACAGACCAGCGATATGCAACAACCTCGCCTTCTGGATCGCTCGCAGTCTGTCCGTCAATGACTGGAGAGTACTGGCCATCAAGCCAGTCAAGGCGCTCCACATCCCGCAAAATCTCCAACATCACCCCAGCCGGCACCGTAACCAGATGCTCTGGACATCTGTCCGCCGTAATCTGCGCGCTGGCCTTGATCGCTTTCAGGTCGATGGTCATGCCGAAATACCCCATTCAAGTTCGCGGTTCTTTTTCTCTACCCACGCGACGGCTGCGAGCCATTCTGGCTTGTTCTCTTTGGTGGGGAAGCCGACATGCTGAATTTCAGCCGTCCACCGTCCGCACCAGAAGTAGATATGCGGCTTTCCTACCCGCTTCACGCTCATTCCTGCACCTCCTTCCGCCCAAACCCCCGATCCAGCAGAACAAACCCTGCTGCCTGGCGAGCCTTTGAGCACTTGTCGTGGTTGTAATACGCGCGGCCTTTGCCGCATACGTCGCATCGGCCTGTCATGGCGCTGCGGAAAAGCGGGTTCATGCCGCTGTCTGGCTTGATCATTGGCTGGACGTTCATGATCTTGCTCCCGTGTGCGGCATCGGCAAGATAGATTCGGTCTTTACTCGGCTGTAATGCGCCGTGCAATGACCGCTGAACCCAATGCAGACCTTTGTCCAGATTTCGGATTGCTTGATGACCATCATGCGCCGGCGCTCTCCATAGAGAATTCCGGTGACTGTCTGGCCATAGGCGTAAGACCTCATACCTTCCCCTCCCGCGCATACCGCTCTTGACGGATCTTTGCGCATTTTGTGTGCTTGTAGGTGTTGTGGCCGAATGACTTGGGCTTGCCGCAGATGTCGCAAGCATTTCCCTTCCTGCGCCAGGGTCTCTCATCGCTAGGCATCACCTTGGGGGTGCTCATGGCCTCATCGATCGACATTCGATCAAGTCGAGACTTGATTCCTGGCTTAGACATGCCAGAGATCCTTGCGAGATCAGATATCGTCACTGCCTGCCCCATCCAGAAAAGCCCCGATTTCTTTCTGGCGATATCGGATATTTTTGTTTTTCCTCTAGCCGTGTTGCAGGGTGGGCATGAGGCGCGAAGATTTGAGAGTTCGTTGTTAGTCCTGACCTCATCGCGATGGTCTATGTGCATGGATTCCCAAGTGACCTCCTTCCCGCATCCAAAGCATTCAAACGGCCCCTCTCCGTTGGCGTCATAGAAAACTCGCCTGTGCTGGAAGACTTCGTCGGATGAGTTTGCTAGTCGATGGCCCGGGGCATGCTCGACTATGTAACCCTCTGTGTGCGTGTAGGTCTTCCTCCTTGTTCTGCTTCGCTCAAGGGTTCCGTATCTGCTGAGTCGGCTGTAGTGCATATTGCAGAGCCCTCTGCACTTAGCCGGCTTACCGCAATCTGGCTGGCCACATTCTTTGCCAGCATTGATCCTGGCTGTTTCGCTCATACCGCCTCCCCCTTGGCCAGGGCCAGTGCTGCCAATGCCTTTTCCTTGAACTCATAGCCGTAGACATCGCTGACAAGGCGCTCACCAATGACGAAAACCTCTTCGACGATCTCAAGCAGCTTCGGGTCTGCGCTGACCTTGATCGCGGCCAGCCGCTCAATGTGCCGCACATTCTCCTGAACCTGCTCGCTTAGCTTCTGCGCCCGGGCGAAGTTCTCGTCGGCTACCTCGGTGGCTTGGCGCAGGGCTTCGGCCTGGGCGTAGCTGAGCCTCTTTTCTGCGTTGTTCACCACTTCATATGCAAGAAACAGATCTCTTGCTGGCCGGTCTCGATCAATCATTGTTCTGAGCGAACCAAGAGCCTCATCAAGATCCTGCCGCGCCTGCTTGATCTTATCGATGTTGGTCATTTTTTCACCTCGTCCCAGCGGACCTCAAGCCACATATCTACGAACTGGCGCTCCACGGCCTGCACGGTACAGCGATAGCCCAGGGCGCGCAGTTCCTTGAGGATCGACTTGCACAGCTCGGGGTATCTGTCCTCGCTGCAATAGCACTTGGAGCCGAATTCGTAATCGCGAGTTGTGTACTCGTATTTGCCGGCCTCCGCAGCCTTGGCGATATCGGCCAGGATCGTGTCGACCGCGAACTCCGGATCTTTCGCACGGGCGATATCGCGCGCCTTCTCTGCTGTCATCTTGGTCATTTGCACTTCACTCCTTGGGATTCGATGGCTTCTTTGCAGTCCTCCAGAACTTGATAGGCCTCACCCGGAAGGTCGTAGCAAAGGCAGCTAGGCAGTTCTATCTCCAAGGCCTGGCGCGAGGCTTGCCAGATCTCGAAGTCTTCGCGCCAGCCCATGTACCCAAGAACGCGCCCCGTCTTCACGCACCACTGGTCAAACTGCTTTCGAATTTCGTTTTCGTTGTTGGTCACGGTGGTTCTCCTCAGAAAGGTATTGTGTCGTTGAACCAAGCCTCGTAGGCCTCGGTCGGGGTCTTGCCGTAGCCGCGCTGGCCGTTGTAGAGAATCGAGTCGCATAGCCAAAAAATCTCACCATCGCATCGGATAAGGACGATCTTCGGCTTGATCAGCACCCGATACTCTCGCTCGATGGCCTGCTTGCGCTTGTTGCGCTCGGCCCAGTTCGCGTATTCACTGGCCATCTCACTCGCCCTCCGCAGGTGGCGCCGGGAGTGGCTGCCAGTGGGTGATGCCATCGCTCAGGTATCGCTTCGTGTAGAGCTGAACGCCGCTGGCATCGACGCCGGCAGTGATGTCGCGGAAATAGTCCTGAATGTGGACCATGTCCATGCCTCCTTTTGGCCATGCATGCCGATGGGTACCGCTACTGCCATCCGAGTAGCACAGAACTGATGCATCCGCGTCTTCCGGCAGTCGATCCTTCACGCTAATCCAGTTGCTCATTGGTCATCTCTCCAGCATTTCAGGGTTCTTGGCCAGGAATTCGGCCATTTCTCGGCTGATCTCGCGAATCACGATTTCATGCCGGACATCGCTAGGCATGAATGCCCATACCTCGCGCGAGCACGAATAGCCGCATTCACCGCCAGGCGTCACGTACCTGAAGTGCACGCAGTCGCGCAGCTTGTCCAGGTATCCAGAAAAGCGGGAGTGCTTCAGCTGCATGATCGAGTTGGCTACGGACTGGGGATAGTCGCGGGCCTGCATGAATGTCGTTGGCCGCCGAGAGCTCGGTGCCGGAATCATGGTGTCGCGATAAGGGCTCTGAATCTGCATCGTGCTCGGCACGAATGCCACGAAGTGTTCGCCCAGCATCGATGCCACCAACTTCAGGGCTTCGGTTTGCTCGTCAATCTGGCGACGAAGAAGGCTGTTACGCGTATTCTCCGAAACCAGTTTTAGGCTAAGGGTGCTGATCTCTTGCTTCAGCTTGCGCTTCTGATTACGTCCGAATCTCTTGCTCATTGGTCACGCCTCTCTCAGTTCTTCCAGATTTTCGATTCCTGAAGCGCCACGGCTGCGGCGATCAGGGTGTATGTGACAAGTACAGAGGCCAGCGGCGCCAGGTATGCGACCGATGAAACGGTGGCAACTAGTAGGGCTAGGCCTAGGAGTAGGTTTTTCATGGGAACCTCAGAACGGACATTTGATCAGAAGCCATTTCTGGTAAGCCTCTGTAGGTGTAAATCCTGACCCAAATACGCGGCTGGATACGCCCTTGTAGTCGACGCAAATCCAGTAGGCGGTGTTGCCTCGGCGAACCATGCGCAGGTGCGGCTTATGGATCATGCGGCGGGCCATTTTGATGTTCTGAATTCTGATTTCGGTTTGCATGGCTTAATCCTTTTGAGCGATTGAGTTGATGAACGACTTGGCCGAGCGTGTGCGCGCCGGCCTAGCCTCGGTGTCGCCATAGCGCTTGATGGCCGGCACGAACTTGGCGATCTCGCCCTTGAACATCAGGGTGCAGCGGCCAGTTTTCCCATGGCGGCACTTCGGCACAAAGATCTCTGTGTATCCGTCGCGCCCGTCTTCCGAGTTCTCATCACGGTGCGCCATGATGATCGTGTCTGCGTCCTGCTCGATGTCACCGCAGTCGCGTAGGTCAGACATTTGCGGCGTCTTGTCGGCGCGTGACTCGATACCACGGTTGAGCTGGGCCAGGGCGATGACTGGAACCTTCAGCTCTTTGGCCAGCGCCTTCATGCCGCGTGAAACTATCCCAAGCTCTGCTGCTCGGTTGAACAACTTGCTGCCCGGCTCAGATGCCACAAGGCCGATGTAGTCCACCAAGATCGCCTTGAGCGGCTTCACGCGGTGCTGGTACCGGGCAATGGAAGCAATACGGCTGAACGGCAGCGCAGGCTTCTCACAGAGACGGTAATCAGCGTGCTGGATCTTGTTCACGCCCTGGGTGATCAGTGGCCAGTGATCGTCCTCTGCCTTCTCCGATCCATCCAGAACACTTTGGGCTACCTGAGACTGGGCAGCCAGGCAGCGGCGAGCCAGTTCGTTGCCTTCCATTTCCAGCGTGAACACCAGAACGCCGTGGCCTTCGTTGATCGCGATGTTGTCAGCCAGGTTGAGGCCGAGCACCGTCTTGCCGGTACCGGGTCTGCCGGCTATGACAGTGAAGCTGCCCGGGCGCAGTCGCTTGATGATGCGATCAAGGTCAGGCAGGCCGAACGTAACGCCTTCTGGCTCGTACTGCTCTTGGCCGGCAGCGTTCGCCCTGTCCAGCTCGTCCACGACCTTCGGCAGAACATCAGACATCAAGATCACATCCGGCCGGTCATCCTCGGCATCCAGGCCCATCAGCATTGCCTGGGCGTTGGCGATCTGTTCCGAGATGCTTCCCTTGCTCAAGGCGAGGTCGCTGATCTCCCATGCCGCCTGCTGGAGCTTTCGAGCTTGGAACCGCTCGCGAACAACCTTGGCGTACTGCATGGCGTTGGCATACCCGGGAACGTTGCGCTGAATCTCAGCGGCGTAGATCAGGGTTGGCGTCCCGCTCGGCAGCTCAGCACGGTAATCACTCAGTGTGATCACATCTGGTGAATGCCCCTTGGCCCGTTGAGCCAGGATCATCGAGTACAGCATTGCGTTGTCGGCCTTGAAGAAGTGTTCAGGCAGCAGGTTGGCGCCGATGCGGTCAGCCAGGTCTGCCCTGTGCAGAAGCGCACCGATCACGCCATGCTCAGCTTCCTCAGAGAAAATCGGTCTTTCAGGTGCTTCGTTCATACGCCCAGTACCTTGGCCACGTTCTCAACTCGGGTGATGAACTCAAAGTCCGCCTTCCACCCGTTCCCGTTTGTGCTTTCACCGCGCCAGTGCTTGTCAGCCAAGCAATCAGTGAAGTAGCCCTTCCAGAAATCAATGCCAGCGTCACGGAACGGGTAAGAGCCACGGACTTTGAATTTCATTAGGATGTCTACGTTCTTCTTGCGCTTAGGGGTCATCAGCTCCGCGCCCTTGAATACCCCATCGCACACCTCCTGATAGGCGCTTATGATTTCTTCATCCGAAGGGCGTCCATCCTTAGGC
>Ga0247820_10000083_pt1 | contig 43368 bp, 46 predicted proteins | sample 13C_Glucose_Day1_2_FD_192480 | JGI IMG/M metagenome (GOLD analysis project Ga0247820, IMG submission 192480) | Soil microbial communities from agricultural site in Penn Yan, New York, United States - 13C_Glucose_Day14 | ecosystem: Environmental > Terrestrial > Soil > Agricultural land | place...
GAATTCCCGCTCGTGGTCCGGGCCGACGTGCAGGGCTCGGCGGAAGCGATCGCCGGTGCGCTCGAGAAGATCGGCAACGACGAAGTCGCGGCCCGCCTCATCCAGACCGGCGTCGGCGGCATCTCGGAGTCGGACATCACCCTCGCGGAAGCGTCGGGCGCCATCATCCTCGGCTTCAACGTGCGCGCCCACAAGGAAGCGCGCGAGGCGGCCGAGCGGGCCGGCATCGAGATCCGCTACTACAACATCATCTACGACCTCGTGGATGACGTGAAGGCGGCGATGTCCGGGCTTCTCGCCCCGACGCTGCGCGAGGAGCGGCTCGGCGAGGCGCAGATCCTCGAGGTGTTCAACGTGTCCAAGGTCGGCAAGGTCGCGGGCTGCCGCGTCCTCGACGGCGTGGTCCAGCGCGGCGCCCATGTCCGCCTCATCCGCGACAACGTGGTCATCCACGAGGGCAAGCTATCCCAGCTCAAGCGCTTCAAGGACGACGTCCGCGAGGTCACCTCGGGCCAGGATTGCGGCATGGCCTTCGAGAACTACCAGGACATGCGCGCCGGCGATGTCATCGAGTGCTACCGCGTGGAAGAGGTGAAGCGGACCCTGTAAGGCCTGCTTCGGATCCCTTCCCTCAGTTCCAACTTATCATCATGGCCGGGTCGCTCCCGGCCATGACCCCTTTTGGACGGTCCGGTCCAACCCCGGAAAGTGACAATGGCTAAACGTTTCGAACAAACCGCCGGCCCCTCTCAGCGTCAGCAGCGCGTGGCCGAGCTCATCCGCCACGCCCTGGCCGAGGTCCTCTCCAGGGGCGACCTGCAGGACGATGTCCTGACGAGGAACGTCATCACAATTCCCGAGGTGCGCATGACGCCCGACCTCAAGCTCGCCACCGCCTTCGTGATGCCGCTCGGCGGCCGCGACGAGCAGGCCGTGCTTAAGGCGCTCGACAAGAACAAGAAGGTGCTGCGCCAGGAGGTCGCCCGCCGGGTGAACCTGAAATACGCCCCCGACCTGCGCTTCCTGCGCGACGAGAGCTTCGACGAGGCCGCCCGGATCGACGCGCTGCTCCGTTCGGAAAAGGTGGCGCGCGACACGGGCCAACCGGATCCCGGCATCTCCGACGACGACAACGACGAGTAAAGGCTCATGACCGAAGAACGACCGCAGCGGGGGGCCCGGCCCGACCGCCCGAAGAAGCGCGACGTCAATGGATGGATCATCCTCGACAAGGGCGTCGGCATGACCTCGACCCACGCGGTGGCGGTGGTCAAGCGCGGCCTCTCGGCCAAGAAGGCGGGTCATGCGGGCACGCTCGATCCGCTCGCCTCCGGCATCCTGCCGATCGCGCTGGGCGAGGCGACCAAGACCGTGCCCTTCGTCATGGACGGGCGCAAATCCTACGTGTTCACCGTCGCCTGGGGGGCCGAGACCAACACCGACGACACCGAGGGCGACGTGGTCGAGCGGACCGACAAGGCGCCGGACGCGGCCGCCATCGAGGCGCTGCTGCCGCGCTTCACCGGCTCCATCCAACAGGTCCCGCCCCGCTTCTCGGCCATCAAGATCCAGGGCGAGCGCGCCTACGATCTCGCCCGCGACGGCGAAGCGGTGGAGCTTCAGCCCCGCACGGTCGAGATCGACCGGCTCAGCCTCGTGCATCATGAGGGCGACCGCTCGGTCCTGGAGGCCGATTGCGGCAAGGGCACCTATGTGCGCGCCATCGCCCGCGACCTCGGCCGGGCGCTCGGCTGCCTCGGCCATATCGCGGCCCTGCGGCGCACCCGGGTCGGCCCCTTCACGGAGGAGGACGCGGTGGTGGTCGATGACCTCGCCACCGATCCGGCGGCCCTCCGCCCGGTGGAGATGGCGCTCGGCGAAATCCCCTCCATCGCGGTCAGCCGCGACATGGCCGCCCGCCTGATGCGCGGCCAGTCGATCATCCTGCGCGGCCGCGACGCCCCGCTCTCGGGCAAGATCTACGCCACCTGCAACGGCGTGCTGGTGGCCGTGGGCGACGTGGAGCGCGGCGAACTGGTGCCGCACCGCGTGTTCAACCTGGGGGCCTGATTGTCCGCCATGCCCGGCCTCGTGCCGGGGATCCACGTCGTCCGGCGCTGCGGTCCCAAGACGTGGATGGCCGGGACAGGCCCGGCCATGACGCCGAGATGGGCAAGGATCGGGACGATTACCGGTCCGCCTTCTGGCCCTGGGCCTCGCGCTCCAGGAAGCGGCAGGTGATCATCTCGATCTGATCCCGGATCGCTTGCGCCGTCTTCTCCTCCTCGCGCAAGGATTCCTGGAGCGCCGGGACGAACCGCGAATGGCCCGTCATCTCCGCCATGGCGATCAGCGACCTGTAGGACGCGATCTCGAAATTCTCGAAAGCGTGGTTGGCGAAGGTGTTCTTCAGGATCTCGTCGGCCATCGGAACGTGGGCCATGGCGGCGATATTGCCCATGAGCTGGGTGGCCATGTCCTTCAGGAGCGAGCGATCCTCGCCGAAACTGTGCAGGATCTCGTCGAGACGGCGGATCTGGCCCTCGGTCTCGCGCACGTGCTGCTCGAGGAGCTGCATCTCCGGATAGTTCTCGATCCGCTCGATCTGCCGGTTCATGAGCTGGATCGCCTCCTTCTCCAGGGAATGGGCGTTCTGCAGTCCGGTGATGAAGGTGTTCCTGGGGCTATCGGAAGACGACAAAGCGGCGGGCCGGCAGTGGCCATGGCCATGAGGAATCCCTTCCGATGATTCAGGTGCCTGTACCGGTCAATCGAGGCCAAGAGGGCTTGTTCCCGCGCTCGAAACCGTCAAAAGGGGCTCTCGCCTTGCAATTTCGCCCGAAATCACGATCTATCTAGCACTTGCGCGCATTTCGTGTATGGTGCGCGCACTTCCCGCAGGCGTTGCCTGCTGGATGCGTTGCGAGATCAGACCGCGCTGGACGACATCCCGGCCCGGCCGTTTCTGACGAACCGGACCTTGAGCCTCATAAGGCCAAGGTCGCTTTTGTATCAACCTGAAAGGACATGCGATGTCGATTACGGCTGAGCGCAAGACCGCGCTCGTGAAAGAGTACGCCCACAAGGCTGGCGACACCGGCTCCCCCGAGGTGCAGGTCGCCATCCTGACCGAGCGGATCAACAACCTGACCGATCACTTCAAGACCCACACCAAGGACAACCACTCCCGCCGTGGCCTCCTGAAGCTCGTGTCGCAGCGCCGCTCCCTTCTCGACTATGTCAAGAAGAAGGACGAGAGCCGCTACCGCACCCTGATCGAGAAGCTCGGCATTCGCCGCTAAGCTTCGACAAGCCTTCCGTCCGGGGCACGGCCCCGGACGGCCTCTCGACGCAGGCGGCCTCAATCAGCGCCCCGCGTCCTTTGAAAAGAGGCGGATGACGCGATGACCATGGCAGGATCGCAAGGGGCTTGAAGCGGACGGGGTTGAACCCGCCGCCTAAGCCTCTTGCCGTCTTGCTCATGGCATCGAGCCCCCGCCATGTCATGAAAGACAAAACCATGTTCGACATTCAACGCGAAGAACTGATCTGGGCCGGGCGCAAGCTCGTGCTCGAAACGGGCAAGATGGCCCGCCAGGCCGACGGCGCCGTCGTCGCCACCTACGGTGAGACCACCGTCCTCGCCACCGTCGTCTCGGCCAAGGAGCCGAAGGTCGGCATCGACTTCTTCCCCCTCACGGTGAACTACCAGGAGCGCACCTACGCGGCCGGCCGCATCCCCGGCGGCTACTTCAAGCGCGAGGGCCGTCCGACCGAGAAGGAGACCCTGGTCTCCCGCCTCATCGACCGCCCGATCCGCCCGCTCTTCGCCGACGGCTACCGTAACGAGACGCAGGTCGTCGTGACCGTGCTGTCGCACGACCTCGAGAACGATCCGGACATCGTCGCCATGGTGGCGGCCTCGGCGGCCCTGACCCTGTCGGGCGTCCCCTTCATGGGTCCCGTGGGCGCGGCCCGCGTCGGCTATGTGGGCGGCCAGTACAAGCTCAACCCGCTCCTGCAGGAGATGGAGGATTCCTCCCTCGACCTCGTGGTCGCCGGCACCGCCGACGCCGTCCTGATGGTGGAATCCGAGGCCAAGGAACTGGCCGAGGACGTGATGCTCGGCGCCGTGATGTTCGGCCACAAGCACTTCCAGCCGGTCATCGAGGCGATCATCCGCCTCGCCGAGAAGGCCGCCAAGGAGCCGCGCGACTACCAGCCGGCCGACATGTCGGACGTGGAGAAGGCCGTTCTCGACATCGCCGAGACGGATCTGCGCGAAGCCTACAAGATCACCCGCAAGCAGGACCGCTACGCTGCCGTCGACGCCGTCAAGGCGAAGGTGATGGACGCGCTCTGCCCGCCGGAAGGCGAAGCCAAGTTCGAGCCCGAGAAGGCCAAGGCCGCCTTCAAGGAAATCCAGGCCAAGGTCGTGCGCTGGAACATCCTCGACACCGGCCACCGCATCGACGGCCGCGACCTGCGCACCGTCCGGGCGATCCTCTCGGAAGTCGGCGTCCTGCCGCGCACCCACGGCTCGGCGGTCTTCACCCGCGGCGAGACCCAGGCTCTCGTGGTGACCACGCTCGGCACCGGCGAGGACGAGCAGTTCATCGACGAGCTGGAGGGCACCCGCAAGGAGACCTTCCTGCTGCACTACAACTTCCCGCCCTACTCCGTCGGCGAGACGGGCCGCATGGGCTCGCCCGGCCGCCGCGAGATCGGCCACGGCAAGCTCGCCTGGCGCGCCATCCACCCGATGCTGCCGGCTGCCCATGAGTTCCCGTACACGCTGCGCGTCGTGTCGGAGATCACGGTGTCGAACGGCTCCTCCTCCAGGGCCACGGTCTGCGGCGCCTCGCTGGCGCTCATGGATGCGGGCGTGCCGCTGCGCCGTCCGGTGGCGGGCATCGCCATGGGCCTCATCCTCGAGGGTGAGCGCTTCGCCGTCCTGTCCGACATCCTCGGCGACGAGGACCACCTCGGCGACATGGACTTCAAGGTGGCCGGGACGGAGCAGGGCATCACCTCGCTCCAGATGGACATCAAGATCGCCGGCATCACCGAGGAGATCATGCGCGTCGCGCTCGATCAGGCCAAGGAAGGCCGCGCGCACATTCTCGAAGAGATGAACAAGGCCCTCACGGCGCCCCGCGCCGAGCTCGGCGAGCATGCCCCGCGCATCGAGACCATGCAGATCCCGGTCGACAAGATCCGCGAGGTCATCGGTTCGGGCGGCAAGGTCATCCGCGAGATCGTGGAGAAGACCGGCGCCAAGATCGACATCAACGACGACGGCCTGATCAAGATCGCGTCCGCCGACGGTAAGTCGATCAAGGCGGCCTACAACTGGATCCGCTCGATCGTGGCCGAGCCCGAGGTCAACGCCATCTATGACGGCACCGTCGTCAAGGTGATGGAGTTCGGCGCCTTCGTGAACTTCTTCGGTTCGCGCGACGGCCTCGTGCACATCTCGGAGCTCGCCAAGAACCGCGTCGGCAAGGTCACGGACGTGGTCAAGGAAGGCGACAAGGTGAAGGTCAAGTTCCTCGGCATGGACGAGCGCGGCAAGGTCCGCCTCTCCATGAAGGTGGTCAACCAGGAGACCGGCGAGGACATCACCGAGCAGCTCAAGGCCGAACGCGAAGCCGAAAAGGCCCAGCGCGACCAGCAGAAGCAGGCGGCGGGCGAGTAACCCTCCCCTCACCTGTCGGCAAAGTCATGAGAGCGCGGCCTTCGGGCCGCGCTTTTTCGTTATCTGATGTGCGTTTCCCTTTTTCAGCGGGAGGTCGCTATCCGTCTGATCGCCGAGCCTCGCTCGACTCCCGCCCGTGAATTCGAGGAGTTCGATCAGAACCCGGTAGAAGGTCGGATTCGTGGGAAGGCTGCTCGGACTTGCGACACCGTGGCGGAGGCCTGCCGCAACCCATCGATGTCCGGCCGCGGCACAGCGCTCTCTCGCCCATCGGCGCCGTCCCCAAGCACAGCCCGAACGATGGTCGTCCACCACCAAAGCTCTGATTCGTTCCACATGACTGATCGGATCGGGCGCCCTGGAGCATCGTGCGGAACCGGAGGTCCGCGTCAGCGACCCGCAGGGCCACGCCAGTGAAAAGTGGATCCGGTTTTCCGCTCGGACGATGCTCTCATTCAAAGGGAAAGCATCGAAGGAATCCCAAAAGTGCAAATCCACTTCTGGGTCCGATGATTTAGAATGCCTCTCATCGTGATCCAGCCTGGAGAGACCTGCCCATGAGACCCAGGTCTACGAGATGGGCGTTTCCACTTGCTCCAGCCGTCATTCTCGCGCTCGGCATCGTGCTGCTGAGTGCGCTGGAACTCCTGCAAAGCTACAACGAGGCGGCAACGCGGGGCGAAAAGGACGCTCAGAATCTTGTCCATCTGCTGGCCGAGCAGACTGAGCGGACTTTTCAGGCCGTCGACTTCACGCTTCTGGGGATCCGTGATTCGCTCACGGCTGCTCCCGACATGCCCGAGAATGATGCCCGCTATCGCGACGGGCTGAAAGAGCGGCTCAAGGCCTTGCCGTATGTTCGCGCGCTCTATGTCATTGGGCCGGACGGCTTCATCACGCACGATACCGACTACCCTTCCACGCCAAGGGTCAGTCTTGCAGATCGGCCCTACTTCAAGACTCATCAGGAAAATCCCGCTCTCGGCCTGCATATCGGGCAGCCGCTCCGCAGCCGATCGGTCAATGTCTGGTTCGTCAGCTTCAGCCGAAGGATCAACCAGCCCGATGGCAGCTTCGGCGGGATCGTCGTGGCCGCCGTCGAGCCACGCTACTTCGAGCAGTTTTATCAGGGACTGTCCGTCGGCGCGAATGGCATCATCGCGCTTCTGCTGCGCAACGGCACTCTCCTGGCCCGCAGCCCGGCCTCCGAGGAGGCCATCGGCAAATCGTTCGCCAGCGCCGGACCGGTGTACAATGCTCTGGCACGCAACCCGCAAGGGGTCTACTGGGGAGCAAGCCCGGTCGACGGCACGACGCGTGTCATCGGGTATCGCGCCCTCGACGCCGCGCCGGCGCTCGTTCTGGTAGGGCTGGCGCAGCAAACCGTGTTCCAGCCCTGGCGCGAGCACGCCGCCGTGGTGTCCATCACGGCGGCCATTCTTCTCGGCCTGATCGGCGCCCTGATTGCCCTTGTCCAGAAAAGCCACGGGCGCGAACGCGCCGAGCAGGCGCGGCTCAGCCGCGTGCAGCGGCTCGAAGGGCTCGGGCGCATTGCCGGTGGCATCGCGCACGACCTCGGCAATACGATCCGAATCATGCAATCGACACTTCTGCTCCTGAAACCGTCCCTGGCGAGCCAGCCGGACGCCATGTCCCTGGTCAAGGATGCCGATCATGCCCTCAAAGGCGCGAAAGCCATGATCGAGCGCCTGCTGGCCTTCGCGCGCCGCCAGGAACTCCGGCCGGAGGTGACCGTGATCGACGAGCGGATCTCGGGCTTTGCCCCGATCCTGAAGCAGGCTGCTGGCCCCCGGATTGCGCTCGATCTCAAGCTGGCCGGTATGGGCAGCGCGGCTCGCCTCGATCCGGGACGACACGGTCGCCCGGGCCATGGCCATTCTCCGAGCCAGGGAGGCCGGGGTCGCTGCAAGACCCGTAGCCGGTGCGGCATCCCGGGAGCCGACGCTCGAGATGAAGAGGGAATAGGTGCCCGGTGATATTCCCGCACCCGTCGGAGGCAGCATGCCACGCGCCTTCCGTCGGCCACCGGATAATTTGGGGTGGGGCAGGATTCGAGCTGCCGGACATGCTTGGCTCCCAGAAGTACAAGGTCACAGGATCCCATGAAGGACAGGTCCAAGAAGCGCTGGAGCAGAGCCAGTTCAGCCTATCTTGGGGCTTTTTTCGGTATGGGGATCGCCATGGCTCATCAGATCCAACATGCCGTCGTTGGTGAGATACCTAACGAGAATCCATTCACTCACATCTTTCCGGAGCTTGTAGGCCTCACCGCAGGCGGCGCTCTCATTCTGGTGATCATCGCGGAGGTCCGAAATCGATTTTAGGAAATGCGTATTTCGGAAACAGGCGTCTGCGAAATACGCGTCCCGCGCGATAAGAGCGCCCGCGCGTAGGTTGTGACTGGCATTGGTACGAAGCGCGGTTCTCGCCGCGCTTTTTTGTCGGGCGCTTCAGCAGGACCGAGCTTGGCGCAATTGACGCTCGGACGGAGGGCCGTTATTTAGAACTATTCTAAAGAAAGCCTCTCCCATGCTGTCCCGCGTCTTCGGGTTCGCTCGCCGGCCCTTCGATTCCCTCTCCGAGCAGGAGATCCTGGCCCTGGCGATCTCGTCCGAGGAGGACGACGGGCGGATCTACCGGTCCTATGCGGAGGGCCTGCGCGGGTCGTTTCCGCAATCGGCCAAGGTGTTCGACGAGATGGCGGCCGAGGAGGACGGGCACCGGGCGGCGCTGATCGAGCTGCATCGCCGGCGCTTCGGCGAAACCATCCCGCTGATCCGGCGCGAGCATGTGCGCGGCTACTACGAGCGCAAGCCCGACTGGCTCGTGCGTCCGCTCGGCATCGACAGGGTGCGGGCGGCGGCGGAGACCATGGAGGCGCAGGCACATCGCTTCTATCTCGAGGCCGCCAAGCGCAGTACGGACGCCTCGACCCGCAAGCTTCTGGGCGACCTCGCAGCGGCCGAGAAGGACCATGAATCCCTCGCCCGCCGCCTCGGCCTCGTCTATACGCCGGAGGTGGTGAAAGAGGAGGAGGGCCAGACCGAGCGGCGGCAATTCATCCTCACCTTCGTGCAGCCGGGCCTCGCCGGCCTGATGGACGGGTCCGTCTCGACCCTGGCGCCGATTTTCGCGGCGGCCTTCGCGACAGGGGATACCTGGCAGACCTTTCTCGTCGGCCTCTCGGCCTCGGTGGGCGCCGGCATCTCCATGGGCTTCACGGAAGCCGCCCACGACGACGGCAAGCTCTCGGGGCGCGGCTCGCCGGTCAAGCGGGGCTTTGCTTCCGGCATCATGACGGCCATCGGCGGCCTCGGCCACGCCCTGCCCTATCTCATCCCGCATTTCTGGACCGCCACCATCATCGCGGCCGCGGTGGTCTTCGTGGAGCTCTGGGCCATCGCGTTCATCCAGAACCGCTACATGGAGACGCCGTTTCTTCGCGCCACCTTCCAGGTGGTGCTGGGCGGCGCGCTGGTCTTCGCCGCGGGCGTGCTCATCGGCAACGCTTAGGGACAGGGTCCCTGCCGGACTGGCCCACTGTGCCCGGAACCGCTAGGAATACCCGACCATCATCGAGCTGGGGAATTCGCGGTGTCCGATCCGTTCCACATCACCGACCTCGCCGCCCTCGAGGCGCTCTACGGCGCGCCGGTCGAAGCCTCCATCCTCAAGGAGATGGACCGGATCATTCCGGAATATCGCGCCCTGATCGAGGCCTCGCCCTTCCTGGCGCTCGCGACCCGCGGCCCCGAGGGCCTCGACTGCTCGCCCCGCGGCGACGGGCCGGGCTTCGTGCGCGTGGCCGACGAGAAGACGCTGCTGCTCCCCGACCGGCGCGGCAACAACCGCATCGATTCCCTGCGCAACATCGTGCACGATACGCAGGTGGCGCTGCTCTTCCTCATCCCGGGCATCGGCGAGACGCTTCGCGTCGACGGCCGCGCCGCGATCTCGACCGCCCCTGCCCTGCTGGAGAGTTTTTCCATCGACGGCAAGGCGCCGCGCACGGTGGTGGTGGTCGAAGTGGAGACCGTGTTCTTCCAATGCTCTCGGGCGGTCGTGCGCTCGGACCTGTGGAACCCCGACAGGCACGTGCCACGCACGAGCCTTCCGAGCGCCGGAAAAATCCTCGCCGCGTGCAGCGAGAACCGGGTCGGTGGCGACGCCTACGACCAGGGACTTCAGGAGCGGGTGCGCGCGACGCTGTATTGACCGGAGATGCTCCGGAGCGCGTTTCTCACCCCAGCCGTGCGCCGAACCCCTTCAGGTATTTCATTCCCGTGTCGCACATGACCGTGACGATCGTCGCGTCCGGACCCAGCCGCTCGGCCAGCCGCAGGGCCGCGATGACGTTGGCGCCGGTGGAGGTGCCGGCGAAGATCCCCTCCTCCCGGGCAAGGCGAAGGGCCATGGCGATGGCCTCCTCGGTGGAGACGCGCTCGATGTCGTCGGCGAGGTCCACCTGCCAGAGCGGCACCACGTAGCCGGCGCCGATCCCGTCGATCTTGTGGGCGCCGGGCGCGCCGCCGGACAGGACCGGGGATTCGGCGGGCTCCACCGCCGTGATCCTGATCGCGGCGGTGCGGCCGCGCAGGCCTTCGGCGATTCCCCGTAAGGAAGCCGCCGTGCCCACGCTCTGGACGAAGCCGTCGATCCGCCCCTCCGTCTGAGCCCAGATCTCCTCCGCCATCGCATGATAGGCTACGAGCTGGTCCCGGTTCTTCATCTGGTCGGTCCAGAACGCCCCGGTTTCCTGCGCGATCACGCCCGCCGCCGCGATCATGTCCTTCGTGAGCTTCTCGGTCATACGCCCGCTCTCGCTCTCGACGATCTGGAGGCGGGCGCCGAGAATTTTCATGTGATCGAGTTTTTCGCGCGAAAAAGCGTCCGACGTCACGACATGCAGGGGATAACCCTTCACGGCGCAGACGAGCGACAGGGACACGCCGGTGCTGCCGCCCGTGTACTCGACGACCGAACCGCCCGCTTTCAGCCGCCCGTCCCGTTCGGCGGCTTCGACCATGGCGAGCGCCATCCGGTCCTTCATGCTCCCCGTGGGATTCTCGCTCTCGAGCTTGAGCAGGATGCGGGCGCCGCTTTCCGGCACGATGCGGCGCAAGGCCAGCAGTGATGTGTTGCCGATGTGGTCGAGGATCGTCCGCTGCCGCCCGCTCATGATGCCGTCCTTTTTCCGAAACCGTTCCGACGCCTCTGTAGGATCCGCCAGGCGCCGTGTCAGGTCCGAAATCCGGACTTCTCCCTCCGCCGGAGCCGTGTTAGCGCTTCCCCATGTCAGGCTACGGTCAGTTCTGTTCGATGGCGCGCGCCCACGAGGTTTTGGGCGGGCGCTGGACGCTTCTCGTCGTGCGCGAAATCCTGTGCGGGAGCCGGCGCTTCAACGAGATTCACCGGGGCATCCCGCGCATCTCCCGCACCATGCTGTCGGAACGTTTGCAGGAATTGGCCGCCATCGGCGTCCTGTCCCGCACGGATGGAAAGTACGGTCCCGAATACGATCTTACCGCATCGGGCCGGGAGCTGGCCGCGCTGGTGAGCGCCATGGGCGCCTGGGGCCAGCGCTGGCTGCCGCGCCGCGCCGACGACGAGGATCTCGACGCACAGCCCCTGCTCGTCGACATGGCGAGGCGGGTGCGCGCCGATGCGCTCTCGGGCGGCCCGGTCGTCGTGCGCTTCGAGATCGAAGGCGAGCGCCAGCCGCGCTTCCTGCTGCTGAAGGCCTCGGAGGTCTCGCTCTGCACGCAGAATCCGGGTTTTCCCGAGGCGCTGCGCGTCCGCGCGCCCCTGCCCGCTCTGGTCGCGTGGTGGCGCGGCGACGTGGGCTTCGCGCAGGCGCAGGGGATGGGCCTGTCGATCGAGGGCTCGAAGGCGCTCGTAAAGGCCTTCCCGGACTGGTTCGACCGTTACCTGTTCGCCGATATCGGCCCCGCCGCGTGAACCACCCCTTGACCATGGGGGCTCGAGCATCCCAAAAGCGGGGGGCAATTCTTCATCAGCCAAGGGGCACATCATGACGATTCAGCGCATCAAGCCCGGTCCCCGCATGAGCGGCGCCGTGGTCCACGGCAACACGGTCTATCTCGCGGGCCAGGTGGCCAATACCACCGCCGGCAAGAGCGTCGCCGAGCAGACCACCGAGATCCTGGCGATCATCGACGCTCTCCTGGCCGAGGCCGGAAGCGACAAGTCCAAGATCCTGATGGCCAATATCTGGCTCACCGACATGGGGACGTTCCAGGAGATGAACGCCGTGTGGGATTCCTGGGTCTCCGCCGGCAACACCCCGGCCCGCGCCACCGTCGAGGCGAAGCTCGCGGCCCCGGCCTTCAAGGTCGAGATCGCCGTGATCGCGGCGAAGTAAGGTTTTGCATCGCGTATGAAAACGGGCCCCGCGGGGCCCGTTTTGCCGTCGGATCCAATGTTCCGTTACGGACAGGGATGACGCAGGCCGTCATAGCCCAGATAGGTGCCCGACGCGGGATCGTAGGACCGATAACGCTGCGAGCAATAGGCGACCGAGCCCTGATTCGGCGCCACGTAGACAGGTGCCTGCTGCTGCGCGAGGGCGCCGCCGACGATCGCCCCCGTGGCCAGGCCGACCGCCCCGGCGGCCGCTGCCGCGCCATAGTTCGGCCGGCGATAGTAACCGTAGGGGTACCCGCCGTAATAGCGCCCGCCGTAATAGCCGCGACGACCGTAATAGGGCTGGGCGACGACCGCGCGGCCGCGGTAGCCACCACGATAAGCGCCGCGGTAGCCGCCGCCACGATACTCGACGCGGCCGCGACGCTGCATATAGGCCGTGGCCAACTCGCCGTCCCGCAGAGCGGCAAGCGCCTCGGCTCCCGGCTCCGCTGGGGCCTGGATGGGAGTTGCCTGAACCGGTGCCGCCTGGGCGACAGCGGGCCCCGTCATGAGTCCCAGCGATCCGAGAGCGGCGGACGCAACGATAGCCATCAACGATTGACGCATGAAAAGCTCCTTTGACACCTGGGGAGCGAACGCACCGCTGGCCCGGGTCGTTCCCCCGTTAGGATTATTCAGGCGGCGCGTCACGCCAATGTGAGACGGCTCAGGGCGTGGTCCGGGCGCTTTCGGAGTTCTCCCGCGCAACCTCCGTGCCGCGTCCGGCGATCACCCCTTGTCCGGTCGGGCAGAGATCGAGGATCGCGCAGCGGCGGCAGGCCGGATTCCGGAAGAAGCAGCAGCGCTGGCCGTGCAGCATCATGACCTCATGGTTGTCGTAGACCTGCTGCGCGTCCCAGTCCGGCGGCAGCAGGGCCGCGAGGGCCGCATGGGACGGACCGACGCTCAGGGAGTGCGGGATGAGCCCGGTGCGCTGCGCGACCCGGTGATGGTGGCTGTCCACCGGCAGCGCCGCCTGCCGCAGGGTCGAGAAGGACAGGACCGCCGCGCTGGTCTTAGGGCCGATGCCCGGAATGGTCTCGAGCCAGGCTCTCGCCTCGGCGGCCGGCATCCGGCCAAGGAAATCGAGCGTCAGGCTTCCATGGCGCTCGGTGATCGCCTGCAGCACGGCCCTCAGGCGCGGCGCCTTCTGCTCGGGCCAGGTAACCCCCTCGATCGTCTCCTCCACCTCCGCCACCGGCGCATCGCGCAAGGCGGCCCAGTCGGCGTAGCGCGCCCGCAGGGCCTTGAAGGCGCGGCCCGAATCCGCGTTGCGGGTGCGGTGCGAGAGCAGCGACGAGATCAGCTCGCTCAACGGGTCCAGGCTGTGGAAGTAGGGGATCGGGCAGCCATAGACCGCGCAGAGCCGCTCGTGGATCACGAGGGCCTTGCCTCTCAGATCGTCGGTTTCCGTGGCCATGGGCCGGGAATCCGCGAATCAGGGCGGCGGTTCCAAGGATCCCGGGAGATAGGGAGCGGAAGGATGCCGCCGTCTCCGTGAACCGCGGCTTTCAACCGACGGTCCTCGTGACGGCGACATCCCTCGTGTGGCCCTTCGATGCGCAAAACCGGCACCGGCTTTTGCGCCCGATGCGCGGGTGTCGCGCTTTACAGGATGAACCGGCTCAGGTCCGTGTTCTTGGCGAGGCTCTCCACCTCGCCGCGCACATAGGCCGCGTCGATGATCACGGTGTCGCCCGAGCGGTCGGGCGCCGTGAAGGAGATGTCATCGAGGACGCGCTCCAGCACGGTCTGCAGGCGGCGCGCGCCGATGTTCTCGACCGAGTCGTTCACGTCCACGGCCACCTGCGCCAGCGCGTCGATGGCGTCGTCCGTGAAGGTGAGCTCCACGCCCTCCGTGCGCATGAGCGCGACGGTCTGCTTGATGAGGCTCGCCTCCGTCTCGGTGAGGATGCGCTTGAAGTCCTCCACCGTGAGCGGCGCGAGCTCGACGCGGATCGGCAGGCGGCCCTGCAGCTCGGGCAGGAGGTCGGATGGCTTCGAGACATGGAAGGCGCCCGACGCGATGAACAGGATGTGGTCGGTCTTCACCGAGCCGTGCTTGGTCGAGACGGTGGTGCCCTCGATCAGCGGCAGCAGGTCGCGCTGCACGCCCTCGCGCGAGACGTCGCCGCCGCCGGTGCGGCCCTCGCGCACGCAGATCTTGTCGATCTCGTCGAGGAACACGATGCCGTTGTCCTCCACCTGCCGGATCGCCTCCTGCACGATGGCGTCCTGGTCGATGAGCTTGTCGGCTTCCTCCGCGACGAGCGGCTCGTAGGCCTCGCGCACGGTGGTGCGGCGAGCCTTCGGGCGCCCGCCGAACGCCTTGCCGAACATGTCGGACAGGTTGATGGCGCCGACCGACGCGCCCGGCATGCCGGGAATCTCGAACATGGGCATGCCGCCGGCACCTGAGGATTGCAGCTCGATCTCGATCTCCTTGTCGTCGAGCTCGTTGGCGCGCAGCTTGCGGCGGAAGGAATCGCGGGTGGCGGCGCTGGCGGTGGTGCCGACGAGCGCGTCGAGCACGCGCTCCTCCGCCGCGATATGCGCCTTGGCCTGGACCTGCTTGCGGCGATCCTCCTTCACGAGGCCGATTCCGACCTCGAGCAGGTCGCGCACGATCTGCTCCACGTCGCGGCCCACATAGCCGACTTCGGTGAACTTCGTGGCCTCGACCTTCAGGAAGGGCGCGTTGGCCAGCCGCGCGAGGCGGCGGGAGATCTCGGTCTTGCCGCAGCCCGTGGGCCCGATCATCAGGATGTTCTTGGGCGCGACCTCCTCGCGCAGGGCGCCCTCGAGCTGCTGGCGGCGCCAGCGGTTGCGCAGCGCGATGGCGACCGCTCGCTTGGCGTCGTTCTGGCCGACGATGTAGCGGTCGAGTTCGGAGACGATTTCGCGGGGGGAGAAGATGGTCATTCAAGTCTTCCGTTGTCGTCCCCGGCCTTGAGATGGCGACAGCCATCGGACGGGAAGGGGATCCACAATCAAATGCCTCGTGTCTGGGTCCCCTGCCCGGTCCTTCGGACCGCCGGGGATGACACGCAGTCGGTTCATTCCGTTTCCAGCGTCTCGATGACGACGTTGGCGTTGGTGTAGACGCAGATGTCGGCGGCGATCTGGAGCGAGCGGCGCACCATCGCCTCCGCGTCCATGCCGCCGTCGGCGAGAGCGCGGGCGGCCGCCAGGGCGTAGTTGCCGCCTGACCCGATCGCCATGATGCCGCCCTCGGGCTCCAGCACGTCGCCCGAGCCCGAGAGGAGCAGCCCCACCTCCTTGTCGGCGACCAGCATCATGGCCTCGAGGCGGCGCAGGTAACGGTCCGTGCGCCAGTCCTTGGTGAGCTCGACGCAGGCGCGGGTGAGCTGGCCGGGATATTGCTCGAGCTTGGCCTCCAGGCGCTCGAACAGCGTGAAGGCATCCGCCGTCGAACCGGCAAAGCCGCCGATGACGCCGCCCTTGGCGAGGCGGCGCACCTTCCGGGCATTGCCCTTCACGATGGTCTGGCCCAGGCTGACCTGGCCGTCGCCGCCGATGACCACGCGGCCGCCCTTGCGGACCATGAGGATCGTGGTGGCGTGCATGCGGGGGGAGGCGTCTTCTGACACGAGGAAAAAACTCCGGCGGATGAAACGGCGTGGCAATATCGGGATGCGGCCGCCGGAGCAGAACTCCGTTGCCGCCTCAAGGCCCTGACTTAAGCATTGATCGTTCAAAAGCAACGCGGGCGGTGTTGAAGGTGGTGTTTCTTGCTGCGGCTTGATAGAAGGCTGGCGTTTCTCATTCCCTGAAGGATCTTAGATGATGCGCTCCGCGAGCGTCAGCCGTCGCACCGCCGAGACCGACGTGTCCCTGTCGATCGCCCTCGATGGCACCGGCAAGGCCGAGATCTCCACCGGGGTCGGCTTCCTCGACCATATGCTCGAGCTCTTCGCCCGCCATGGTCTGTTCGACCTGACCGTGAAGGTGACGGGCGACCTGCATGTGGACCAGCATCATACCACCGAGGATACCGGCATCGCCCTCGGGCAGGCGCTTCTGCAGGCACTTGGCGACAAGAAGGGCATCACCCGCTACGCCGACATCCACATGCCGATGGACGAGACCCTGACGCGCCTCGCGGTCGACATTTCCGGACGCCCGTTCCTGGTGTTCCGCACGACCTTCCCGACCGAGAAGATCGGCGCCTTCGACACCGAGCTGGTGCGGGAGTTCTTCCAGGCCTTTGCCACCCATGCGGGGCTGACCCTGCACGTGGAGACGCTCTACGGCGCGAACAGCCACCACATCGCCGAGAGCTGCTTCAAGGGATTGGCACGGGCCTTGCGTCGGGCGGTGGCCGTGGACCCAAGGGAGGAGGGGCGCGTTCCCTCCACCAAGGGCACTCTTTAGGGACGAAAACGCCATGACGACCTTTACCCTGCACCTTCCGCGCGAAGCGCGGCCGGGTGATCCGGCGGCATTGGACAAGGCCGACCTCGTGAAGGATGCCTTCTCCTGGGGCGCCTTCATCTTCACCTTCCTGTGGTTCTTCGCGCACCGGCTCTGGCTCGCCGGGCTCGGCGTGCTGCTGGTCCTCGTCGCGTTCGACCTCGCCCTGAACCTCCTGAACGTGACGCCCGCAGCGGGCGTGGTCGCGCATCTGCTGCTCTCGTGGCTGATCGGGCTCGAGGCCAACAGCCTGCGGCGCTGGACGCTCGCCCGGCGCGGCCGCCCCGTCGTCGACGTGGTCTCGGCCTCCGACCGGGACGAGGCCGAGACCAAGGCCTTCGCCCGCTGGCTCGACCGCAGCGCCGCCCCGGCGCCCGTGCGCAGCCCCGTTCCGCCGCCGGCGCCCGCGCCGGCCTTTTCTCCCTTGAGGTCCGAACCCGTAATCGGCCTCTTTCCCGATGCGGAGCGTCCCCGGTGAGCGTCGCCATCATCGATTACGGCTCGGGCAACCTGCACTCCGCCGCCAAGGCCTTCGAGCGCGCCGCCCGCGAGGCGGGGCTGGACGAGGCGATCCTGGTCACGTCGGATCCCGACCAGGTCCGCGCCGCCACGCATATCGTGCTCCCCGGCGTCGGCGCGTACGCTGATTGCCGCCGCGGCCTCGACGCCGTCGCCGGCATGGTCGACGCGCTGGAGGAGAGCGTGCGCGGGCAGGGCAGGCCCTTTCTCGGCATCTGCGTCGGCATGCAGCTCATGGCCACCCGCGGTCTCGAGCACACGACGAGCGACGGCCTCGACTGGATCCACGGCGACGTGAAGGCGATCGAGCCCAACGACCCATCCCTGAAGATCCCGCATATGGGCTGGAACACCCTGGAGAAGCGGAAAGACCATCCGCTGCTCGAAGGCATCCCGACCGGACCGGACGGCCTGCACGCCTATTTCGTGCATTCCTACGCGCTTGCGCCACAGGATCCCGGCGACGTGGTCGCCACCACCGATTACGGTGGGTCGGTCACGGCCATCGTCGGCCGCGACAACCTCGTCGGCACCCAGTTTCACCCCGAAAAGAGCCAGGCCCTCGGCCTCAAGCTCATTGCCAACTTCCTGAGGTGGCGCCCGTGATCCTCTTTCCCGCCATCGATCTCAAAGAAGGCCGCTGCGTCCGCCTCATCCAGGGCGACATGGACCAGGCGACCGTGTTCAACGACGATCCGGCCGCCCAAGCCGCCGCCTTCGAGGCCCAGGGCTTCGAGTGGCTGCACGTGGTCGACCTCGACGGGGCCTTCGCCGGCAAGCCGATGAACGCCGCCGCCGTGGAGGGCATCCTCAAGCGCATCGCGATTCCGGTGCAGCTCGGAGGGGGCATCCGCGACATGAAGACCGTGGAGGGCTGGCTCGCCAAGGGCGTCGCCCGGGTCATCATCGGCACGGCCGCCGTGCGCGATCCCGACTTCGTGCGCGAGGCGGCCCGCCGCCATCCGGGCAAGGTGGCGGTCGGTATCGACGCCAAGGACGGGCTCGTGGCCGTCGAGGGCTGGGCCCAGACCTCGACCCTGACGGCCGAGGAGCTCGGCCGCCGGTTCGAGGATGCGGGCGTGGCGGCGATCATCTACACGGACATCGCCCGCGACGGCATCCTCAAAGGGCTCAACATCCCCATGACGCTGGCGCTGGCCAGGGCCCTGTCGATCCCGGTCATCGCGTCCGGCGGCCTCGCCTCCATGGCCGACATCGAGCGCCTGACGCATCCCGATTGCGCCGTGCTCGGCGGCGCCATTTCGGGCCGCGCCCTCTATGACGGCCGCATCGACCCGGACCAGGCGCTGGCGCTGCTCCGCACCGTGCGCAAGGAGCCTGCGTGATGCTGAAGGTTCGCCTCATTCCCTGCCTGGACGTGAAGGACGGCCGCGTCGTCAAGGGCGTCCAGTTCGTCGACCTCGTCGATGCGGGCGATCCCGTCGAGGCTGCCAAGGCCTATGACGCGGCCGGCGCCGACGAGCTGTGCTTCCTCGACATCACCGCGAGCCACGAGGCGCGCGGCATCCTGCTCGACGTGGTGAGCCGCACGGCCGAGGCCTGCTTCATGCCGCTCACTGTCGGCGGCGGGGTGCGTACCGTGGACGATATCCGCAAGCTGCTGCTCGCCGGCGCCGACAAGGTGTCGATCAACACGGCCGCCGTGAAGAACCCGGACTTCGTGCGCGAGGCTGCGGAAAAGTTCGGCAGCCAGTGCATCGTGGTCGCCATCGACGCCAAGAAGGTGTCGGGGGCGGGCGAGGCGCCGCGCTGGGAAATCTTCACCCATGGCGGCCGCAACCCGACCGGCATTGACGCCATCGCGTTCGCCCGTCAGGTCGCGGAGCTGGGGGCAGGGGAGCTTTTGGTCACCTCCATGGACCGGGACGGCACCAAGGGCGGCTACGATCTGGCCCTCATGCGCACCATCGCGGACGCGGTCTCCGTACCGGTGATCGCCTCCGGCGGCGTCGGCAACCTCGACCACCTGGTCGACGGCGTGCGCGACGGCCATGCCAGCGCGGTGCTCGCCGCCTCGATCTTCCATTTCGGCACGCACTCGATCGGCGAGGCGAAGGAGTACATGGCCAAGGCCGGGCTGAAGATGCGGCTCGACAAGCCGGCCCTGGACAAAGCCGCCTGAGGCGGGAGAATCTCTCTTGTCATCCCCGGCGGCTCGAAGAGCCGGGAAGGGGATCCATTACGGGCTACAGACTGGATCCCCTTCCCGGTCCTTTGGACCGCCGGGGATGACACGCAGACAACGGGACCGACATGACCACCTTCACCCTCGACGACCTCGCCCGCATCGTGGCGACCCGCGCGGCGGCGCCGGCGACCGAGTCCTATACGGCCAAGCTTCTGGCCGACGGGCCGGCCAAGGCGGCGAAGAAATTGGGCGAGGAGGCGGTGGAGGCGGCCATCGCGGCCGTGCAGGGGGACCGGAAAAACCTCACGGCCGAGGCGGCGGACGTGCTCTATCACCTTTTGGTCGTGTTGCAGGGGGCCGATATTCCCTTAAATGAGGTGATGGCCGAACTGGAGCGCCGCACCGCGCAATCGGGGCTCGCCGAGAAGGCCGCGCGCAAGCCTTAACCCGGGGTGGTTCCCATGGACCAACGCAACGCGGTGCCTGCCCTCGAGACCGACGATGACGGTCTCTCGCCCTACCGCGTCTTCCAGCGGGACGAATGGGCGCGCCTGCGCGCCGACGCGCCGATGACGCTCACCGCCGACGAGGTGCTGCAGCTGCAATCCCTCAACGACCCGATCTCGCTCGACGAGGTGGCGGCGATCTACCTGCCCCTGTCGCGCCTGCTCTCCCTCTACGTCGCGGCGACGCAAGGACTGTTCAAGGCGACCCAGCGCTTTCTCCTCGCCGAGAAGGAGGAGAAGGTGCCCTACATCATCGGGGTCGCGGGCTCGGTGGCGGTCGGCAAGTCCACCACCGCCCGCGTGCTCAAGGCGCTCCTCGCCCGCTGGCCCAACACCCCGAAGGTCGATCTCGTCACCACGGACGGCTTCCTCCTGCCCAACGCGGAGCTCATCCGCCTCGGCCTGATGGAGCGAAAGGGCTTTCCCGAGAGCTACGACACCGGCGCGCTGCTGCATTTCCTGGCCGACATCAAGGCGGGCAAGCGCAACGTGCATGCGCCGCTCTACTCGCACTTGGTCTACGACGTGGTGCCGGGCGAGGAGACGGTGGTCGACCGGCCGGACATCCTCATCGTCGAGGGCCTCAACGTGCTCCAGCCGGCGCGCATGCCCAAGGACGGCACCGCCATTCCGTTCGTGTCCGACTTCTTCGACTTCTCGGTCTATATCGACGCCGACGAGGCGGACCTGCACCGCTGGTACGTGAACCGCTTCCTGCGCCTGCGGCACACGGCCTTCCGCGACCCGCTCTCCTACTTCCGCCGCTACGCGGAGCTGGCCGAGGACGAGGCGATCGCCACCGCCGACGGCCTCTGGAACCGGATCAACCTGCTGAACCTGCGCGAGAACATCGTGCCGACCCGGCAACGCGCGAGCCTAATCCTGAAGAAGGGCGCCAGCCACCGGATCGAGACCGTGGCGCTGCGGCGGCTCTGACGCCGGATCAGAAATCGCGCTGGACCCGCAGCCGCGCTTCCAGGGAGTCGGCCGATCCGATCAGCCGGCCCGTCGCCGGATTGTTGCCGGCAAAGACGCGGCCGCGCGGATCGACCCGGCGGTAGAGACCCTCGACGCCGATATAGAAGCCGCTCGCCGGCAGCCAGGACAGGTTCGTGCCGACACGCCAATCCGTCATGTCGACGAAGCCGAGCGAGCCGCCCGTCGGCGTGACCAATGTGCCGTTCGCCGCGTAGTCGATGACGCCGTAGGAGCCGAACGCGGCCTGCCGGATCTGCGGCGTCCAGTAATGCAGGTACAGGATCGTGGCCGCCCAGCCCCTTGCAAGCTCTGCCTCGCCGAAAGCATCCACGAAGACGTCGGTCTGGCTGAGCGAAATGTTCGTGACGCCGGTGTTCCCGAACCCGAGATAGCTTAGGGCGCCACGCGAATATCCACCCTGCATCCAGAGCTGATCGCCTTCGGCGAAGGTCGGTATCTTGACCTGGATGCCGCCCTGGACGGCGAAGCCGTATTCGGTATCGACGAACGCGGAGTTCGGCGTGGAAAATACGGGATTGTCACTCCGGATCTGCCGCAGCACGCCCGTCAGCTGCGCCTTGCCCCAGGCAGGCTCGTACAGCAACTGCCCGACCACGTCGGGCAGCCTTTCGCCTGCCGGCGCAAAAGGCTGCCCTGGGAATCCGGGGCCGTTCGGTGCGTTGTAGAAGCGCCGTTCGATGCCGTCCTCGAGCGAAAGGCTGGCCGAGAGACCCGGTCCCAGCTTCGCCGTATAGGCCAGAACCTGCGTCGCGAAATCGGACACGAGGAGCGACCCGAAATTGAAGTCATTCGTGTAGAAATCGAAGTACGACTGGGTGCGCCCGGCCGTCAGGGCGCCGAACTGCACGAAGCCACGGTCGAGATCGAACGTGTTCGCGCCGTAATTGCCCGTGTTGCGGGTGATCTCGTAGCGCACGAAGGTCCGCAGCATGCCGTAATCGGTGGTCGTGCGGGCATCCACCTGGATGCGCGCGCGGGCGCGCGTTCCGATCGCGTCGACCACCCTTGATCCTGGTTCGAGATAACGCATTTCGGCCCGCACGCGGCCGCCGATCCGCAGGCAGGTCTCTGTCCCGGGAATTGAGAAGAAACCCGGCCCGTGGGTCGTGCAGACCCGCACATAGTCGACGGGCTGGGTCGTCCTGGCCGGCAGATCCGCCGCGAACGCCGCCAGCGGCAGAAAGCCCGCCGCGAGAACGCCGCCGAGCGTCTGGCGAAGGCCCGATCCACCGATGCGCGTCATGCCGCCCCCTTGTTCGAATATGGAAAGCCTATCGGTCCGCCTGCCTGACGGCAACCAAGTCGGCCGCGCCGCCGGCACCGACTTTTTTCAGATCAATCTTTCCTCGGCCTGATGCGTTGATCCTCCATCCGACGGAGGAGCCATGACCACGCACCCTGCCGAGAAAGAGATCAAGCGCAGCGCCGAACAGGCGCAGGAAGCCGCGGAGCAAACGCAGGAAGCCGCCGAGAACACCGAGTTCGCTGCCCGGAAGACCGCGAAGGCGACCGTCCAGCTGAAGGACAGCGCCGACCGGCGCACGGAACTCGCCGCCAACCGCACCGTCTTCGCGGCGGAGCGCACCTACGCCGCCTGGGTGCGCACGGGCCTCGCCGCGCTCGCCTCGGGGATCGGCGCGAAGAAGCTGCTCGAAGGGGTGGTGCCGGACTGGACGATCGTCTCCACCGGCTCGATCCTGGTCCTCTTCAGCGCCTTCTGCTTCGCGGCCGGCGTGTGGCGTCAGCTCTTCACGGGATCGCAGCCGCCCCAGCCCGACGTGCCGCGCATCCCCTCGTTCCTCTTCGTGATCTTCAACGGCTTCCTGGCAATCGTCGCGATCGCGGCCCTGTTCAGCATCTGGTTCGGCCGGACGGGCGGAGATTGATCATCATCCCTCCGCGCCACATCATCATCCCTCCGCGCCACTGGGACCCGGGACACCGCTGCTTTACTCTCAGCCGTGAGACCATGGCGCCCGACCGGGAGCGACTCGATGCGAATCCGCCAGCTGGCCCTCACCCCCGACCTCGTCGCGCGGGTCCATCGCGTGCTGGAGGATCCGGGGCCCGAGCCCGGGCTCGTGTATCACACCGGCGAGGACTACGACGGGATCGTGGGATCGATGCTCGCCACGCATTCTCCAGGCCGAGACGCGTGGCTCTTCGCCTACGGATCCCTGATCTGGAAGCCCGAGGTCGACCATGTCGAGGCGCGCCAGGGCAGCGCCCGCGGGTGGCATCGTTCGTTCTGCTTCAGGATCACCCGCTGGCGCGCCACTCGGGAGCAACCGGGCCTGATGATGGCGCTCGACCGGGGTGGCCAGTGCCGGGGCATGCTCTACCGTCTCCCGGGCGACACCCTGGAGGCGCAGATCGGAAAGCTGTTCCGCCGCGAATTCACCGCGAAGCCCCCGAACAGCATGCCCCGCTGGATCAAGGTCGAGACCGACCGGGAACTGGTGAGGGCCATCGCGTTCGTGATGAACCGACGATCGCCCGCTTATGTCGGGAGGCTGGCGCCGGAGGACGTCGCGGACATGCTTGCCAGGGCCTGCGGCCACTGGGGCTCCGGTGCCGAATATCTGCGCAACACCGTCGCCCATCTCGAGGAGCACGGCATCCACGACCGCAATCTGTGGCGGCTGCAGCGGCTCGTGGCGGACCGAATCGACCGATCCGCCGCGTGCGACGAACCGGCTGGATAACGTACGGCCGCGGGTCCGGCGTCAGGCCAGCAGCCCTTCCTGCCGGGCCAGATCGCGCAGGTCCGCCTGCGGACGGGCGCCGAGATGGCTGATGATCTCGGCCGCCGCGAGGCCGCCCAGCCGCGCGCAGTCGACGAGGTCGAGATCCTGGGTGAGGCCCGCCATGAAGCCCGCCGCGAAGAGGTCGCCGGCGCCGGTGGTGTCGACTACGCGCTCCACGGGGAAGGCCGGCACGGCCCTGGTCTCGCCGCGGGTGACCACGAGGGCGCCTTCGGCCGAGCGGGTGACGACCCCGAGCAGGTTCTCGTCGCGCAGGGCCGCGATGGCCGTGTCGGCGTCCGACGTGCCGTAGAGGCTCTGCAGCTCATGGATGTTGGCAAAGAGGATGTCGAGGCTGCCATCGCGCATGAGGCCGAGGAACTCGTCGCGGTAGCGGTCGACGCAGAAGGCGTCGGAGAGCGTGAGCGCGACCTTGTTGCCGGCCTCGTGGGCGATCCTCACCGCCTTGCGGAAGGCTTCCTTGGCGGCCGGCGGATCCCAGAGATAGCCTTCGAGATAGACGATGCTCGAGGCGCGCACCGTGTCCGGGTTCACGTCCTCGGGGGTGAGGTTCTGGCAGGCGCCCAGATAGGTGTTCATGGTGCGCTCGCCGTCCGGCGTCACCAGGATGAAGCTGCGGGCGGTGGCGGGCCCGTCCTGCGCGAGAGCCACGTCGTAATGGACGTCGATGGCCTTGAGATCGTGGGCGAAGAGGCGGCCGGTCTCGTCGTCCTTGACCTTGCCGACGAAGCCCGCCTTGACGCCCAGCGACGCGATGCCCGCCGCCGTGTTGGCGGCCGAGCCGCCCGACACGACGATGGCCGGGCCCATATCCCCGTAGAGTTCGTCGGCCCGGGCCTCGTCGATGAGCTGCATGGCGCCCTTGTGGACGTTCTTGGCGAGGAGGAACGCCTCGTCCGTATGGGCGAGCACGTCAACGATGGCGTTGCCGAGCGTGAGCACGTCGATGCGGGTATGGGACATGGAAAACCAGACAAGTGAAGGGGATGGCGCGCTTTCGCATCCCGCGCCGCCCGGGTCAAGTTCCGGCGGCCGGCGGGGAGGGGGCCCTGGCCTTCGCCGAGGATGATCGGCCGACCTAGCCGGGCACCGAGGAGGATTGCTGTGAATCCTGGGCCGTCTCGGACAAAGGCATCGCCCGCCGGGTCCGTTCCTGGGCCCGGTCGAGCACCTTCAGGATCGCCTCCAGCTCGCCCGGCGAGAGGCTGCGGATCTCCCGGGCGAGGCGGTTGGCCAGGAGCGTGGCGCGGGGATCGCAGCTCGCGGTGTCGATCTTCACCCGCGGGTCGGACACATCGGCGAGGCGGGCCAGTTCGTCGGCCTCGTCCCAGATGATGTTGAAAAACTGCAGGACGCCCTGGATCAGCGTCCAGGTCGGCTTGCCGCGCTCGCCCCGCTCCAGGGCCGACAGATAGGCGCTCGATACCCCCAGATGCGCGGCCATGTCCTTCAGGAGGAGGCCGCGCTCGCGGCGCAGCTGCCGCACCCGTTCGCCGAAAGGAGTCATCCGTTCATCCCGCGCCCCGCCTGCGGCGGAGCCTGACATAGAGTGCACCGGATCCACCGTGCTGGGGAGAGGCTTCTTCGAAGCCAACCACAAGAGATCTCAGCTCGGGCAGGCGCAGCCAGTGCGGCACCATGCGGCGCAGGACCCCGCGCTCCTCGAACAGCCCGTAGCCGCCGGCCGCGCCGCCCTTGCCGGTGATGACGAGAACGACCCCGCAACCGGACCGTTGCGCCCGGTGGAGGAAGTTCAGGAGCGCGAAATGGGCCTCGTCCTGGCGCATGCCGTGGAGGTCGATGACGCTGTCCACCGCCCGGGTGCCCCGGCGCAGCGCCTTGACGGTCTTGCGCTCCAGCGGAGCCAGTGGAGGGACGGCGGGTTTCTTCGCAGGGGCCGCTGCGGGGGGAGGCGGCAGCACGATCTCCGGCGCGGGCGCCGTCGACTGGCGCTCCTCGGGCTCGGGCTCCGGCGGGAGCTTGCCCTTGAGGGGCTTCACGCTCCGGGCCACCTGGCCCCAGAGTCGCCGCTCCTCGGGGCTGAGCGGGCGGAACCGCCGATGCTTGCTCATGGGGTGGTGCGAGGCTTAAGCACCACGAAACGGGTCCGGTGCCGCAGGAGGCCGGCGCGGGTGCCCGCCTCGGGACCGCTGCCGAAGAAGAAATCCCCGCGGGCGGGTCCCACGATGGCCGAGCCGGTATCCTGCGCGATCATCAGCCGCCGCAAGGGCTCGGCCTCGGTCAGGGTCAGGGGAAGCTCGCCTTCGAGCCAGAAGGGCAGGCCGTAGGGCCAGAGTGTCCGGTCGACCGCGAGGCTGCGGCCGGGCACGAGGGGGGTGCCGGCGCCGCCGATGGGGCCGTCCCCGGGGGCAAGCTCCGTGGCCTCGCGGAAGAAGATGTAGGAAAGGTTCTGCCGCATCAGGTCCCGGGCGGGCCCCGGATGGTCTTTCAGCCAGCCCATGAGCTTTTCCAGCGTCATGGATTCGAGGTCCATCTCGCCCCGCTGCACCAGCAGGCGCCCGATCGAGGTGTAGGGCCGGCCGTTGCGGCCCGCATAGGCGACGCGCATCACCGAGCCGTCGGCGAGGCGGATGCGGGCCGAGCCCTGGACGTGGATGATGAAGGCTTGCGCAGGCTCGCGCAGGTACACCACGGGCTTGGCCCGCGCGCCGAGCGCCCCGCTCTCGATGGCAGCGCGGTCGGGATAGGGCTCGTAGCCGTCCGGCGTCCGCCGGGCGGCCTGGAGGACGGGGTCGAGGCCCGGCAGGGTCTCGCCCTGCGGGATCGTCACCAGGTCGTCGGGCCGGTCGAGCAGGGGAACGCGAAAAGAGGCGCCGAGCTCGCGGGAGCCCTCGAATTCGGGCTCGTAATAGCCCGTGAGAAAGCCTTCGCCCGAGACCGGGATCACGGCGAAGGGCTGGAAACGGGTCTCGAAGAAGCCGCGCGCCTCGGCGCCGGACAGGGCAGGGGTCGTCAAGGCATCGCGGCAGACGGTCAGAAGATCCGGATCCGGCGTCTTCGCGGGCCTGAGCTCCGCCGCCTGGGCCTCCAGCGCCCGGCAGGAGCGCAGGAAGGCCCGGAAGGCCTCGCCATGGTCGTCGTCGGGCCAGCCGGCGAGATCGGAGAAGGACAGGGCCTCAAGGCGCGCCTTGCCCTCCAGCGGCGATTCAGCACTGGCCGGCATGGTCAGGATCCGGGGCAGAAGGCAGGCAAGACACGCGATGGCGACCCGGCCGGCATGCCTCATTGTCCCGCTTCGGTCGCGACGAGCTGCCAGTTGGGGTCGCGGCTGCCGAGGGTGCGGGCGAAGGTCCACACGTCGGTCACGTCGGCCACCGTGTCCGGGCTTCCGTCCACCACCGCGCCGGCGGCGTCGCGGGTGGCGGTGATGAGCTTGGACAGGAAGCGCACCACGATCTGGGCCTGCTTGCCGTGGACCTCGGCCCCGGCCATCTCGGCCTTGTCGATGGACACGAAGGTGGTCTCGACCTTCTCGCCGCGGCGCTCGCGATCGGTGATCGCGCGCTCGAACCCCTCATAGACCTCCTTGGAGAGCAGGTCCTTGAGAATGCGGCGGTCGCCTTGCGCGAAGGCCGTGACGATCATCTCGTAGGCCGCCTTGGCGCCTTCGAGGAAACCGGCGGGCTCGAAGGAGGGCTCGGCCCGAGCGATCTCCGTGAGGGCCTGGGCCATCGGGCTGTCCGGTTCGGCGATGCCCTTCCAGCGCTCGGCCGCAGGGACTTCGGCGGGGCGGGAGCCGTTGTTGGTGGAGGGCAGGCGGACCACGTTGTCCTGCTCGGCGGCGGTGTTGCCCGGGCGCAGGCCGGAATCGCGGCGGGAAAGCGGATCGAACGGCGGCTGTTCGCTGCCGGTCTTCTGCCCCAGCACCGAACGGAGGCGCCAGATGACGAAGACGGCGAGGATGATGAAGATTAGGGTCGTGATGTCGAAGGAGTCCTGCATCGTCGATCCGTTGTCGGCTTGCCCGATTCTGACGCGGTGACGCGCCAGGGTTGTCCCCGGCCAAAGCGAAGGGTGATCCGTCGCATATGGGGTTCGAGGGTCGTAACATCCACCTCTCCCTGGGACAAGCGACCGAGAAAGCTGAATCTTGTTCGAGCGAGGGAAGCATGCTAGCGCGGACAGCGATAGCCCGTTACCCAACCGCGCTTTCCCGAAGCGCTCCGACCGGGCCCCACCATTCGATCCATTTCGGAGCAAGAACCATGGCCGACAACCCGGCAAACAACGGAGCCCAGGACGGCGGCGCGCCGGCGCTCAACGCCCTCGCCCAGTACTGCAAGGACTTTTCCTTCGAGAACCCGAACGCGCCGCGCTCTCTGCAGCAGCAGGCGCAGGGACCGCAGATCAACCTGCAGGTCAACGTGAACGCCAAGCAGCTCGACACGGCCGATTTCGAGGTCGACCTGACCCTCGAGGGCAACGCCAAGATCGGCGACAAGGACGTGCTCTTCGCCTTCGAGCTCACCTATTCGGGCGTGTTCCGGGTCCAGAACATCCCGCAGGACCAGCTGCACCCGGTCATCATGATCGAGTGCCCGCGCCTGCTCTTCCCCTTCGCCCGCCAGATGGTGGCCGATGCGGTGCGCAACGGCGGCTTCCCGCCCCTCTATATCGACCCGATCGACTTCGTGGCCCTCTATCGCCAGCGCGCATCCGAGCTGCAGGGGCAGCAGGGCGGCCAGACCACCCTGTCGTAACCAAGGGCCGGGCCTCCCGGGCCCGGATCCTCACACGAACGTGTTCCGGGCGGAGCAGGCCATGCTCCGCCCGATTTCTATTGGACGTCGATCGGCGACGCCGCGGATCCCACGGGCCTTGTGCCGAGGAGGTCGCCTCCGTGAACGATATTCACGGGAGTCGGGCAGTCACGCATGGCGTTCAGGCGGCAGCGGGCCTCACGCCTGCCCTTCGGGGGCGGCTTCGCCGATATAATCGCGCCAGAGAGGGCTGCCGCCGAGGGTCTGGATGAAGGCCTCGTGGGCCTGGCGCTCGGCCTCCGTCAGGCGCGAAACCAGATGGCGCGGCCGGGCCTCGCGCGCGGCGGCCGCCCCGGTCCGGATCCCGAATCCGTTCCGGGCCGTCGGCTGCGGCGAAAGATCGAAGCCCACCTGCTTGCCGCCGATGAGCTCGATATAGACCTCGGCCAGGATCTCGGCGTCGAGGAGCGCTCCGTGCTTGGTGCGCTTGGAGTTGTCGATCCCGTAGCGCGAGCACAGGGCATCGAGGTTGTTGGCCGCGCCCGGATGCTTGCGCCGGGCCATGGACAGGGTGTCGACCACGTCGGAGAGCGGGATGGCCTTGTGGCCCGTGCGGGCGAATTCCGCGTTGAGGAAGCCCACGTCGAAGGCCGCGTTGTGGATCACGAGCCGCCCGTCGCCGATGAACTCGACGAACTCGTCCACGATGGCGGCGAAGACAGGCTTGTCGGACAAAAACTCGTCGGAGAGGCCGTGGACCGCGAGCGCCCCGGCCGAGACCGGGCGCTGCGGGTTGATATAGACGTGGTAGCTCCGCCCCGTGGGGATGTGGTTGAGGAGCTCGACGCAGCCGATTTCGATCACCCGGTCGCCCTGGGCATGCTCGGTGCCGGTGGTCTCGGTGTCCAGTACGATTTCGCGCAGCATCATCCGTGTCCCTGGTTTCCGGTGCGACCCGGCCGTGCGGCCAGGCAGGCGAGAATGGAGCGCGCCTGGGCCTCGGCGGAAGCGAAGTCGCGGCTCGTGTCGAGGATGAAATGGGCCCGGGCCCGCTTCTCCGCGTCCGGCATCTGTTTAGCCAGGATCGCCTTAAATTTCTCCTCCGTCATGTCGGGACGGCGCAGGACTCGCGCGCGCTGGACCTCCGGCGGGGCCGACACCACCAGCACCGCGTCGCAGCGCGCCTCGCCGCCGGTCTCGAACAGGAGCGGGATGTCCAGGACCGCCACGGAGGCGCTGGCCGCGACCCGGCGAAGAAAGGCCTCCTCCTCGTCCCGCACCAGCGGATGGACGATCGCCTCCAGCTGCTTCATCCGCTCCGGGTCGCCGAGCACCGCCGCCCCGAGCTTCGCCCGGTCGACGGTGCCGTTCGCCACGGTGCCCGGAAAGGCCTGCTCGATCAGGGGAGCGGCACGACCCGCGTAGAGGGCGTGAACGGCCGCGTCCGCATCGTGGACCGGCACTCCCAGGCGGCGGAAGGTGGCGGCGGTCGCCGACTTGCCCATGCCGATGGAGCCCGTCAGTCCCAGCACGAAGGTCATGAATGCCCCTCGATATCCTGGCGGATCAGCGCCGTGAGCTCCGGCGTCACCTGTGGGGTGATCCCGAACCAGCGGGCGAAGCCCGGCGCCGCCTGATGCAGCAGCATCCCGAGTCCGTCGACGATGCGCAAGCCGCGCCCCGCGGCGGCTGCGAGAAAAGGCGTCCTCAGCGGCACGTAGACCACGTCTGCCGCGATCGCCGTCCCCGATGTTTTCCCCAGGTCGAGGGTCAGGGGCGGCTGGCCGGCGAGTCCGAGGGAGGTGGTGTTGACGATGAGCCCCGCCCCGGGAAGCGCCGCGTCGATGTCGTCCCAGGCGATCGCCCGGAGGGCAGGGCCTCTGTCCCGGGCCAGATCCCTGACAAGATCGTCCGCCTTGGCGCGGGTGCGGTTGGCCACCATGATCCGTGAGATGCCCCGGTCCTGCAGCCCCGCCACGACGGCGCGGGCAGCGCCGCCCGCGCCGATCACGAGAGCGTTGTCCACAGGTTGCTCCCAGCCCGTCCCCAGGCTCTGGTCGAGATGGGCCATGAAGCCGAGCACGTCGGTGTTGTCGCCCCAGAGGAGCCCGTCCTCGATCCAGAGGGTGTTGACGGCCCCGAGGCGCGCGGCCCGGTCGGTCCGCCGGTCCACGCCCAGGCAGGCGGCCTCCTTGTGCGGGATGGTGACGTTGCCCCCGGCAAAGCCCTGCTCGCCGAACCGCTTCAGGAAGGCGGCGAAATCGGCCGGCGCCACGTCGAGGCGCTCGTAGGAGCCCGGCAGGCCGTAAGCCTTGAGCCAATAGCCGTGGATCAGCGGCGATCGCGAATGCTTGATCGGGTGGCCGACAACGAAGGCCTTCGTCATGAAAGCAGTCCCTAGAAGGCGAGGCAGCCGAGGCGGCGCAAGGAAGCGAGGAGCGGAAGCAGGGGCAGTCCTAGAATGGTCGAGTGCTGTCCTTCAACCCTCTCGAAGAGGTGGATCCCGAGGCTTTCCACCTGATAGACCCCGACCGTCCTCAGGATGTCGGGTCCGGCGAGGTCGAGATAGGCCTCGATCGCCTCGTCGCTCAACGGCCGCATGGCGAGATGGGCCGTATCCACGAAACTGTCCACGAGGCCGCCGCCTCGGGCGAGGGCGCCCGCCGAATGAAGGGCATGACGACGGCCCGACAGGGCCCGGAGCTGCGCCCGCGCGGTCGTCCGGTCTCCCGGCTTGTGGGCGACCACGCCGCCGAGGTCCAGCACCTGATCGGCCCCGAGCACCAGCCGCTCCGGATGGCGCCGGCTGACCGCGAGGGCCTTCTCGGCCGCGAGATGCAGGGCGAGATCCGCCGGGCCGAGCGCCTTCTCGTCCACGGCCTGTTCGACCGCGCGCTCGTCCACGCTCGGCGCCTGCGTGTCGACGATCAGGCCGGCGCTTTCGAGGAGGGCACGGCGTGTCGTACTGGTCGAGGCCAGGAGGAGAGGGGCGGGGGCTGTCCAGAGGGCGGCCATGGTCACTCCGCGATGAAGCGCATGCGGTGGTCGCGATAGAGGTCGAGGATCGCCGCCGCGGTCTCCTCGATCGACCTGCGGGTCACATCGATCATCGGCCAGTTGTGGCGGGCGAAGAGCCGCCGGGATGATGCGATCTCCTCCGCCACCGCGTCCCGGTCCACATAGGCCGTATCGTCGTCGGCCTTGAGGCTGAGAAGGCGGTTCTGCCGGATCTGCACGATGCGCTCCGGCGTCGCCACGAGGCCGACGACCAGCGCCTTCCGGGCCGTCTCCAGCACCGCCGGCGGCGGCACGCCCGGGACGAGCGGGATGTTGGCGGTCTTCATGCCGCGATTGGCCAGGTAGATGGCCGTCGGCGTCTTCGAGGTGCGGCTGACGCCCACCAGGATCACGTCCGCGTCGTCGAGCTCCTGGGGCAGGTGCCCGTCGTCGTGGAGCAGGGTGAAGTTCATGGCGTCGATGCGCTTGAAATATTCCGCGTTCAGCATGTGCTGGGCGCCGGGCCGGGCGGTCGAATGGGCGCCGAGATAGGACGACAGCAGCGTGTGGACCGGAGCGAGCACGGACAGATGCGGCGAGCTCGTGGCGCGGCAGACCTCCTCGAGGCGCTCGGCCAGGTCCTGCTCGACCAGGGTGTAGAGCACGATGCCCGGCGCGGTTTCGATCTCGGAGAGCACCCGCTGGAGCTGGGTGTGCGAGCGCACGAGCGGATAGACGTGCTCGATCGCCGCGATCCCCTCGTATTGGGCGACCGCCGCGCGGGCGACGGTGATGAGGGTCTCGCCCGTGGAGTCGGACACGAGGTGAAGATGGAAGTAGCTGCGCCCCACGAGAAATCCTCCCGGACAAGGAGTCGATGAATGTGGATAGTTTGCTTCCATCGACAGGTCCAGGGCAGGGGCCTGTGGGAAGATGCCTCGCGCCATCAACAATGGTTTCCGATGTGTGAACGTGGAATCGGAGTCCTGGGAGAATCCGGCACGAATCAGTCATGAGGTTTCGACTCGGTTCTCCGGAGACCCCATTAGGGATTTGTTAAGATTTAAGAAATCGGAAAGGATTGTGGCAGCCCCGCCCCATCCGTAAACGAAGCGTTAACGCGCCGGCCCCGTGTGGACCGGCTGTGGACGGACTTGCGGCTTTGCGATTCACGGCCCAAGAGAAAAAACAGAGTCTAAGATTCAAGAATTATAGATATTAGAGAGGGCCTGTGAGCGAGCGTCCCACCAAAGCGATCCTGCGCGTGCTGAACGGCGAACCGGTCTGGCCTCTGCCGATCTGGATCATGCGTCAGGCCGGCCGCTATCTGCCGGAATACCGGGAGACCCGGAAGCAGGCCGGCTCCTTCCTGGATCTCTGCTACACGCCGAGGCTTGCCGAGGAGGTGACGCTTCAGCCGATCCGCCGCTTCGGCTTCGACGCCTCGATCCTGTTCTCGGACATCCTGGTCATCCCCCATGCGCTCGGCCAGGAGGTGCGCTTCGTCGAGAACGAGGGACCCAAGCTCGATCCGATCGCCTCGCAAGGGGATCTCGGCCGGATCAAGGACGAGCTTCCGATCGAGCGCCTCGATCCGGTCTTCGAGACCCTGGACCGCCTTAAATCCTCGCTCCCCCAAGAGACCACGCTCCTCGGTTTCTGCGGCGCGCCCTGGACGGTGGCGAGCTACATGATCGCCGGCAAGGGCACGCCCGACCAGGCGCCGGCCCGGCTCACCGCCTATCGCGACCCCGCCTTCATGGCGGCGCTCATCGACCGGCTGGTACGGGCCTCCACGGCCTATCTCATCCGCCAGGTCGATGCGGGCGCGGAGGCCGTACAGATCTTCGAGAGCTTCGGCTCGGCGCTGCCGCCCGCGCTCTTCGACCGGCTCTCGCTCGATCCGATCCGCCGCATGGTGGAGGGCCTGAAGGCCGCCCGGCCGCACGCGAAGGTGATCGTCTTCGTCCGCGGCGGCGGCGCGCATCTGCGCCGCTTCGCCGAAGCCGGGATCGGGGACGGGCTCGCCCTCGACTGGACCCTCGACCCGGCTAAAGTTCTGCCGACGCTGCCGGCCCGCGTGGCCACGCAAGGAAATCTCGATCCGCTTGCCCTCATCGCCGGCGGCTCGGCCCTGGAAAGCGGTATCGACCACATCCTGTCGGCCGTGAAGGGCCGGCCGCATATCTTCAATCTGGGGCACGGCATCCTGCCGGAGACGCCCATCGATCACGTGGCGCAGCTGATCGCGCGCGTCCGGGGGGCGTAAGGCAATGCTGTATCTGTGGATCAAGGCGTTTCACGTGATCGCGGTGATCGCCTGGATGGCCGGCATGCTCTACCTGCCGCGCCTCTTCGTCTATCATTGCGACGCGCCCAGGGGCTCGATCCAGTCCGACACGTTCAAGATCATGGAGCGGCGCCTGCTCAAGGCGATCATCAACCCGGCCATGATCGTCACCTGGGTGCTCGGCCTCATCCTGATCTGGCAGGGCGGCTGGTACACGGACGGCTGGCTGCACGCGAAGGTGCTGCTCGTGCTGATCCTGTCCGGCCTGCACGGCGTCTATGTCCGCCGCCTGAAGGATTTCGCGGCCGACAAGAACACGCGTCCGGCGAAGTACTACCGGATCCTCAACGAGGTCCCGACGGTGCTGATGATCGGCATCGTGATCCTCGTGATCGTGAAGCCGTTCTGACGTTTCGCCACTCGTCGGGTCCGTCTCCGGGACAGGTTCGGGGACGGCGTCGACGGTTCTTTCGTCCGACCCCGCGCCCCTGCCCGCCGGGGGCACCACCGATGCTCCAGCGACTTTGATGGCGGCAAATTTCAAGAAAAGCTTGAGGCCAAGCCTGAAAACGGTTAAAGAAGAATTCCCTTCCCTACAGACAGGTTGCGCTGCGCGGGGCCGTTGAGGCCCTTCAAGTCACGGTCCGTGAACTGGGCGGCCCTGTCGAACGTTCCCCTAATCTCCTTCCGCGTTCAGTCATCCCATTCTGCCCGCGAACCCTACCCGAGAGTGTTCCCCGATGAGGGAAATCAAGCTTCAAGACCTGAAATCCAAGACGCCGACCGAACTCATTGCCTTCGCCGAGGAGCTCGAGGTCGAGAACGCGAGCACAATGCGCAAGCAGGAGCTCATGTTCGCCATCCTCAAGCAGCTCGCGGCGCGGGAGGTGGAGATCATCGGGGCGGGTGTCGTCGAGGTGCTGCAGGACGGCTTCGGCTTCCTGCGCTCGGCCGATTCGAACTACCTGCCGGGACCGGACGACATCTACGTGTCGCCGTCCCAGATCCGCCGCTTCGGCCTGCGCACCGGCGACACGGTCGACGGCCCGATCCGCGGCCCGAAGGAGGGAGAGCGCTATTTCGCGCTGCTCAAAGTCAACACCATCAATTTCGAGGATCCCGAGAAGATCCGGCACAAGGTTCATTTCGACAACCTGACGCCGCTCTTCCCGCACGAGCGCTTCAAGCTCGAGATCGACGATCCGACGCGCAAGGACTTCTCGCCGCGCATCATCGACATCGTGTCGCCCATCGGCAAAGGCCAGCGCGCCCTGATCGTGGCGCCGCCGCGCACGGGCAAGACCGTGCTGATGCAGAACGTGGCGCAGTCGATCACCACCAACCACCCGGAATGCTACCTCATCGTGCTGCTCATCGACGAGCGCCCGGAAGAGGTGACCGACATGCAGCGCTCCGTGAAGGGCGAGGTCGTGGCCTCCACCTTCGACGAGCCGGCCTCGCGCCACGTGCAGGTCGCCGAGATGGTGATCGAGAAAGCCAAGCGCCTCGTGGAGCACGGCCGCGACGTGGTCATCCTGCTCGATTCGATCACCCGCCTGGGCCGCGCCTACAACACAGTGGTGCCGTCCTCAGGAAAAGTGCTCACCGGCGGTGTCGACGCCAACGCCCTGCAGCGTCCCAAGCGCTTCTTCGGTGCCGCGCGCAACATCGAGGAAGGTGGCTCGCTCACCATCATCGCGACCGCGCTGATCGATACCGGCTCGCGCATGGACGAGGTGATCTTCGAGGAGTTCAAGGGCACCGGCAACTCCGAGATCATCCTGGACCGCAAGGTCGCCGACAAGCGCACCTTCCCGGCCATCGACATCACCCGCTCCGGCACCCGCAAGGAAGAGCTGCTGGTGGCGAGCGACACGCTCAAGAAGATGTACGTGCTGCGCCGCATCCTCAACCCCATGGGCACGGTCGACGCGATCGAGTTCCTGCTCGACAAGCTGCGGCAGACGAAGTCGAACCAGGAATTCTTCGACTCGATGAATACCTGACGTTACGTTACATAAATGACGACCAGACCCCATCCTCCGCCGCGAGGGTGGGGTTTGTCGTTGGGCGCTGGACTCCGCCGCTTGGCGGGTCAGGTCTCCGCCCGCACCCCGCTGTCATTCCGGGGCGGCCTGCAAGAGCCGAGCCGGAACCCATAGACACCGGCGTTTCAGGAAGAAGCGATAAGCATTCCACTTCATTCTCTACCGTTAGGGGCTATGGGTTCCGGGCTCCGCTTCGCGGCCCCGGAATGACGAAGATGTGTGCTCAATCAAGCTCATCTACCTGTCCCAACAGTTCGGGCGGCGGATTGCGCCAGTCGAGGGGTTTTGGCGCGCGACCATGGCGGATGACTTGCCACTGGCCGTCTTGATCCTGCACCACGTCGTAGACCGGAAGACGTCCGCTCTCCGAGCGCGGACGCCGCATCGCGACGACGATGTCGCGCAAGCCGCGCATGACGAGCCATGTCACGCCGAGGACGAGGGTCGGCACGGCCGCGAGCCATAGCGCCTGGACGGGGTCCGACGAGGTATGGAACTTGTCGAGGAGGTCGGCCCAGACCGAATATGACTGATGCATGCTCGTGTCCGCGACAGCGAAACCGCCGCTGCGGTCAGGCGCGCGTGAGTACGACGCCTTCCTGATGGGACCGGGAGATGAACGTGATCCCGGCATCCGCCAGGGCCTTCTCGATGGCCTGGATGGTGGCGTCCCTCACGGACTTTCCCTGCTCGAAGCGTTGGAGCGCCGTAAGCGCCAAGACGGCCTTGTCCGCCAGCATGATCTGATCCCATTTCAACAGGGCTCGTGCGGCGCGGACTTGGCGAGGCGTGACCATGAGGTCATCTTTCCAGGCGTCCCGGCAATCGCCATATGAACAACTATTATAGTTGCATACAACTTTGGCATCTGCGAGAGCGCTTGGGTGAACGTCAATGGATATGCGCAAGCTCGTCGGACAGAACTCCGCCCGCATCAGGCGCGAAAAGGGGCTCACCCAGGAGCGGATCGAGGAGCGCTCCGGGTTCAGTCAGCAATATCTCAGTGGCCTTGAGCAGGGCCGCCGCAACCCGACTGTTGTGACGCTTTACGCGTTGGGGCAGGCACTCGGCGTCAGCCATATCGATCTGCTCGAACCGGCTGGCTAGAACTGAAAAGCAGCTCTCGCCGTCATGCCCGGACGCCGGATGCGTCCGGCCCCGCGGTCAGGCTTGGCATCGGGGCGGACCGGGCACAAAGCAGGCGTCAGCGGATCACCCGCCGAGCATCTCCCGCACCCGCTCCTGCAACGCCGCGGGATTCGTGACCGGGAGTGAGCAGCGCGTGCCCGCACAGACAAGCGCCTGCGGTCCGGAACCGGAGGCCGCGAGGGCATGAGCCGGATGATCGGGATCGAGGTTTCGAGCATCGGCCAGGACGTGGACGCTGCGGTCGAGATAGGGCACGCGGAGCGCTGCCTCGTGCAGGGCTGAGGCTTCGGTCGGGTTTCCCGTGACGAGGATGCTCACGCCGCGCAGGTGAAGGTCGAGAGCGTTCAGGATCGAGGTATGACCCAGAGGCGCTGAATGGGCGACGCCTGCGAGCCGGGTCAGCACGTCCTCGGCGCGGCGGTGATCCGCTTCCGCTCCGGTGATCTGCGCGAGTCGCACGAGCGCTTCGGCGAACACCCCGTTGGCGTTCGGCACCGCATCATCGTGGGTGGGCTGCGGCCGGACCACGAGGGGATCGGCCCCCGCGGCCGTGATGGCGAGCAAACCCGTCTGCGGGACCACGTAATCCGCCAGCAGGATGTCGCGCCAGGTTTGTGCCTCCCGGAGGTACCCGGCGTCCACGGTTGCTTCGTGGAGAGCGAGCGCCGCCCGCATCATGGCGGCATGATCGAGAGCGAAGCCCGGAAAGATGAGGGAGCCGCCGCGCCAGGAATGGCCGAGCCGGCCGCCCCGGCTCATCGATTCGGCCACGAACCGATACGCCTTTTGGGCCGATTCTACCCATTCCGGGTGATCGAGCAGGGGAGCCGCGCGCACGAGCGCCGCGATCATGAGTCCGTTCCAGTCGGCCAGCACCTTGTCGTCGAGCCCGGGACGGATACGGGCGGCCCGTCGTTCGAGCAGCTTCGACCTCATGGCTTTCAGCCGTTCCTCCACGGCAGGCGGGGCCTCGCCGGAGAGCAGCCGATTGGGAATGCTGACCCCTTCCCAGTTCCCACCCTCGGCAATGTCGTACGCCTTGGCGAACGGTTCCGCATCCGGGCCGAGGACCTCGCGCACCTCGTCGATGTCCCAGACGTAGAACCGTCCCTCCTCGCCTTCCGAATCGGCGTCGAGGCTCGATGCGAAGGCGCCCCCGGGAAGGGTCATCTCCCGCGTCAGCCAGGCGACGATCCCCTCGGCGGCACCGCGATAGACCGGGCGCCGGGTCTCGGCAGAGGCCAGTCCGTACAGCTCCAGAAGCTGGGCGTTGTCGTAGAGCATCTTTTCGAAATGAGGGAGGAGCCAGCGCGCGTCGACCGCGTAGCGGGCGAAGCCGCCGCCGAGATGGTCGTGGATGCCCCCGAGCGCCATACGCTCCAGGGCGAGCAGGAAGCCGTGGCGGGCGGCCCGGTCCCCGGTGCGGCGGGCGTGGCGCAGCAGGAATTCGAGGATGGGCGGGTTCGGGAATTTCGGCGCGCCGGGGAGGCCGCCATTCTCCGCATCCATGATCCCGGCGAGCCGGGCCCCCAGCTGATCGAGATCGGCCCGGGCGAAAGTGCCGCCGTCGGCCTCGGCCGTCTTGGCGAGATGCTCCGTCAAGGCCGTGGCGTTGTGGCGGACCCGGTCCGGCTCGGCTCGGTAGATCCGCGAGAGCTCGTGCAGGATCTGGACGAAGCCCGGACGGCCGAGTTTCGGCTCTTTCGGGAAATAGGTGCCGCCCCAGAACGGCTCGCCCTCGGGGGTCAGGAACATGGTCAGCGGCCAGCCGCCGTGTTCGCCCAACGCCTGGAGCGCGCTCATATAGACGTGATCGACGTCGGGCCGCTCCTCGCGATCGACCTTGATATTGATGAAGAGGTCGTTCATCACCGCCGCCACGGCCTCGTCCTCGAAGCTCTCATGGGCCATCACATGGCACCAGTGGCACGCGGCGTAGCCGATGGAGATCAGGACCGGCTTGTTGCTGGCCCGCGCTTCGGCAAGGGCATCGGGCCCCCATTCCCACCAATGGACAGGGTTATCCCTGTGCTGCAGGAGATAGGGGGAGCTGGCATCCTTCAGGCGGTTCATCGAAGCCTTCTCCGCTGTCGGGTTCGGGGCCGGGACAGTCGGATCCCAACCGGTCCTCGACCCTTTCAGGTTAAAGCCCTTTCGGCCTTCAAGGTTCATGCTCATGCGCTCGGACGACACCATCTTCGCGACGGCCTCGGGCCATGGCCGGTCGGCGGTCAGCCTGATCCGGATCAGCGGCAGGCAAAGTCGATTCATCCTCGAAACGATGGCCGGCGGCGTTCCTGTTCCGCGCCGGGCCGTCCTGCGAATCCTGCGCGATCCGGGAACCGGGGAGGCGCTCGATCAGGCCCTCGTGCTGTGGATGCCCGGGCCGCGGAGCTTCACCGGTGAGGATCAGGCGGAGTTGCATATTCATGGCGGTCTCGCCACCCGGACGGCGGTCCTGCGGGCGCTCGGCTCCCTCGAGGGCTGTCGGGCGGCGCAAGCCGGTGAGTTCACCCGGCGCGCCTTCCTCAATGGCCGGATGGACCTGAGCCGGGTCGAGGGCTTGGCGGATCTGATCGACGCCGAGACCGAAGCGCAGCGACGCCAGGCCCTGGTTCAGCTCGAGGGGCGCCTGGGCAACGCGGCCGAGGCCTGGCGCGAGGAGGTCCTCGGGGTTCTGGCCCTGCTGGAAGCCTGCCTCGATTTTTCCGATGAGGGCGATGTGCCGGCGGATCTGGAGACGGAGATCACCGGGCGCCTCGCCCGCCTGCGCGACGACTTCCACCGGGTGCTCTCCGACCGCAGCGGCGAGCGGCTCCGGGAGGGGCTGACCGTCGTACTCGCGGGACCGCCCAATGCCGGCAAGTCGACCCTGCTGAACGCGCTCGCCCGGCGGGATGTGGCCATCGTCTCGCCCGTCGCCGGAACCACCCGCGACGCGATCGAGGTCCATTGCGACCTCGGCGGTCTGCCGGTGGTGATCGTCGATACGGCGGGGCTGCGGGAGAGCACGGATATCATCGAGCAGGAGGGCGTCGCCCGCGCCCGCGCCCGCGCCCGGGACGCGGACGTGGTTCTGTGGCTCGTCCCGCCCGAGGGAGGGGAGGGGGAGGCTCCCGCGGCACGGCGTGTGGTCAGGGTCGCCACCAAGGCGGATTTGAATCGGAGCCGGATCGATGTCGACTTGGCCGTCTCAGCTGCCACGGGCGAAGGATTGGCTGAACTCATCCGGGTTCTGGAGACGGAGGCGGAATCTATCCTCGGGCAGGGGGATGCGGTCCTGACCCGCGAGCGGCACCGCCTGGCGCTGGAGCGGGCGCGTGATTCGGTCGCGCGAGGGTTGGCGATGATGGCCGCGGGCGAGCCCCTCGAACTGATCGCCGAGGAAATCCGGCTTGGGGCCCGCGCCATGGGGGAGATTACCGGACGTGTGGATGTGGACCATGTGCTCGATCGGCTCTTTTCCAGCTTCTGCATCGGGAAGTAGGGTCATGATGAGGCCGCGATCCTGTGGCCAAAGCTGTCGAAGCACAGTGGAAGAAGGCGCCGCGCAGCCTTGGAAGGAACGTGGCTAAGGTGTGGATGGCAGGCGGCGAGGGCCGATGTTTCACGTGAAACATTTTGCCCTTTGACCTCGGTCCGAACAGGCCGTAGACGCCTGTGCTGGAGATTTCGATGATCAAGACTTTCGACGTGATCGTGGTCGGCGGAGGCCATGCCGGCGCGGAGGCCGCCGCCGCTGCGGCCCGGGCCGGCGCCCGCACGGCGCTCGTCACCCATAAGGCTGCCACCGTCGGGACCATGTCCTGCAACCCCGCCATCGGGGGATTGGGCAAGGGCCACCTCGTCCGCGAGATCGACGCCCTCGACGGCGTCATGGGCCGCATCGCCGACCAGGCCGGCATCCAGTTCCGGTTGCTCAATCGCCGCAAGGGCCCTGCGGTCCGGGGACCGCGCACCCAGGCCGACCGCAAGCTCTATGCCCGCGCCATGCAGGCCGAGCTGGCGCAGACGCCGACCCTCACGGTCGTGGAAGGCGAGGCGGACGATCTCATCGTGAAGGGGGAGCGCGTGACCGGTCTCCTCCTCGCTGACGGCCGCGAACTCGCTGCCGGTGCCGTGGTTCTGACCACCGGCACCTTCCTGTCGGGATTGATCCATATTGGCGAGCGCAAGATTCCAGCCGGCCGGATGGGCGAGCGTCCGTCCCTCGGCCTGCCGAAGACCTTTGCCCGGCTGGGCTTCACCCTCGGCCGCCTCAAGACCGGCACGCCGCCGCGCCTCGACGGACGAACGATAGACTGGGCCGGGGTCGAGAAGCAGGCGGCCGACGAGGAACCGGTCCCGTTCTCCCATCTGACGGCGACAATCACCACGCCCCAGATCGAGTGCGGCATCACCCGCACCACCGCCGGCATTCATGAGCTGATCCGGGCCAACCTCCACCGGGCGCCGATGTATTCCGGCGACATCCAGGGGAGGGGGCCGCGCTACTGCCCGTCCATCGAGGATAAGGTGGTGCGCTTTGCCGACCGCGAGACGCACCAGATCTTCCTCGAGCCGGAGGGTCTCGATGACATCACCGTCTATCCGAACGGGATCTCGACCTCCCTCCCCGAGGACGTGCAGCTCGCCCTGCTGCCGCAGATCCCGGGCCTGGAGAAGGTCCGCATGCTCCAGCCGGGCTATGCGATCGAATACGATTATGTGGATCCCCGGAACCTTACCGCCAGCCTCGAGACCAAAGCCGTGCAGGGCCTGTTCCTGGCCGGACAGATCAATGGCACGACCGGCTACGAGGAGGCGGCCGCCCAAGGCCTGGTGGCGGGCCTCAACGCAGCCCGGCGGGCGGCGGGTCAGGACGGGGCCGTGTTCGACAGGGCCGAATCCTATATTGGCGTCCTCGTGGACGACCTGATCACCCGAGGCGTGAGCGAGCCCTACCGTATGTTCACCTCCCGGTCGGAATACCGGCTGAGCCTGCGCATCGACAATGCGGACCAGCGCCTCACGGCCAAGGGGCTCGCCCTCGGCTGCGTCGGCCGCGAGCGCGAGGAGCATTTTCGGGCGTCGCAGGACGAGATCCGGCGTGCGGAGGGGCAATTGCGGGACCTGACCGCGACGCCGAAGGAAGCAGCCCGGCACGGGCTGGAGCTGAACCAGGACGGCATCCGCCGCAGCGCCTATCAGCTTCTCTCCTACCCCCATATCGGCTGGGCCGAGCTCGTCAGGCTGTGGCCGGAGCTCGGTTCCGTCTCGGCGCCGGTGCGGGAGCGGTTGGAGACGGACGCCACCTATGCGGTATACATGGACCGGCAGCAGGCGGACATCGCGGCCTATCGCCGGGACGAGGGGATCATGCTTGAGGACGGGCTCGATTTTCGGTGTCTCCCCGGGCTCTCCAACGAGATCAAGGCGAAGCTCGACCTCGTGCGGCCGGCCACTTTGGGACAGGCGGCCAGAATCGAGGGGATTACGCCGGCCGCGCTCACGCTTCTGGCTGCCCACGCCCGGAAGCTTTCCGCCCTCAAGCCAGACAGGGATCCGGTGGCATGACGAAGTCCGTTGCGATGCAGGATCCGGACCACCTCGATGCCTTCGATGTTTCACGTGAAACAAAAGAGAGACTCGCCCTTCTCGAGCGCGAGCTGCGCCGCTGGCAGTCGATCAAGAACCTCGTCGGTCCTGGCACCCTCGACCATATCTGGGACCGTCACATCGTCGATTCTCTCCAGCTTCTCGATCTGGCGCCGGAGGCCCGCACCTGGCTCGACCTGGGTTCGGGGGCCGGATTCCCGGGCCTCGTCCTCGCCATTGCCGGATTCGAGCGCGGGCTGAAGGTCGATCTCGTCGAGAGCAATTCGCGCAAATGCGCCTTCCTCCGGCAGATCGCGCGGTTGACGGGCGTCCATGCCACGGTGCACGAGGCGCGGCTCGAAGCCGTCATTCCCGCCTTCGTGGGGAAGGTGGACGTGGTCTCCGCCCGTGCCCTGGCGTCGCTGCCGCAGCTTCTCGGCTGGACCGAACCGCTGTTGGAAGCGGGGACAATGGGCCTCTTCCCCAAGGGCCGGGATGCCGAGATTGAATTGACCGAGGCCCGGAAATCGTGGACATTCGATGTCGAGATCCTGCCAAGCCGGACCGATTCCGAAGCCAGGATTCTTCGCATCACTTCCATTGAGAGTCTTTCATGACCACCGACCGCACCGGACCCGACGCAGGAGCGCCGGCCAAGCCCCGCATTCTGGTTCTCGCCAACCAGAAGGGCGGAGTCGGCAAGACGACCACCGCGATCAATCTCGGCACGGCACTGGCGGCGATTGGCGAAAAGGTTCTGATCCTCGACCTCGACCCGCAGGGCAACGCCTCGACCGGGCTCGGCATCGACCGCAAGAGCCGGCGGGTCTCGACCTATCACGTGCTCACCGGCGAATCGTCGCTCGAGAACGCCATCACCGAGACCGTGGTGCCCGGCCTGTTCGTCGCGCCGTCGACTCTCGACCTGCTCGGGGTCGAATTAGAGATCGCCAGCCAGCGTGACCGGGCGCACCGGCTGCGGAACGCCATCAATGGTCTGATGGCCCAAGATGTAACGAATCCCTTTACCTATATTTTGATCGACTGCCCGCCTTCGCTGAATCTTCTG
>Ga0247820_10000084_pt1 | contig 43309 bp, 32 predicted proteins | sample 13C_Glucose_Day1_2_FD_192480 | JGI IMG/M metagenome (GOLD analysis project Ga0247820, IMG submission 192480) | Soil microbial communities from agricultural site in Penn Yan, New York, United States - 13C_Glucose_Day14 | ecosystem: Environmental > Terrestrial > Soil > Agricultural land | place...
GCTCCCTCTCTTCGCGGCTGACCTCGTGGTGGCGGCCGTCGGGGCGGGGAAGGGGCTTGAGGGCGACCTCGATGCGGTGTGTGGAGTCGTGGCTCACCGAGCCGCCGAGGCGGGCCTCGACGACGCCGAGGCGCAGGCCCGCCCCGCCCTCGCCGGCGCGGTGGAACTGGACCGAGAACTCCAGGCTGACCTGCTCCACCTGGAACCGCCAGTCGCTTTCCGCGCCCTCGGCCTGGGCCCGCGCCAGTTCCGCGCGCACCGTGCCGATGGCCTCCGCCAGACCGATCGGTTCCGCATTCGCCATATCAACACACCGCCACTTTCGGCTGATTGACCGATCCACCCTGCTCACAAGTCTAGGGACGCCCCACGCTTTGCACGTAATGTGAGACGGCATGGGGGAACTGCGTGCGGACTGGAGGCTCAGGCTGCGACGCGAGGACGCGCACGGACCCGTCTGCGGTGCCGGCGTGCTCGTCGACCAGTGCACGGCGCTGACCTGCGCGCACGTGGTGCGCCGTCCGGACGCCGTGATGTGGCTGGAGTTCGCGGAGAACGGCGGGCTCGAACCGGTCTCCGCGCGGGTGATGCCCGGCGGCTGGCTGCCGGAGGGCGCCGACGGCGAGGACGTCGCCGTGCTGCGGCTGGACAGCCCCCGTCCGCGGGCGCGTCGCGCCCCGCTGGAGACCGGGATCCGGGGCGGTATGGAGGTGTACGCGACCGGTTACGCGGCGGGCTTCGACGACGGCATGAGCCTGTGGGGGCGGATCGGCGGGGCCAGCGGTGAGCGGGTGCAGCTGGACGCCGTCACCAGGTCGGAGGTGGTGCGGGCCGGCTTCAGCGGCGCCGGCGTGTGCACCCGGCCCGAGGAGGGCAGGCCCGCCCGGGTGGTGGGGCTCGTCGTCAGCTGGCGCGGGGACCTGGGCGCGAGTCTGCCCGAGGACAACCGGCTCTCCTTCTCGTATCTGATTCCCGTCGGACGCATAGCCGAACTGTCGCCGGTCATCGCCGAGTTGACCGGGCCGGGGGCGTGGGATCACGGGTTCGAGGAGCGGCTGGAGCGGTGGTTCGACGATCCGGACGAGGACCCGGTGAAGATCACCGTGGTGGAACCGGGGAGCGGCAAGGAGCGGTCGCTGCGCCAGCTCGCGCACCGCGCCCGGATCGTCCACCGCGGCGGCGCCAGCAGGCCGGAGCTCATCGACCACGCCCTGGAGCAGGTCACCTTCCCGCCCGGTGAGTACCTGGCGTACTGGGACTGGCTGCGCGGCGCCAAGGGCATGCCGGCGCGGGCGGCCGACCGCGCGCCCCAGCGGCCGGTCACGGTCCTCGTGGACGGTCTCGACCAAGAGCCCCAGCCGGGGCCGCTCATCGAAATCCTCGGCAGGTTACGGGTGTTCGGCTTCCGGCTGCTGCTCGTCTTCCGGCACGAGGGCGGGCCCGGCTGGGCCGCGTCCCGCGACCTCCTCCTGCGGCCCGCGCTCCTGCGCCACGCGGACACCCTGCTCGACCGCCTGCAGCGGGCGGAGTTCAGCCGGGCGATACGCCGCGACATCGTCGACAGCGCCTCCCTCGGCTCCGTGACCGAGACCGCCGACCGGCACCGGGCGACGCGCCGCCTGCTCGACGACGTACGCGACCCGCAGCAGCAACTCAACCGGCTGCGCACCCTGATCAGGACGGTGCGCGCCGACCTGAGCCGCTGCGGGGACCGGTGACGGCGGCCTGCCCGCACCGGCGTTTCACCGGGGCGCCCTGCGGCGGCACCGTACTGCCCACCGGTTACTGCTCCGCGTGCGGCCGCGCGAAGGACTCCCCCGGGCTGCCCGCCCTGCCCGACGACCCCCGGGAACTCGGCCCCCGCGAACTCCTCGCGCTGCCCGAGCGCGAGCCGCGCCCCGCCGGGGAGCGCCTCATCCGCCCCGAGGGCCCGCTGCGCATCCGCATGAGCTGCTCGTCCGCCGGCTGCGGCATCACCTTCGCGCCGCCCTACACCGAGGGCCCGGTGCCGGTCGAGGGGTTCTGCCCGGCGTGCGGGGAGCGCTACTCGTACCGGCCCGAACTCTCCGAGGGCGATCTGCTGCGCGATCAGTACCGGGTCATGGGGCCCATCGCGCACGGCGGCCAGGGCTGGGTCTACCTCGCCGAGGACACCCATCTCGGTGACGTCGTCGCCGTCAAGGGACTGCTCAACCGGTACGAGCACGACGGCGCCCGCCTCGCCGACGTCGAACGCCGCAACCTCGTCGCCATCCGCCACCCCCGCATCGTCCAGATCCGTGACTTCGTCGCCCGCAGGGACGACGGCGGGCAGGTCACCGGCGGCTACATCGTCATGGACGACGTCGGCGACGGCACCCTCGCGAAGGTCGCCGAGGAGGTCCGGCGCGGGGAGTCCGTCCTCGACATCGAGCACGTCGCCGCGTACGGCTGCCAGATCCTCGAAGCCTTCGTCCATCTGCACGCCGACGGCGAACGGGTCTTCGTGTACGGCGACATGAAGCCCTCGAACGTGGTGCACCACCGGGACGGCGTCAAGGTCATCGACCTCGGCGGCATGCGCGAGCGGGGCCAGAGCCTGCCGCCCGCCCATGTCACGCCCGACTACATGGCGCCCGAGACCGGGACGTCGGCCGTGCCCACCGTCGCCCACGACCTGCACACCGTCGGCGTCACCCTGCGGGAACTCGCCCGCTGGGCCGTCACCGAGGTGCCCGGCCTGGGCACCGCCTCCTTCGAGCGGGTCATCGACCGCGCCGTACGGACCGACCCCGGCCGCCGGTTCGCCGACGCCCGCGAGATGGTCGGCCAACTCCGGGGCGCGCTGCGGGAGATCCGCGCACTGCGCGGCAAGAGCGACCCGCCGGAGCCCTCCGACCACTTCCGGCCGTCCGCCCGGCTGCTCGGCGCCCGGCTCGGCACGGTCCCGCACATCCGGCACTGGCTGGACCGGCCGCGCCGCGACCGCTACGAGCCGCCCGTGGCGCCGACCCTCGACCTCGGCGCGCCCACGCCCGCCGAGATCGCCCGCTGTCTGCCGGTGCCCAGGCCCTATCCGGGCGATCCGCAGGCCGCGCGGTTCGAGGTGAGCAGCGGCTACGACCCGGACCGGCTGCTGGAGCAGGAGGACGAGAAGCCGCGCTCGGTGGAGATCAGCCTGCACAACGTGCGCGTCCTGCTGTCCCGCAACACCCGCGACGACCTGGAGCGCGCGCAGGAGGAACTCGACACCGCCGACTCCATCCCCGGGCCGTCCGCCGTGCGCCGCTGGCGGCTGGAGTGGCACCGCGCCCTGCTCGCGCTGCGCGGCGCCGGACTCGACGACGACCGGCGCCAGGTCGCCGGGGCCCGGAACCACTTCACCCGGGTCCACCTCGAACTGCCCGGCGAGTACGCGCCCAAGCTGGCCCTCGCGTACTGCGCGGAGTGGCTCGGCGACGACACGGCCGGCGAACTGTACGAGGCGGTGTTCGCGCGCAACCCCGCGCACGGCGGCGCCGCGCTCGGCCTGGCCAGGATCGCGCTCCGCGCGCGTGACCGCCGGGGGGCCATCGACGTGCTGGGCCGGGTGCGGCAGGGCACCCTGGACCACACCGTCGCCCGTGTCGCGGCCCTGCGCATCCGCGCGGCCCGGCTGCCCGGGGAAGGCGCTCCGCTGCCCGTCCCCACCGAGGTGGACGCGGCGCTGGAGGAGCTGCGGGGCCTGGTGGGCAGGCGTCCGGGCGACGGCGAGCCGCGGCTGTCCGAGGACGAGGCGCTGCGCCTCAGCACCGAACTCCACGAGTGGAAACTCGACGCGGTGCACAGCCTCAGCGACCGCCCCGGCTCCCCGGGAAGCGGCGCCGGACGGCTCACCGCCCGCGCCCTGCGCCGGCTGAGCGCGCCGGAGCGCGCGTCGCGCGAGGAGCTGGAGTCGCACTACCGGCGGCTGGCGGCCCACCACCAGGAGCCGGCGGCCGCCCACGAGCACCTCGTGGACCTCATGCACGCGGTACGGCCGCAGACGGTGTTCTGACCGCACGACACGACCCAACGGCACGGCGTCCGGCGAGGAAGGTGAAGGAGCGGTGACGCAGGACATGAGCAGCCCCACGCGGCCCCCGCAGCCGGGAATCCGACTGCACGTCGACCTCGGCGGCGATCCCCGCCCGCACCGCAGCGCGAAGATCGAGGCGCATCTGCGGGTCGACGTGGCCGCCGACGGCGCCCCCACCGACCTGCCCGCGGTCCAGCTCGCGGTGATCATCGCGGTGGACGTCGCCGAATCCCGTCGGGCGGCCGTCCGGCACGCCCTGCCGGCGGCGCTGCGCGCCCTGCCCGACCGCATCTCCTTCGCCGTGCTCGGCAGCGGCCCCGAACCGGTCCGGTGCTATCCGCGGGCCGTCGCCGACCGGGACGAGTGGGCCGTCGCCGACCGGGACGAGCGGCGCCGGGCCGCGTTCGTCGCGGGCTCGCTCCCGCTGCACCGGGAGGGACCGCGCCCCGCCGGGTACGCCGCCTGGGTGGCCTCGGCGCGCGCCCTGCTCACCGGCCGGCCGGTGTCCGTACGCCACCTCGTGCTGATCACCGACGGCAGCAGCGCTGCCGCAGAGGACCGGCTGGAGGAGGAACTGGAGCTCTGCGCGGGGCAGTTCACCTGCGACGTGTTCGCCGTCGGCGCGGACTGGACTCCCGACCCGCTGCTCGTCCTCGCCGAACGGCTGCACGGCACCGCCGAGTTCGTGGACGACGGGCTCGGCCGCGCGATCACCGCCGCCCTCCAGCGGCTGCGCCGGGTGCACACTCCCCAGCTGCCGGTCGAGGTGACCGTACGGCCCTCCGTGCGCCAGGTCTCGCTCAGCGAGAAGGCGCCCCGGCCGCACCGCCTCGGCGGCCTGCGCGCCCCCGGCCGGCCGCACTGCTGGAGCTTCCCCACCTACCAGTGGGAGCAGGGCAGCCGCGACTATCTGCTCACCCTGGTCGCCGACTCCGACGGTGACCCGCTGGAGACCGAGCTGCAGTTCGCCATGGTCTCCATCGGTGACGTCCACGCGCCCGTCACCGCCCGCTGGCACCTCCCCGGGCAGTCCCCGGCGCAGGCGCCGGCCGGCGCCGACAGCGTGCGCACCCTCAACGCCGCCGCCCGGATGCGCGGTGCGCTGCGCCAGGGTCTCGTCGCGCTGCGCGAACACGGGCGCGACACCGCGGAGGACCGCCTGGGGCAGGCCGCGCGGCTGGCGGTGCAGCTCGGCACGGACTGGGTGCTGGACGAGATCCGCGCGGTCGCCCACATCGAGGACGCCGCCGCGGGGCGGGTCCGGCTGCGCGCCGTCGACCCCGGCACCCTCGGCCCGATGATCCTGCGCGCCGGCTCCCGCCCCGGCGGACCCCTGATCGACGCCGCCGGCACGCGTCCGGGGCCGCGCTGCGGCGGCTGCGGCACACCGGCCGGGAGCGAGGCCCGGTACTGCATCACCTGCGGGGAGAAGCTGCTGTGACGGCCTCACGCGCCGCCTCCTGGCGCCGGTACTCCCCCGCCGCCCTGTGGCGCCGGCGGCTGAGCTCCTGGCGGACCCGCCGGCTCCTCGAGGCGCATCTGCTGGTGCTGCTCCTGCTCACCGCCGTGGCGTCGGCCGCCCTGTTCCTCTCCAGCAGGCAGGTCCAGAGCGGCGCCGAGGCGCTGGCGTCCCGCGAGGCGCCGGCCGTGCAGGGGCTCGCCGCCAGCCGGCTCGCGGCGCTGCGCGCCGACGAGGAGGTCGACGAGCTGGTGGAGCGGAAGCTGGTCGGCGTCGCGGGCTCGGGTGAGGCCTACCGGTCCCAGCTGTCGGCCGCCGACCAGGGCCTGTCCCGGATCGCCGACCGCACGGACCAGGACCTCGGCACGGTCAAGGGTCTGCTCGCCACCTACAGCGACTCGCTCGCCCTCGGCACCTCCCTCCACCGCGACCAGCCCCTGATGGGCGAGCAGAAGCTCGGGGAGGCCCATTCGCTGCTCACGCGCGAGAAGGTGGGCATCGCGCCCCGTCTGCAGGATCTGCAGCGGGCGCAGCTGGAGCACGCCGAGACCACGACCGCCATGGGACGGTGGCAGCGCGCCGGGTGGTGGGTCACCGAACTCGTGCTGCTCGCGGCGGCATTGACCCTGCTCTCGGCGCTGTTCGTGCTGCGCGACCGCTGCGGCCGCGACTGGAATCCGTATCTGCTGGCGGCCCTGCTCCTCGTCGCGCTGCTCGCGGTGGTCCCGCTGATGACGGCGTACTCCGTCCAGGACGGTCTCGACGGGGCGCTCGGCGATCTGCGGCACCTCACCGAGACGTCCTGGCAGAGCGCCGCGGGGACGGAGAAGGCCCAGCAGGACGTCACGAAGCTGTCGGAGGAGGTCCGGCGGGAGCTGGCCGGCGGCACCTGGACCGAGCCGGTGTACCGGGGCGCCCTCGTGGGCAGCCTGCTGGCCGTCGTCCTGCCCGCGCTGGGGCTCGGTCTCCGGCTCGACCACGACTACTGGAGGCGACGGTGACCCGGCGGTTCAGGATGCTGGTGTTCGGCGTGGTCATGCTGCTGATCGCCGCCGGCGGCCTGGTGGTGGTCTGGGCGCAGCACGACGACGAGGAGCCGGTGACCATCCTCGGGACGTGGACGGCCAAGCAGGCGGAGCAGTTCGAGGCGGTGCTGCGGGACTTCGGCATCCCCTTCCGCTACCAGGGCACCGCGGCCCAGCGGGAGGTGCTGCTCTCCAAGGTGCAGTCGGGTGAGCCCCCCGACATCGTGATCATGCCGGGCCTCGGCGAACTCGCCGAGTACGCCGACCGGGACCTCCTGGAACCACTGGACGGCCTCTACGACCCGCGGCAGTACGGCGCCCCCTGGATGTCGGCGGGATCGCCCTCCGGACACGCGTACTGGGTACCGGTCAAGGCGGATCTGAAGAGCCTCGTCTGGTACCGCGAGGGTGAGGCCCCCGGCACGTCACCGGCCCCGCTGAGGAGCTGGTGCATCGGCATGGGGGACGACGGCGCCTCCGGGTGGCCCGGCACCGACTGGATCGAGGACCTCGTACTGCAGCGGGAGGGCCCGGAACTCTACGAGAAGTGGGCGCTGGGCAAGGGCGGGGAGAAGTGGTGGCGCAGCGCGCCGGTGCGCGACGCCTGGAAGGCCTGGGCCGATCTGCTCGGGCAGGACGAGCGCGCGGCCGAGCGGGCTCTGCTCACCGACCACCGCGGCGAGCCGGACGGCAACGGGCTGCTGTTCGACGGCCCGGAGGGGTGTGCCCTGGAGCACCAGGGCTCCTTCGCGCGCTCCTTCTACCGGGACGACGCGGAGCACGCGCGGCTGACGGACTCCGCGCCGCTGCTGCCCGGAGGGGACGGCCGGGTCCGGGGGCACGAGGTGACCGGTGACTTCGCGGCGCTGTTCAGCGACCGGCCGGAGGCCCGTGAGCTGATCGAACGGCTCGCTTCGAAGAAGGGCCAGCAGAAGTGGGCCGACGGGGCGGACGTCTTCTCGGCGAACCGTCAGGTGACGCGGGAGGGCGACGCGGTGGAGGCCGGGATCGCCCGGCGGCTCGGTGCGGGGCCCCGCTGCCTGGACGCCTCGGACGTCATGGCGCCCGCCGTGCGGGACGCCTTCTACGAGGCCGTGCTGCTGACCATGGCGCGGACCGCCGCCGGCCGGAGCCCCGGCATCGCCGGCATTCTCGGGGATGTGCAGAAGGTGCAGGACGCGCAGTCCGCCCGGGGCGCGGGCAGCAGAGCGGCTCCCCGCACGGTGTGCAGTACGCGGTGACCGTCCGGGGCCCGGCGGAAGGACGAAAGTCCCGGATGCGTACAACCGTTCGGGGTGTTGAACGGTCTCTCTCCTCAGCGGCCGCCCTGGCCGCATTCACGAGGAGATTGTCATTCCCGCCATACGCAAGACCCTGACCGCCACCGCCGTCGCCACCGTGGTCCTGGCCGGATCCGCCGCCTGTGGCACCGTGGAGAACCTGTCCGCCGGCCAGAAGCTGGACAAGGCCTTCGACAAGCTCGGCGAGCAGCGTTCGCTCTCCTTCGAGCTGGACCTGGACACCGACGCCGCGACGCTGAAGGCGCTCGACGACGACGCGCAGCCCGGCGAGGAGATGCCGGACGAGATGGCCGAACTGCTCAGCGACGCGCGGATCTCCGTCTCCGTGCAGTCGAAGAAGCCGCTGGAGAAGTCCGGCGAGAAGGACTTCACCGGCATGGCGCTGAAGTTCAGCGGCCCGGACGGGGACCTGTTCGAGTACCGGCTGGTCGGCGACTACACCTACGCGCGCGTCGACGCGGAGGCGCTCGGGAGGATGTCCGGCAGCCCCATGCCGCCGGCCGACGAACTGCCGGACAGCGCGGGCGCGTTCAAGAAGCTGCTCGCCGGTGAGTGGCTCAAGGTCTCGACGAAGGAGCTGGAGGAGGCCGGCGGGCCGCTGTCGGGGGCCGAGGGCCGGGAGCCCTCCGCGGAGCCCACGCTCGACGCCAAGACGCAGAAGAAGCTGACCGGGGCGCTGCGGAAGGTGATCGCCAAGGAGGTCGAGTTCAAGACCTCCGGCGATTCGGACGGCACCGAGCACATCAAGGCCACCGCGCCCTTCCGCACGCTGATGACCGAGCTGTTCGACGCGCTCGGCCCGCTGGCGAAGGAACTGCCGCCGGGCGGTGAGCTGCCGACGGCCAAGGACTTCAAGGACGCGCCGAACGAGAAGGTCACGGCCGACTTCACGCTGAAGAACGGCGAGCTGACCGAGGTGTCCGTGGACCTGGCCAAGCTGGCGGAGAAGGCGAAGGTCAAGAAGTTCGCGCTGGTGCTGCGCATGGGCAAGGGCGAGCGGCCCACCGCTCCCGCGGACGCCACCGAGGTGCGGATGGACGAGATCATGGAGGGCTTCTTCGGCGGCATCGCCGAGGCGGAGCTCGACGACGAGGCGTTCATGGAGGACGCCCAGGGCTGACGCGGCAACGCCGTGGGCACGACCGACGGCCGCTCCCCGCCGGGAGCGGCTGCCGGGACGCCTCGCCGTCCGTCAGTGCCCGAAGATGCGCCGGTGGCCCTGGGTGGGCTGGGAACGCCGGCCCTCCTGCTCCTCCCTCGTGGCCGCCATGGGCTCGGGCTCGGACATCCTGACCCGGTGCCTGTGGTGCCGCCGCCGCCGCTTCATTCCGCCGGCGAGCGCGGCGAGGCCCAGACAGAAGATCAGCGCCAGGGCCACACCGGAGAGGAAGAGGCCCGGAGCACTGAGAGTGGCGATCTGATTACCGAAGATTTCCACCTTGTACTCGGGTCCCCCGGAGAAGTTCTCCACGACGACGATGGCCGTGAAGGCGGCGGTGGCCAGCACCAGCAGGAGCGGCAACAAAAGCATTGCTCTCACCTCGCAAATCGGCCTTTTCTGGCAGATACCCGTAATCAGGTGCCGCACACGAGGGCCGGGGGCGTCACCGTGTGCCAGCCGGCCGTGCGGTCGCACCAGCGGTCCAGGAGGGTCCGGTCGTGTCCCACGGCCAGCAGGCCCGCGCCCGTCGACGCGCGGTAGTCCTCGACCACCCCGACCAGTGCCGCCGTGGTCGACGCGTCCAGCATCGCGGTCATCTCGTCGCAGATCAGCCAGCGGGGGCGCAGCACCAGGGCGCGGGCCAGACAGGCGCGCTGGAGCTGGCCGTCGCTGACCTCGTGGGGGCGGCGGGTGAGCAGGTCGGGGGTGAGGCCGACGGTTCCGGCGAGGTCGGCCACCCGGCCGGGGACGGACGCACGGCGGCCGGTGGCGCGCAGCGGTTCGGCGATCAGGTCGGTGAGGCGCAGACGGGGGTCGGCGGAGAGGCGGGGCTGCTGGAAGACGACGCCGAACGCGGTGCGCAGCTCGCGGGGCGCGCGGTGGCGCCAGCGGCGCACGGGGGTGCCGTCGACGACGACCTCCCCGGAGTCCGGGCGGTGGAGCAGGGCGGCGACCCTCGCCAGGGTGGACTTGCCGCAGCCGCTGGGGCCGAGCAGGCCGACGGCCTCACCGGGGGAAACGGTGAGCGTCGCGTCCCGTACGGCGGGGGCGCGGCGGTCGTATCCGGCGGTGATGGCGCGCAGTTCAAGCACGGATGTCCTCCGGGGCGGCCGCGGGGACCGGGTGGTGGCAGGCGACCGAGTCGGTGAGGGGCGGGAGGACCGCGCAGTCGCCGGTGGCCCGGTCGCAGCGGGCGGCGAAGGCGCAGCCCGCGGGCAGGGCGCCCAGTTCGGGGGGCATTCCGGGGATCGGCGTGAAGGCACGGTCGGGAAGGGCGTCGAGGAGGCCCCGGCTGTAGGGGTGGCGGGGGCCGGGGGTGCCGAAGAAGGCCTTGGCGTCGGTGAGTTCGACGATGCGGCCCGCGTACATGACCGCCACGCGGTCGGCGACGCGTTCCGCCGCCGCCAGGTCGTGGGTGATCATCAGCAGGGCGCGGCCGCCGTCGGCGTCGACGTGGCGGCGCAGTTCGTCGACGGTGCGGTCGACCAGGTCGCGGTCCAGGCCGGTGGTGGGTTCGTCGGCGAGGAGGAGGGGCGCGTCGCCGATCAGGGCGAGGGCGGTGGCGGCGCGCTGGGCGAGGCCGCCGGAGAGTTCGTGCGGGTAGCGGTCCAGGTGGTCGGCCGGGAACTCGGCGCGTCCCGCCGCCCGTTCGGCCGCGGCGCGCAGGGCGGCGCGGCCCCGGACGCCGGTGAGCCGGGCGACCGTCTCCTCCGTCTGGGAGCGGATGGTGCGTACGGGGGTGAGGTGCGCTGCCGGGCTCTGCGGGATGAGGCCGATCCGCCGGCCCCGCACGGTGCGGGCGAGGGTGTGCTCCCCGGCGGTGAGCAGATCCAGCTCGCCGAGCAGCGCTCCGCCGGCGGTCTGCGCGTTGGCGGGGAGCAGGCCGAGGAGGGCGGAGGCGAGGACGGACTTGCCGCAGCCGCTCTCCCCGATCAGCGCCAGGCACTCGCCGGGCGCCACGTCGAAGTGGGCGTCGGTCACGGCGGCGACGCGCCGCCCGCCCGGCAGCAGGAACCGTACGGACAGGCCGCGCACCGACAGCACGGGGGTTCGCTCGGTCACAGCGTCAGCTCCGATCGGCGGCGCGGGTTGATCCGCTCCCGCCAGACACCGGCGAGGCCGGCGACGGCGAGGGTGGGGACGATGAGGAACAGGCCGGGGAAGAGGGTCGGCCACCACTGTCCGGCGAGGAGGGAGCCGCGGGCGCCCTGGATGAGGGTGCCGAGGCTGGCGGTGTGGGTGGGCAGGCCGAGGCCGAGGAAGGACAGCGCCGACTCGTGCCACATGGCGTGCGGGACCATCAGGACGGCGGCGAGGCCGGCCTGGGGCAGCACGCCGGGCAGCAGGTGGCGCACCGCCACCCGCCACCGGGAGGCGCCGCCGGAGACGGCCGCGTCGATGTACGGGCGGGAGCGCAGCGAGAGGACCTCGGCGCGCACGATGCGGGCGGTGGAGAGCCAGTGGGTGACGCCGACGGAGATCACCACCGGCCAGACGCCCGGCCGGAACATGGCGACGACGAAGATGCCCAGCAGCAGGTGCGGGACAGAGGAGAAGGTGTCGACGAGGCGCATCACCGCGCGGTCCACCCAGCCGCCGAGCGCGCCGGCGGTGGCGCCGACGGCGGTGCCGATCACCGTGGCGGTGAAGGCGGCCACGACGCCCACCAGCAGCGACACCCGGAGCCCGTAGACGCAGCGCAGCAGCAGGTCCCGGCCCACGTCGTCGGTGCCGAAGGGGTGCGACCAGCTCGGCGGCAGGAGTTTGGCGGCCAGGTCCACGGCCTGCTGGTCGAGCCTGACCAGCGGCGGCACGAGGAGCACCGCGAGGACGGTCACGGCGACCAGGGCGGCCGAGACGCGCAGCCGGAGGGTGTGGGTGGAGCGGCGGGCGTGGCCGTGCGTGCGCCACACCGTCTTCGTCACCGCGGTGGGGTCAGCCATGGGGTCACATCTCATTCAGCTTCACCCTCGGGTCGGCCAGTCCGTAGAGCAGGTCGGCGAGGAGGTTTCCGGCGAGGACGGCGGCGGTGGCGAGGGTGGCCAGCGCGGCCAGCAGCGGGAAGTCGACGGAGGTGGCCGCCTCGACGGTGGCGGCCGCGATGCCCGGCCAGCTGAAAACGGTCTCCACCAGCAGGGCCCCGGTGATGAGTTCGGGGACGCGGGAGCCGATCAGGGTGAGCACGGGCAGCAGTCCGGAGCGCAGGGCGTGGCCGAGCAGCACGGTGCGTTCGCTCAGGCCGCGGGCCCTGGCCCCGCGCACCGGGTCCTCCGCGAGTGCGTCGCCGACGCCCTGGCGGACGTAGAGGGTGAACCAGGGCAGCTGGGAGACGGCGAGGACGCCCGCGGGCAGGATCAGGTGGCTCGTGACCTGGCCGAAGGTGACCTGGTCGCTGCCGGTGTCGGTGAGTCCGCCGGCCGGGAGGACGTCCAGCTGGAGGGCGAACAGCCAGACGGCGAGCAGGGCGGTCCAGAAGACCGGCGCCGCCTCCAGGGTGTACGCGAGGGAGGTGACCGCGCGGTCGAGGAGGGAGCCGGGGCGGCGGGCCGCGAGGACGCCGAGCACGGTGCCGAGCAGGACGGCCGCGGCGAACGCGGCGGCGCACAGCAGGGCCGACCAGACCAGTCGTTCGCCGATCACCTCGGCGACGGGCTGCCGCATGACGGCGGACTGGCCGAGGTCGCCGCCGAGCGCGGAGGTCAGCCAGTCCCACCAGCGGGCGGTGAACGGGCGGTCCACGCCGAGGTTCTCCCGCAGCCGGTCCAGGGTCTCCTGGTCGGCGCCGAGCGCGGCGGTCCCGGCGTACGCCTTGACGGGGTCGAAGGGGGAGGCGGCGGCGACGGCGAAGACGCCGAAGGTGACGACGAGCAGCACGGGCACGGCGAACAGGGCCCGCCGTGCCGTGAGCCGGGCCATCTCGCCCCAGGGAAGGGCGGTCACGTGCGGGGCCGCCAGTCCTCGACGTTCCACCAGGGGCCGCTGGCGAAGCCGTGCTCGTGCGGTTCGGTCTGGGTGGTGAGGTCCTTCCAGCGGTCGGCGAGGACGTACATGTGGTCGATGTGGGTGAGGAAGGTGTAGCCGGGGTTCTTGACGAGTTCGCGCTGGATGTCGTCGTAGGCGGCCTCGCGTGCCTTGGTGTCCTGGCTGCGGCGGCCGGTGTCGAGGGCCTCGTCGACGGCCGGGTTGTCGTAGCGGGCCATGTTGTTGAAGCCGTCCCCGGCGAGGGAGGAGTGCAGCAGGGTGTAGAGGCCGAAGTCGGGGTCGCCGGTGCTGCCGAAGCCGGCGAGCACGGCGTCGTGGTTCATCCGGGGCTCGATGACCTCCCAGGTGGCGCTCTCCACCCGGACGTCGATGCCGGCCTTCTTGGCGTCGGAGGCGTAGGCGAGGGCGTGGTCCTGGCGGACCTTGTCGCCGGAGGGGTAGTAGAGGGTGAACCGGGCGGGGCGTCCGTCCTTGGCGCGGATGCCGTCCTTGCCGGGCTTCCAGCCGGCCTCGTCCAGGATGCGGCCGGCTTCGGTGAGGTCACGGGGCCGCTCGACGTCCTTGGCGAACCAGGGGTCGTCGACCGGCAGGGGGCCGTAGGCGGGGCGGCCCGCGCCGTCGAGGATCTTGTCGACCATGGCCCGGCGGTCCACGGCGAGGTCGAGGGCGCGGCGGATCGCGGTGTCGCCGGCGACCGGGTTGCCGGTGGGCAGGGTGACGGCGCGGAAGTCGTACGAGGTCGCCCGGTACGTCTTCTTGTCGTCGTCGCCCTTGAAGGTGGCGGCGAGGTTCGGCGGCAGGGTCGCGCCGTCGAGGTCGCCGGAGCGCAGCCGGGTGGCGCGGACGTCGTCGTCGGCGATGATCGCCATGGTGAGCTTTTTCACCTTGGGCTCGCCGCCCCAGTAGTCCGGATTGGCCTTGAAGGTGAGCTTCTCGCCCTTGCTCCAGCCGGTGAGGACGTACGGTCCGGTGCCGACCGGTCTGGTGTTGAAGGAGCCGGTGTTGGGGTCCTGTCCGCCGGCGACGTGTTCGGGGACGACGGGCAGCACGGTGCGGGCGGCGAAGGCCGCGTAGGGGTGGGCGAGGGTGAAGACGACCTTGTCGTCGCCGTCCGCCCGCACCTCCTCGACGGCGGCCAGTTCGCTCTTGGCGGTGTTGTTGGTCTTGTCGTCCAGCACCGTGCGGTACGTGAAGACCACGTCGTCGGCGGTCAGCGGCTCGCCGTCGCTGAACCTCACGCCGTCGCGCAGGGTGTACGTGTAGGTGCGGCCGCCGTCGGTGATCTCGGGGAGCGCCTTCGCCAGGGCGGGCTTCAGTTCCATGCCGGCGTCGCGGGCGAGGAGTCCGTCGAAGATCTTGGAGTTGCCGTCCTTGCCGTAGCCGAGGAGCGGGCTGAGGGTGTCCGGTTCGGTCGGGACTCCGATCACCACGGAGTCGGCGGACGCCGCGCCGTCCGCGCCGCCGCTGCCCGGCGCCGAGCAGCCGGCCACCGCGCCGGCCATCGCGGCCGCGGCGGCGGCACCCCGTATTCGTCGGGTCGTCATCGGACCTCACACCCCTGTTGCCTGAGAATGACCTGTTGCCTGAAAACAGTTGTTGCATATTAATTGCAGCAAGACACTGCCCAGGACACCGGCCCCTCACTCCCCCGCCCCTGCGGCCGGCGCCCCTCGTGTCAAGTGCGCAGGTGTGCGCCGGGACCCGAGCCCGCGAGCGCCGTCCGCGCGCCCCCCGTGGCCGCTTGTCACCGGACCGGAACGGGCACTACTGTCGCCACGCCTTGGTGACGGGAAATCGGTGCGATACCGGTGCGGCCCTCGCCACTGTGATCGGGAAGTCCGGCTCCAGCCCTCAAGGGGCAGCCACTGGGTTCTAGAACCCGGGAAGGCGGAGCACGGGCGGTGGTACCCGTCAGCCAGGAGACCGGCCAAGGCGCGTCAACCATCCACGAGGTGCTGGAGAGGGTCTGCTGAGCCATGCACATAGCCGAGGGTTTTCTGCCACCGGTGCACGCGGTCGCCTGGGGCGTCGCGTCGGCGCCGTTCGTCGTCCACGGAGCCCGGTCGCTCATCCGTGAAGTCAGGGAACATCCCGAGAGCACGCTGCTGCTCGGCGCTTCGGGAGCGTTCACCTTCGTCCTGTCCGCGCTGAAACTCCCGTCGGTGACGGGGAGTTGCTCCCACCCCACCGGCACGGGGCTGGGCGCGATCCTGTTCCGGCCGCCGGTGATGGCGGTGCTGGGCACCATCACACTGCTGTTCCAGGCGCTGCTGCTCGCCCACGGCGGGCTGACCACGCTGGGCGCCAACGTCTTCTCGATGGCGGTCGTCGGGCCGTGGGCCGGCTACGGCGTCTACCGGCTGCTGCGCCGGTACGGAGTGCCGCTGATGGTCGCGGTGTTCTTCGGCGCGTTCGCCGCCGACCTGTCGACGTACTGCGTGACGAGCGTGCAGCTCGCGCTCGCGTTCCCCGACCCGGCCGGCGGATTCCTGGGCGCGCTGGGCAAGTTCGGCTCCATCTTCGCCGTGACGCAGATCCCGCTGGCGGTGAGCGAGGGGCTGCTGACCGTGCTGGTGATGCGCATGCTGGTGCAGTCGAGCAGGGGTGAGCTGACGCGGCTCGGGGTGCTGGTGACCTCGGTGGCCGGGCGGAAGACGGCCGACTCGGCGGAGGCGGTGACGCGATGAGCCGCAACGCGAAGATCAACACGCTGCTGCTGGCGCTGGTGGCCGCGCTCGCGGTGATCCCGCTGGTGTTCGGGCTCGGCGACCACAAGGAGGAGCCGTTCGCGGGCGCGGACGCCGAGGCGGAGACGGCGATCACCGAGATCGACCCGGACTACGAGCCCTGGTTCTCGCCCCTGTACGAACCACCGTCCGGTGAGATCGAGTCGGCGCTGTTCGCCCTGCAGGCGGCGCTCGGCGCGGGCGTGATCGCCTACTACTTCGGGCTGCGGCGCGGACGGCGGCAGGGCGAGACGCGGGCCCTGGAGCGGCTGCGGGCCGAAGGGGACCTCGGCGACGGGGCCGGCTCCCCGCGGCCACGGATCTGACGGCCCGTGCTGCCGATCGACGCGGCGGCGCACAGCAGTCGCTGGCGCCGCCGTCATCCCGTGGACAAGGCCGTTCTGGGGCTGGGCCTCACCGTGCTCGCGATCTCGCTGCCGCCCTGGCCGGGCGCGGCGCTGGTCCTGGTGACGGCGCTCGCGGCGCTGCTCGGCCCGGCGGGCGTGCCGGCCCTGCGGCTGTGGCGGGCCTACCGGGTGCCGCTGGGCTTCTGCGTCACCGGGGCGCTGACGCTGCTGGTGCAGGTGGGCGGGCCGGACGGGTTCGTGTCACCGGCCGAGGGCGGGCCGCTGCGCGCCGGGGAGTTGCTGCTGCGCACGTCGGCGGCCTCGCTGGGCGTGCTGCTGTTCGCCTTCACCACGCCGATGTCGGACCTGCTGCCGCGTCTGGTGCGCGCCGGGGTGCCCGCGCCGCTGGTGGACGTGGCGCTGGTGACGTACCGGATGAGCTTCCTGCTGCTGGACTCGGTCCGCCGGGTCCGTGAGGCGCAGGCGGCCCGGCTCGGGCACACCACCCGGGCGGCGGCCTGGCGGTCCCTCGGCGGGCTCGGCGCGACCGCGTTCGTCCGGTCCTTCGACCGGGCGGCGCGGCTGCAGACCGGGCTCGCCGGACGCGGCTACGACGGCACCCTGCGCGTCCTGGTGCCCGAGGCCCGCGTCTCGGTCCCGTTCACGGCCGCGAGCGTGCTGCTCCTGGCGGCGCTGGCCGCCCTCACCCTCGTACTGGAAAGGCCACTGTCGTGAGCGGGTCCGTACTGGTCGCCCTGCGGGGCGCGTCGTTCGCGTACGAGGACGGTCCGCCCGTGTTCAGCGGGCTCGACTTCGAGGTGCGCGAGGGACGCGCGCTGGCGCTGCTGGGGCGCAACGGCAGTGGCAAGACGACGCTGATGCGGCTGCTCAGCGGCGGACTGCGCCCAGGGAAAGGGGAGTTGACGGTCGAGGGCCGGGCGGTGCGGTACGACCGCAAGGGGCTGACGGCGTTGCGCACCACCGTGCAGCTGGTGGTGCAGGATCCCGACGACCAGTTGTTCGCCGCGTCGGTGGGCCAGGACGTGTCGTTCGGCCCGCTGAACCTCGGCCTGCCCGACCCGGAGGTACGCGCACGGGTCGCGGAGTCGCTCGCCGCGCTGGACATCACCGCGCTCGCCGACCGTCCCACGCACCTGCTCTCCTACGGGCAGCGCAAGCGGACGGCGATCGCGGGCGCGGTCGCCATGCGGCCCCGGGTCCTGATCCTGGACGAGCCGACGGCCGGCCTCGACCCCGACGGCCAGGAACGCCTGCTCGCCACGCTCGACGGGCTGCGCCGGAACGGCACCACGGTCGTCATGGCCACCCACGACGTGGACCTCGCCCTGCGCTGGGCCGACGACGCGGCGCTGCTCACCCCTTCGGGGGTGAGCACCGGTCCCGTCGCGGGGATGCTCGCCCGCACGGAGCTGCTCGCGGCGGCGGGGCTGCGGCTGCCGTGGGGCCTCACGGTCGCCCGGCTGCTGCGTTCCCACGGGCTGCTCGCGGACGGCGACCCCGGTCCGCGCACCCCGGAGGAGCTGGCGGCCGCACTGGCGGACGGCTGAGACCCCTTCACGCGTGCGCCGGTCGCGGGGACACCTCGGGAGGGTGTCCCCGCGACCGGTGCGGTGCGTTAGGCCACGGAGCGGAAGGCCGGCAGATAGCCGCTCGACTGGCCGACGGCCTTCGGGTGGTAGGAGTTGCTGACCGGGATCGTCACGCTGTGCAGCCAGGCGTCGCCCGAGCAGAGTTCGTGCCCGGTGAACTCGTCCACCACCGACGAGAAGGTGAACCCGGCGTTGGCCGCCCGCTTGGCGAGCACCCCGTTGAGCACGTTCGAGGCGTCGTTGATCGCGCCGCGCTCGGTCTCCGTGAGGCCCGCGATGCACGTGCCCGACAGCTTGTAGAAGCGCGGGTAGCCCAGCACCACCACGTGCGCCTGCGGCGACCGGGAGCGGATGCCGGAGTACAGCGAGTCGAGCTTGCCCGGCAGGGAGTTCTGGATCTGCGAGACCGCGGTGTTGACCCGGGAGACGCAGGTGGCCTCGCTCTGCAGCACACAGGTCTGCATGACGTCCGCGAAGCCGACGTCGTTGCCGCCCGCGGTGACGCTGACCAGGGTGGTCGCCGAGCTCAGGGAGCCCAGCTGACCCGACGACACGCTCGACGTCGTCGCGCCGGAGCAGGCGACGAACTTGAACGACGACGGGGCGTTGGCGCTCGCCCAGAGTTGCGGATACGCCTTGGTGCTGCGCTGGCAGGCGCCGCTTTCGGAGGTGTAGCTCCCGGCGCCCACTCCGGAGGAGTAGGAGTCGCCGAGGGCCACGTAGTTGTCGCCCGCGGCCGAGGCGGGTTGCGCCAGGCCGAGAACGGTCGCGGCACCCAGGATGAGGGTGACGAGGGATGCCCTGAGGGAACGTGCTGACACGTGTGTCCGCCCTTCGCACGCGAGAGTCGCAGCGGTGGTTGAGGATGCAAGAAGGGTTGTAGCAGGCCTCGATACCGCTCAGTAACACCCGCGCGGGAAGTCTTCCGTAATGACCTGAATACTGATTCGGGCGCATCCGCTACGCGCGTCAATAAACCTCCGGCCACCGCCGGAACAGGCAATTTCCGGGCTGTGGCACCCCCGCGCGCCGCACGCGGGGGTGCTCGTTCACCGGTCGTCGGGCCGGGCCGGGAGGCGGCGGGGACCGGTGGCGCGGGTGAGGGCCGCCTCCACCGCCGCGATGCGGTCGGCCAGGAGGGTCAGGGCCGCCACCGCGCGGGGCAGCGGGTCGTCCTGGGCGGTGCGGACGTGGGCGGACTTCACCTCCGCCCAGCGGGCCGCCTGGGCGGGGGTGAGGGTGCCGCGCAGTTCGGCGAGTTTCAGCAGGTTCGCCTCGGCGCCCGTGGTGAGGGTCTGGGCCTCCGCCGTGTAGTGGTCGTCGACGACGGCGGTCAGCTCGGCGGCGTTCATGACGGGCTGGATCCGCTGGGCGATCTTGTTCATGTTGCGGTAGGAGCCCTGGAGCCGGAACGGCGGCTCGGTACGGGTGTCCTCGGACTGGGCGGCGGAGGCGATGTAGGCCGCGTTGACGGCGAGGACCGTGCGGCGGGCGGTGAGCAGATGGCGCAGCACGGCCAGGACACGGTCGAGTTCGGTGGGGGCGTAGGGGTGGACGAGCCGGTCCGCGCGGGCGGTGGGGTCGTCGCCGGCCAGACGGATCAGGAGGTCCAGGTCGGCGCGGTCGCGTCCGGCGAGCGGGGCGAGCACCGGGTTGGCGGTGAGCGCGTTCTCCAGGAAGCTGAGCGCGAACACGTCCTCCTTGCCGGTGAGGACGTCGCCGAGGTTCCACACGTCCGCGCGGTTGGCGAGCATGTCGGGCACCTGGAAGACCTCGCCGGACTCGGTGTACGGGTTGCCGGCCATGCAGACCGCGAACCGCTTGCCGCGCAGGTCGTAGGTGCGCGGCTCGCCCTCCCACACGCCCTCCACCCGGCGCGTGGCGTCGCACAAGGGGATGAACTTCTGCAGCAGTTCGGGCGAGGTGTGCTGGATGTCGTCGAGGTGGAGGAGGACGTTGTTGCCGGCCGCCAGCGCGAAGTTGATCTTCTCGATCTCCTGGCGGGCGGTGGCGTTCGGCGCCTCGGCCGGGTCGAGCGAGGTGACCGTGTGGCCCAGGGCGGGACCGCTGACCTTCACCAGGACCAGACCGAGACGGTCGGCGACGTACTCCATGAGGGTCGTCTTGCCGTAGCCGGGCGGGGAGACGAGCAGCAGCAGGCCGCCGGTGCCGGTGCGGCCGGACTCACCGGTGGTGCCGAGCTGTTTGGCGAGGCTGTCGCCGACCAGCGGCAGATAGACCTCGTCGACCAGCCGGTTGCGGACGAACGACGACATCACGCGCGGCCGGTGGTCGTCCAGCCGCAGCCGGGCGCGCTCCGCGGACACCAGGGTGGTGCGGCGGCGCTGGAAGGCGCGGAAGGCGGGCACGTCCCGCTCCCGGAACTCCTCGGTGCGGGCCAGGAACTCGTCCAGGCGCAGGGTGAGGCCGCGGTCGGTGATCCGGGGGTGGGTGCCGAGCAGGTCCCCCACCGTGACGGTCAGCGGGGCGTCACAGGTGTGGCGGGGCACGTCCGGGCAGAGTTCGGCGGCCACGGCCTCCGCGAGGTCGCCGGCGGTCACCCGGTCGCCGGTGGCGGCGGCGTACGCGGTCAGCCAGGCCTCGACCAGCTGGCGTCGGGCGCCGAGGCCGGCGAGGGCGGGGAGGTCGTCGTCGTAGGCCTCGCCGGCGACCGTACGGCGGAAGGTGTCGAGCAGGGTGCGGGTGCGGGCGCTGATGACGAAGCCCTCGGGGCCGCCGGTCAGTTCGTCGAGGAGGTAGGCGGCGCAGGCCTCCGGGCGGACGGCTGTGTCCTCGTCCCAGTCCCGTACCGCGCGGGAGAGCTCGGAGCGCAGCGCGTCGAGGGCGGGCGGCGGTCCGAAGGCGTCGCGGACCCGTGCGAGGGAGCGGGCTCGGCGGGTGAGGTCGGCGCGCTCCTCCGCCGTGGTGCCGTGCGCCCAGTACAGCAGGGCGTGGGCGCGGGCGCCGGGTGCGTGGCGCAGCAGTCCGGCACCCTCGTACAGGGGCAGCAGGGCGGTGAGGATCGCGGTGGCGTCGTGGTCGTGGACGCCTCGTTCGTACCCTTCGTCGTACGCCTCCTCGGCGGCCCGCCGGACCAGGCCGGCGAGGTCGTCGCCGGCGGTCAGGGCGGCCGGGCCGGGCTGGTGCAGCAGACGGGCGGCGAGGTGTTCGGCGCGGTAGACCCCGGGCGACTCGGACGGCAGGTGCCGGTTCCACAGGGGGCGGTCGGCGAGGAGCGCGGGGTCGGTGACGGGGGTGCGGAAGTCGGTGCCGGTGAGGGCGAGCGCGAGGCCGTCGCCGTGCGGGACGACGGTGAGGTCCAGGGGCTGGGTGCTGACGGCGAACCGGTGGTCGCCGAGGCGGATGGCGCGGCCGCCGTCGGCGTAGAGGTCGGTGCGGTCGCGCAGGGCGCGGGCGGCCTCCTGCCGGGCGGAGCGCAGCCGGCCGTCGAGTTCCTCCGCGCGGACGCGGTCGCCGAGTTCGCGCAGTTCGCCGGCGGTGCGGCGGACCTTGGTGACGAGCGGGTCGGAGGCGAAGTACGTGCTCACCGCGTCGGTGTCGGTGAGCGCGGCACAGCGGCGGGCGATCGTCTCCAGGACCCGGCCGGCGGCGGACGCGAGCTGTTCGGCGCGGCGCGCGCGGGCGTCGGAGAGGCTCTGCTTGCGCGCGGAGAACGCCTCGTAGATCTCGGTGCGCCGGTCGGCGAGTTGGCCGAGGACGTCGTCGAACTCGGCGAACCGGGACTCCAGCGATTCGAGCTGGGTGAGCACGCGGGTCAGTTGCTCGTCGCAGGCGTCCGGGGTGTCCGCCGCCGCGAGGGCGCCGGTGACCGTCTGGCCGAGGAGCGAGAGTTCGGCGGCGAAGCCGGCGCGTGCCTCGTGGTCGAGGAGGGCCCGGCGGCGGGCGTCGAGGGTGGCGCGGGCGCGGTTGACGCCGCCCATCGCCTCGGCGACCCGTTCCAGCACGGCCGTGCGGACGGTGGCGTCGGCGATGTCGAGACCGCCGACCACCTCGGTCACCGTGCGCAGTCCGTCGGCGAGTTCGTCCAGGCGGGCGGTGAGCGGGGCCGCCTCGGCGGTGGTGCCGATCGACTCGGCGTCGGCGACGAGCCGTTCGACGTCCGCGTGATGGGCGGCGAAGGCGTCCTCGCGGGCCAGGAAGGCGATCGCGCGCTGTCCGAAGGAGGCGAGGTCGCCCTCGGCCCCGGCGGCGAGTTCGTCGATGCGGGCGCGGTCCGCGTACCGCATGTCCTTCAGGGTCAGCAGATGGCCCTGGGCATGGCGGAGTTCGGTCAGTCCGAGGACCCAGGCGGCGGCCTCGCGGGGCTGCTCCCCGCGCAGTCTGCGCACCACCGAGGCGATCCGGTCGGCCGCCTCGTCCAGCGCGGCGGCGGCCCGGTGCGTGAGGTCGCGTACGGTCTCGAACTCGGCGAGCACCTGCTCGGCGGTGGCCCGCATCCGGGCCAACGGGTCTCTGAGGTCGCCGAGTTCGGTGTCACCGAGCCAGTGGTGGGTGTCCAGGACGCGGACGCAGGCCGCCGCCAGGGCCGTGTACACCTCGGTGGTGGGGGTGGTCTCGGCCACGGAGCGGGCCAGGGACAGGCAGTCGGAGATGCCGCGCACGAGGTCGGCGTTGCCGATCCGGGCCAGCGGGCCCTCGCCGGCGGGCCGGCCGGCGGCGTGGGTGTCGGAGTCGTAGGGCGACCGCCACAGCTGGACGGGGTGGACACGGGCGGGTTCGTCGCCGTCGGGGCGCAGCAGGGCGAGCAGTCCGTCGTCGAACAGCGCCCAGCCGTGGCCGGCCATCGGGGTGGCGACCGCCTCGTGGATGAGGTTGTACGACAGCAGCAGCCCGCGTCCGCGTTCGGGCGCGTGGAAGACGTACAGCACGTCCTCCCCGTGCGGTGAGCGCACCTCGCGCTCGAACTCCATGCCGGTGGTGTCGAGTTCGTACGTCTTGTGCGGGCCGGCGGCCAGGCAGTAGCCGCCGGGGAACACGATGCCCTGGTCCTCGGGGAGCCGGCGGCAGCCCTGCCCGATGCCGTCGAGGCGGACGACGGACCGGGTGAGGGTGTGGAACACCAGGTAGCGGTGCGCGGTCTCCTTGTACGGCAGGATCCGCAGCAGGATCAGGGGGCCGACGCGGGCGTGGGCGATCTCGGCGTCCGCGAGGGACTGCAGTGGCTCGTCGACGGGTTCGTCGTGGATGCCGTCGGGGGTGCCGGTGTCGTTCTCGGTCTTGACGGTGAGGGTGCCGCCGAGGGTGTCGACGAAGACCTCGCCCTGGACGGAGACGTGCGGGTGGCGGCCGAGGACGTGGTCCTCGCGGGTGGTGGGGGTCCAGTCGATGTCGGCGGCCGGGGCGAGGGCGTGGTCGCGGTCGCCGCGCGCGTCGAGGAAGGCGGCCCGGCCGTCCTCGGAGACCGTCCAGCGCAGGACGCGGATGTCGCCGGCCTTCTCGCCGGTCTGGAAGACGGCGAGCAGCTTGCCGTCGACGCGGCGGAGCCGCAGCAGGCGTGCCTGGCGGTAGTAGCGGTGCAGGGCGGCGAACTCGCGGACGAAGTCCGGGTCGTCGAGGAGTCCTGGCACGGCGTCGTCGGGGAGCCGGTTCAGGTCGCGGTCGTGCGGGGCGAGGACGTCGCCGACGGTGACGTCGGCCTCGGGCCGGGGCCGGGTGTCGTAGCCGAAGAGCAGCACCTCGCCCAGGGCGACGATGTCACGGGGCACGGCGGTGCGGTCGGTGCGCAGCCGCTCGGTGCCGGTGAGCCGCAGTTCGGGGGCGCCGAACTCCTCGGCGCGGCGGTGGTTCAGCGTCTCCGCGCGGCGGGCGAGTTCGGCGGCCTGTGCGGAGAGGCGGTCACGCAGCAGCTGGTAGGCGCCGTCGTCGGCCGTCGTCCCGGTGCCGGGCGCGGCGGCGGTTGCGGAGGGGCCCGGGCCCGGCGTCTCGCGCGGGGCCGTGTGCGTGGGCTCGTGGGTGCCGGTGGTCATGGCTGCCTCTCGAAGAGCGAGCGGGAGCCGCCGTCCCCTGTGCGGCGGCTCCCGGCCGAAGGGTGGTCAGGACCTGGGGTGGCCGTTCAGCGCGGCCACCGGTGTGTCCGAGAGCCCCAGCTCGCCTGCCTTCTCGATCAGTTGCTGGAAGCGGCCGGTGTTCTCGCCGCCCTGCTGCATCAGCCGCATCAGCAGCGCGGACACGGTGAGGTTCTGCACGTCGGCCGTGGAGACGGAGCCCAGGATCCGGCTCAGGTCGTCGGGGAAGCTCGCGGAGCCGTCCAGCCAGGGGCCGGCGAGGGCCTGCGCGGTCTCGGAGTTCTGGACGAAGCCGTCCACGCCCTTGCCGAGCGCGATGGACGACACCAGCCGGTCGAGGAAGACCGACTCGCCGCCGACGATGTTGATGTCCGCGTTCTCCAGACCGGTCGCGAGGACCGTGGCCTGCGCCTCGGCGACCTGCCGCTGGACCTCGAGGCCGGCGAGCCGGACGTCCTTCTCGGCCTCCAGCCGCAGCCGGTACTCCTCGTGGCCGCGGGACGCCTCGTCGAGCGCGGCCATCGCCGCCGCCTTCTCGGTGAGGCCGGCCGCCTCCGCCCGCAGCTTCCCGCTGATCGCCTCCGCGTCGGCGAGAGCCCTGGCCCGCGCTCCCTCGGCCTCCGCGCGCATCCGCGCCCCGGCCGCCTCGGCCTCGGCGCGGCCCGCCTTCTCGATGACCTCGGCCTCCTTGTCGCGGACCTGCACGGCGGCGAGGCCCTCGGCCGCGGCCTCCGCCTGGACGCCCTCGGCCAGCCGCAGCTTGGCCCGCGCGTCGAGGTCGGCCGTCTTCAACCGGGCCTCGGCGAGGGTGAGTTCCTCGGCGGCGCGGTGGGTGGCGGCCTGCTCGGCGGCCTCGGCGGCCTTGATGTCCTTGACCAGCTTCTCCTGCGCCTCGGCCTCCGCGGCGATGATCACGGCCTGCCGCTGCCGCTCCGCCTCCTCGACCGCCCGCAGCTTCAGAATCGACTCCTCCTGCTCGGCGACCGTGCGGTCCACCGCGACCCGCTCCCGGACGACCTCGGCGATCTCCCGCTTCTCCGCCTCGACCTCCTTGTCGGCGGCGATCCGGGTGAGTACGGTCTCCCGCTCGCGGGCGATGACCTCCAGCATCCGGTCCTTCTCGATGCGCTCGCTCTCGACGGCGATGACCCGCTCGCGGTTCTTGGCGGCGACGGCGACCTCGCGGGCCTGGTTCTCGCGCTGCACGCCGAGCTGCTCCTCGGTGCGCAGGAACGCGCTCTGCGCGCGCAGCCGCTCCTCCTCCACCACCCGCGCGGTCTCGGCCTCCTCGCGGGCGCGCACGGTCTCTATCTCCCGGCGCTGCTTGATCTCGGCGTCGGCCTGGCGGCGCTCCAGCTCCAGGATGGCCTCCCGCGCGTCGACGTTCTGCCGGGTGATCTCCTTCTCCTCGCCGCGCTGCGCCTCGTTGGTGCGGACGTGCTCGATGGCCGTCAGCTCGGTGATCTTGCGGATGCCCTGCGCGTCGAGCACGTTGCCCGGGTCGAGCTGGGTGAGCGGCGTCTGCTCCAGGTAGTCGATCGCGGCGTCCTCGAGGTGGTAGCCGTTCAGGTCGACCCCGATGACCTCGATGATCCGGTACCGCAGCTCCTCGCGCTTGGTGTAGAGGTCGGTGAAGTCCATCTGCTTGCCGACGGTCTTCAGCGCCTCGGAGAACTTGGCGTGGAACAGCTCCTGCAGCGTGTTCCGGTCGCTGGCCCGTGCGGTGCCGACGGCCTGGGCGACCTTGATGACGTCGTCCACCGTCTTGCTGACCTTGACGAAGAACGTGATGCGGATGTCGGCGCGGATGTTGTCCCGGCAGATCAGGCCCTCCTTGCCCGCCCGGGTGATCTCGATGGTCTTCACCGAGATGTCCATCACCTCGGCCTTGTGCAGCACGGGGAGCACGACCGACCCGGTGAACGTCACGTCGACCTTGCGGGTCTTGGAGACGATCAGCGCCTTGCCCTGTTCGACCTTGCGGAACAGTTTGGTGACCAGCAGCAGGCCGACGAGCAGGAACAGCAGGGCGACGCCGACGAGTACGGCGATGCCCACGGTGGCGGCATCCATGGGACACGTCCTTCTGGGCTGAAAACGGGCAGAAGTCTGGTGAAGAGGTGCCTCGTTGACGAGGCGGCTGCATCTCGGTGCAGGAGGAGACGGCTCAGCCGGCGCTGCGGTTTCGCCGCGGACGCGGCAACCGCGAGGACCCGGGTTCGTCCGGGAAGGGACTGCGCGGCGGCCTCGGGAGCGAGCGGGCGGGCAGCTCCGTCGCGGGCCTCACGTCCGTCCGCATCTCCGCCCCCCTCTTCCGCTCACCGCTCACCGCTCATGCCGGGGCGGCACCGCTCCCCTCCGGGCTCCGGTGCCGGGCACCTGCCGGTGTCCGGCACCGATACCATCCGCGGTGCTCCCCGCGGACCATGCTGCCCTCAGGGAGTACGCTCACGCATTGCCGGAAACCGGCAATGTTCTTATGGGTCTTGGTGCCGGTGTGACGCAGCCCATGCGTTAGGGTCGCGTCAAGAACAGGGGGGACGACGTGACGGAGCGGGACATTCCAGAGCAGTATCTGGACGGGTATGCCTCCATCCTGAAAGAGGTCGCGGCCACGGGCCGGCGCCTCACCCGGGACGAGATCGCCTCCCGGCGGACCCTGGGGGAACGGGCGGCGGAATCGGGATTCGGACTGCGGTCCCTCGTCAGCGCCCATCTGTCCGCAGCCCGCGGGGCGTGGCCGCGCGGCACGGACTCGGCGGACGGCGCGCTCGCCGCCGTGCAGCAGGTCGTGGACGCGTTCGCCGAGGGGTACGAGCGGGCGCAGCGGCTGGCCGTGCGTCAGGAGGAGGCGGCGCGGCGGGAGTTCATCGACGACCTGCTCTACGGACGGAGCGATCTGGGGCGGCTAGCGGAGCGCGCCGAGCGCTTCGGACTGCGGCTGTCGCACGAGCACGCGGTCGCGGTGGCCGGCGGCGCGGTGGTCTACGACGAGGGCGACCCGGTGCCGCGGCAGGTGGAGCGCGCCCTGATATCCCGTTTCGGTGACCGCAGCATCCTGCTCACCACCAAGGACGGACGGCTGCTGTGCATCGCGCCCGGACACCAGAGTGAGGTGCTCACCTACTTCGCCAAGCAGGCGCACGCCGCCACCGACGGGGGCCAGGTGGCCATCGGCCGCCCGCAGTTCGGGCCGGGCGGTGTCGTCCAGTCGTACGAGGAGGCGCTGAGCTCGCTGGAGATAGCCGAGCGGCTGGGACTCGACGATCCGGTGCTGCGCGCCGCCGACCTGCTCGTCTATCCCGTACTGGCCCGCGACCGCCAGGCCATGGCCGATCTTGTGCACAACACGCTGGGGCCGCTGACCGCGGCCCGGGGCGGCGCCCAGCCGCTCCTGGACACGCTGACCGCCTACTTCGACACCGGCTGTGTGGCGGCGGAGGCGGCCCGGCGGCTGTCACTGAGCGTGCGGGCGCTGACGTACCGCCTGGAGCGGATCCACAAGCTCACCGGCGCGAACCCGGCGGACCCGGCCCACCGCTACATGCTGCAGACCGCGGTGATCGGCGCGCGGCTGCTGGACTGGCCGGGCGACGGGTTCGCGACGGGGTGAGACCGCCGGTCAGTCCTCGGCCAGCGTGATGTCCCGGTGCTGGACCGCGTGGACGACGGGCAGCAGCATGAGGCCGCTGGGGCGCAGTTCCATGAGGGTGGCCTCGACGCGGGCGGGACCCTTCTTCAGGGCTCCGGCGGGCACGGTGCCGGTGTTCTCCCAGCGGTGCTCCTTGCCGTCGCAGACGGCCTTGGTGCCGCCGACGGAGTAGTGGAGCGTGGACGAGGGCCGGCTCACCGCGGAGCTGACGAAGACCGGCCCGCTGCCGCCCTGGCAGCGGTAGGTACCCGAGAGGGTGACGGAACCGTCGGCCATCCGGCCCTTGGAGTCCACCGTCACGGACTCCTCGGGAGCGGCGGAGACGGCCGACGCCGCCGAGGGGGCGGCCGCGGCGAAGCCGAACAGCAGCAGCCCGGCCCCGGCCGCAACGCCGAGAAGGGGACGTACGGGCATGGGGAACCTCCCGAAATGAGCGGAATCTGGCAATCCACCAGTACCCGGCGCGGTGTCCGCGGCCGGTCACCGTCACCTGTTCGGTGGCGAGTCGGCTGCGGCCGCGCCGCTCAGGGCAGCAGGGCGAAGCCGTCGAGTTCCACCATCGCCCGTTCGTCCCACAGCCGGACCACCTCCACCACCGCCATCGCCGGGTAGTCCCGGCCGGCCAGCTCGCGCCAGACGCGGCCCAGTTCGCGGGCGTGCGTGCGGTAGGCGGCCACGTCGGTGGCGTACACGGTGACGCGGGCCAGGTCGGCGGGGGCGCCGCCGGCGGCGCGCAGGGCCGTGAGCAGATTGGCGAGGGCCCGGGTGAACTGCTCGGGCAGGGTGTCGCCGACCACCTTGCCGTCGGCGTCGAGGGCGGTCTGGCCGGCCAGGAACACCAGCCGGGAGCCGGTGGCGACGACGGCGTGGGAGAAGCCGGCCGGCGGGGAGAGCTCGGGCGGGTTGACGCGCTCGGCGGTCACCTGTCCTCCAGGTTCTTGTACAACTCCTTGGCGATGATGCTCCGTTGCACCTCGCTCGCCCCCTCGTAGATGCGGGGGGCGCGGACCTCGCGGTAGAGGTGTTCGAGCAGGTGCCCGCGCTGCAGGGCGCGTGCTCCGTGGAGCTGGACGGCCCTGTCGACGACGTACTGCGCGGTCTCGGTGGCCAGCAGCTTCGCCATCGCGGAGCGCCGGGGCACATCGGGGGCGCCCTCGTCGTACGCCGTCGCCGCCGCGTAGACCATCAGCCGGGCCGACTCCGTGCGCAGGGCCATCTCGGCGACCTGGTGGGCGACGGACTGGAGGTCTCTCAGCTTGCCGCCGAAGGCGTCCCGCCGGGCGGTGTGGCCGAGGGTCGCGTCCAGGGCGGCCTGGGCCATGCCGACGGCGAAGGCGCCGACGCTGGGACGGAACAGGTTGAGGGTGTCCATCGCGACGCGGAAGCCCCGGTCCACCTCGCCGAGCACGTCGTCGGCGGTCACCGGCACGGCGTCGAAGGCGAGGGCGCCGATGGGGTGCGGCGAGAGCATGTCGAGCGCGGTCCCGGTGAGGCCGGGCCGGTCGGCGGGGACCAGGAACGCGGTCACGCCGCGCGCGCCGGCGCCGGGGGTGGTGCGGGCGAACACCGTGTAGAAGTCGGCCTCGGGCGCGTGCGAGATCCAGCACTTCTCCCCGCTGAGCCGCCACCCGTCCGCCGCCGGGGTCGCGGTGAGGGACAGTGCCGCCGCGTCCGAGCCGGCGGCCGGTTCGGTCAGGGCGAAGGCCGCGACCGCCGTGCCGGCGGCCACCCGGGGGAGCCAGTGGGCGCGCTGGGCGTCCGTGCCGTGGGCGTGGACCGGGTGGGCGCCCAGGCCCTGGAGGGCGAGGGCGGTCTCCGCCTCGGTGCAGGCGTGGGCGAGGGACTCGCGCATCAGGCACAGCTCGAGCGCACCCGAGGTGAACAGGCGGGGCAGCAGGCCGAGCGCGCCGAGTTCGGCCAGCAGCGCGCGGTTCACCCGGCCGGGCTCACCCTTCCCGGCGAGCGGCCGCAGGCGCTCCGCGGCCAGTGCGCGCAGCTCCGCGCACCAGGCGAGTTGTGCCGGTTCGAGCGAGAATGCGGTCATCGCCGGTCCCTTCCCTCGCCACTGGGCCACTCCCGAGGTTATCGCGGACCGTTGACTGCCGTCACCAACGCGATACGCTCCTGGAGCGAGCCCACCACGCCAAGGGGGCGAACCGTCATGAATCCACGGGCCACCGCGCACGTCGACACCTTCGCCCGCGACCATCTCCCGCCACCCGGGCAGTGGCCCGAGCTCCGCTTCGACCTGCCGGAGCTGCGCTACCCCGAGCGGCTGAACTGCGCCGCCGAACTGCTGCACGGCCAGCCCGACGGCCGCCCCGCGTTCCGCGCCCCGGACGGCACGGCCTGGACGTACGGCGAGCTGCGCGCCCACGTGGACCGGCTCGCCCACCTCCTCACCGGTGACCTCGGGATCGTCCCCGGCAACCGGGTGCTGCTGCGCGGCCCCACCACGCCCTGGCTGGCCGCCTGCTGGCTGGCGGTGCTGAAGGCGGGCGGGATCGCCGTCACCGTACTGGCCCAGCAGCGCCCCCACGAGCTGCGCACCGTCTGCGAGATCGCCGAGGTCCGCCACGCGCTGTGCGACGCGCGGGCCGTCGACGACCTCGCCAAGGCCGAGGTCCCGGACCTCGCCGTGCTCACCTACGGCGGCGACTCCCCCGGCGACCTGCTGCGCCGCCCCGCGCCCGGCACACCGTACGAGGCCGTGCCGACCGCGGCCGACGACGTGGCGCTGATCGCCTTCACCTCCGGCACGACCGGGCGTCCCAAGGGCTGCATGCACTTCCACCGGGACGTGCTGGCGATCGCGGACACCTTCTCCCGGCACGTGCTGCGGCCGGTCGCGGACGACGTGTTCACCGGCAGTCCCCCGCTCGGCTTCACCTTCGGCCTCGGCGGCCTGGTGGTGTTCCCGCTGCGGGCCGGCGCCAGCGCGCTGCTCCTCGAACAGGCGCACCCGCGGCAGCTGTTGCCCGCGATCGCCGAGCACGGGGTGTCGGTGCTGTTCACCGCGCCCACCGCCTACCGGGCGATGCTCGGCGAACTGGACTCCCACGACGTCTCCTCGCTGCGCCGCTGCGTCTCGGCCGGCGAGAACCTCCCCGCCGCCACCTGGCGGGCCTGGCACGAACGCACCGGGCTGCGGATCATCAACGGCATCGGCGCCACCGAACTGCTGCACATCTTCGTCTCCGCCGCCGACGAACGGATCCGCCCCGGGACGACGGGATTTCCGGTCCCCGGCTGGCAGGCCCGGGTGCAGGACGCCGACGGCGTCCCGGTGCCCGACGGGGAGCCGGGACTGCTCGCGGTGCGCGGCCCGGTCGGCTGCCGCTACCTCGCCGACCCGCGCCAGCGGGAGTACGTGCGCGACGGCTGGAACATCACCGGCGACACCTATGTCCGCGACCCCGACGGCCGGTTCCGGTACGTCGCCCGCGCCGACGACATGATCATCTCGGCCGGGTACAACATCGCCGGCCCCGAGGTCGAGGACGCCCTGCTGCGCCACCCGGACGTCGTGGAGGCGGCGGTGGTCGGGCGGCCCGACGAGGCGCGCGGCCAGGTCGTGGTGGCGTACGCGGTCCTCGTGGAGGGCGCGCCGCGCGACGCGGAGGCGCTGCGCTCCTTCGTGAAGTCCGAACTCGCGCCGTACAAGTGCCCGAAGGAGATCGTGTTCCTGGAGGCGCTGCCGCGCACGGCCACCGGCAAGCTCCAGCGGTTCCGTCTGCGCGCTCCCGCCGGGACCGGCGAGGGCCGGACGTGACGCCCCCGGACGGCATCCCCGCGCACACGACCTAAGATGATCAACGTGTCCGACCAGCAAGCCCAGCACGCTCCGAGATCTCTCATCGTCACGCTCTACGGCGCGTACGGCCGCTCCGTGGAGGGCCCGGTGCCCGTCGCCGAGCTGATCCGGCTGCTGGCCGCGGTCGGTGTGGACGCCCCGTCCGTGCGCTCCTCGGTGTCCCGGCTGAAGCGGCGCGGCCTGCTGGTCCCCGCGCGCACCGCCCTCGGAGCGGCCGGCTACGAACTCTCGCCCGAGGCACGCCAGTTGCTCGACGACGGCGACCGGCGGGTGTACGCCACCGATCCGCCGGAGGACGAGGGCTGGGTGCTCGCCGTGTTCTCCGTGCCGGAGTCCCAACGGCAGAAGCGGCACGTCCTGCGCTCACGGCTGTCCGGCCTCGGCTTCGGCACGGCGGCCCCGGGCGTGTGGATCGCCCCGGCCCGGCTGTACGAGGAGACCAGGCACACCCTGGAACGGCTGCGCCTGGACGCCTACGTCGACTTCTTCCGCGGCGCGCACCTCGGCTTCGCGCCCACCGCTCAGGCGGCCGCGCGCTGGTGGGACCTGACCGCCATCGCCGGGCAGCACGAGGCGTTCCTGGACCGGCACGCGCCGGTGCTGCGCGCCTGGGAGGAGCGGACGGACACCCCGCCCGAGGAGGCCTACCGCGACTACCTCCTCGCCCTGGACTCCTGGCGTCATCTCCCCTACGCCGACCCCGGACTGCCCGCCGCCCTGCTCCCCACCGGCTGGCCGGGCACCCGCTCGGCGGCCGTCTTCCGCGGCCTGCACGACCGGCTGCGGGACGCGGGGGCGCGGTTCGTGGGCGTGTGACGGCCCGGGGCCGCGCCCCGCGCGCCCGTCACTGGGGCGGGGTCGGCGTGTCGTGGGTGCGGTACATGGCCTGCACGTCCAGCTCCAGCTGGACCGTCGGCCCGACGACGGCGATGCCACGGGCGAGCATGGAACGCCAGTTGAGGGTGAAGTCCTCGCGGTGCAGCTCCGCCTTCGCGAGCGCCGCGCAGCGCAGTTCCTGCTCGTAGCCGCCGTTGACGGTGCCGAGGTACTCGGTGTCGAGCCCCACGGAGCGGCTGGTGCCGTGCATCGTGAGGGTGCCGTGCAGCGTCCACCGGGAGCCGCCGCGGTAGGCGAACCGGGTGCTGGTGAAGTCGATGTACGGGTAGTTGCCGACGTCGAGGAAGTCGGCGGACCGCAGGTGGTTGTCGCGGGTCCGGTTGCCCGTGGTGAGGCTGGAGGCGTCGATGCGCACCGAGACCTGGGAGTCGGCCATGTTCTCCGCGACCCGGATGCCGCCCTCGAACCGGGTGAAGCGGCCGTGCACATGGGCCATGCCCACGTGTTTGGCGATGAACCGGATCGCGGTGTGCGGAGGGTCGAACAGCCAGGTGCCGGGCGGCGGCAGCTCCAGTTGGCGTCCGGGTTGCAGCGTCACGCGCACGGGGGCGAGAGCCACCCCGGCGGTGATGTCGACGGTCTCGCGGACGGGCGTCAGGCCCTCCGCGGCCACCATCACGCTGTACCTCCCCGGGGGCAGGGCCGCCATGAAGTAGCCGTACGGGTCGGTGGTGCCGCCGGCCACCACACGGTGGCTGTCGAGCGCGGTCACCGTGACCTCGGCCGCGCCCAGGGGCTGCCCCAGGACGTCGACGGTCTCGCAGCCGAACGCCCCCGCCCCGTCCGGCAGGGGGACCGTGAGGCCCGAGGCGGCGCCGGAGGCGCCGTGCGGGCGCAGGCGTCGAAGCAGTCCGAGGACCATGTGGTGTTCACCTTTCCGCATGTGTGTTTCCGCGCGGCCCGTACGCCACTTCGCGTTCGCGGCTGCCAACGACCCGGGAGAACAGGACATCAGTACGAGGGGACGGTCTGACATCGATCCTAAAGCCGCCGGGAGGGCAAAGACGCTGGTCCCAGAGCCTTGACGAGCACCGGTCAACGCCGGACGGACCACCGGAAGAGCGCACGATGCGGGCGTATGTCGTGATTTGGAGGGGCGACACTTTGCAGTGACGCTCCGGCGAACGGCGGGGAGCGTGTGGCGATATTCATGCAGCATGCACGGTTACGGCGCGCTTCACTCACGTTCCCCGCACACCTCGCCCGGAGCGGGCGGTGCCGGCCGCGGCCGGGCTCAGCCTCCCAGGGTGAGCCGGGGCTTGGGCGCGTCCGTACGGCCGGTGCGCGGAGGCCTGCTGCCCGCCCGGTACGGCGCCGGCCAGACCACGCCCGGGCCCTCGTACCCCTGCTCGGCCGCCGCGTGCAGCGTCCAGTGCGGGTCGTAGAGGTGCGGGCGGGCGAGTGCGCACAGGTCCGTACGCCCGGCGAGGATCAGGGAGTTGACGTCGTCCCAGGAGGAGATGGCGCCCACCGCGATCACCGGGACGCCCGCCTCGTGCCGCACCCGGTCGGCGAACGGGGTCTGGTACGAGCGCCCGAACTCCGGTTCCTCCTCCGCCACGACCTGCCCGGTCGACACGTCGATCGCGTCGGCGCCGTGCGCGGCGAAGGCACGGGCGATCGCGACCGCGTCCTCCGCCGTGACGCCGCCCCGCGCCCAGTCGGTCGCGGAGATGCGGACGGTCATCGGCCGGTCACCGGGCCACGCCGCGCGCACCGCGTCGAACACCTCCAGCGGGAAACGGAGCCGCTTCTCGGGTGAGCCGCCGTAGGCGTCGGTGCGGTGGTTGGTCAGCGGGGAGAGGAAGCCGGAGAGCAGATAGCCGTGGGCGCAGTGCAGCTCCAGCAGGTCGAAACCGGCCCGCGCGGCCCGCACGGCGGCGGCGGCGAACTGCTCCCTCAGATCGGTGAGCTGCGCCCGGGACAGTGCGCGCGGCACCTGGCCGCCCGGCCGGTACGGCAGGGGCGAGGCGGCTACGAGGGGCCAGTTGCCCTCGTCGAGCGGCTCGTCCATGCCTTCCCACATCCGCTTGGTCGAGCCTTTGCGACCGCTGTGCCCGAGCTGCACGCCGATCGCGGTGCCGGGGGCCTGTGCGTGCACGAAGTCGGTGATCCGCCGCCACGCCTCGGCCTGCCTGCCGGTCCAGAGGCCGGCGCAGCCGGGCGTGATGCGGCCCTCCGGGCCGACGCACACCATCTCGGTCATCACCAGCCCGGCGCCGCCCAGCGCGCGGGCGCCGAGGTGGACGAGGTGGAAGTCGCCGGGGACCCCGTCGAGCGCGGAGTACATGTCCATGGGCGAGACGACGACCCGGTTCCGCAGGGTGAGACCGCGCATCCGGAACGGGGTGAACATCGGGGGCGTACCGGGCGGGCAGCCGAACTCCCGCTCCACGGACCCGGTGAACCGGGCGTCGCGCAGCCGCAGATTGCCGTGGGTGACCCGGCGGCTGCGGGTGAGCAGGTTGAACGCGAACTGGCGGGGCGGCTGCGCGAGATGGCGGGACAGGTCCTCGAACCACTCCAGGCTGGCCCGTGCCGCGCGCTGGGTGGAGGCGACCACGGGCCGGCGTTCCTCCTCGTACGCGGCCAGCGCGGTCTCGACGGTGGGCTGTTCGCGCAGGCAGGCGGCGAGGGCCAGGGCGTCCTCGACGGCGAGCTTGGTGCCGGAGCCGATGGAGAAGTGGGCGGTGTGGGCGGCGTCGCCGAGGAGCACGACGTTGCCGTGCGACCAGCGTTCGTTGACCACCGTACGGAAGGTGGTCCAGGCCGAGTTGTTGGACTTCAGCGGGCGTCCGCCGAGCGCGTCGGCGAAGATCTTGGCGCAGCGCTCGACGGACTCCGTCCCGTCCGTCCCGTCGAACCCGGCCGCGCGCCACACCTCCTCGCGCATCTCGACGATCACGGTGGAGGCGTCGGCGGAGTACGGGTAGCCGTGCAGCTGCATCACGCCGTGCTCGGTCTCGGCGATCTCGAAGCGGAAGGCGTCGAAGGCGAAGTCGGCGGCCAGCCAGACGTAACGGCACCGGTGCTCGGTGATCCGGGGCCGGAACACGTCCGCGAAGGCCTCCCGGGTGGTGCTGTGGACTCCGTCGGCGGCGACGACGAGGTCGTACGTCCGCGCCAGCCGGGCGGGGTCCGGGGCCGCGGTCCGGAAGCGGAGCTCCACGCCGAGGGAGCGGCAGCGGTCGTGGAGGATCTCCAGCAGGCGGTGCCTGCCCAGCGCGGCGAAGCCGTGTCCCCCCGAGGTGTGCGGGACGCCCCGGTGGACGATGTCGATGTCGTCCCAGCGGGTGAAGTCCCGCTGCAGGGCCGCGTAGACGACGGGGTCGGCGTGTTCGATGCCGCCGAGGGTCTCGTCCGAGAGGACGACTCCGAAGCCGAAGGTCTCGTCGGGGGGATTGCGTTCCCAGAGGGTGATCTGCCGGTCGGGGTCGAGGCGTTTCAGCAGCGCGGCGGTGTAGAGGCCGCCGGGGCCGCCGCCGATGACCGCCACGCGCGCGGGGCGGTTTCCCTGGCTCCTGGCGGAAGGCATCCGCTCACCTCCCCCGCCACTTCGGGGGGCGCTTCTCGGTGAAGGCCGCGTGGAACTCCGCGTAGTCCTCGCCGTTCATGAGGAGGGCCTGGGTGGAGGCGTCCAGCTCCACCGCCGCCGCGAGCGGCATGTCCAGTTCGGCGGTGAGCAGAGCCTTGGTCTGGGCGTGGGCCAGGGCGGGGCCGTCGGCCAGGCGGCGGGCCAGGGCCCGCGCGGCCTCGTCGGCGTCGCCCTCGTCCGTCAGCACGCTGATCAGGCCGATGCGCTCGGCCTCCGGTGCCCGTACCGGGTCTCCCAGCATGAGCAGCCGGGTGGCGTGGCCCAGGCCGACCACCCGGGGCAGCAGATAGGCCGCGCCCATGTCGCCGCCCGACAGGCCGACCCGGGTGAAGAGGAAGGCGAAGCGGGCGCCCGCGTCGGCGACGCGGAAGTCGGCGGCCAGGGCGAGGACGGCCCCGGCGCCCGCCGCCACCCCGTGGACCGCGGCGACCACCGGGAACGGGCACTCCCGGATCGCCCGCACGACCTGGCCGGTCATCCGGTTGAAGTCGAGCAGCTCGGCGGTGTCCATGGCGAGGGTGGCGCCGATGATCTCGTCGACGTCGCCGCCGGAGCAGAAGCCTCGGCCCTCGCCGGCCAGCACCAGGGCCCGTACGGCCCGCTCCCGGGCCAGCTCGGCGAGCAGGTCGCGCAGATCGGCGTAGGCGCCGAAGGTGAGCGCGTTGAGCTTGTCGGGGCGGGCGAGGGTGACGGTGGCGACCCCGTCGGCCAGATCGACGCGCAGATGCTCCCAGCGGGAGGTGCGGGCGGCGGAGCCGGTGAAGGGACTCATGAGGGCGGCCTCCTCGGACGGGCACTGCGCGGCTCAGTGAGTTCTGTCCGATGAATTTATCACCTGTCCGTGACTTCCGTCACGGGTGCGCGATACGCCGTTCGGGCGCCGTCCCGTCCGTCACGACTCGTCGACATACCGGTAACGGCGGGAGCCCGCGTGCGAGGCGGGGCGTGGAGCTGGGTAAGCCGCCCGTTGCCGGGGCAGAGGGCCCCGGCACGGCGCCCCCGGGCACGGGGGCCGGTGCCCCGCCCCCCTCGGGGGGCCGTACCGGGTGCGCCGTACCATGGGCTGCTGAACGCGAGGAGCACCCGCTCCATGAACGGACCCGTCGTGCACGAACCCCCCGCCGCTTCCACCTCCTGGCGCGTAGCGCTGCCGCACACCGCCGCGGCGGTGCCGGTGGCCCGTGCACTGGTCCGTACGGCACTGGCCGAGCGGGAGCACGCCGCCGACTGCGACACGGCGGAGCTGCTGACGGCGGAGCTGGTGGCGAACGCGGTGGAGCACACCTCGGGGAGCACGCCGATCGAGCTGGTGGTGCGGCTGCTGCCGGCCGGCTGCCAGGTCGAGGTGCACGACGCCGACCCGGAGCCTCCCGGTGAGCTCACCCGCCCGTCCCTCGGGATGCCCGACCCCTGGCAGGAGAACGGGCGGGGGCTGCTGCTGATCCGCACCCTGAGCTCGTCCTGCGGCCACCGCCCCACCGAGTCGGGCAAGGCGGTGTGGTTCCGGCTGCCGGGACAGCGGCGCCCGGTCTGAACGCGGCGCGGGACCTCAGGCGAGGGTCGCGACCAGGACCGCCTTGATCGTGTGCATACGGTTCTCCGCCTCGTCGAAGACCACCGAGTGCGCCGACTCGAACACCTCGTCGGTCACCTCCAGGGAGGTCAGGCCGTGGGTCTCGTGGATCTCCCGGCCGACCTTCGTGCCCAGGTCGTGGAAGGCCGGCAGACAGTGCAGGAACTTGACGTCCGGGTTGCCGGTGGCGCGCAGGACGTCCATGGTCACCGCGTACGGGGCGAGGGCGGCGATCCGCTCGTCCCACACCTCCTTGGGCTCCCCCATGGAGACCCAGACGTCCGTGACCACGAAGTCCGCGCCCGCGACGCCCTCGCCGATCTCCTCGGTGAGCGTGATGCGGGCCCCGCTGGACGCGGCCAGCTCATGGGCCCGGTCGACGATCTCCTGGGCGGGCCAGTAGGCCTTGGGGGCGACGACACGGACGTCCATGCCCAGCAGGGCGGCCGTCACCAGGTAGGAGTTGCCCATGTTGAAGCGGGCGTCGCCCAGGTAGGCGAAGGCGATCCCGGTGAGCGGCTTGGCGCAGTGCTCGGTCATGGTGAGCACGTCGGCGAGCATCTGGGTGGGGTGCCAGTCGTCGGTGAGCCCGTTGTAGACGGGCACCCCCGCGTACGCCGCGAGCTCCTCCACCTTGTCCTGGCTGTCGCCGCGGTACTCGATGCCGTCGTACATCCGGCCCAGCACCCGGGCGGTGTCCCGCACCGACTCCTTGTGGCCCATCTGCGAGCCGGACGGATCGAGGTACGTCGTCGAGGCGCCCTGGTCGGCGGCCGCGACCTCGAACGCGCAGCGGGTGCGCGTCGAGGTCTTCTCGAAGATCAGCGCGACGTTCCTGCCCCGCAGGTACCGCTGCTCGGTCCCGGCCCGCTTGGCGGCCTTCAGTTCGGCGGCCAGCTCCAGCAGTCCGAGGAACTCCTGCGCGGTGAAGTCCAGCTCCTTGAGGAAGTGGCGGCCGGCGAGGGCGGTCGGGACAGTCGCCATGGGGCGCTCCAGTAATGGGGGACATGAACCCTTGGAAGTCTATACGACGTTTTGTATTTCTATACGGCCTACCGCACCGCGTCCCGCTGGACGGGACAGCTCATGCAGCGCGGCCCGCCCCTCCCCCGGCCCAGTTCGCTGCCGGGGATCTCTATCACCTCGATGCCCTGCTTGCGCAGGTGCGTGTTGGTGGTGGAGTTCCGCTCGTAGGCGACGACCACGCCCGGTTCGACGGCGAGGACGTTGCAGCCGTCGTCCCACTGCTCGCGCTCGGCGGCGTGCACGTCCTGGGTGGCGGTCAGCACCCGGATCTCACTGAGCCCCAGCGCGGCCGCGATCGCGCGGTGCATGTGCTCCGGCGGATGGTCGGTGACCTTCAGCTCCTTGTCCCCCGCGCCCGGCTCGATGGTGTACGAGCGGAGCATGCCCAGGCCGGCGTACTGGGTGAAGGTGTCGCCGTCGACCATCGTCATCACCGTGTCGAGGTGCATGACGGCGCGCCGCTTCGGCATGTCGAGGGCGACGATGGTCTCGGCGGAACCGGCCGCGAACAGCTTGTGCGCGAGCATCTCCACGGCCTGCGGGGTGGTCCGCTCGCTCATCCCGATCAGCACCGCCCCGTTGCCGATGACCAGCACGTCCCCGCCCTCGATGGTGGACGGGTAGTCGGCCTGCCCCTCGGACCAGACGTGGAAGGACTCCTCGCGGAACAGCGGGTGGTGCCGGTAGATCGCCTCGAAGTGCACGGTCTCGCGCTGCCGGGCCGGCCACCGCATCGCGTTGATGGCGACACCGTCGTAGATCCAGGCGGAGGTGTCGCGGGTGAAGAGGTGGTTGGGCAGCGGCCCGAGCAGGAAGTCGTCGAGCTCCATGGCGTGGAAGCGCACGGAGGTGGGCTCCGGATGGGCGTCCAGGAACTCCCGCTTGGTCATCCCGCCGATCAGCACCTCGGCCAGCCCGGGCGCCGCCAGGGTCTCGAAGGCGGCCCGCAGATGGTCGGTGGCGAGCGGGCCGTACTCCTTCTCGTCGAAGACCCGGTCCAGGACGAGGGCGCGGGCCGCCGGGATGTCCAGCGTCTCGGAGAGCAGGTCACCGAAGAGGTGGACGGTGACCCCGCGGTCGCGCAGGACGTCGGCGAATCCGTCGTGCTCGGCGCGCGCCCGGCGCACCCAGAGCACGTCGTCGAAGAGCAGGGCGTCCTTGTTGCTGGGGGTGAGCCTTTTGAGCTCGAGATCGGGCCGGTGCAGGATGACGCGGCGGAGCCGGCCGGCCTCGGAGTCGACGTGGTAGGTCATGCCTCCATCCTGACCACCCGGGGGCGGGTTCACCCCCGGTCCGGCACATCCGCGGTCCGGCTTCCGTCAGCGGCCGGGCGCCGGCCGGATCAGCTCGGGCCGGGCCAGCAGCCGGCGCGCCCCGGGGTCCCGGGCAAGCGCCGCGCGGGCGACGATCCACCCGGCCAGAAGGTGCGGGTCGCCTGGCTCCCGGGCCAGGCCGTCGTCGTACCCGGTGAGCGCGGCGGCGGCGTTGCCGGCGGCGAGCTGTTCGTCCGGGGTGCGGGGGCCGGCGGGCGGGACCGAGAAGGCGTGGGTGCGGACGTCCGGCCAGGGGGCGCGGTCGGGCCGGAAGCGGAGGACGTCCGGGGGTGTGTCGCCGTCGGATGGCACCGAGTGCCCCTCGGGGGCGGGGGCGACGTTGCGCAGCCGCCATTCGGTGCGGTGCAGGGCGGCGGCGGTGCGGGCGCGGGAAAGGGCGGCCGGGGGCACGGGCTCGCGCAGCCAGGCGTCGAGGGTCCGGGCGAGGCCGCCGACCAGGGCCTGCCCGGCCTCCGTGAGGCGGCCGCTGGTGAGGAGGGTGCGCACCACGAGACGGCTCTGGGTGCGGCGCAGCGCGAAGTGGTAGGCGGCCGTCTCGCCGTGCTCCGGGTCGGACAGCCGGTCCCGCCAGAAGCCGGCGACGCCGGTGAAGGCGTAGGCGCCGTGCAGCAGACCGGTGAGGTGGCGCGGATCCGGGCGCCAGGGGGCGTAGTAGCGCTCGGCGCGGTCGTCGCGCAGCAGCGGGAAGAGGTGGATCAGCGCGGCGAGCTTGCTGTGCTGGAACTCGTGGACCAGCGCCTCGGCCAGGGCGAGCGGTGAGGAGGGGCGGGCGATGACCATCGCGCCGAAGGAGTCGCCGCTGGACGCCGACACGCGGACGTCGGGTGGCGGAGGCGGCAGCAGGCCGGTGCGGGCCCACGGGACCACGGCGCGGATCACCGCGGGGTCGAGCCGTCCGGGCCCCGGCCCCTGCGCGGTCGCGAGGACGGCCACGGCCTCGTCGAACAGCCGTTGCCAGGCCACGGCCTCGTCGGCGTCCAGCCGGGCGGGCGGCACCGGGCCGTCGAGGTCGCGGTAGGGGTCCAGGTCCTCCAGCGGCACGGCGGCGGAGCCGACCGTGAGGGTACGGAGGGGAAGCCAGCGGGGGTCGTCCGCCGGCGGCGCCCCGTCCACCGGGACGGAGGCGGGGCGGCAGGTCATGACCGAGCGCCGGCCGTCGCGTCCCTGGCCGGTCAGGGTCAGCCCACCGGCGCGGGTGCTCGCCGTGGCCGCCGACAGGCCCGCCGCCCCGTCCGGCAGCCTGGCCAGTCCCAGCCCCGGCAGGGACAGCGCGCCGTCCTCCAGCGGAACACGCAGGGACGCCTCCGTGCCGGCGCGCAGCGAAGCGGCCACCGCCAGGGTGTTCAGCCTGGCCGCCTCCGCCCACAGGTGCGGCCCGGTCGCGGTGCCGTGGATCCGGCGCAGGGTGTGCGCGATCCACGCGCCGGTCGTCGGGGCGAGCAGCAGCCCTTCCACCGGTTCCGGCGCCCGCTCCGCCGCCTCCTTGAACACCCGCCAGGCCTCGGGGGCGGGGCTCAGCGGGGTGGGCAGGTCCCGGATCTCCTGCAGCACGGTGCGGAGCAGCAGCAGCCGGCGCGCCCGTTCGCCCTGATCGAGGAAGGCCAGGGCCCGTGCGGAGCCGCCGCCTGCGGCCAGTTCCGCGAAGAGGGGTTCGGGCATGCGGAACGGGCGGGGGCGCTCGCTGTTCGTCACCGGGACCTCCGGTCGGTGGGCGGGCATGCGGGGGCCCGGTGGGGGCACTTTGCGCGGCAGGACTGCTATTCGGCCCGGGGCGGATCGCCGCCGCCCCGGATGCCGCCGCGGGAGCGGAGGACCTCTGTGAGAAGACGGGTGCCGGGACCGAGGGGGGCGAGGCCGTCCACAGCGGACAGGGGCAGCGCCGCAAGATCGGCCAGGTCCGACTCCCGGACAGGAGCCCCCGCCGCGAGGGCCGGCTTCCGGGCGGCGGCTTCGGCGTTGCGCTGAGCGGGCGGCTGATGCAAGGTGCGTCCCCCTTCTCGCACGGTGGCACGCGATGCCCCGTGTCCTTTGCATCCATCATGGCCATTGATTCCCGCATCGAAAACCGTACGATCACGCCATCCGATCATCATCGATTGCGTGAACACCTGACAGAACCGATCAACTCATCCGATTCTCCTCCTACTTGAGAAGTGCATGCAGAAGCAGCGCCGCCGAGGAGCACGTCGACCGGCCGCACCGCCCTGTGCCGCCCTGGAACGGTGAGAGCGGAGACAACCGTTCACGCACATCACGCTGCGACGAGACGCAGTCCCGCAGCATGCACCCGGCCACCGGCTCCCGGTCAACAACGTCCCGGTGCGCACGCGGCCGTGCTGCCGAACCATCGGCACCGCAGAACGCGACGCACTGCCTCGAGGGCCGTGTGGCGCCCCGCACGGCCGGAAACAATCCCTCCGGAATGACGGCCCGCGAGGCGGCGTACGTTCGCGGCACCTTGAGAGCGCGTCGACGGCGCACGGCAGCACGAAGATGCAGCCCGACGCACCCCCGTACACGGCCGTGCTCGACCGCTACCCGCGTGCATCCTGTGACTCGGGGCGAGCACGTGCACATGATCCGATACACCGTCAGATAGCCTCTATTCTGGCTGAGTTGACTTCGCCAAAGCGTGCGATGACCCTCGGCGGACATACGGTCGGCCGAACAACAGGACCACAGGGGGACACGTGAGCCCTGACGCTCTGATCGCGCACTTCGTGGGTGCCTCGGCCCTGATCCTGGTGGCCGCGCACGCGGCGGGCTGGGCGGCTCGCAAGCTGCGGCAGCCGTACATCGTCGGCCAGCTGACGGCGGGGATAGCGCTGGGTCCCTCCCTCCTCGGCAGCATGGCGCCCGACGCGTACGACGTGCTGTTCCCCCAGGAGATCGGCACGGCCCTGACCGGCTTCGCGCAGTTCTCCCTGGTGGTGTTCCTCTTCGCGGTGGGCTACGAGCTGGACCTCAAGCTGCTGGGCGACCGGGCGCGCACGGCGGTGGGGGTGGCGGCGGCCTCGTTCGTGGTGCCGATGGCGGTCGGCAGCGGCGGCGCGCTGCTGTTCTGGGACCAGCTGCACGGCCTCGGCATGCCGCGCGACCCCTCCCCGTCGACGGTGCTGTTCGCCGGGATCGCCCTGTCCGTCACCGCCGTCCCCGTACTGACGGCCATAGTGCGGGAGAACGGACTGGCCCGCACGGTGCCCGGCGTGGTGGCGGTCTCGGCCGCCGGCCTGCTCGACGTGGTCTGCTGGACCGTGCTGGCCGGGGCGTTGCTGGAGAACGGCGGCGACCAGGCGCTCGGCTGGGGGTGGCGGGTGGCGCTCGCGGCCGGTTTCGTCGCCGTGATGCTCCTCGCGGCCCGGCCGCTGCTGCGCCGGCTGCTGTGGCGCACGCACCTGGAGCCCTCGCTGCGGATGGCGCTGCTGATCGGCTTCGCCCTCGGGTCCGCCTGGGTCACGCACTCCCTCGGTCTGCACGTGATCTTCGGCGCGCTGCTGGCGGGCGTGGTGACACCGCGCGAGCCGGACGACCGGCTCGACCCCGATCTGCTCCGTCCCCTGCACGACGTCAGCTCGCTGCTGCTGCCGTTCTTCTTCGTGGTCTCGGGCCAGGCCGTCGTGCTGAACGGCATGGGCGTCACGGGATGGATCGCCGTACTGGTGGTGACCGCGCTGGCCACGGTGACGAAGATCGGCAGCGGCACGGTGGCGGCCCGGCTGGGCGGCCTGGGCCGCTACGACGCCCA
>Ga0247820_10000085_pt1 | contig 43208 bp, 41 predicted proteins | sample 13C_Glucose_Day1_2_FD_192480 | JGI IMG/M metagenome (GOLD analysis project Ga0247820, IMG submission 192480) | Soil microbial communities from agricultural site in Penn Yan, New York, United States - 13C_Glucose_Day14 | ecosystem: Environmental > Terrestrial > Soil > Agricultural land | place...
TTGAACAGCACGGCGATGATCGCCTGCTTGTTGGGGAAGTGGTAGTACAGGTTGCCGGGCGAGATTTCCATGTGCGCGGCAATGTGGTTGGTGCTGACGCAACGCTCGCCCTGCTGGTTGAACAGCTCCAGGCTGCTCTGCACGATGCGCTCTCGGGTCTTCATGCGCGGGGCCATGCTCAGCTCCAGTCTCCAGCTTGATTGATCGGACCCATCTTACGGCTTCCCGTAGGTCGGGTGCACCGCCGGCCAGGTGAAAAAGAGTGCACCATCGTACCAATTAGAGTATATGCTCTATTCACTTGTCACCCCCCGGAGCCGCCATGACCTCGCCTGCCGTCCTCCCCCCTGTGCAATCCGACCTCGACCTGCAAGCGACGTTCGACGCCCTGCGTCGGGCCTTCGCCGACAACCCGATGCCCCCGGCCGCGCAACGCCGGCAGTGGCTGAAAAGCCTGCGTGAGGCGCTGCTGGCCGAGCAGGAGACGCTGATCGCGACCATCGACGCCGACTTCAGCGGCCGCAGCCGCGACGAGACCCTGATCGCCGAGCTGATGCCGTCGGTCCTCGGCCTGCGCGACGCGGAAAAACAGCTGGGGCGCTGGATGCGCGCCTCGCGGCGCAAGGTCGGCCTGGCCTTCCAGCCCGCCAGCGCGCGGATCGAGTACCAGCCACTGGGGGTGGTGGGGATCATCGTGCCGTGGAACTACCCGCTGTTCCTCGCCATCGGCCCGCTAACCGGTGCCCTGGCCGCCGGCAACCGGGTGATGCTCAAGCTCAGCGAGTCCACGCCCGCCAGCGGGCAGGCCATCAAGGACCTGCTTGGGCGTGTATTCCCCAGCGACCTGGTCAGTGTAGTACTGGGCGAGGTGGAGGTCGGCCAGGCCTTCGCCCGCCTGCCGTTCGACCACCTGCTGTTCACCGGGGCCACCAGCGTCGGCCGCCATGTGATGCTGGCCGCCGCGCAGAACCTCACCCCGGTGACCCTGGAGCTGGGCGGCAAGTCGCCGGCCATCGTCTCGGCCGATGTGCCGCTGGACACCGCCGCCGAACGCATCGCCTTCGGCAAGACCCTCAATGCCGGGCAGACCTGCGTCGCCCCCGACTACGTGCTGGTGCCCCGCGAACGCCTGGACGCCTTCGCCGAGGCTTACCGGCGCGCCGTGCATCGCTTCTATCCGCGCCTGACCGACAACCCCGACTACAGCGCGATCATCAACGAGCGGCAGCTCGGTCGCCTCAATCGCCTGCTCGACGATGCCCTTGAGCAAGGCGCCCAGGTGCTCGACCTCTACCCCGACGAGCCCCGCCAGGGCCGCCATCTGCCGCCACACCTGCTGCTGCAGGTGCACGACGGCATGCAGGTGATGCAGGACGAGATCTTCGGCCCTTTGCTGCCGCTGGTGCCCTACGACCGCCTGGACGACGCCCTGGCCTACATCAACCAGCGCCCCCGGCCCCTGGCGCTCTACTATTTCGGCTATGACAAAGGTGAGCAGGCACGGGTACTGCGCGACACCCACTCAGGCGGCGTCTGCCTCAACGACACCCTGCTGCATGTGGCCCAGGACGACCTGCCGTTCGGCGGCGTCGGCCCGTCCGGCATGGGCCACTACCATGGCCACGAGGGTTTCCTGACCTTCAGCAAGGCCAAGGCCGTGCTGGCCAAGCAGCGCATCAATGCCGCCAAGACGATCTACCCGCCCTATGGCAAAGCCTTGCAGCGCTTGGTCTACAAGCTGTTCATCCGCTGAGCGCAGGCGCCTCATGCATCGTCGCGACCTGCTCAGGTTCAGCTTCGGCGCCAGCCTGTTCCTGGGTGCAACCAGCCTGGTCGGCTGTACGCCGCAGGCGGCCTCGCCCGGTTATCAGGTCCTGCGTGATGACGACCTGCCGCTGCTGCAGGCCCTGATACCCGTCGTGCTGGCGGGTACCCTGGCTTCCACCGAATTGGTGCTGCACAGCCTCGACCACAAGCTGGCGGCGCTGTCGCCCGCCATGCTCAAGCTGACCCGGCAACTGTTCGACGTGCTCACCCTGCCGCTGACCCGAGGGCCGCTGACCGGCATCTGGGGCGGCTGGGCCGGCGCCACGGATACAGAGCTGGACCGCTTTCTCGAACGCTGGCGTGACAGTTCGCTGAACCTGCTGCGCCAGGGCCATGCCTCGCTGCTGCAACTGCTGCTCATGGCCTGGTACGAACGCCCCGAGGCCTGGGCAGCCTGCGGCTATCCAGGGCCGCCGAAGGTCTGACCTGTCACATACTCCTGTAGGAGCGGGCTTGCCCCGCGAACACCGGCAAAGCCGGTGCCAGGCACAGCGCTGCCTGCTTCGCGGGGCAAGCCCGCTCCCACGAACCGCCGACTCGCAAAATAAAAAGGGAAGCCAATGCCCGTCCCCGACCCCTTTCGCCAAGGCCTCGCTCGAGGCTGGATCACCCACGATGGCTCGCGCCTGGCGCAGGACCTGAGCCTCGAAGCCGACGTCGCCGTGATCGGCAGCGGTGCGGGCGGCGCCACTACCGCCGAACGGCTGAGCGCGGCCGGCCTCAAGGTACTGCTGATCGAGGAGGGCCCACTGAAGACCAGCAGCGACTTCCACCTGCTGGAACACGAAGCTTATGCCGACCTCTACCAGGAAGGCCTGGGCCGCCTGAGCAAGGACGGCGCCATCACCATCCTGCAGGGCCGGGCGGTGGGCGGCACCACCCTGGTCAACTGGACCTCGAGTTTCCGCACACCGCCACAGACCCTGGAGCACTGGGCCCGCGAACATGGCGTCAAGGGCTTGGACAGCGACAGCCTGAAGCCCTGGTTCGAACGCATGGAGCAGCACCTGGGCATCAGCCCCTGGATGATGCCGCCCAATGCCAACAACGACGTGTTGCGACGCGGCTGCGAGGCGCTCGGCCTGCGCTGGGCGGTGATCCCGCGCAACGTGCGTGGCTGCTGGAACCTGGGCTACTGCGGCATGGGCTGCCCGGTCAACGCCAAGCAGTCGATGCTGGTCACCAGCATTCCGGCCACCCTCGAGCAAGGCGGCGAACTGCTCTACCTGGCCCGCGCCGAACGCTTCAGCCACGACGGCCAACGCATCGACCACCTGCAATGCCAGGCCCTGGACGCCCAGGGGATCCAGCCCACGGGCCGCCAGGTTCGGGTGCGCGCCCGTCACTACGTACTGGCCGGCGGCGGCATCAACAGCCCGGCCCTGCTGCTGCGCTCCGACGCACCCGACCCTCACCAGCGCCTGGGCAAGCGCACCTTCCTGCACCTGGTCAACTTCAGCGCCGCGCAGTTCGAGGAGAAGATCGACCCGTACTACGGCGCGCCGCAGTCGATCTACAGCGACCAGTTCCAGTGGCAGGACGGCGTCACCGGCCCGGTCGGCTACAAGCTCGAAGTCCCGCCGCTGCACCCGGCCCTGGCCAGCACCCTGCTCGGCGGCCATGGCCAGGACAATGCCCTGCGCATGGCCGAGCTGCCCCATACCCATGTGATGCTGGCGCTGCTGCGCGACGGTTTTCACCCGGACAGCCCCGGCGGCCAGGTGGAATTGCGTAGCGATGGCTCGCCGGTGCTCGACTACCCGGTCACCGACTACCTGCGCGACGGGCTGCGCCGGGCCTGGCACAGCATGGCGCAGATCCAGTTCGCCGCCGGTGCTCGCCGGGTGCTGCCGGTGCATGGCGATGCCCGGTATGTCGATAACCCGGAACAGGCCAAGGCGTTGATCGACAGCCTGCCCCTGGAACTCCACCGCATGCGCCTGGGCAGCGCCCACGTCATGGGCGGCTGCGCCCTGGGCGAGGATCCTCGGCAGGCGGTGTGCGACAGCCTGGGCCGGCATCACCAGCTGGAAAACCTGTCGATCCACGACGGTTCGCTGTTCCCCACCAGCATCGGCGCCAACCCGCAGCTGTCGGTCTATGCCCTGACCGCCCTGCTCAGCGAGGCGCTGGTCGGCCGCCTGGCATCCGCGCATGACAGCCAATAGCCATGCTGTCTATAGTGCCATCGACCAGCCACGCGACTTGGCCGAGCTCAATCGCTGCGCTACCATCCGACTCCCCAACGCACTCCAGCCAGGATGACGCGATGAACCGAGTGTTGTACCCGGGTACTTTCGACCCCATTACCAAAGGCCATGGCGACCTGGTCGAGCGCGCTTCGCGCCTGTTCGACCACGTGATCATTGCCGTGGCGGCCAGCCCCAAGAAAAACCCCCTGTTCCCCCTGGAACAGCGGGTAGCGCTGGCCCGCGAGGTCACCAAGCACCTGCCCAATGTCGAGGTCATCGGCTTCTCCTCGCTACTGGCGCATTTTGCCAAGGAACAGAACGCCAATGTGTTCCTGCGCGGCCTGCGCGCGGTGTCCGACTTCGAATACGAGTTCCAGCTGGCCAACATGAACCGCCAACTGGCGCCGGACGTCGAGAGCCTGTTCCTTACGCCATCCGAGCGCTATTCGTTCATTTCCTCGACGTTGGTCCGGGAAATCGCCGCGTTGGGCGGTGATATCAGCAAGTTCGTCCACCCCGCCGTGGCCGATGCGCTGACTGAGCGCTTTCGCAAGTAAGCCGCGCGGTCACGATGTCGCGCCCGCGTGCACTGCGGGCGCGAATCCGGCACAATTGTGCCCATCGCTTTGAAACATGCCCGGGCCCAACGCCCCGGCCGGAGTCTCCATGTCCCTGATCATCACCGACGATTGCATCAACTGCGACGTCTGCGAACCCGAGTGCCCGAACGCCGCCATCTCGCAAGGCGAGGAGATCTACGTGATCGACCCGAACCTGTGCACCCAGTGCGTCGGCCACTACGACGAGCCCCAGTGCCAGCAGGTCTGCCCGGTGGACTGCATCCCCCTGGATGAAGCCCACCCGGAAACCGAAGACGAGCTGATGGCCAAGTACCGCCGGATCACCGGCAAGGCCTGATGCCGTTCGTCGCCGCGCTCCGCCACGCAGCCCTCGGCGCCCTCCTGGCGCTACTGGCCCATGGCGCCCTGGCCGCCGGGCCAGGCCAGGCGGCGATCGCCAGCCCGCACGGTGAAGCCACCGCGGCGGCAAGGCAGATCCTGCAGCAGGGCGGCAACGCCTTCGATGCCGCCGTGGCCATCGGCGCCACGCTGGCCGTTGTCGAGCCCTACGGCTCCGGCCTTGGCGGTGGCGGGTTCTTCCTTCTGCGCGAGAGCGCCGACAGCCCACGCTATGCCTTCCTCGACGCCCGCGAGCGCGCCCCGGCCGCCGCCCGGGCCGACATGTATCTAAAGGACGGCAAGGTACAGCCGGGCCTGTCGGTCAATGGCCCACTGGCCGCGGCGATCCCGGGCCTGCCCCAGGCGCTGGCCGACCTGGCCGCGACCCACGGCAGGCTGCCGCTCAAGGACAGCCTGGCCCCGGCCATTCGCCTGGCCAACCAGGGCTTTGCCGTCGACCGCATCTACCGTGACCGCGCCACCATGCGCCTGAGTGCCCTGCGCGACAATGCCGAAAGCGCCCGGTTGTTCCTTGCCGACAATGACGTACCGGCGCTAGGCACGGTGATTCGCCAGCCGGAACTGGCCGCGACCCTGCAGGCCATGGCCGAACACGGCCGCGACGGTTTCTATCAAGGCCCGACGGCCCACCGCCTGGTCGAAGGCGTGCGCCAGGCCGGCGGTGTCTGGACCCTCGATGACCTCGCCGGCTACCGCACCGCCTGGCGCGAGCCACTGCGTTATCCACTGGCCGACCAGCGCGAGCTGATCAGCAGCCCGCCGCCCTCGGCTGGTGGCGTGGCCCTGGCCCAGAGCCTGGCCATGCTCCAGCGCCTGCCCTGGCAGAGCGCCGAACCGGTGCAGCGCAGCCATTATGTGATCGAAGTACTGCGCCGGGCCTACCGCGACCGCGGGCTGCTGGGCGACCCGGACTACGTGGCGAACCCCATCAACCGCCTGCTGGGGCGCCAGTACCTGACCGGCCTGGCCGACAGCATCGACGTGCACCAAGCCACCCCCAGCAGCGCCCTGCCCCCCTCACCGGCCTGGCGCGAGGGCGACCACACCACCCACTTCACGGTGATCGACGCCGACGGTAATGCGGTTTCCGCCACGCTCTCGGTCAACCTGCCGTTCGGCGCGGCGTTCAGCGTGCCCGGCACCGGCGTGGTGCTGAACAACGAGATGGACGACTTTGCCGCCGATCCCACCGGCAGCAACAGCTATGGACTGGCCGGCAGCCAGGCCAACGCAGTGGCGGCGGGCAAGCGGCCCTTGTCGAGCATGAGCCCGACCTTCATCGAAAGCCCAAGCCAGTTCGCCAGCTTCGGCACGCCCGGCGGCAGCCGGATTCCGAGCATGGTGCTGCTGTCGGTGATGGGGTTCCTCGAAGGGCGGCCGGTGGCCGAGTGGCCGGCGACGCCGCGCTATCACCATCAGTACCTGCCGGATGTGGTGGAGCATGAGCCGGGGACGTTCAGCGCCGCACAAAAAGCCGAGCTGCAGGCGCGCGGGTATAGGTTGAAGGATGTGGGGCGTAACTATGGCAACCAGCAGGTGCTGTATTGGGACAAGGCTGCCGGGACCGTGGAGGCGGCCAGTGACCCCAGGGGTGTAGGGCAGGCGGCGGTAGTCGACTGATCCGGCCCGGGGCAAGCCCGCTCCTACAGATCCCCTGCTACCCCTTGAGGCAGCAAAAATCCTGTGGGAGCGGGTTCACCCGCGAACACCGGCGAAGCCGGTGCCATCCTCCGCGCCACCTTCTTCGCGGGTAAACCCGCTCCCACAGGGCTCGCATGTCACTTAACGCTGGCATTTCGGGCAGAACACGCTCGCCCGCTGCCCCAGCTTCACTTCGCGCAGCTCGGTACCACACAGCTTGCAAGGCTGGCCACCGCGCCCATAAACGTACAGTTCCTGCTGGAAATACCCCGGCTGGCCATCGCCACCGATGAAGTCGCGCAGGGTGGTCCCACCCTGCTCGATGGCCGCCGCCAGCACCCGCTTGATCTCGATCGCCAGCTTCAGGTAGCGCGCCCGGGAGATCCCGCCCGCCTCGCGGCGCGGGTCGATCCCGGCGGCGAACAGCGCTTCGGTCGCGTAGATGTTACCCACCCCCACCACCACCGCGTTGTCCATGATGAACGGCTTGACCGCCATCGACCGACCCCGCGACAGCAGGAACAGCCGCTCGCCGTCGAACAGGTCGGTCAGCGGCTCCGGCCCCAGCCGTATCAGCAATTCGTGGTTGAGCGGGTCGAGGCTCCAGAGCATGGCCCCGAAGCGGCGCGGGTCGGTGTAACGCAGCATCAACCCCGACTCGAGCTCGATATCCACATGTTCGTGCTTGGCCGCTGGCAAGCCCAGTTCGACCAGGCGCAGGTTGCCCGACATGCCCAGGTGGCTGATCAAGGTGCCGACCTCGGCGTTGATCAGCAGGTACTTGGCGCGGCGCTCGACGCTGACGATGCGCTGCCCCGACAGACGCACGTCGAGGTCTTCCGGGATCGGCCAGCGCAGGCGCCGGTCGCGCACCACCACGCGGCTGACCCGTTGGCCTTCCAGATGGGGCGCGATGCCGCGCCGCGTCGTCTCGACCTCTGGCAGTTCCGGCATGGCTCAGTGCCCGCCCGATTCGCGGATGTCCTGCTTGAGCTGCTCGAAGTCGTATTCGGTCAGGCCGATGTATTCCAGCACCAGCGGTCCGACCATCTCCCACTCGTGGTCCACGGTCTGGTTGCCCAGCACGCGGTAGGACGCACAGATGTGCTCGGACATCTTCAGCACCGCCAGCAGGTTCTTCAGCTGGGTCTGGGTATTGCGCGAGGACTCGTCACGGAACACCGCCAGGGCGTTGTGGTGGTTGGCGATGGCGGCGCTGATGTGCTCCGGCAGGCGCCAGGACTTGGCGGTGAAATAGCCGACCACCGAGTGGTTGGTGTTGAACACGCGGTTCTCGGTGTCCACCACGCGAATCTCGTCATTGGCCTTGGCGTAGGACTCTTCCAGCACTTCCATGTAGTTGGGGAAGCGCTTGTGCATCAGCGGCACGCCGCAGTCGTGGAACAGGCCCAGGGTGTAGGCCTCGTCCACCGCCTGGATACCGGTGCGCTTGGCCAGGGTCAGGCAGGTCATGGCCACGTCCTGGGCGGTGTCCCAGAACGGGTTGAGGGTGACGATGGTCTCGTCGCTCATCTCGCCCCTGATCGACTGGGCGTTGATCAGGTTGATGATCGAGCGGCTGCCCAGCAGGTTCACCGCGCGCTGGATCGAGCCGATCTTGTTCGCCAGGCCGAACTGCGCCGAATTGACCAGTTTCAGCAGGGCGCCAGACAAGCCCGGATCCTGGCTGATCAGCTTGGCGATGGTCTCGAGGTCCGGGTCGGGCATGTACTGCTCGAACTGCAGGTCGACCATGATCTGCGGCTGCGGCGGGATGGTGATGCCCTGCAGGGCTTGCTGGATCTGTTCGGCGGTAAGTTCCTGGGACATTCGTGCATTCTCGCTGGGGACGGGGGATTCTAACCCTGTACGCCGGCAGGGTAACTATCAGTGGATCGTTGGATCCAAGAATTTCTTTAGCCCCGCGATGATGCCAACGTTTGGTCGCGCCCCACAGCGAAGCCTTGGCCAACACGGTATACTCCCGCTCTTTTTTCCCGGAGCGACGTCATGTCCCTGCCCAGCCTTCGCCTCAAAGCCAATGCCGACCGCCGCCTGCGCGCCGGCCATCTGTGGGTCTACAGCAATGAAGTCGACGTCGCCGCGACCCCGCTGCAAGGCCTGAAGGCGGGCCAGCAGGCCATCCTCGAAGCCGCCAACGGCAAGCCCCTGGGTGTGGTGGCGATGAGCCCGAACAACCTGATCTGCGCCCGCCTGCTGTCGCGCGACATCAAGCTGCCGCTGGACAAGTCGCTGCTGGTGCACCGCCTGAACGTCGCCCTGTCACTGCGCGAGCGTCTGTTCGACAAGCCGTGCTACCGCCTGGTCTACGGCGACTCCGACCTGCTCCCGGGCCTGGTGGTCGACCGCTTCTTCGACATCCTCGTGGTGCAACTGGCCTCGGCCACCATGGACGCGCACAAGGACGACGTCATCGCCGCCCTGGTCCAGGTCCTGAAACCAAGCGGCATCCTGTTCAAGAACGATTCCGCCGCCCGCGACGCCGAAGGCCTCGGCCGCTATGTCGAGACCGTCTACGGCGAAGTACCAGACTGGGTCGCGCTGGAAGAAAACGGCGTGAAGTTCGAGGCCCCGGTGCGCGAAGGCCAGAAGACCGGCTGGTTCTACGACCACCGCATGAACCGCGCCCGCCTGGCCCCCTACGTCAAGGGCAAGCGCGTGCTGGACCTGTTCAGCTACATCGGTGGCTGGGGCGTGCAGGCCGGCGCATTCGGCGCCAGCGAAGTGTTCTGCGTGGATGCCTCCGGCTTCGCCCTCGACGGTGTCGAGCGCAACGCCGCGCTGAACGGCATCAGCGAGAAGCTGACCTGCATCGAAGGTGACGTGTTCGAAGCGCTGCGCGAGCTGAAGGCCGCCGAAGAGCGTTTCGACGTGATCATTGCCGACCCGCCCGCCTTCATCAAGCGCAAGAAAGACCTGAAGAACGGCGAGGCCGCCTACCGCCGCCTCAATGAACAGGCCATGCGCATGCTGAACAAGGATGGCATCCTGGTCAGCGCCTCGTGCTCGATGCACCTGCCCGAGGACGACCTGAACAACATCCTGCTGACCAGCGCCCGCCACCTGGACCGCAACCTGCAACTGCTCGAGCGCGGCGGCCAGGGACCGGACCACCCGGTGCACCCGGCGATCGCCGAGACCCGCTACATCAAGAGCATCACCTGCCGGTTGCTGCCCAACAGCTAAGCAACGTTTGTTTGAGGCTGCTGCGCAGCCTTTCGCGGCACAAGGCCGCTCCTACAGTGGTTGATTACGCGGTCACTGTAGGAGCGGCCTTGCCGAGGCGTCGGACCGGCCGGAAAGGGCCGCAGAGCGGCCCCGGCTCCCTCAAACGCTCACGCTCATGCCCGTCAACCACTATCGCCTGAAGTCCGGCACCAGTTCCTGCCCATCAATACTGAGCGTCTTGTAACGCGGAGCCACCAGTTTCACCGCACCCTCGCGAATCCCCTTGGCCAGGCCCTCGAGGTTTTCCATCCGGCCGCTCAGGCTGCCCACCTCACGCCACTCGCGCTCCTCCCAGGTGAACACGAACACACTCGATGCATAGGTGTGCCGGGGGATCATCAGCACTTCATTGTGCCCATCACCATCCAGATCGACCGCCCACAAATAGCATCCCTTACCACCGCACTGGCTTTGTCCAAGGGTCGAGTCGGCCAGTGACTCGCTGGTGGATTGCACAGGCCCCAGCCACTCGAACTTCGGACCATGGGTTTCGACCACCTCCGGCCGACGCACCTGCGCCATCAACCCCAGCAATTGCTCGCGGCGCCCCGCATCGAACAGTTCATCGGTTTCCAGCCGCTTCTCCAGTTGCTCGAAGGCTGCACGCCCAGGCTGACCGAGGTCGCGGTACAAGGTCCCGGCATCGAACTCGGTGATTGGCGTGCGTCCACCGAGCAGGCGCTCGACCTGACTCTTCGCACTCAACACCTGCGGGTCGAGCAACGGTGTGTAGAACAGCACTATCAGCACCGCGCTGAGCAAGGCGATCAACGGGTTGCTCAGCCGCAGGCTATTCAGCCAGGCCTGCCGTGAGCTCACCACCGCCCACACCGCCGCCAGGCTGTGCGCCAGCATCACACCCACCAACAGCATGGCCATGATGCGCGACGGGGTCAGGCCGTACTGGTCGATGCGCATCCAGCTGGCATAAGCCGCCAGGCCCACCAGTACCGGCAGGCAGAACAGGCTGGCTTCGACCAAGCGTTTGAGCGGCGCAGGATAGGCATTGCCCTGATGGCCGTCCTGAAACACGCCATTGGCCAGGAACAGGTTGATACCTGCCAGCACCAACAGCAGAGCGGTCGAATAACCCGTGTCCCACACCGGCTGCAGGCCGCTGAAGGGCAGTGTCAGGGTGAACACCACGGCGATCAGCGCACTCAACGGCAACAGGAAGCGACAGAGTGTCAACAGAATGCCGCGCAACAACCCGATGACCTTCTCGTTGTCCCGCCCCATGCGCATCCCCAGGGAGAACACCACCGGCAGCACCAGCCAGAGAAACACCGGGGACTCCACTACATCCGTGACCTGCGGTATGCCGAGCATGCCGAACAGCAACGCACACAACCACAGCAACTGCCAGAACAGGCCGGTCAACAGTTGCGCCAGGAAAAGAATGAACACGTTGTTCCAGGCATGCCGGAACAGGTCCTCATAGCGCGGCCGCCCATTTTCTCGGGTCGGCCAGGCAAGAATGAACGCGGTGCCGATATAGCCCAGCACGATGGCGGCCAGGAACCAGGTCTGCTGCAGCCAGCCCATGCGCCCGCTATCCAGGACCCAGGCACTGATCCCGCTGATCAGCAGGGTCAGGCCCAGCACCAGCCAGCCGGTGCCACGCTGGCGCACCGCGCTGCCGAGCAGTTGCAGGTTCACGCCGGCCACCACCACCGCGGCGCACAGGGCGACCGACAGGTTGAAACCGAGCAGCTCGCCCTGCCCCTTCACGGTGGCGAGCAACACCAGGCCCTGGATCAGGCCGATGACGACATAGAACAATAAGGAGCGGCTAGGCGCTGGCATTGCAAATCCTTTTGGCCAGTGGGACAGGAAGCGCGCAAGTCTACCCAAACCCGCCCGAACCACGCCAAGGCCTTTACCTTGCGGGCTGGCGACAGCCAATTATCACAACGCCATTCCCTCGCGGGCGCGGCGGTGTAGAATCGATCCATTCATCGCCAGACATCCCCGGCGGGTTTATGAGCTCTGGTCGAGCCTGCGGCGATCCCGCGCGGTCTTCGGCCCCCATCCTTGCCAGCGGCAACCGGCCTTCGGCGTTTCAGGACAAGAGAAGCTCACTCCCTATTTACGTGACGTGATTTAGCCGCCAGGAGCGCTCCATGCCTGATTATCGTTCCAAGACTTCCACCCAAGGCCGCAACATGGCCGGTGCCCGTGCCCTGTGGCGCGCCACCGGGATGAAGGACGAAGACTTCAAGAAACCGATCATCGCCATCGCCAACTCGTTCACCCAGTTCGTCCCGGGGCATGTGCACCTGAAGGACCTGGGCCAGCTGGTCGCCCGCGAGATCGAACGCGCCGGGGGCGGGGCGAAAGAGTTCAACACCATCGCCGTGGATGACGGCATCGCCATGGGCCACGACGGCATGCTCTACTCGCTGCCCAGCCGCGAGATCATCGCCGACGCCGTCGAGTACATGGTCAACGCCCACTGCGCCGACGCCATCGTCTGCATCTCCAACTGCGACAAGATCACCCCCGGCATGCTGATGGCCGCCCTGCGCCTGAACATCCCGGTGATCTTCGTCTCCGGCGGCCCGATGGAAGCTGGCAAGACCAAGCTGGCCAGCCACGGCCTGGACCTGGTCGACGCCATGGTCATCGCCGCCGACTCCTCGGCCTCGGACGAAAAAGTCGCCGAGTACGAGCGCAGCGCCTGCCCGACCTGCGGTTCGTGCTCCGGCATGTTCACCGCCAACTCGATGAACTGCCTGACCGAAGCCCTGGGACTGGCCCTGCCGGGCAACGGCTCGACCCTGGCCACCCACTCCGACCGCGAGCAGCTGTTCCTCACCGCCGGTCGCACCATCGTCGAGCTGTGCAAGCGCTACTACGGCGAGAACGATGAGTCGGTACTGCCGCGCAGCATCGCCAACTTCAAGGCGTTCGAAAACGCCATGATGCTCGACATCGCCATGGGCGGTTCGACCAACACCATCCTGCACCTGCTGGCCGCGGCCCAGGAGGGCGAGGTGGACTTCGACCTGCGCGACATCGATCGCCTGTCGCGCAAGGTGCCGCAGCTGTGCAAGGTGGCGCCGAACATCCAGAAGTACCACATGGAAGACGTGCACCGCGCCGGCGGCATCTTCAGCATCCTCGGCTCGCTGGCCCGTGGCGGCCTGCTGCACACCGACCTGCCGACCGTGCACAGCCCAAGCATGGAAGAAGCCATCGCCAAGTGGGACATCACCCAGACCGATGACGAAGCCGTGCACACCTTCTTCAAGGCAGGCCCGGCCGGCATCCCGACGCAGACCGCGTTCAGCCAGTCGACCCGCTGGGAAACCCTCGACGATGACCGCGAGAACGGCTGCATCCGCAGCTTCGAGCACGCCTACTCGCAGGAAGGCGGCCTGGCCGTGCTGTACGGCAACATTGCCCTGGACGGCTGCGTGGTGAAGACCGCAGGTGTCGATGAGTCGATCCACGTGTTCGAAGGCACCGCGAAGATCTTCGAGAGCCAGGACAGCGCCGTGCGCGGCATCCTCGCCGACGAAGTGCAGGCCGGTGACATCGTCATCATCCGCTACGAAGGCCCGAAAGGCGGCCCGGGCATGCAGGAGATGCTGTACCCGACCTCGTACCTGAAGTCCAAAGGCCTGGGCAAGGCCTGCGCCCTGCTCACCGACGGTCGTTTCTCCGGCGGTACCTCGGGCCTGTCGATCGGCCACGCCTCGCCGGAAGCGGCAGCGGGCGGCGCCATCGGCCTGGTGCGCGATGGCGACAAGGTGCTGATCGACATCCCCAACCGTTCGATCAACCTGCTGGTCAGCGACGAAGAGCTGGCCGAACGTCGCGTCGAGCAGGACAAGAAGGGCTGGAAGCCGGCCGAGGTGCGTCCACGCAAGGTGACCACCGCGCTCAAGGCTTACGCCCTGCTGGCCACCAGCGCCGACAAGGGCGCGGTGCGCAACAAGGCAATGCTCGAAGGGCTGTGAGGCTCTGACGGCATAAAAAAACCGGCGCCTGGTGCGCCGGTTTTTTTATGCCTGTGGCCCCTGCATTGCCCATGCAGGCCCTTTGGGCTGCGTTGTCGCGCTGGGAACTGTCCCCTGTGGGAGCGGGTTCACCCGCGAACACCGGCGCAGCCGGTGCCATACACCGCGCTGGATTCTTCGCGGGTAAACCCGCTCCCACAGGGTCAAGCTAAATCAATAGGTTACGTGTTGTTCCATAGGAGCGGGTTTACCCGCCAATGAGGTCGACGCGTTATTGCTGCGCGACCTTTTCCGACTTGCCGTCATAGCGCTTGCGCCACTCGCTGAGGATCTGGTCGCGGTTCTTCGAGGCCCAGGCGAAGTCGTTCTTGATCAGGCGCTGCTCGTAGTCCGCCGGCAACTCGGTCTGCGGCTTGGCGATGCCGGGCGCGGCGAGCACGGCGAAGTTCTCCTTGTACAGCTCCATGGCCGCGGGGCTGGCGGAGAAGTCGGCCAGGCGCCTGGCGGCATCGGCCTTCGGCGAGCCCTTGATCACTGCGGTGGCTTCGATCTCCCAGCCCAGGCCTTCCTTGGGCAGCACGATATCCAGCGGCGCGCCCTGGCGCTTGAGCTGCACGGCCGGGTATTCGAACGAGATGCCGATCGGGAATTCACCGGCGGCGGCCAGCTTGCACGGCTTGGAGCCGGAATGAACGTACTGGCCGATGTTCTGGTGCAGCGCATCCATGTAGGCCCAGCCCTGCGGCTCGCCGAAGGTCTGCAGCCAGGCGCTCACATCCAGGAAGCCGGTGCCGGACGAGGCCGGGTTGGGCATGACGATCTTGCCCTTGTATTCAGGCTTGGTCAGGTCCTGCCAGCTCACCGGCTTGCTCAGGCCCTGCTTCTCGGCCTCGACGGTGTTGAAGCAGAGGGTCGCGGCCCACACGTCCATGCCCACCCAGGCCGGCGGGTTGGCGGCGTCGCGGTAGTTGGGCGAGATCTTGCCCAGGTCCTTGGGCGCATAGGCTTCGAGCATGCCGTTCTGGTCGAGGATGGCCAGGCTGGAAGCGGCCAGGCCCCACACCGCGTCGGCCTGCGGACGTTCCTTCTCGGCCAGCAGTTTGGCAGTGATGATGCCAGTGGAGTCACGCACCCACTTGATCTCGATGTCGGGGTTGGCCTTTTCGAAGGCCTGCTTGTAGCTCTTGAGCTGCTCGGCCTCGAGGGCGGTATAGACAGTCAGCTGGGTCGCGGCCGAGGCCTGCAGGCTGAAGACGGCGGATACGGCAGCGGCAAGTGCGAGGGGCTTGAACATGATGCGGTTCCTATCAGTGTGGGCAGTCGGTCAATGGCCTGGCGCGCGCTGGCGCCAGGCCTGGGAGCGGCGCAGCAGGCCGCGTGAGGCAGCGGCCAGCAGCAAGGATGCGGCAGCGCTGGTAAGCAGGATCAGGGTCGACATGGCGGCGGCACCGCCAACGTTGCCGGCGTCGTCCATGTTCAGCACGGCGACGGCGGCGAGGATGGTGTCGGGGCTGTACAGGAAGATCGCCGCCGACACGGTGGTCATCGCCGAGACGAACAGATAGCGGATGATGTCCAGCAGCGCCGGCAGGCAGATCGGCACGGTGACCCGCATGAAGTGCCTGTACAGCGGCGCCTTGAGCGACAGCGCGGCGGCCTCGAACTCGCCGTCGAGCTGGCGCAGGGCGGTGGTGGCGGTCATCTGCGCGGTGGTCAGGTAGTGGGCGATGGTGCACACCACCAGCAGCGCCATGCTGCCGTAGAACACATGCAGTGGGTTGCCATTGAGGTTGAAGAAGAACACGTAGCCCAGGCCCAGCACCAGGCCAGGCACCGCCATCGGGATGAAGCTCAGCAAGCGCAGCAGCTGGTTGAGCAGGCGCTGCCCCTGGGTCTTCTCCATCAGGTAGGCGCCGGTGAAAATCACCACGCTGCCGATCAGCGCGGTGCCGATGGCCATGGTCACGCTGTTGCGGTAGGCCAGCCAGCCGCCACCGGCGGTGTCCTCGAACATGTAGTGCTTGAGCGACAGCGACAGGTTGTATGGCCAGAATTTGACCAGCGACGAGTACACCGCCATGCCGATCACCGCCAGCAGTGCCGCGCACACCAGCAGCACGATGGCCAGGAAGCAGCCATCGCGCAGCCTGGAAGGCTTGGGCTCGAACACCTGGGCGCGACCGCTCATGGCCTCGCCCTGACGGCGACGCAACCAGGCATCGACGGCGAAGCTGAGCAGCGCTGGTACCAGCAGCACCATGCCGATCAGCGCGCCGCGACCGAACTGCTGCTGGCCGACCACGGCCTTGTAGGCTTCCAGGGCCAGCACCTGGTAATCCCCACCCACCACGACCGGCACGCCGAAGTCGGTGATGGTCAGGGTGAACACCAGGCAGAACGCGGCGAACACCGCCTGGCGCGTGGCCGGCCAGGTGATGCTGAAGAACGCCCGCGTCGGCCCCGCCCCCATGCTCGAGGCCGCATCGAACAGCCTTGCGTCGGCCAGCGACAGCGCCGAGAGCAGGATCATCAGGGCGTGGGGGAAGGTGTAGATGACCTCGCCGAGGACGATGCCCCAGAAGCCGTAGATATTGTCGCTGAGCAGCCCGCGCAGCAGGCCCTGGTTGCCGAACAGGTAGACCAGCGCGATGGCCGGCAGCATCGACGGCGCCAGCAGCGGCAGCAGCGAGATGCCGCGCCACAGGCCCTTGGCCGGGATCAGCGTGCGTTGCAGGGCATAGGCGAACAGGTAGGCCAGCGGCACGACGATGGCGGCGACGGTGAAGGCCACCGACAGGCTGTTGCCGAGCAGCCAATGGAAGTTCTCGCTGGCGAACAGTTCACGGGCAGCTGGCAGGCCGCCGCCCTGCCCGGCTTCAGCGCTGAAGCCGCGCCAGAAGATCGCCAGCAACGGCATCAGCACCGCCAGCACCAGCAGGATCAGCAGCAGGCTCTTGCCACCGATCACGAACAGACGGTCCCCCAGGGCAACACCACTGCGAGGTGCGGCATTGGTTGAGGTGAGCGGCAGGGTCATCGGCGCGGCCATCTCAGGCAAACACCTGCAGGCTCTGCGGCGGCAGGGCCACCCAGATGTCCTGCGAACCCAGGCGCGGCATCGCCTCCGGCGCCAGCTCCGCGAGCAACGCATGGCCCGGGAAGGCCTTGAACTCGAAGCTCATGCGGCAGCGGTTGCCGAGGAAGGTGATCTCGCGAACCTTGGCCGGGAACAGGTTTTCCTCGTGTACCACCGGGTTGACGGTGATCGCCTCGGGTCGGCAGAACAGCCGGCCGCTGCTGGCTCCTGCGGCGTTGGCCGCCAGGCGCATGTGCAGGCCGCCGACCTGGGCATGGCTGTCGCCGCTGCGCTGGAACGGCAGCCAGTTGCCCTGGCCGACGAATTCGGCGACGAACGGCGTGGCCGGCTGGTCGTAGATTTCCTGGGGCGTGGCGTACTGCTCGACCTGGCCGTTGTTCATCACGGCGATGCGGTCGGCCATCAGCATGGCCTCGTCCTGGTTGTGGGTGACCATCAGCGTGGTGATGCCCAGCTGGCGCTGCAGTTGACGCAGCTCGGTACACAGGTGTTCGCGCACGCGGGCGTCCAGTGCCGACATCGGCTCGTCGAGCAGCAGCAGCGACGGTGAGGGCGCCAGGGCGCGGGCCAGGGCCACGCGCTGTTGCTGGCCGCCGGATAGCTGGCCGGGGTATTTCTTTTCGCTGCCCGTCAGGCCGACCAGTTCGAGCATTTCACCGACCCGCTGGCGCGAGGCCTCACGATTGCTGCCGGTCAGGCCGTAGGCGATGTTGGCTTCGACGGTGAGGTTGGGGAACAACGCGTAGGACTGGAACAGGATGCCGTAGTCGCGGGCCTGGGGTGGCAGCTCGGAGATATCGCGGTCGCCAATGTACAGCGTGCCACGATCCTGGCGCTCGAGCCCGGCGATGCAGCGCAGCAGGGTGGTCTTGCCACAGCCCGACGGGCCGAGCAGGCACACCAGCTCGCCGGCGGCGATGTCGAGGGAGACGTCGTTGAGTGCGGTGAAGGCGCCGAAGCGCTTGTGGATACCGCGCACTTTCATCTGTGCGCCTGGAGTGGCGTTGTTCATGGCAAGGCCTCATCGAAGAGATGGGGCCATGCTAGGAGGGCTGTGAGACGGTTGTGTGGCGAGGGGGCAAAAACGAGTGATAGTGGTATTGGTGGATTTTTGTAGCGACCATCCGGTTTTCAGGCGTTAGCTGATAAAAAAAGGGAGGCCACCAGGGCCTCCCTTTTTCTTGACGCAGTGAAACTCAGAACAGTACGCGCGAGCGGATGGTGCCCTTCACGTGCTGCAGTTTCTCCTGGGCCAGGTCCGAGTACTCGGCGTCGACGTCGATGACCACGTAACCCACTTTCTCGTTGGTCTGCAGGAACTGACCGGAGATGTTGATGGCGTTCTCGGCGAACACTTTGTTGATCTCGCTGAGCACGCCCGGGATGTTTTCGTGGATGTGCAGCAGGCGGTGCTTGCCTGGGTGGGCCGGCAGGGCCACTTCCGGGAAGTTGACCGACGACACGGAGGTGCCGTTGTCGCTGTACTTGACCAGCTTCTCGGCCACTTCCAGGCCGATGTTGGCCTGGGCCTCGGCGGTGGAACCACCGATGTGCGGGGTCAGGATCACGTTGTCCAGGCCACGCAGCGGGCTTTCGAACTCTTCGTCGTTGGAGCGCGGCTCGACCGGGAACACGTCGATGGCGGCGCCGATCAGGTGCTTGTCCTTGATCGCGGCGGCCAGGTGGTCCAGCTCGACCACGGTGCCACGGGCGGCGTTGATCAGGATCGAGCCCTTCTTCATCGCGCGGATTTCCTTCTCGCCGATCATCCACTGGGTGGACGGCAGCTCAGGCACGTGCAGCGAGACGATGTCGGCCAGGCCCAGCAGCTCGTGCAGGCTGGTGACCTGTACCGCGTTGCCCAGCGGCAGCTTGGTCAGCGGGTCGAAGAAGTACACCTGCATGCCCAGGCTCTCGGCCAGGACCGACAGCTGGGTGCCGATCGAGCCGTAGCCGACGATGCCCAGTTTCTTGCCACGGATCTCGAAGGAGTTGGCCGCGCTCTTGATCCAGCCGCCACGGTGGCAGGAAGCGTTCTTCTCGGGGATGCCGCGCAGCAGCAGGATGGCTTCGGCCAGCACCAGCTCGGCCACCGAACGGGTGTTCGAGTAGGGGGCGTTGAACACGGCGATACCGCGCTCGCGGGCCGCTGCCAGGTCAACCTGGTTGGTGCCGATGCAGAAGCAGCCGACCGCGACCAGTTTCTTCGCGCAGTCGAAGATCTCTTCGGTCAGTTGGGTGCGCGAACGGATGCCGATGAAGTGGGCATCAGCGATCTTTTCCTTCAGCTCGGCTTCCGGCAGCGAACCAGTGAGGTATTCGATGTTGGTGTAGCCGGCGGCCTTGAGGGTATCGACCGCGTTCTGGTGCACACCTTCAAGAAGAAGGAACCTGATCTTGCTCTTGTCGAGAGAAGTCTTGCTCATCTGCGTAAACCTGTATCCCGGAGAAAAATGGCGAGGAGAGTGGAGCGGCGCGGCGTCGGCCTTAGCACGAACGGCGGGAGGGCTATGCTAGCATACGCGACACAACCTGAGCTTATCCCGACAGGTGAAGCGTGCTCAGGGTGACTATGAATAAGTCGAGAGTTCCGGCGATGACCCAGTCCGTGGTAATTGATGAGCTGATGACCCTGGTCGACCCTGGCAAGGTCCTCACCGACCCGGCCTCGCTCGAGGCCTACGGCAAGGACTGGACCAAGCACTACCCGCCGGCGCCGAGCGCCATCGTCTTCCCCAAGTCCGTCGAGCAGGTGCAGGCCATCGTGCGCTGGGCCAACCGGCACAAGGTCGCCCTGGTGCCGTCGGGCGGGCGTACCGGGCTGTCGGGCGCCGCCGTGGCCGCCCATGGCGAGGTGGTGGTGGCCTTCGACTACATGAACCAAATCCTCGCCTTCAACGAATTCGACCGTACCGTGGTCTGCCAGCCGGGGGTCGTCACCCGCCAGTTGCAACAGTTCGCCGAGGACCAGGGCCTCTACTACCCGGTGGACTTCGCCTCGAGCGGCTCCAGCCAGATCGGCGGCAATATCGGTACCAACGCCGGCGGGATCAAGGTGATTCGCTACGGCATGACCCGCAACTGGGTGGCCGGGCTGAAGGTGGTCACCGGCAAGGGTGAGCTGCTCGAGCTGAACAAGGACCTGATCAAGAACGCCACCGGCTACGACCTACGCCAGCTGTTCATCGGCGCCGAAGGCACCCTGGGCTTCGTAGTCGAGGCGACCATGCGCCTGGACCGCGCGCCGCGCAACCTCACCGCCATGGTGCTGGGCACGCCCGATTTCGACGCGATCATGCCGGTGCTGCACGCCTTCCAGGGCAAGCTTGACCTGACGGCCTTCGAGTTCTTCTCCGACAAGGGCCTGGCCAGGATCCTCGCCCGGGGCGATGTGCCCGCACCGTTCGAGACCGACTGCCCGTTCTATGCGCTGCTGGAGTTCGAAGCCAGCACCGAGGAGGTGGCCAACGAAGCCCTGGCCACCTTCGAGCACTGCGTCGAGCAGGGCTGGGTACTGGACGGGGTGATGAGCCAGAGCGAGACCCAGCTGAAGAACCTGTGGAAGCTGCGCGAGTACCTGTCCGAGACCATCTCCCACTGGACGCCTTACAAGAACGACATCTCGGTCACCGTATCGAAGGTGCCGGCGTTCCTGCGCGATATCGACGCCACCGTCGGCGAGCACTACCCGGACTACGAAGTGGTCTGGTATGGCCACATCGGCGACGGCAACCTGCACCTGAACATCCTCAAGCCCGACCACATGACCAAGGACGACTTCTTCGCCTCCTGCGCCAAGGTCAACAAGTGGGTGTTCGAGATCGTCGAACGCTACAACGGCTCGATCTCCGCCGAGCATGGCGTGGGCATGACCAAGCGCGACTACCTGGGCTACAGCCGCTCGCCGGAGGAAATCGCCTGCATGAGGGCGATCAAGGCGGTGTTCGACCCGAACGGCATCATGAATCCGGGTAAGATCTTCGCTCCCGAATAAAAAGCAGTATTCACAGGAGTCGGCCATGAGTTACCAGCACCAGTACGTAGACGGCACGCGCATCCACTTCCCGCTGGGCAAGGTGGTATGCATCGGCCGCAACTACGCCGAGCATGCCAAGGAACTGGACAACCCCATCCCCAGCGAGCCGCTGCTGTTCATCAAGCCCGGCAGCTGCGTGGTGCCCCTGGAAGGCGGCTTCAAGATTCCGACCGAGCGTGGCTCGGTACATTACGAGGCGGAGATTGCCGTGCTGCTGGGCAAGCCCCTGTCCACCCACCCTTCCGAGGAAGAGGTGCTCGACGCCATCTCCGGCTTTGCCCCGGCGCTGGACCTCACTCTGCGCGATGTGCAGGCGAAGCTGAAGGAAAAGGGCCTGCCCTGGGAACTGGCCAAGTGCTTCGATGGTGCCTGCGTGCTGCCGCCGTTCGTGTCAGCCGATACCTTCGAGGACCTGACCGATATCGGCATTCGCCTGACCATCAACGGCGAGGTGCGCCAGGACGGCAACAGCGCGCTGATGCTCAACCCGATCGTGCCGATGATCCAGCACATCGCGGCGCACTTCTCCCTGCAGGCAGGCGATGTCATCCTCACTGGCACCCCGGCGGGCGTGGGGCCGTTCAATGTCGGCGATGAGCTGGTGCTGGAACTTCCCGGTGCAAGCCGGTTCGAAGGCCGGGTGCTTTGACTCCGGGCGACGACGGTGCAATGCCGTCGTCGCTGCTTGTGCCGGTGGGATTTGTCGTTTTTTTCACAATTGATCCGGATAATTCGTCTATTAACCTTCATTTGCCGACAGTGGCGACCACGCTGCCGCCTACTTTCAGGATCTCCATTCGATGACCAATCCTTCCAGCGCATCCCTTCCGCCAAAGCGACGCCTGATCACCCGCTGGTCGCTGTGGCTGCTTGCGCTGGCGATCATCGCCTATGGCCTGGTGGTAGCCATGCACTGGGATGACCGTGGCCTGCTGTGGATAAAGGAAGGCTTCGAAAGCCAGACCGAGCGCCAGGAAAGCATCTGGCTGCCGGATTACGTGGCCGACATCGATGCCAAACCGTTGCCGGGGATGGAGCGTGACGAGGCGTCGGACCTGGCGTTCAATCCGCACACCCGTACCTTGTTCGCGGTCATGGGCAAGCACCCGTTCCTGGTCGAACTCAACCTCGACGGTGACGTGCTGCGCAAGATCCCGCTGGTGGGTTGGTCCAATCCGGAAGGCGTGGCGGTACTCGAGAACGGCCAGATCGCCATTGTCGACGAGCGCAACCATGATCTGACACTGGTCAAGGTGGATGCCGCCACGACATCGCTGAACCGCGCCGACTACCAGCCCTACGACCTGGGCGATACGGAGGATGGCAACAAGGGCTTCGAGGCCATTGCCTGGGACCTGATCCGGCAGCGACTGATCATTGGTGCCGAGCGGCCACCGAAGATGTTCATCTGGAGCACCGATGGCCACGGCCCGCTCAAGGGCGACAAGCAACCGCTGCCCAGTGACGAACTGGACCTGCGCAACCTGTCCGCGCTGGGCATCGACCCACGCACCGGGCACCTGCTGGCTTTGTCGGCGGACTCCAACATGCTGCTCGAGCTGGACGAGAAGGGTGAGCAGGTCAGTTTCATGACCTTGCTGGGCGGCTTCAATGGCCTGGCTGACACCATTCCCCGGGCAGAAGGGGTGGCAATGGATGACCAGGGCAACCTGTACATCGTCAGCGAGCCCAACCTGTTCTATCGCTTCAAAAAGCACTGATCGATCAGATATTTCTGATGGTGGCATTAAGCTTTGCTTCAGTTGATAGTGGTTAGATACGTGCTCCTTTCGCCGAGTCCGACCGCATGCGCCGCCACCTTCGCCTGATCTTAGCCTTCATCGTGCTTGTTGCCCTGCTCGTCCTGGGCGCCGCCGGGCATGAGTTCCGCCTGTTCGAGCGCGGCTGGTTCAACCTCAAGACCTGGTGGCAGCCGGCCGAGCAGAGCATCGGCCTGGATCGCTACCAGGTGGCGATCGAAGCGCAGCCCATCGTCGGGCTGGACGATGACATCTCGGCGCTGACCTACGATCCCGACCGCAAGAGCCTGTTCACCGTCACCAATGCCCGCTCGGAGCTGATCGAGCTGTCGCTGGACGGCCGCATCCTGCGCCGTGTTCCACTGACCGGCTTCGGCGACCCCGAGGCGGTGGAGTATGTAGGGCCCAACAGCTACGTGATCACCGACGAGCGCCAGCAGCGGCTGATTCGCGTGCGTCTTGACGATGACACCCTGTTCCTCGACGCCAGCGATGCCGAGCAGCTGTCCCTGGGCATCGGCCTCAATGGCAACAAGGGTTTCGAGGGGCTGGCCTACGACTCGGCGGGCAAGCGCCTGTTCGTGGCCAAGGAACGGGACCCGATGATGATCTACGAAGTCCATGGTTTCCCTCATGACAATCCCGACAAGCCCTATGCGGTGCATGTGGTACAGGACCGCAAGCGTGACCGGCGCTTGTTCGTGAGGGATTTGTCGAGCCTGCAGTTCGACGAGCGCAGCGGGCATCTGCTGGCGCTGTCGGACGAGTCGCGGCTGGTGCTGGAGCTGGATGTGAAGGGCAAACCGCTGAGTACGCTGTCGCTGCGCAAGGGGTCTCAGGGTTTGAAGCAGACCGTGCCGCAGGCGGAGGGGATTGCGATGGATGACGCCGGGACCATCTACCTGGTCAGCGAGCCGAACCTGTTCTATGTGTTCAAGCAGCCGGCTGATTGATTGCCTGGGCTGGCGATATCGCGTTTACGTCTACCCCTGTAGGAGCGGCCTTGTGCCGCGAAAGGGCCGCAAGGCGGCCCCGGCAATCTTTGTTCAACGCTGAAATCTGGGGCTGCTACGCAGCCCTTTCGCGGCACAAGGCCGCTCCTACAAGGATCGCGCAAGGCTTGTTTACTCGGCCTTGAGGGTTTTCACGCCTTCAGCGGTCCCCAGCAGCAGCACATCCGCCGGACGCGCCGCGAACAGGCCATTGGTGACCACGCCGACGATGGCGTTGATCTGGCTCTCCAGCTCCACCGGGTTGGTGATCTGCAGGTTGTGCACATCCAGGATGACGTTGCCGTTGTCGGTCACCACGCCTTCACGGTAGACCGGGTCGCCGCCCAGCTTGACCAGCTGGCGCGCGACATGGCTGCGGGCCATCGGAATCACCTCGACCGGCAGCGGGAAGGCGCCCAGTACCGGCACCAGCTTGCTGGCGTCGGCGATGCAGATGAAGGTCTTGGCCACCGCCGCGACGATCTTCTCGCGGGTCAGGGCCGCGCCGCCGCCCTTGATCAGGTTGAGGTGGGCGTCGCTCTCGTCGGCGCCGTCGACGTAGAACTCCAGCTCGCTGACGCTGTTCAGCTCGTAGACCGGGATGCCATGGCCCTTCAGGCGCTGGGCGGTGGCCTCGGAGCTGGCGACGGCGCCGTCGAAGGCGGTCTTGTGCTGGGCCAGGGCGTCGATGAAGAAGTTGGCGGTCGAACCGGTACCGACGCCGACGACGCTTTTCTCATCCAGTTTCGGCAGGATGAGATCGACGGCGGCCTGGGCGACGGCCTGTTTGAGTTGGTCCTGGGTCATGCGGGCTCCGGGAGGGGCTGGGCGGATTTCAAAGTTGCCTAGTATAACGGCTCCCACGGCTTTGCTGTGGTCGCCCGACGTGACGCTGCGGTAGACTCCCAGCCCTTGTCCCGCGGCCCAGTGATGCTTTCCGATGCTCGAACAGTACGTCAAGAAGATCCTCACCTCGCGCGTCTACGACGTTGCCGTCGAAACCCCGCTGCACAGCGCCGGGCAGCTGAGCAAGCGCCTGGGCAACACGGTGCTGCTCAAGCGCGAGGACCTGCAGCCGGTGTTCTCGTTCAAGATTCGCGGGGCCTACAACAAGCTGGCGCAACTGAGCGCCGAAGAACTGGCCCGCGGCGTGGTCACCGCCTCCGCCGGCAACCACGCCCAGGGCCTGGCCCTGGCAGCGCGGGAGCTGGGGATCAAGGCGACCATCGTCATGCCCAAGACCACCCCGGAGATCAAGATCGAAGGCGTGCGCTCCCGGGGCGGCAAGGTGGTGCTGCACGGTGACACCTTCCCCGAGGCGCTGGCCTACTCGCTGAAGCTGGTGGAGGAAAAGGGCTTCGTCTACATCCATCCCTACGACGATCCGCACACCATTGCCGGGCAAGGCACGGTGGCCATGGAAATCCTGCGCCAGCACCCGGGCCAGCTGGACGCGATCTTCGTGCCGGTCGGCGGCGGCGGGCTGATCGCTGGCATCGCCGCGTACGTGAAATACCTGCGCCCCGAGATCAAGGTGATCGGCGTCGAGCCGGACGACTCCAACTGCCTGCAGGCGGCCATGGCCGCGGGTGAGCGCGTGGTGCTGCCACAGGTCGGGCTGTTCGCCGATGGCGTGGCGGTGGCGCAGATCGGCCAGCATACCTTCGACATCTGCCGTCACCATGTGGACGAGGTGATCACCGTCAGCACCGACGAAATCTGCGCAGCGATCAAGGATATCTACGACGATACCCGCTCGATCACCGAACCTGCCGGCGCGCTGGGCGTAGCCGGCATCAAGAAGTACGTCGAGCTCAAGGGCGTCGCCGGGCAGACCCTGGTGGCCATCGACTCGGGCGCCAACGTCAATTTCGACCGCCTGCGCCATGTGGCCGAGCGCGCTGAACTGGGCGAGAAGCGCGAGGCGATCATCGCCGTGACCATCCCGGAGCGTCCGGGCAGCTTCAAGGCCTTCTGCGAAGCCATCGGCAAGCGCCAGATCACCGAATTCAACTACCGCAAGCACACCTCGGACGAGGCGCATATCTTCGTCGGCGTGCAGACCCACCCGGAAACCGACCCGCGCGCGGTGTTGGTCCAGCAGTTGATCGAGCAAGGCTTCCCGGTTACCGACCTGACCGACAACGAGCTGGCCAAGCTGCACATCCGCCACATGGTCGGCGGCCACTCGGCCGGGGCCAGCGACGAGATGGTGCTGCGCTTCGAGTTCCCCGAGCGGCCGGGTGCGCTGTTCAACTTCCTCAACAAGCTGGGTGGGCGCTGGAACATCTCGATGTTCCACTACCGCAACCACGGCGCCGCCGATGGCCGGGTGGTCGCGGGCCTGCAGGTGCCGGAGGACGAGCGCCACCTGGTGCCGGCGGCGCTGGCCAAGATCGGCTATCCGTACTGGGACGAGACCGAGAACCCGGCTTACCGGCTGTTCTTGGGTTAACTGACTAAGCTGGGCGTATGGTCCTTCGCGGGTAAACCCGCTCCCACAAGGTTGGCGCGTCACCTGTGGGAGCGGGTTTACCCGCGAAGAGACGGGCGCGAATTACCCTGCTGAAGGACGATGAAGACATGGAACACCTGACCACCCTCAAGATCCTGCACATCCTCGCCACTGCCCTGTTGCTGCTGGGCGGCCTGGGCCTGGCGACCTGGACTGTCCGCGCCCGCCGCCAGGGCGATGCCGAGGCCTACGGCAAACTGTTGCGCCGACCGCTGGTGTTCGTCTGGCTGCTGATGGGGCTGTGCCTGGTGAGCATGCCGTTCACCGGCTGGTGGCTGGTGCACCTGGTCGGCTGGCCGCTGGGGCAGACCTGGGTACTGGCGTCCAGCGTCATCTATACGCTTGGCGCGCTTGCCGTGTGGTGGCTGGTGGTACGCCTGAACCGGCTGCGCAAGGCTGAAACCGTGGGTTTGAAGTTCACCTTGGCATTGGCGGTGTTCAGTGGCGTCTGCTTCCTGTCCATTGCCGGCTTGATGGGCGCCAAGCCGATCTGAGACAGCAGGAGGGCTCCGCCCTCCCTCGCGGCACAAGGCCGCTCCTACAAGCAATCACAGCCCCCTGTAGGAGCGGCCTCGTGCCGCGAAAGGGCCGCAAAGCGGCCCCGCGCCCTCAATCGCGCAACGAAATAACCTGCCACCCCCGCCGCTCGGCCTCGACCCGCAGCCTCGGATCCGGATCCACCGCCACCGGGTTCGCCACCACCTCCAGCAACGGCACATCGTTCAGCGAGTCGCTGTAGAAGTAGCTGCCTTCCAGATCGAACCCGTTCTCCAGCATCCAGCGCGCAAGCCGCGTCACCTTGCCTTCACGGAAACAAGGTATATCGGTGCTACGCCCGGTATAGCGACCATCGCGCACCTCGCACTCGGTCGCCAGCAAGGTACGCACACCCAGGCGGCGGGCGATGGGCGCGGTGACGAAGCGGTTGGTGGCGGTGATGATCACCAACTGGTCGCCGGCCTCGCGATGCTGGCGCAGCAGGGCTTCGGCCCTGGGCAGGATGATCGGCTCGATGCAGTCGCGCATGAACTCGCGGTGCCATTGCTCCAGCTGCGCAGGTTCGCTGGACGCGAGGATCTCCATGGAGAAGGCCAGGTAGGCCTGCATGTCCAGGGTGCCGTTGAGGTAGTCCTGGTAGAAGGCGTCGTTGCGTTGCTTGTAGGCGACCGGGTCGAGAATGCCCCGCTCGCACAGGTAGTCACCCCAGGCGTGGTCGCTGTCGCCACCGAGGAGGGTATTGTCCAGGTCGAATAAAGCCAGGCGCATCGCGGTCACTCGCATCAGCCACGGAAGAGCCCCGCAGAATACGGAGTTTTCACCTCGCTGCACATAAGCTTGGCGGGCGCGTTGCTGCGCGCTCAGGCTTTGTGGAACAATGCGGTGACATGCGTTTGCGAGGTTGCTGCCGTGATCGACCCGGATGGTTTTCGCCCCAATGTCGGGATCATTCTCACGAATGATGCCGGGCAGGTGCTATGGGCTCGGCGGATCAACCAGGATGCCTGGCAGTTCCCCCAGGGTGGCATCAACCCTGACGAGACGCCGGAAGATGCCCTGTACCGCGAGCTGAACGAAGAAGTGGGCCTGGAACGCCAGGACGTGGAAATTCTTGCCTGCACCCGTGGCTGGTTGCGTTATCGTTTACCCCAGCGCCTGGTGCGCACCCACAGCCAGCCGCTGTGCATCGGCCAGAAACAGAAGTGGTTCCTGCTGCGCCTGGTGAGCAATGAGCAACGGGTGCGCATGGACCTCACCGGCAAACCGGAATTCGATGGCTGGCGCTGGGTCAGCTACTGGTATCCGCTGGGCCAGGTGGTGACATTCAAGCGCGAGGTATACCGTCGCGCCCTGAAAGAGCTAGCCCCGCGCCTGCTGACGCGCGACTGACGACGGAGTCCGACCCCGAGCCATGCTCAATACGCTGCGCAAGATCGTCCAGGAAGTGAACTCCGCCAAAGATCTCAAGACGGCGTTGGGTATCATTGTCTTGCGCGTCAAGGAGGCGATGGGCAGCCAGGTCTGCTCGGTCTACCTGCTCGACCCGGACAGCAACCGCTTCGTGCTGATGGCCTCCGAGGGCCTGAACAAGCGCTCCATCGGCAAGGTCAGCATGGCCCCCAACGAGGGCCTGGTCGGCCTGGTCGGCACCCGCGAGGAGCCGTTGAACCTCGAGAACGCCGCCGACCACCCCCGCTACCGCTACTTCGCCGAGACCGGCGAAGAAAAATTCGCCTCCTTCCTCGGTGCGCCGATCATCCACCACCGCCGCGTGGTGGGGGTACTGGTCATCCAGCAGAAGGAGCGCCGCCAGTTCGACGAGGGCGAAGAGGCTTTCCTGGTCACCATGAGCGCCCAGCTTGCCGGGGTTATCGCCCACGCCGAGGCGACCGGCTCGATTCGTGGCCTGGGGCGCCAGGGCAAGGGTATCCAGGAGGCCCGCTTCGTCGGTGTGCCGGGCTCCCCGGGTGCCGCCGTCGGCCGTTCCGTGGTGATGCTGCCGCCCGCCGACCTCGAGGTGGTGCCGGACCGCACCGTCGAGGACATCGACACCGAACTCAAGCTGTTCAACAACGCCCTCGAAGGCGTGCGCGAGGACATGCGCAAGCTGTCGGCCAAGCTCGCCACCCAGCTGCGCCCCGAAGAGCGCGCGTTGTTCGACGTCTACCTGATGATGCTCGAGGACGCCGCCCTCGGTGGCGAGGTGGTCGAGGTCATCAAGACCGGCCAGTGGGCCCAGGGTGCCCTGCGCCAGGTGGTCGGCGAGCACGTCAACCGCTTCGAGCTGATGGACGACGACTACCTGCGCGAGCGTGCCTCGGACGTCAAGGACCTGGGCCGGCGCCTGCTGGCGTATCTCCAGGAGGCCCGCTCGCAGTCGCTGGTCTATGAGGACAACACCATCCTGGTCAGCGAGGAGCTGACCCCCGCCATGCTCGGCGAGGTGCCGGAAGGCAAGCTGGTGGGCCTGGTCTCGGTACTCGGCTCGGGCAACTCCCACGTGGCGATCCTCGCCCGGGCGATGGGTATCCCCACCGTCATGGGTGTGGTCGACCTGCCGTATTCGAAGGCCGACGGCATCGAGATGATCGTCGACGGCTACAAGGGCGAGGTGTTCACCAACCCGGGTGAAGTGCTGCGCAAGCAATACAGCGATGTGGTCGAGGAGGAGCGCGAACTGGCCAAGGGCCTCGATGCCCTGCGCGAACTGCCGTGCGTCACCCCGGACGGCCACCGCATGCCGCTGTGGGTCAACACCGGCCTGCTCGCCGACGTGGCCCGCGCCCAGCAGCGTGGCGCCGAGGGCGTCGGCCTGTACCGCACCGAAGTGCCGTTCATGATCAACCAGCGCTTCCCCAGCGAGAAGGAACAGCTGGCGATCTACCGCGAGCAGCTGCAGGCGTTCCACCCGCTGCCGGTAACCATGCGCAGCCTCGACATCGGCGGCGACAAGTCGCTGTCGTACTTCCCGATCAAGGAAGAGAACCCGTTCCTCGGTTGGCGCGGCATCCGCGTCACCCTCGATCACCCGGAAATCTTCCTGGTGCAGACCCGCGCCATGCTCAAGGCCAGCGAGGGCCTGAACAACCTGCGCATCCTGCTGCCGATGATTTCCGGCATCCACGAACTGGAAGAAGCCCAGCACCTGATCCACCGCGCCTGGGGCGAGGTGCGCGACGAAGGCACCGACGTGCCGATGCCGCCGGTGGGGGTGATGGTGGAAATTCCCGCCGCCGTGTACCAGACCCGCGAGCTGGCGCGCCAGGTCGACTTCCTCTCGGTCGGCTCCAACGACCTGACCCAGTACCTGCTGGCGGTCGACCGCAACAACCCGCGGGTCGCCGACCTGTACGACTACCTGCACCCGGCGGTGCTGCAGGCGTTGCAGACCGTGGTCAGCGTCGCCCACGAGGAAGGCAAGCCGGTGAGCATCTGCGGTGAGATGGCCGGCGACCCGGCTGCGGCGATCCTGCTGATGGCCATGGGCTTCGACAGCCTGTCGATGAACGCCACCAACCTGCCAAAGGTGAAGTGGATGCTGCGCCAGATCAACCTGAGCAAGGCCAGGGAACTGCTGGCCGACGCCATGAGCCATGACAACCCGCAAGTTATCCACAGCTCGCTGCAACTGGCGCTGAAGAACCTTGGCCTGGCGCGGATGATCGGGCCGAACAAGACCCTCTGAGATCCTGGGCCCGCTTTGCGGGCCTTATGTCGCGAAACGGGCGCAGAGCGTCCGGCGATCTCGAATACCTGCTTGGGTTTCCCTGGCAACTACGCTTCAATACGCGCCTTTACCAGTCGTCCAAGGATCCGCCCCCATGGCCACCAACACCAAACAACAGAAACGCGCCAAGCGCGCCGCCACCAAGGCCAAGCAGAACCGCATGGTGCGCAGCGGCCAGGCAGTCAAGGCCAGTGCCGGCGACAGCGCCAGCGTCGAGCAGGTGTTCAACAAGGCCATGGAGTCGGGCAGCTACGACAGCCTGTTCGTGAAAATGAAGGAAGCCCAGGAAGGCGGCCTGGTGCCGATGATCTCGGTATTCCTGGTCGACCCACTGCTGGCACTGGTGCTCAAGGGCCACAAGGAAGAACACGCCACCGACTACATCGTCCTGGTGTTCACCGCCTACCGCGCGTGGCTCGACGGCATCGACGAGGATGCGACCATGGCCTGGCTGGAGAGCGACGAGTTCCAGGACGCCTATGTCACCGCCTCGGAGGTCGTGGCCAGGCAGCAGCAACAGCAGAAGCAGTTCGGCTGATAGTGACGCTCAACTTGCACCGGCCTCTTCGCGGGTAAACCCGCTCCCACAGGTTCCCTATCGCCTTTCAGGCTTGTGAGATCCCTGTGGGAGCGGGCCTCACAGGCAAACAAAAAGGCCGCGCCCCTCACAGGACGCGGCCTTTGCATTTCACACCAGCGGATCAGCTATCCAGCGCCACCCGCGCAGCAGCACCACGCTTGCGGTGCAGCAGCAGGCCAGCCGCCACCACACCAATGCTCAGGATGGCCGTGGCGATGATCTCGGCACGGTGATCCTCACGCAGCGCCATCACCACCAGGATGGCAATGATGAAGGCGATGGTCGCCCAGGTCAGGCCCGGGAACATCCACATCTTGAACGAGATCTTCTCGCCCTTGGCTTCACGCTGGGCACGCATGCGCAGTTGCGACACGGCGATCACCAGGTACACCAGCAGGGCGATGGCGCCGGAGCTGGCCAGCAGGAACTCGAACACCGCGGCCGGGGCCAGGAAGTTGGCGAACACGCACAGGAAGGCCGCGGCGGTGGAGAGCAGCACGGCCCAGTGCGGGGTGCCCGCCTTGGTGGTGCGCTGGGCGATGGCCGGGGCGTCGCCACGCTTGCTCAGGGAGAACAGCATGCGCGAGGAGGTGTACAGCGCCGAGTTCAGGCAACTGGTCACCGCGACCAGCACGACGATATCGACGATCAGCTTGGCATTCGGCACGCCGATCAGGCTGAGGACAGTCTGGTAGGAGCCTTTCTCGGCGAGGGTCGGATCGTTCCACGGCACCATGGCCACGACCAGGAAGATCGACACCAGGTAGAACAGGCAGATACGCCAGATCACCGAGTTGGTGGCCTTGCTGATCTGGCGGCCCGGGTCTTTCGACTCGGCGGCGGCGATGGTGACGATCTCGGTGCCCATGAACGAGAACATGGTGGTCAGCATCGCGGCCAGCACCGCGCCCAGGCCGTTGGGCATGAAGCCCTGGGTATCGAACAGGTGGCTGATGCCGCTGACCTGGCTGCTCGGCACCATGCCGAACATGGCCGCGCAGCCGACGACGATGAAGCCGATGATCGCCAGCACCTTGAGCAGGGCGAACCAGAACTCGAACTCACCGTAGTTCTTCACGCTGAACAGGTTGGTGACGGTCAGCGCCAGGGTGATGATCAGGGAAAACGCCCACAGGTCCACCGACGGGAACCAGGCATGCAGGATGGCGGCGGCGGCGTTGGCCTCCAGCGGGATCACCAGGACCCAGAACCACCAGTACAGCCAACCGATGGTGAAGCCAGCCCAGCGCCCGATGGCGCGGTCGGCATAGGTGGAGAAGGACCCGGTGTCGGGCGAGGCAACCGCCATTTCGCCGAGCATGCGCATCACCAGTACCACCAGGGTACCGGCGGCGGCGTAGGCCAGCAGCACGGCAGGGCCGGCGGCAGCGATGGCATGGCCGGAGCCGACGAACAGGCCGGCGCCGATCACGCCGGCAATCGACAGCATGGTCACATGCCGTTGCTTGAGCCCCTGAGCGAGGTCATTGGAATTGTTACCGCTCATAAAACTACCTTTGTAAGGAGGTGGACTACACGAATGACTGGCCAGCGCGCCGGGGTGTGAGTGGGCGTCGCTGCATTCAGTGGTTTCGGGATGGCAATAAGCGGGCCAGCTGAGAATGGCTTTCGTCTGAAATGTTTCTGTAACCAAGAACGACGCGGCTTGCAGGGCATTGTGCCAAGCTTTGACCGAAAGGTCGTCAAATCCCCATGCCAAGTTGGGATTACTGAAATACCCACTTACAAACGCACCAAAGGTGCCCCTCGGTAACACCTGGGCACAAATTCAGGACACGGCAAAGCGCAACCTCAAGGCGCAACCTCGAACCCGCATAACCCGCGACACAGTGCCACCCGGCCAAAAACGGCTTCCCAGATAGGAACAAAGCTGGCACCATCGCGCCTTTTTTCATCAAAGCTCCGGTGCTGGGCAGAACGCCAATGCGGATATCCTAGCGACAGTCCACTGCAGCGATGCGACAAACTGTCCCACCAGCGACCCGAGCCCCCCGCGACCCGGTTGGCCGCCGTTGCGCCGCTATGCTAGCGTGGCGCTCGCCAGGAAGGCCGCCAACAGCTGGGAACGCACCCGAACACATGAGGACCGCACATGGCCCAGGCCACGCCCGCGCTGGAAATCCGCAACCTGCACAAACGCTATGGCGAGCAGGAAATTCTCAAGGGCATTTCGCTGACCGCGCGCGACGGTGACGTGATCTCCATCCTCGGCTCATCCGGCTCTGGCAAGTCCACCCTGCTGCGCTGCATCAACCTGCTGGAGAACCCGCACCAGGGCGAAATCATCGTCGCCGGCGAGTCCCTCAAACTCAAGGCGCAGAAAAACGGCGACCTGATCGCCGCCGACAACCGCCAGATCAACCGCCTGCGCAGCGAGATCGGCTTCGTCTTCCAGAATTTCAACCTGTGGCCGCACATGTCGATCCTCGACAACATCATCGAGGCGCCGCGCCGCGTGCTCGGCCAGAGCAAGGCCGAGGCCACCGAGCACGCCGAGGCGCTGCTGAACAAGGTCGGCATCTTCGACAAGCGCCACAGCTACCCCGCCCAGCTTTCCGGTGGCCAGCAACAGCGTGCCGCCATCGCCCGTACCCTGGCCATGAAGCCCAAGGTCATCCTGTTCGACGAGCCGACCTCGGCGCTCGATCCGGAAATGGTCCAGGAAGTGCTTAACGTCATCCGCGCATTGGCCGAAGAAGGCCGTACCATGCTGCTGGTGACGCACGAGATGAACTTTGCCCGCCAGGTGTCCAGTGAAGTGGTCTTCCTGCACCAGGGCCTGGTCGAAGAGCAGGGATCGCCGCAGCAGGTCTTCGAGAACCCGACCTCGGCGCGTTGCAAGCAATTCATGTCCAGCCACCGCTAACGGAGCAACACGAATGCAGACCTACAAGAAATTCCTCCTGGCCGCTGCCGCCACCCTGGTGTTCTCGGCCAATGCCATGGCAGCCGAGAAACTGAAAATGGGCATCGAGGCGGCCTACCCGCCCTTCAACAACAAGGATGCCAGCGGCCAGGTGGTCGGCTTCGACAAGGATATCGGTGACGCCCTGTGCGCCAAGATGAAGGTCGAATGCGAAGTGGCCGTCTCCGACTGGGACGGCATCATCCCGGCGCTGAACGCCAAGAAGTCCGACTTCATCATCTCCTCGCTGTCGATCACCGACGAACGCAAGCAGGCCGTCGACTTCACCGACCCCTACTACTCGAACAAGCAGCAGTTCATCGCACCGAAAAACGTCGACTTCAAGACCGACCGCGCTTCGCTCAAGGGCAAGACCATCGGCACCCAGCGCGCCACCCAGGCGGCTACCTGGCTGGACGATAACGGCGGCATGGACGGCGAGTTCAAGGTCAACCTGTATGATGGCCAGGAAAATGCCTACCTCGACCTCACCTCCGGCCGCGTCGATGCCATCCTCGCCGACAAGTACGCCAACTACGACTGGCTGAAATCCGAAGCCGGCAAGAACTACGAGTTCAAAGGCGACCCGGTGAACGAAAGCGATAAGGTCGGCATTGCCGTGCGCAAAGGCGACAATGAGCTGCGCAACAAGCTCAACGCCGCACTGAAGGAAATTGTCGCCGACGGCACCTACAAGAAGATCAACGACAAGTACTTCCCGTTCAGCATCTATTGATTCGCCCCGACAGGCATCGCCGCCCTGGCGATGCCTGTCCCTTGAACAAACTTACCCATGAATATCGACCTGCACGGATTCGGCCCGGCCATGATGGCCGGTACCCTGATGACCGTAAAACTGGCGCTCTGCGCCTTGCTGCTGGGGCTGGTCCTGGGCCTGCTCGGCGCCCTGGCCAAGACCTCGCCGGTCAAGCCCTTGCAATGGCTTGGCGGCACTTATTCCACACTGGTGCGCGGCGTACCCGAACTGCTCTGGGTGCTGCTCATCTACTTCGGCACCGTCGGACTGATGAACAGCCTGGGCGAGCTGCTGAACATGCCGGGCCTGGAGCTCAGCGCCTTCACCGCCGGGGTGATCGCCCTCGGCCTGTGCTTCGGCGCCTACGCCACGGAAGTGTTCCGCGGCGCGATCCTGGCCATCCCCAAGGGACACCGTGAAGCGGGCCTGGCACTGGGCCTGTCCAAGGGTCGCATCCTCTCGCGGATCATCCTCCCGCAGATGTGGCGCATCGCCCTGCCGGGCCTGGGCAACCTGTTCATGATCCTGATGAAGGACACCGCGCTGGTGTCGGTGATCGGCCTTGAAGAAATCATGCGCCATGCACAGATCGGCGTGACCGTGAGCAAGGAGCCGTTCACCTTCTACGCGGTCGCCGCCTGCATCTACCTGGGCCTGACCATCATCGCGATGATCGGCATGCACTTCCTGGAAAAGCGCGCCGCTCGCGGCTTCATGAGGGCCGAGTAAATGAACTGGGAAGTCATCATCAAGTGGCTGCCACGCCTGGCCCAGGGCGCGACCCTGACCCTGGAGCTGGTGGCCATCGCCGTCATCGCCGGCCTGATCCTGGCCATTCCGCTGGGTGTGGCGCGCTCTTCGCGGCACTGGTACGTGCGCGCCCTGCCCTACGGCTACATCTTCTTCTTCCGCGGCACACCGCTGCTGGTGCAGCTGTTCCTGGTCTACTACGGCCTGGCCCAGTTCGACGCAGTGCGCAACAGTTCGCTGTGGCCGTACCTGCGCGATCCGTTCTGGTGCACGGTGCTGACCATGACCCTGCATACTGCCGCCTATATCGCCGAGATCCTGCGCGGCGCCCTGCAGGCGATCCCCAAGGGCGAGATCGAGGCGGCCCGGGCGCTGGGCATGTCGCGGGGCAAGACGCTGCTGTACATCATGCTGCCGCGCGCCACGCGCATCGGCCTGCCGGCCTACAGCAACGAAGTGATCCTGATGCTCAAGGCCAGCGCCCTGGCCAGTACCGTGACGCTGCTGGAACTGACCGGCATGGCGCGGACCATCATTGCCCGGACCTACCTGCCGGTGGAGATCTTCTTTGCCGCCGGGGTGTTCTACCTGCTGATCTCGTTCGTGCTGGTGCAGGGCTTCAAGGTGCTGGAGCGCTGGCTGCGCGTGGATGCCTGCCAGGGACGTTGAACCCGGGGCCGCACGCGGCCCCCTCTCTGTAGGAGCGGCCTTGTGCCGCGATGGGCTGCACAGCAGCCCCTCTCGCTAGCACCCCGGTGCCCGAATGACCTCAACACCCTACCTGCAAACCAACCAGCTCCTCGAGCGCTTCCAGGCCCTCGACCGCTTCCTCACCCGCCACCAGCCCCTGTGGCACCCACGCCCGTTCACCCACCTGCGCCTGGCGTGGGAAGACCAGCACCCGCAACTGTCCCATTGGCTGCGCCAACGCACCCTCGAGCAAGCTGAATCCTCCGAAACCTCGGAGGCCCCGCCCCCCTTCCCACAACTGGCCGCCGAAGCCGCGCAGCTGTCCGCCGTCGGCGAGCTGCCCGATGCCGGCCTGCATCCCGCCGGCCACCGCCTCGATGTCGGTGTCCCCGGCCGCAAGTGGCAGCAGATCGAAGCCTTCAGCCGTCGCCTGGCGTTCAGCCAACCCGCCCGGCACTGGCTCGACTGGTGTTCCGGCAAAGGCCACCTGGGCCGTCGCCTGTTGCAGACCGACCAGCAACTGACCTGCCTGGAGTACGACGCTGAACTGGTCAGCGCCGGCAAGGCCCTGAGCGAGCATCACCACCTGCCCGCCACCCACGTACACCAGGACGTCATGGCCGCCGACAGCGCCCGCCACCTGAACGGCGACAAGAGCGCGGTCGCCCTGCACGCCTGCGGCGACCTGCATGTCCGGCTCATAGAGCTGGCAAGCCAGCAGGGTTGCCGGCAGATCGCCGTTGCGCCCTGCTGCTACAACCGCATCCAGGGCAAGGCCTATCAGCCACTCTCCGGCGCCGCCCGGGCCTCGGCGCTAGCCTTGACCCAGGAAGACCTGGGCCTGCCGCTGAGCGAGGCGGTCACCTCCAGCCTGCGCACCCGCCGCCAGCGCGACACCTCAATGGCCCGCCGCCTGGGCTTCGACCTCTTGCAGCGCCAGCAACGTGGCATCGACGGCTACCTGCCCACGCCATCGCTGCCGGTCAGCTGGCTGGCAAAACCCTTCGAGCAGTACTGCCGCGACCTGGCCGAACTCAAGCAGGTCACGATCAACGGCAACCCCGACTGGGCCACCCTGGAAGCCGCAGGCCAGCGACGCCTGGCCGAGGTGCGTAACCTCGAGCTGGTTCGCAATCTGTTCCGCCGCCCCCTGGAAATGTGGCTGGTGCTCGACCGCGCCCTGTTCCTTCAGGAGCAAGGCTACGTGGTGCGTGTCGGGGTGTTCTGCGATTACCCGCTGACGCCCCGCAACCTGCTGCTGCTAGGCGAGCGTGACACAGCGCCGCAGCACGGTTGACAGCCTGTGGATAACTCTGTGAACAAGCTTGTGATGAAAATCACCAAATCTTGGATCCAGAGGCTATTTGCGCTGCTTTGCTTATTCCACCATGGGCGTCAAAGCCAGTAAAAACAGGACTTTGCGCAAAGACCGATGGTAGCGCTGGCCGGCATGCCTTTCGCGCAAGCGGCCAATGCCCATTGTGCATAAACCATTCGGCCAAGCGCTTTGGCGGGGGTGTTGTCAAGCCAGTTTGAGCAAGCTCATGCCTACCAGCAGCAGCACCAGGCCGAGCCAGCCGCGCCCGGACAGGCGCTGACCGAACAGGGCCCAACCCATGGCTACGGTGGCGAGAATGCCGAAGCCACCCCAGATCGCGTAGGCCAGCGACAGGTCGATGTCCTTGACCGCCTGGGCCAGCGCGGTGAACGCCGCCAGCACGCAGAGGATCGAGGCCACGCCCAGGCCCTTGCGACGGAAACCGTCGGAATACTTGAGCAGCAGGTTGGCCAGGACTTCCAGCACAATGGCCAGGCCCAGCCAGGCAAATGGCATCAGCATGGCACGGCCTCCCCTTCACGTTCGACGGCCTTGGCCCGGGTGCCGGCCTTGACCAGCAGGATGCCGGCGATCATCACCGCCAGACCCAGGGCCTTGGTCCAGCCCAGGCTTTCGCCGAGCCAGAGCACGCTGATCAAGGTGATCAGCACGATACCGAACCCCTCCCACAGCGCGTAGGCGACACCCACCGGCACACGCTTGACCGCCAGGGCCAGGAAGAAATACGACAGACAGATCATGACGTACATGACGGCATGCCCCAGCACGGGGAAATGGGTGGCGGCGAGTTTCATCGACGCCGTGCCGATCACCTCGAAGGTGATGGCGACGATCAGGTAGATCCAGGAACGCATGATGCCCTCCCATGGGCGACAGCAGCCGAGCGCACAGGCATCGGCACCAGACAGAGACGTTTACGGCTGTAGAGGGAGGGTGGCGCTAGAGGTCGCCGGTCCAGTGACGCTCACGGGAAACCAGGCGGGAGGAAGAGAGGAGCTTGAAAGCTTTACTGTTCAACATAATGAACACAAGATTAGCTTAGCTGATCGATTAAGTCAAAACGATAGGCTAAGACTAAATATTTCTCGCGAAAAATTGCGTGCCTCCAGATTTATCCTCTTAAAGCCTGCTGAAAGCTTCGTAAATTATATTCCCCACAGTCGTTCCTATAGGGATGACCCTGCGACTGCTCTATAGCGTAGGCAAGCTTCCTCAGCGTGGGAGCGGGCTAGCCCCGCGATCACCGGCAAGGCCGGTGCCATGCCTACTCCCTCCTCCTGCGACAAACCGTCGCCACAGGCCAAATAACAAAATTAATTATTGTTTTACGATAATTATTCAAGAATAATCCGCCCCGTTCATCACTGTACGGAGGCACCCCATGAACAGTAGATCCGTGGCCTATGCGCGTTCGCGCCTACGCACCATCGGCGCATTCGCCGCCTACCTGGCGTGGACAACCGCGATCGTCGAGCTGACGATCACCCCGTTGCTTTTTATTTTCGATTTCCCCGACATGCTCAACGGCTACCTGCAAGCCTACGGCGACCAGATGCCCCTGCTGCTGGAACCCGGCTACCAGGCATCCCCCCTGGCCATCGGCCTGGTATTGGTGGTGGACATGATCCCGACGATGATTTCCGTCATCGCCCTCTGCCTGACCGGCCTGTTCTTCCATCGGCTGTCCCGTGGCCAGACCTGGACCTCGGACAATATCAAGCTGCTCTGGTGGGTCGGCCTGCTGTGCATCTTCACCCCGTTGCTGTGGCCGGTGACCTATACCTTGCAGGGCCTGGCCCTGGCCATCGACCTGCCGGCCGGCGAAAGGAGCTTCAGCTTCTCGATCGGTGTATCATCGCAGGCTGTCTACGAGATCATGAAAGGCATCCTGCTGTGTGCCTTCTCGCTGCTCATGCGTGACGCCAAGACCATCAGCGATGAACACAACTGTTATGTCTGACTGCTTCCTATGCCGATAATCATCCGCCTCGACGTCGTCATGGCCCGGAACAAGATGCGTTCCAAGGACCTGGCGGAAATCATCGGTATCACGGAAGCGAACCTGTCGCTGCTGAAAAACGGCAAGATCAAGGGTTTCAAGATCGAGACCCTGGAGAAGCTGTGTCGCGCCCTGAACTGCCAGCCCGGCGATCTGCTGGAGTTCAGCGACGAATGATCAAGGACTGCAACACCCATGGCACTTTTCCACAACAGTTTGGCCGCCCTCGTGCTGGCCTGCCTGGCCTTGGCCCTGGCCGGCTGCGGCCCGAGCTACACCTATAGATACTCGCCACCGCCCAGCGCGCATGGCATGAATTGCATCAACAGCTGTTCGACGGAGCGCAACCACTGCCAGCAGATGGCGCGCCTGCAGGAGAACAGCGAACGTGCGCTGTACCAGGCCGAGATGAGGGCCTACCAGTACTGCCAGAACGGCAAGAGCAAGAAGGAAGCGCGTCACAGTTGCCACTACCCGAGCTACCCCTTCCACACGGGGAGCAGCTACAGTTGCGGCAATGACTACGACTCCTGCTACATGGCCTGCGGCGGCACCATCCAGCGCATCCTGAACAAAGACTGATCCCGGAACGGACTCGAACATCGTGAAACACACCAAGCCTTTCGCCCTGCTGACCCTCGCCCTGGCCATGACCGGCTGCGCCAGCGGCACGCCTTCGAGCAAGCCCGCCCCGCTGAACTGGAACATGCCCGGCATGCAACTGGGCGGCGACCGCGGCCTGCCCCTGCACAACGCCGACGGCAGCTGCCGCAAGCGCGGCTGCGACAATGGCAAGCTGTTCTTCAACCCGGGCCAGCCCGAGCCAAGCGTCAACTCCATCCACCGCGGCTGGTAGGAAATTTCTCCTTTGTGCGCGGTGACTTAGGGGAATGTGCGATGGATGCAACGAAGTGGTTTACAGCGGCAAATCCATCGCTATAATGACGCCCCTGTGCCGGTATAGCTCAGATGGTAGAGCAACTGACTTGTAATCAGTAGGTCCCGGGTTCGATTCCTGGTGCCGGCACCATCCTCAAAGCCTCGACGAATGTCGGGGCTTTTTCGTTTCAGCCCCTGCGACACATTGCCCACCCTCTCCACTTCTTGTTCTCCCTCAATAAACCCTACATTCAAAGCGGCTATTCCTGTGCCCGACGGCTTTCGTCGACTTAAGGAGAAGTCCCATGAATGAGCAAGAAGGCGTGTCCCTGACCCGGCGTGGCATGCTGGCCGGTACCGTGTTGCTGGGCGTCGGCGCCTCGGCGCTTGGCAGCGGCCTGGCAAAGGCCGCGACCGCCGTACCGGGCCAGGACCCGGCGGTTGACCTAGCGAAACTGGAGCGTGTCAGTGTCGAGCTGGTGGCGCCGCCGCAAGTCCACGCCCATACCCAACGCGCCGAGGGCAAGCCTCGGATCGTCGAGTTCCGCATGGTCATCGAAGAGAAGGAGCTGGCTATCGACACCGCCGGCGCCTACATCCACGCCATGACTTTCAACGGCTCGGTACCCGGCCCGCTGATGGTGGTGCACGAGGGCGACTACGTGGAGCTCACCCTGGTCAACCCGGCCAGCAACAGCATGATGCACAACATCGACTTCCACGCCTCCACCGGCGCCCTCGGCGGCGGCGAGCTGACCCACGTGAAGCCCGGCGAGCAGGTGAAGCTGCGCTTCAAAGCCGACCGTGCCGGGGTGTTCGTGTATCACTGCGCACCGGGCGGGGCGATGATTCCCTGGCATGTGGTGTGCGGCATGAACGGCGCGATCATGGTCCTGCCCCGCGACGGCCTGAAAGACCCAGAGGGCCGGCCGTTGCGCTACGACAAGGTCTGGTACATCGGCGAGCAGGACTACTACATCCCCCGCGACAAGGACGGCAAGTACAAGCGCTACGCCAACCCCATGGCCAGCTTCGGCGACATGAGCCAGCTGATGAAAGGGCTGGTGCCCAGCCATGTGGTGTTCAACGGCAGCGTCGGTGCCCTGACCGGCAAGCAGGCGCTCACCGCAAAGGTCGGCGAGACTGTGCTGATCGTCCATTCCCAGGCCAACCGCGACACTCGCCCGCACCTGATCGGCGGCCATGGCGACTATGTCTGGGCCTCGGGCAAGTTCGCCAACCCGCCGCAACGCAACCTGGAGACCTGGTTCATCCCCGGCGGCGCGGCGGGCGCGGCGCTGTACACCTTCCGCCAGCCCGGGCTGTACACCTACCTCAACCACAACCTGATCGAAGCAGTGATGCTCGGCGCCGCCGCGCATGTGCAGGTCGAGGGTCAGTGGAACGACGACCTGATGAAACAGGTGCAGGCGCCCGGGCCGATCAGCTAGCGGCATTGATCCCGATCAAGCCCCTTGGCCATGCGCGGCATAGCCTGAGCGCAGGCATTCACTTCATGGAGGGAGACATGGCCAAGCGATTTCCCAGCAACCCTAGCCATCCCGAACGGATCTGCTGGGGCTGCGACCTGTACTGCCCGGCCAAGGCGCTGGCGTGCGGCAACGGCGCAGACCGGACCATGCATCCGGTGGAGTTGTTCGGGGAGGATTGGAACCAACTCGATGATCGCCTCGACAAGCCACTCGACATCCACCCGGATCGGCAATCGAACACAGGTTGATGTCCTACCGATTTCAATCGGACTGAAACTGGAAATACGGCAAGGTGGCGAATTGCGAATCAGCGTGCGACTGCCGCTGGACGCGATTGCCTGGTCACTTGCAATCACCCTGCAGGATCCTGAGCGCCGCCTCGGCCAGGAAACCCGAACGGCTCTTGTGCTCCGGATGGTTCTGCACGTACGAGTCGATGCGGGTGAGCAGGTAAGCCGGCAGCGTGATGTTGAGTTTCTCGGCCTTGCCCAGGTAACGAGTAATGTCGATATCGATCAGCGCCCAGGTACAGCCAACATAAGCCGGATTGGCCGCGTGCACGCTGACCAGGCTGGCCTTGGGGATCTCCTGCTGGTCCTGGGCCAGCAGTTCGAGGTGGCCTTCGATGGCTTCGCGGGCCATGGCGATGGCGTTGTCGAGGTCTTCGCCGGCCGAGAAACAGCCCGGGATGTCAGGGACTTCAACACCCCAGGCGTGTTGATCGTCACCGGGGAGAATCGCAATGGGAAACAACATGGTGATGGGTCTCCTCGTCAACTGGCATAGCCGATCCGCGCCTGGCGCAGGATGCTGGCCGCAGTGGCCGGCAGCAGGTCTTTCTTTGGGTGCGGGATGGTGACCAGGCCTGGCTTTTCGGGATGCTTGAAGTGATGGTGGCTGCCTTTCGAACGCACCAGGTACCAGCCATCCGCCTCGATCACTGAAATCATTTCACGGCTGTTCATGAACCCATTCCTTGGGCTGGCCGCTCGGTGGTTAGTATAACCACCGAGCGGCGTTTATCAACACCATACCCACTATTGCGACGAGTGGGCTGCCAGGAAGGGAAGTATGGTAAGAGGCACAGCATGAGCATCTGGAGAAGTGATGCGGGATCTTGCGGCCAAGCCTTTCAGGGTCTTTGACCGAGCGAGGGCCTTCAGGTGTCTGCCGTTACCCTTGCAGCGCCTATCAGATCGAGCGCCGCGCGGGCGGCACTCGATCTGATAGGCGCTGCAACTCTAACGCCGAACACCTTGAAAACAACGAATCGATCAAAGTACCGCCAAAGCCTTACTCTTCAGCACCTCCAGATC
>Ga0247820_10000086_pt1 | contig 43148 bp, 28 predicted proteins | sample 13C_Glucose_Day1_2_FD_192480 | JGI IMG/M metagenome (GOLD analysis project Ga0247820, IMG submission 192480) | Soil microbial communities from agricultural site in Penn Yan, New York, United States - 13C_Glucose_Day14 | ecosystem: Environmental > Terrestrial > Soil > Agricultural land | place...
AAATAATACTGAATGTTTATTGAGCGCCTGAAGGCAGTCCGTATCGTGCCAGCGATGAATATGGATAAATGGATTGCCCTCGTCCGTGACCGGATGGAGGAGCTCGATATCTCCCAAGAACAGCTCGCCGAACGCGTTGGGGTTTCCCAGGGCAGCGTGGGGCATTGGGTGAACAAGCGGCGCCAGCCCAAGGTCGAGTCGATGAACCGCGTCTTCGTCGAGCTGGGCATGCCCCACTACCACGTCAGCATGCAACTGCGGGTACTGGGCCAGGTGGGTGAAGACAGTGGCCGCTATGTGCTGGATGAAGAGGATGACGATGTAGACCTGATGCAATACATCGTGTGTTTTCGTTACCCCGTGCGTGGCTGGGATGCGTTGGCTGACTCAGCGCACGAGCAGGGCACGGTGTTCGAGCAGACCGAGTACCTCGCCCAAGGTAAAGCGTTCTGGTTGACCGTAGAGAACGATGCCATGAGTACTGCCAGTGGCCGTAGCGTGCCCCAGGGCATGCGCATTCTGGTGGACCCGGGGCTGGAGGCTGAGCCTGGGAGGTTGGTAATTGCGCGCCAACCTGGCAAATCGGCGATTCTCCGCGAGCTGGCCGAAGAGGGTGGGCAGCGGTATCTGAAGGCGCTGAACAGCAGCTACCCGGCGTTGGTGTGTGAGGACGGGTGTGAGTTTCTCGGGGTGGTTGTGCGGGTGCACGGCACCTTCTAGATTGCCGGCGATTGGGCCGCAAAGCGGCCCGTGTTTACATCACTCCACCAGTTCGACCAGCACCGTCCCTTCGCTGACCATATCCCCTTCCTGGCAAAACAACGCCTTTACCGTCCCACCATGCGGAGCGCGAATGCTGTGTTCCATCTTCATGGCTTCCAGCACCACCAGCGCCGTACCGGCTTCCACCACCTGGCCCGGCTCCACCAGCACCCGCACGATGCTGCCATTCATGGGCGCGCCCAGTCCGCCCTGATGGCTGTGGCTGGCTTCGGCCTCGGCGATCGGGTCGAAGGCCTCAATGGCATGCATTTCACCATCCCAGCGCAGATACAGCGTGCCACCGCGGCGCACCGCCAGATAACGCCTGCGCACGCCGCCTTCATCGTGGCCTAGCTGTTCGCCGTCCAGTTGCCAGGCCGAGACAACACTTTGCTCAAGCGCAATCGCCTGGCACTCTCCGCCACTGCGCAGGTGCAGGCAGCTGTGTGCCGGCAGGCCAAGGCGTAAACCTGAGCGCTCAGCCCATGGCGAGCAGCTGTCGTCGTCACGCTGATGCGGCGCCTGGCCCTTCAGCCAGGCTTTACCTGCGGCTTGCCAGAAGCCTGCGGGCAATGGCTGTGGCGCCGGCAGAAGTACCTCCTGATGACGTGGAATAAAGCCTGTATCCAGCTCGGCCGCCGCGAATGCGGGGTGGGCGAGGATGCGGCGCAGGAAGGCAATGTTGGTCTTCAGCCCGCCGATGGCGAACTCGTCCAGCATCGCCAGCAAGCGCAGGCGTGCCTGTTCGCGGTTTTCGCCCCAGGCGATCAGCTTGCCCAGCATGGGGTCATAAAAGGATGAGATCTCGTCCCCCTCGCTTACCCCGCTATCCACCCGGCGACCTTCGCCTGGTGCAGACTCGCGGTACAGCGTCAGGGTGCCTGTGGCTGGCAGAAAGTCGTTGGCCGGATCTTCGGCATACAGGCGCACCTCGATAGCATGGCCGATCAGCGGCACCTGCGCCTGGGTAATCGGCAGCGGCTCGCCACAGGCGATGCGGATCTGCCAGGCCACCAGGTCGAGGCCGGTGATAGCTTCGGTAACCGGGTGCTCGACCTGCAGGCGGGTATTCATCTCCATGAAGAAGAACTCGCCACGGGCGTCGAGCAGAAACTCCACGGTGCCGGCACCGACATAACCGATGGCCTGGGCCGCGCGTACCGCCGCTTCGCCCATGGCCCGCCGCAATTCAGGGGAGAGCCCCGGTGCAGGCGCTTCCTCGACCACTTTCTGATGGCGGCGCTGGATAGAGCAGTCGCGCTCATTAAGGTACAGGCAGTTGCCGTGCTGATCGGCGAACACCTGGATCTCAACGTGGCGGGGTTTGAGCACGTACTTTTCCACCAGCATGCGCGCGTCGCCGAATGACGACTGCGCTTCACGCTGGGCCGAGGCCAGGGCATCGGCCAGCTGGCTTTCTTCCTCCACCACTTTCATGCCCTTGCCGCCCCCCCCGGCGCTGGCCTTGAGCAGCACCGGGTAGCCGATGCGCTCGGCGGCGGCGCGGAAGGTTTCCAGGTCCTGGGCGTCGCCGTGGTAACCCGGCACCAGCGGTACGCCGGCCGCTTCCATCAGCGCCTTGGCTGCCGATTTGCTGCCCATTGCATCAATGGCGCTGGCCGGCGGGCCAAGGAAGATCAGCCCGGCGTCCTCAATGGCTCGGGCAAACCCTGCGTTTTCCGAAAGAAAGCCGTAGCCTGGGTGAATGGCCTGGGCGCCGCTGGCTTTGGCCGCAGCGAGCAATTTGTCGATCACCAGGTAACTGTCAGCGGCTTTGCTGCCACCCAGGTCGACACGGATATCCGCTTCGCGGCTGTGGCGAGCATCGCGGTCGGTAGCGCTGTGCACGGCCACGGTGGTCAGGCCCATGGCCTTGGCGGTGCGCATCACCCGGCAGGCGATTTCCCCACGGTTGGCGACCAGCAGTGTGGTCAATGGCGGGCGGCTCATGGGCGCGGCTCCTTGTTGGGCTCGGTCTGCCAAGCGGGGCGACGTTTTTCCAGGAAGGCGCGCAGGCCCTCCTGACCTTCGGCGCTGACACGGATACGGGCAATGGCGTTTTCGCAGTAGCGGCGCAGGGCAGGGCTGAGTTCACCGTCATCGACCTCGCGCAGCAGGTCCTTGGTAGCGCGCAGTGCTTGCGGGCTGTTCTGCAAGAGGTTGTCTACCCAGGCCTGTACCTGCACTTCCAGCTCACTGGCCGGGTACACCTCTGCTAACAGCCCCAGTTCCCGGGCCCGTACGCCGCTGAAGCGTTCGGCGGTCAGGGCATAACGGCGCGCGGTACGCTCACCGATGGCCTTGACCACGAACGGGCTGATCACCGCCGGGGCCAGGCCGATGCGTACTTCGGACAGGCACAGCTGCGCATCCTCGGCGCCGATGGCCATGTCGCAGCAACTGATCAACCCCAAGGCGCCGCCAAAGGCCGCGCCCTGCACCACGGCCAGCGTGGGTACCTTCAGGCGATGCAGGGCGTACATCAGTTCGCCCAGTTCACGGGCGTCATCCAGGTTGGTGTTGAAGTCCAGTTGTGCCGATTGCTGCATCCACGCCAGGTCTGCGCCAGCGCTGAAATGGCGGCCACGGCCGCGCAGCAGCATGAAGCGCAGGCTGGCGTCGTCGGCCAGTTGCCCGAGGGCGACGATCAGCTCGCGGATCATCTGTGCATTGAATGCGTTGTTCTTGTCCTCGCGGCTCAGCCACAGGGTGGCGAAGCCGCGCGGGTCACGGATCACTTCGAGGGTGCTGAAATCGCTCATGGGTCACATCCGGAAAATGCCGAAGCGGCTCTGTTCGATCGGTGCGTTCAGCGCGGCGGACAACGCCAGGCCAAGCACGTCACGGGTCTGCGCCGGGTCGATGACGCCGTCATCCCACAGCCGGGCGCTGGAGTAGTAGGGGTGACCCTGGTGTTCGTACTGGTCGAGAATCGGCTGCTTGAGCCTGGCCTCATCCTCGGCGCTGAAGGCCTGGCCGCTGCGTTCACTCTGCTCGCGCTTGACCTGGGCCAACACTCCGGCGGCCTGTTCGGCCCCCATCACGCCAATCCGCGCGTTGGGCCACATCCACAGGAAGCGCGGATCGTAGGCGCGGCCACACATGCCGTAGTTGCCAGCGCCAAAGCTGCCACCGATGATCACCGTGAACTTCGGCACCTGGGCGCAGGCCACGGCGGTGACCAGCTTGGCGCCGTGCTTGGCGATGCCGCCTTCTTCGTATTTCTTGCCGACCATGAAGCCGGTGATGTTCTGCAGGAACAGCAGCGGGATGCCGCGTTGGCAGGCCAGTTCGATAAAGTGCGCGCCTTTTTGCGCGGCTTCGGCGAACAGGATGCCGTTGTTGGCCAGTATCGCCACCGGGTAGCCGTGCAGGCGGGCAAAGCCGCACACCAGCGTGGTGCCGAACAGTGCCTTGAATTCATCGAAAACCGACCCGTCGACCAGACGCGCAATCACCTCACGCACATCGAACGGTTGCTTGGCGTCAGCCGGCACCACGCCGTACAGCTCTTGGGCGGGATACAGCGGCGCAACCGGCGCCTGGCGTTGCAGCTTGCCGAGCTTGTGCCAGTTGAGGTTGGCCACGCTGCGCCGGGCCAGGGCCAGGGCGTGTTCATCATTGTCGGCATAGTGGTCAGCCACGCCGCTGGTGCGGCAATGCACATCGGCACCGCCGAGGTCTTCGGCGCTCACCACCTCACCCGTCGCGGCTTTCACCAGTGGCGGGCCCGCCAGGAAGATGGTCGCCTGCTGGCGGACCATGATCGCTTCGTCGGCCATGGCCGGCACATAGGCGCCGCCTGCGGTGCACGAGCCCATGACCACGGCGATCTGCGGGATGCCCAGCGCGCTCATGTTGGCCTGGTTGAAGAAGATCCGCCCGAAGTGCTCGCGGTCCGGAAACACTTCATCCTGGCGCGGCAGGTTGGCGCCGCCCGAGTCCACCAGGTAGATGCACGGCAGGCGGTTCTGCTGGGCGATGGTTTGCGCACGCAGGTGCTTTTTGACCGTCAGCGGGTAGTACGAACCGCCTTTTACGGTGGCGTCGTTGGCCACGATCATGCATTCCACGCCTTCGACACGGCCGATGCCCGCGATGACGCCGGCAGCAGGCACGTCTTCGCCGTACACCTCATGGGCGGCCAGCTGGCCGATTTCGAGGAACGGCGAGCCCGGGTCCAGCAGGCGATCGATACGCTCGCGCGGCAGCAGTTTGCCCCTGGAGGTGTGCCGCTCCTGGGCCTTGGGCCCGCCGCCTTGGGCGATGTGGGCGAGCAGGCCGCGCAGGGCCTGGACCTGTTCGAGCATGGCCGCGCTGTTGCCGGCGAATTCCGCCGAACGCGGGTTGATCTGGGTGTGCAAGGTAGCCATGTGCGCCCGTCCCTTGTGCTCAGCGGGTTTCGTTGAACAGTTCGCGGCCGATCAGCATCCGGCGGATTTCGCTGGTGCCGGCGCCGATCTCGTACAGCTTGGCATCACGCAGCAAGCGGCCCGCCGGGAATTCATTGATGTAGCCGTTGCCGCCGAGGATCTGGATCGCTTCCAGGGCCATCTGCGTGGCGCGCTCCGCGGTGTACAGGATCACCCCGGCGGCGTCCTTGCGTGTGGTCTCGCCACGGTCGCAGGCCTGGGCCACGGCGTACAGGTAGGCGCGGCTGGCGTTCAGTTGGGTGTACATGTCGGCGATTTTGCCCTGGATCAACTGGAATTCACCGATGCTCTGGCCGAACTGCTTGCGGTCGTGGATGTAGGGGACCACCAGGTCCATGCAGCTTTGCATGATGCCGGTGGGGCCACCGGAGAGCACCACGCGCTCGTAGTCCAGGCCGCTCATCAGTACGCGCACGCCGCCGTTGAGCTGGCCGAGGATGTTTTCTTCCGGTACTTCGACGTCATCGAAGAACAGTTCGCAGGTGTTGGAGCCGCGCATGCCCAGCTTGTCGAACTTGTTGCTGCGGCTGAAGCCTTGCCAGTCGCGCTCGACAATGAAGGCTGTGATGCCGTGCGCGCCCTTGTCCAGGTCGGTCTTGGCGTAAATCACGTAGGTGTTGGCATCCGGGCCGTTGGTGATCCAGGTCTTGCTGCCATTGAGCACGTAGTGGTCGCCGCGCTTTTCGGCGCGCAGTTTCATCGACACCACGTCGGAGCCAGCGTTTGGCTCGCTCATGGCGAGGGCGCCGATGTGTTCACCACTGATCAGCTTGGGCAGGTACTTGAGCTTCTGCTCGTGGGTGCCGTTGCGGTTGATCTGGTTGACGCACAGGTTGGAGTGGGCGCCGTACGAAAGCGCCACCGAGGCTGAGCCGCGGCTGATTTCTTCCATCGACACCACGTGGGCCAGGTAGCCCAGGCCGGCGCCGCCGTATTCTTCCGGTACCGTAATGCCCAGCAGGCCCATGTCGCCAAACTTGCGCCACATGTCGGCAGGGAACAGGTTGTCGTGGTCGATCTGTGCGGCGCGTGGCGCCAGCTCTGCGGCGACGAAGGTGCGCACCTGGTCACGGAGCATGTCGATGGTTTCGCCCAGGGCGAAGTTCAGGGAGGGGTAATGCATGGGGCACCTTCTTGTTCTTGAAATTAGGAAACACCGTAGCTCATGAAGCGGTAGCCATTGGCGATGAGCGCTATGTCGTTTTCACCTTTACGTTAACGTAAACCTGCACCCCGTTAGTGTCAATCCGTTCATCACCTTTACGTAAACGTAAATCTGCGCCACAGTATTTGTCGCTTGCTTCAGTCGTGCCCAGAACAACCACAAGAAGGGACACCTATGAGTCAACCCAGTTACACCCGCGGTCGTCAGGACCAATCCTTGCTGACCCTGACCATCGGTCAGGCCTTCGATGCCACAGTGGCCCGTTACGCCGATGACGAGGCGTTGGTGGTGCGCCATCAGGGCCTGCGTTTCACCTGGCAGCAGTTGGCCGAACAGGTCGATGTCTATGCCCGGGCGTTGATGGCGCTGGGTGTCGACAGGGGGGACCGGATCGGCATCTGGTCACCCAACTGCGCCCAGTGGTGCATCCTGCAGCTGGCCAGCGCCAAGGTTGGTGCGATTCTGGTCAACATCAATCCGGCCTACCGGGTGGGCGAGTTGGAATATGTAGTGCGTCAGTCCGGCTGCCGTTGGCTGGTGTGCGCCGATGCCTTCAAGACCTCTGATTACCACGCCATGGTTCAGGAGCTGCTGCCGGAGCTGGCGGCAGTGGCGCCTGGTTATCTGGCAAGCGAACGCCTGCCCGAGCTGCGTGGGGTGATAAGCCTGGCCGGCAACCCGCCACCGGGCTTCCTGCCATGGCCTGCGCTGGCGGCGCGGGCAGCGCAGACGGCTGATGAGGCTTATCAGGCGCGCCAGCGCGGGCTGCAGTTCGACCAGCCGGTGAACATCCAGTACACCTCCGGCACCACCGGCGCACCCAAAGGGGCCACGCTCAGCCATTACAACATTCTCAACAACGGCTTCATGGTCGGGGAAAGTCTGGGCCTGACCAACACCGACCGTATGGTGATCCCGGTGCCGCTGTACCACTGCTTCGGCATGGTCATGGCCAACCTTGGTTGCATCACCCATGGCAGCACCATGATCTACCCCAGCGACGCCTTCGATGCCGAGCTCACTCTGCGTGCTGTTGCCGAGGAGCGCGCCAGCATCCTCTATGGCGTGCCTACCATGTTCATCGCCATGCTCGACCACCCGTCGCGCCAGCACTTGGACCTTTCGACCCTGCGCAGCGGCATCATGGCCGGTGCTACCTGCCCGATCGAGGTCATGCGCCGGGTCATCGACCAGCTGCACATGGCCCAAGTGCAAATTGCCTATGGCATGACGGAAACCAGCCCGGTGTCCCTGCAGACTGGCCCCGACGATGATCTGGAGCTACGGGTGACCACGGTTGGCCGCACCCAGCCCCATCTGGAGACCAAACTGGTGAATGCCGACGGCTGCATTGTGCCCAGGGGCGAGATCGGCGAATTGTGCACACGGGGTTACAGCGTGATGCTCGGTTACTGGGACAACCCGCAGGCCACGGCGGATGCCATTGATCCCGCGGGGTGGATGCACTCGGGCGACCTGGCAGTGATGGACGCAGATGGCCATGTGCGCATTGTCGGGCGCAACAAGGACATGATCATTCGCGGTGGCGAAAACATTTATCCGCGCGAGCTCGAGGAGTTCTTCTATACCCACCCTGCAGTGGCGGACGCCCAAGTGATCGGCATCCCGTGCGATAGGTATGGCGAGGAAGTGGTGGCCTGGATCAAGTTGCATCCCGGCCACAGCGCAACGGCTGAAGAGTTGCAGGGCTGGTGCAAGGCACGCATCGCGCACTACAAGGTGCCACGGCACTTCTGTTTCGTTGACGAGTTTCCCATGACGGTGACCGGCAAGGTGCAGAAGTTCAAGATGCGCGAAATCAGCGCGGCCACGCTTTCAGCAGTACCGGCTGGGTGATTCAGCTATGGTGCTGGCCGCGCCGGGTACCCGTGCACGGCCGGCACCACCGTTGCGGGTGCATCGGTTTCCCTCGTCTATTCTTAAGCCTTCACCGGTGGCTCCTGGCTCGGCGGGTCGCCCACCGTAGGCGGCTCGGTCGGCTTGATCGGCAGCTCGTCCGGATCTTCTTCCGGCACCGGCGGCGGCAGGCTCGGGTCGTCGATGTTCGGGTCGGGTGTCTCTGGTGGAATGGGAATGTTCATGGCCTGACCTCGCAGGGTGAATGAGAGGGTGGTGCAGGCTTTGATACGTGGCTGCGCCGTTTGCTCAATTTTTTTGAACCCCCTGCGTGGATGATGGCTCTGAACCCTTACCGCCAATGCCAACAGGGAGCCAGGACCGATGTCGCGCAACGAGCCCTTCGAAAGCGTACCGATGGCGAACGATCACCCCGACCAGGCCATCAGCCTGTCCCAGGCGCTGATGGCGCCGCGCATCGTGATCGAGGATACCCAGCCTGCACTTGACGGTGGCGGTTTCGCCGTCAAGGCCATCAGCGGCCTGCCGGTTGCGGTTAGCAGCAAGGTGTACAGCGACGGCCACGATCGCCTGGCCGTGATGCTCAACTGGCGGCAGGCCGATAGTCGGCGATGGCATTGCGTGCCGATGCATTCGCCGGGCAACGACTTGTGGCTGGCCGAGTTCACCCCCACTGGCCTGGGCCCGCACCTTTTCAGCATCGAGGCCTGGATCGACCCGTTCGCCACCTATTGCCAAGACCTCGAGAAGAAGTTCCATGCTGGCGTCGAGGTCAAGCTGGAGCTGGAGGAGGGCCGCTTGTTGCTTGGCAAAGGCGCAGAGCGCAGCGAGGGCGAGTTGCGCGAGCAGATCAAGGCGCTGCAGGCGCAGCTGCCCGCGCTGTCGCAGGCTGACCAGGTGGCGCTGTTACTGGGGGCACAGGCGTCGCGCCTGATGACCGAGGCCGAGCACCGCAGCTACCTCACCTGCAGCCCCGAGTTCCCGGTAGATGTCGACCGCCCGGCCGCGCAGTTCGCCAGCTGGTACGAGCTGTTTCCACGTTCGATCACCGACAGTCCAGAGCGCCACGGCACCTTCAACGACGTGCACGAGCGTTTGCCGATGATTCGCGACATGGGCTTTGACGTGCTGTATTTCCCGCCCATTCATCCGATCGGCAAGCAGCACCGCAAGGGCCGCAACAACGCCTTGCAGGCTGAGCCCAACGACCCGGGCAGCCCCTACGCCATCGGCAGCCCCGAAGGCGGGCATGATGCCATTCATCCGCAGCTGGGCACCCGGGAGGACTTTCGCCGCCTGGTGGCTGCCGCCGCCGAGCACGGGCTGGAGATCGCCCTGGACTTCGCCATCCAGTGCTCCCAGGACCACCCGTGGCTCAAGCAGCACCCCGGCTGGTTCAGCTGGCGCCCCGACGGCACCATCCGCTATGCCGAGAACCCGCCGAAGAAGTACCAGGACATCGTCAACGTCGACTTTTACGCCGCCGACGCCGTGCCGTCGCTGTGGCTGGCCCTGCGCGATGTGGTGGTGGGCTGGGTCGAGGAGGGGGTAAGAACCTTCCGCGTCGACAACCCGCACACCAAACCCCTGCCGTTCTGGCAATGGTTGATCGCCAATGTGCGCAGCCAGTACCCGGACGTGATCTTCCTCGCCGAGGCGTTCACCAAACCGGCGATGATGGCCCGCCTGGGCAAGGTGGGTTACGCCCAGAGCTACACCTATTTCACCTGGCGTAATACCAAACAGGAACTGCGCGAGTATTTCGAGCAGCTCAATCAGCCGCCCTGGAGCCTGTGCTACCGTCCCAACTTCTTCGTCAATACGCCGGACATCAACCCGTTCTTCCTGCACACCAGCGGCCGTGCGGGCTTTCTGATCCGCGCCGCGCTGGCGACCATGGGGTCGGGGCTGTGGGGCATGTACTCGGGCTTCGAACTGTGCGAAGGCACACCCCTGCCGGGCAAGGAAGAGTACCTGGACTCGGAGAAGTACGAGATCCGGCCGCGCGACTTCACCCAGCCCGGCAACATCATTGCCGAAATCGCCCAGCTCAACCGCATCCGCCGGCAGAACCGCGCCCTGCAGACGCACCTGGGGGTGGCGTTCTTCAACTGTTGGAACGACAACATCCTGTATTTCGCCAAGCGCACGCCTGAGCGCGACAACTACATCCTGATAGCGGTCAGCCTCGACCCGCACAACGCCCAGGAGGCCAGCTTCGAACTGCCGCTGTGGGAGCTGGGGCTGGACGATGACGCCGACACTCTGGGCGAAGACCTGATGAACGGCCATCGCTGGACCTGGCATGGCAAGACCCAATGGATGCGTATCGAACCATGGCATCAGCCATTTGGTATCTGGCGCATAGAAAAGGCCCGATAAGCCCCTGGGCGGTGCTGAACCCGCAATTGAAAGGAGTCGCACATGGCCAAGCGTTCCCGCCCGGCAGCCTTCCTCGACGACCCGTTGTGGTACAGGGACGCCGTGATCTACCAGCTGCACATCAAGTCGTTCTTCGATGCCAACAACGATGGTATAGGTGACTTCGCCGGCCTGATCAGCAAGCTCGACTACATCGCCGATCTTGGCGTCAACACCCTCTGGCTGTTGCCGTTCTACCCCTCGCCACGGCGCGATGACGGCTACGACATCGCCGAATACAAAGCCGTACATCCCGACTACGGCAGCATGGCCGATGCCCGGCGTTTCATCGCCGAGGCGCACAAGCGCGGGTTGCGGGTGATTACCGAACTGGTCATCAACCACACCAGCGACCAGCACCCCTGGTTCCAGCGTGCTCGCCATGCCAAGCGTGGCAGCAAGGCCCGCGACTTCTACGTGTGGTCGGATGACGACCAGAAATACGACGGTACGCGGATCATCTTCCTCGACACCGAGAAGTCCAACTGGACATGGGACCCTGTGGCGGGCCAGTACTTCTGGCACCGCTTCTACTCGCACCAGCCGGACCTGAATTTCGACAACCCGCAAGTGCTCAAGGCCGTGATCGGGGTGATGCGTTTCTGGCTCGACCTGGGCGTCGACGGCCTGCGCCTGGACGCTATCCCCTACCTCATCGAGCGCGATGGCACCAATAACGAGAACCTCCCCGAGACCCACAAGGTGCTCAAGGCGATTCGTGCCGAGATCGATGCCAATTACCCCGACCGCATGCTGCTTGCCGAGGCCAATCAGTGGCCCGAGGACACGCGCCCGTACTTTGGCGAGGGCGATGGCGACGAGTGTCACATGGCCTTCCACTTCCCGTTGATGCCGCGCATGTACATGGCCTTGGCCATGGAAGACCGCTTCCCTATCACCGACATCCTGCGCCAGACGCCGGAAATCCCGGCCAATTGCCAGTGGGCCATCTTCCTGCGCAACCACGATGAGCTGACCCTGGAAATGGTCACCGACCGCGAGCGCGACTACCTGTGGAACTACTACGCCCAAGACCGCCGCGCGCGTATCAACCTGGGTATTCGCCGCCGCCTGGCGCCGTTGCTGCAACGTGACCGCCGGCGCATCGAGCTGCTCACCAGCTTGCTGCTGTCGATGCCCGGCACGCCGACCCTGTACTACGGTGACGAACTGGGCATGGGTGACAACATCTACCTGGGCGACCGCGACGGTGTGCGTACCCCCATGCAGTGGTCGCCGGACCGCAACGGCGGTTTCTCCAAAGCCGACCCGCAGCGCCTGGTACTGCCGCCGATCATGGACCCGCTGTACGGCTACCAGACTGTCAACGTCGAGGCCCAGGCCCACGACCCGCATTCGCTGCTCAACTGGAACCGCCGCCTGCTGGCGGTGCGCAACCAGCAGAAAGCCTTCGGCCGCGGCACCTTGCGTACGCTCACCCCGAGCAATCGCCGCATCCTGGCGTACATCCGCGAGTACACCGATGCCGAGGGCAACAGCGAAGTCATTCTGTGTGTTGCCAATGTGTCGCGTGCGGCGCAGGCCGCCGAACTTGAATTGTCCCAGTACGCCGACAAGGTGCCAGTGGAGATGCTCGGCGGCAGCGCCTTCCCGCCTATCGGTCAACTGCCGTTCCTGCTGACGTTGCCGCCTTATGCCTTCTACTGGTTCTTGCTGGCAGCGCACGACCGCATGCCCAGCTGGCATGTTCAAGCTACCGAGGGATTGCCGGAATTGACTACGCTAGTGCTGCGCAAACGCATGGAAGAGCTGCTCGAAACGCCTTCGAGCGATACATTGCAAGACGCGATCCTGCCGCAATACCTGCCCAAACGGCGCTGGTTCGCCGGCAAGGAAGGGCCTGTCGACCAGGTGCGCCTGTGTTACGGCGTGCGCTTGGGCACCGCCACGACACCCGTGCTGCTCAGCGAAATCGAAGTGCTGGGCGATGGCGTGGCCAACCGTTACCAGTTGCCGTTCGGGCTGCTGCCTGAAGACCAGATCAACAGTGCGTTGCCGCAACAACTGGCCATGTCGCGGGTACGCCGTGGCCGTCAGGTGGGCCTGATCACCGATGCCTTTGTGCTCGAACCCTTCATTCGCGCCGTGCTGCGCGCCTGCCAGGACGGTCTGCGCCTGCCCTGTGGCAATGGCCAGGGCGAGTTACGCTTCCACTGCACCGAGGCGCTGGCCAGCCTGGGCCTCGATGAAGACAGCGCTGTGCGTTACCTGAGCGCCGAGCAGTCCAACAGTTCGGTAGTGGTGGGCGATCGCGTAGTGCTCAAGCTGATCCGCCGGGTCAACCCGGGGGTTCACCCGGAGCTGGAAATGAGCGCCTACCTCACCGCCGCCGGGTTCGCCAATATCTCGCCACTGCTGGCCTGGGTCAGCCGGGTGGATGAAACGGACGCACCGCACCTGCTGATGATCGCCCAGGGTTACCTGAGCAACCAGGGGGATGCCTGGGCCTGGACGCAGAACACACTGGAGCGGGCCATCCGCGACGAGATGGAGCCGTCCAGCAACGATGGTGAAGCGCATACCGACGCACTTGCCGAGCTCAACGGTTTTGCTGCCTTGCTTGGCCAGCGCCTGGGCGAGATGCACCTGCTGCTTGCCGCCCCGACCGAGGACCCCGCCTTCCGGCCGCGCAGCAGCGATGGCGAAGACAGCGAGCGCTGGGCCCAACAGATCAGCAGCGAGCTCTGCCATGCCCTGGACTTGCTGGCGCAGCACCGCGACGGACTGGACAACGACAGCCAGGCGTTGGTCGACGACCTGCAACAGCAACGTGAAGGCCTTGCCCAGCACATCGCCAACTTGGCCAGGCAGGCCCAGGGTGGCCTGCTGATGCGGGTTCACGGCGACCTGCACCTGGGCCAGGTGCTGGTGGTGCAAGGGGATGCCTACCTCATCGATTTCGAAGGCGAGCCTTCGCGTGCACTGCAAGAGCGGCGTGCCAAGCACAGCCCGTACAAGGATGTCAGCGGCGTGTTGCGATCCTTCGACTATGCTGCTGCGATGATCCTGCGCAGCGCCTCGGCGGTAGACGCTTCCGAGGCGGCACGGCAGGCTCGTCAGCGGGTCGCCCGGCAGTACCTGCACCAGTCGCGCCACGCCTTCGTCGAAGCCTATGGCCTGGCCACCGCCGCCATGCCTCACGCCTGGCAACAGGCCGAGGGCGAGCGCGCCGCACTGGAACTGTTCTGCCTGGAAAAGGCCGCCTACGAGATTACTTATGAAGCCGAAAACCGGCCAAGTTGGCTGGCCGTGCCTTTGCATGGCTTGCATGGATTGATCAGTACCTGGGGAGAGTCATAGATGAATGCAACCACGCGTGATAACGGTGGCCTTCGGCAGCGGGAGCTCGATGCCCTTGCCCGCGCCGAGCACGCCGATCCTTTTGCAGTACTTGGCCCCCATGGCGATGGCGCGGGCGGACTGTGGGTCCGGGCCTTCCTGCCAACTGCTCTGAATGCTCGGGTGCTGGCCCGTAATGACGGGCGGGTGCTTGCCGAAATGCAGCAGGGCAGCCTGCCCGGGCTGTTCACCGCGCACCTCGATGATGCACAGCCGTACCTGCTGCAGATCGGCTGGGCCGGTGGCGAGCAGGTGACCGAAGACCCGTACAGCTTTGGCCCGCAGTTGGGCGACATGGACCTCCACCTGTTTGCCGAGGGTAACCACCGCGACCTGTCCGGGCGCTTTGGCGCCCAGCCCATTCAGGTCGACGGCGTCGATGGGGTGTGCTTTTCGGTATGGGCGCCCAATGCGCGGCGCGTGTCGGTGGTGGGCGACTTCAACAATTGGGACGGCCGTCGTCACCCGATGCGTCTACGGCACAGTGCCGGGGTTTGGGAACTGTTCGTGCCGCGCCTGGGCGTAGGCGAAACCTACAAATTCGAGGTGCTGGGCAAGGAGGGCGTGCTGCCGCTGAAGGCCGACCCGCTTGCCCGTGCCACTGAGCTGCCGCCCAGCACTGCATCGAAAGTGGCCGGCGAACTCAGCCATTCATGGCAAGACCAGGAGTGGATGGAACACCGCGCCCAGCGCCATGCCTACAGTGCGCCGCTGTCGATCTATGAACTGCACCCAGGCTCCTGGCAGTGCGAGCTGGATGACCTGGGTGAAGTGTCGCGCTTCTACAATTGGCGCGAGCTGGCCGAGCGCCTGGTCCCCTACGTGCAGAAGCTCAACTTCACCCACATCGAGTTGCTGCCGATCATGGAGCATCCGTTCGGTGGCTCCTGGGGCTACCAGCCCTTGTCGATGTTCGCACCGACCTCGCGCTACGGCACGCCAGAAGACTTTGCCGCGTTCATCGACGCCTGCCACCAGGGCGGTATCGGTGTGATCCTCGACTGGGTGCCGGCGCATTTCCCTACGGACGAGCATGGCCTGGCGCGCTTCGACGGCACCGCCCTTTACGAGTACGACAACCCCCTGGAGGGTTTCCATCAGGACTGGAACACGCTGATCTACAACCTGGGCCGCAACGAAGTACGCGGTTTCATGCTGGCTTCAGCCCTGCACTGGCTCAAACACTTTCACATCGATGGCCTACGGGTCGATGCGGTGGCCTCGATGCTGTACCGCGACTATTCGCGCAAGGCTGGCGAGTGGGTGCCCAACCGCCATGGCGGGCGCGAGAACCTGGAGGCCATCGATTTCATCCGCCACCTCAACGGTGTGGCCGCCCATGAAGCGCCGGGCGCGCTGATCATCGCCGAAGAATCCACCGCCTGGCCGGGTGTCAGTCAGCCCACCCAGCAAGGTGGCTTGGGCTTCGCCTACAAGTGGAACATGGGCTGGATGCATGACACCCTGCACTACATCCAGAACGACCCGGTGCACCGCAGCTATCACCACAACGAGATGAGCTTCGGCCTGATCTATGCCTATTCCGAGCATTTCATCCTGCCCATTTCCCACGATGAAGTGGTGCATGGCAAGCATTCGCTGATCGACAAGATGCCCGGTGATCGTTGGCAGAAGTTCGCCAACCTGCGGGCTTACCTGACCTTCATGTGGACCCACCCGGGCAAGAAGCTATTGTTCATGGGCTGTGAGTTCGGGCAATGGCGGGAATGGAACCATGACCACCAGTTGGACTGGTATCTGTTGCAGTACCCCGAGCACCAGGGCGTGCAACGCCTGGTGGGTGACCTGAACCGGATGTACCGTGAACTGCCGGCGTTGCATGAGCAGGACTGCCAACCGCAGGGTTTCCAGTGGCTCATCGGTGATGACGCGCAAAACTGTGTGTATGCCTGGTTACGCTGGAGCAGCAACGGCGAGCCGCTGCTGGTGGTGGCCAACTTCACCCCGGTACCGCGCGAGGGGTACCGGATCGGCGTGCCGTTCGGTGAGCGCTGGCAAGAGCTGCTCAACAGCGACGCCGAGCTGTATGCCGGGTCGAATGTGGGCAACCTGGGCGCGGTGCAGAGCGACGAGGTCGCCAGCCACGGGCAACCGCTGTCGCTCGCCCTGAACCTGCCGCCGCTGGGGGTACTGGTGATGAAACCCGCCTGATCCTTGGCCTGAGTCGGCCTTTTCGCGGGCTTGCCCCGCGAAAAGGCCACACTGATCACCAGCGCATCCTGACCCCCAGGCTGCCGATCAACCCATTCAGATCGTTGTCATCCACATCACTGCTGTAATCGGCACTGACAAACAACGCCATGGAAGGTGTCACCCGCGCCACCAGGCCCAACCCCAGTTCCACAGTGGTCGAATAGCGCGAGCCGGATATCTTGTCGACCTGGTCCAGCTTGACCTCGTCGGCATCGCTGAAGTCATACCAGACGTTGGTGCGCACGTAGGGTTCGATGGGCATGCCCCGCACTTCGTAGCGCCCGGACAACTTGGCACCGACTCGGCCGCTCCAGGTAGGTTGGCTGTCGAACGCCTTCAGCGTCTCTTCCTGCACCTGGTTGCCAGGGAAGAACTGCTGGTTGATCAGCTGTGCCTGCGGCTCGATCACCCAACTGCCGCCCAGGCGGATCGGGTAACCACCCTCCACAGAAAAGGTCATCGCATGGCCGCTGTCGTTCACTCGCTGCCCAGTCTCGCCCCGGCCCAGCACATCGATGCGCGTGCCCATGGCTACAGCGTCCACGTGCCAGCCCTGCTCATGGGTCATGCTCCAGTACACCCCCAGGCTTTCGCCGCTGAGGTTGACTGCGTTGCGCTGCTTGTCGCCGAGCAGCACCCGGCTGCCCTTCAAGCTGCTTTGCAGATTGTTATGCCCCACGAAAATCCCCGCACGGTGCACATTGCCGCCGCTTGTTTCACGCACGAACAGGTCCGGGCCAATCGTCAGTTGCTGGCTGGGTGCTTCCAGCTGTTCGGGGGCCTGGGCACCCGGGCGAGGTGTGCCCGGGAAAAACTGCGCCCATTGGCTGGCAATCAGGTCGGGAGCCAGCGGGCCATGTCGCTCGGCCATCTTGTTGCTGAAGGCTGTCAGTGTACCCAGGCTCAGGCCGCTGGCGCTGACCGGGTCAAGCGACAGTTGCGCCATTGCCGGTTGCTGCAGGAACAGGGGCGAGCTGGGGTCGTCCAGCAATGGGAAGGCGAAGGTTTCCACCGGGGTTGCCAGAAGCATCGACGTGGAAACCGCGTAGAAAATACGGTCGAAGCGCATCGGGTTCGAGGTGCTTTTCATGGCGGATCTCCTGTGTTTTTGTTGTACAGCCCAAGGACCTGGCCTGTTGTCACGAGCTGTACGGCAAAACACAGGGCGACCCAAACCAGTACGCCAGCCTTCTCAAGCACGCACGAAGGCGCGAGCTAAAGGCCCGGCGCAATTTTTTTACGACTAGATAATCTTTAGCTAAGGAGAGGTAAGGGCTTGCGTCAAGAAAGTGTTAAACAGGCGAGGGGTATTGGGGCGCAGCGTTAACGCCATGATTTTCAGCGAAAACCCTGCTTGCATAGCGGCGTTCGCTATTTGCTGCACCCTGGCTATGCCGAATCATTGCTAGCACCGCTGTTACGCCGGGTCGGGGCCGTGCGTCCAAGGTGGCAAGGCACAGCAGGCCCTGAGATCCGTTCGATCCAGGGCCGGTGAGCCAACGCCGGCTCAGTCCTCCTCGCGCTGCAGCACCATCAGCAGCATCGAGCGCCCCTGGACCTGGAACGTGCTGTCGAACGGCAAGTGCTGGCCCTTGCGCAGTTCCGGCCGGTCGGTGTCCACCAGGCAGCTCCAGTAGTCACCGTCCGGTACCGTCGGCAGCAGGAACGGCACCACATCGTGATGCGCATTGACGATCAGCAGCACAGTCGCCTCCGAACCCGGCCGGGCGATGCCACTGACCTGGGCGCGGCCGTCGATCAGCATGCCCAGGCAGCGCCCATGCGGATCTTCCCATTGCTCCACACTCATCTCGCTGCCGTCAGGCGCCAGCCAGGTCACGTCCTTGACCCCGATGGCCTCGTTGTAGTCCCCGACCAGAAAGCGTGAGCGGCGCAGCACCGGGTAGGCCAGGCGCAGGCGAGTCAGGCGCTTGACGAAGGCCAGCAGGTCTTTGCCCTCTTCGTCCAGGTCCCAGTTGACCCAGCCGATCTCGCTGTCTTGGCAATAGGCATTGTTGTTGCCGTGCTGGGTGCGGCTGAACTCGTCGCCAGCGACGATCATGGGCGTGCCTTGGGCCAGCAGCAGGGTGGCGAAGAAGTTGCGCATCTGGCGCATGCGCAGGGCATTGATTTCCGGGTCGTCGGTGGGGCCTTCCGCGCCACAGTTCCACGACAGGTTGTTGTCGGTGCCGTCCTGGTTGTTCTCGTCGTTGTCTTCGTTGTGTTTGCCGTTGTACGACACCAGATCGCGCAGGGTGAAACCGTCGTGGGCAGTGACGAAGTTGACCGAGGCATAGGGGCGCCGGCCGCGGTTGTTGAACATGTCGCCCGAGGCGGTCATGCGCGAGGCGAAGTCGGCCAGCTGGCCTTCGTCGCCTTTCCAGAAGGCGCGCACGGTGTCGCGGAAGCGGTCGTTCCATTCCGCCCAGCCCGGTGCGAAGTTGCCCACCTGATAACCACCTGGGCCGCAGTCCCATGGCTCGGCGATCAGCTTGACCTGGCTGAGCATCGGGTCCTGACGACAGGCGACGAGGAACCCGTGGCGTTCGCTGTAGCCGTCGTGGTAACGGCCCAGGATGGTTGCCAGGTCAAAGCGGAAGCCGTCCACGTGCATCTCGCCAGCCCAGTAGCGCAGCGAATCGGTCACCAGTTGCAGCACGCACGGGTGGCTGAGGTCCAGTGTGTTGCCGGTGCCGGAATCGTTGATGTAATAGCGTTTGTCATCGGGCATCAGCCGATAGTACGAGGCGTTGTCGATGCCGCGCATGGACAGCGTGGGGCCGCGCTCGTTGCCCTCGGCGGTGTGGTTGTAGACCACATCGAGGATCACTTCGAGGCCGGCGTCGTGCAGGTGCGCGACCATTTCCTTGAACTCGGCGATCTTGCCACTGGCCAGGTAACGCGGGTGCGGCGCGAAGAAGGCGATGCTGTTGTAGCCCCAGTAATTGTTAAGGCCTTTGTCCAGCAGGTGCTGGTCATTGACGAAGGCGTGGATCGGTAGCAGCTCGATGCTCGACACGCCAAGGTCCTTGATGTGCTTGAGCAACTCGTCATTGGCAAGGCCGGCGAACGTGCCGCGCAGATTTTCCGGCACGGCCGGGTGGCGCATGCTGATGCCGCGGGCATGCGCTTCATAGATGATGGTGCGCTCCCAGGGGATTTGTACACGCTGGTCGCGGCCCCATGTGAAGGCCGGGTCGATGACTTTGCATTTGGGCACGAAGGGCGCGCTGTCGCGCTCGTCGTACGACAGGTCACCGTCGGGGTGGCCGATGGTATAGCCGAACAGCGCCTCGGACCATTTCAGGCTGCCCACCAGTTGCTTGGCGTAGGGGTCGATCAGCAGTTTGTTGGGGTTGAAGCGGTGGCCGTTCTCTGGCTCGTAGGGGCCGTAGACACGGTAGCCGTAGACCAGGCCAGGGTGAGCGTCAGGCAGGTAGCCGTGGTAGATCTCGTCTGTGTACTCCGGCAGCTCGATGCGCTCGAGCTCCTGCTCCCCTGTGGAGTCGAACAGGCACAGCTCGACCTTGGTGGCGTTGGCTGAGAACAGGGCGAAGTTGACCCCCAGCCCATCCCAGGTGGCGCCGAGCGGGAAGGGCATGCCCTCGCGCAGGCGGGATGGTGCTATGGAGCGGGTTTTCTTGGGAATGCGGGGGCTCATGGTGGTCCTCGGGTGGCCGTAGGGAAGGGGACGGATGGTCGTTCAGCCCCGGCCCCATCGCCGGCAAGCCGGCTGCCACCGCAATCCCAGGGGCTTTGAGATCTCTGTGGGAGCCGGCTTGCCGGCGATAGGGCCGGGACCGGCTTAGCCAGCAGCCGGCTTCTTCACCGCCTTGGGCTTTTTCGCAGCGGCCGGTTTCACCCCTGGCAGCGCCGCCGCCTTGGGCTCGGCAGGCGCTTTTGGCGCCGCCGCGACCTTGGGTTTAGCGGCGGCCTTCTTGCGCGGCGCGGCCTTGGGCGCCAGCGCCTCGGCCTCGGCCAGCTTGCGGGCCATGTCCCAGTGGCGCTCTTCCTCGCCTACAGGCTTACCCTCAGACTCCCAGATCTGGTAGGCAAATTCGCGAATACGCTTTTCATCGACACTCATCATGACGCTCCTGATGCTCAAGATTGTTGTATCAACACATTGACCGGAAATTCCGACAGCACGGCGCTCAACATCAGCTCCTTTGAAGGGCTGACCACCGCGCTTGGGAAAAGTCCCATCGAGTTGGCAGGCGACAAGGCAAACGGCAGAATCACCCGGGTGTCGTCCCAGTTCTGTGCCGGGATCAACGGTGTAGAAGCGCCGCCCAGCAGGCCGCTGGCCAGGCGCGGGGCGACGACGATGGCACGGTGTTCCTCACCCAGCCGGGCAAAGGCCACGACCTTGTCGGCATGGCGGCCCTGCACGTTCAGCGGCAGGTAGGCACCGCGACGGAACAGCTCGGCGTGGGCCTGCCGGCAATCCAGCAGCCGCGCCACCAGTGCCTGCTTGATGCGGCCGTCGCGCCAGTGCGCCAGTAGCTCTCCCACGGGCAGGGCGTCGTCCAGCGTGCGACGCCTGCAAGCGTAGTCCACGGGGCGGCGGTTGTCGGGGTCGACCAGGCTGAAATCCCAGTACTCATTGCCCTGATAAAGGTCTGGCACGCCGGGCACGGTGCTGCGCAGCAAGGCCTGGACCAGGCCATTGAGGGCGCCGGGGGTGGCGATCGACTGCGCCGCGTCGGCCACGGACTGGCGTAACTGCTGGTTCTCGCGGTCGAGCAACAGGCCATCGACATAGGCGGCGCAGGCGGCCTCGTAGGCTTCGTTCGGGGCGTTCCAGCTGCTGCGCAGCTTGGCTTCGCGCAGCGCCTTCTGCTGCCATTGGCGGATGCGCCCGGCATAGTGCTGCAGGGCATTATCGTCGTGCAGGTCAAGGTCCAGGGGCCAACTGCCCAGCAGCGTCTGCAACAGCATTAACTCGTCGCCCGGGCTCGGCGCAACGCCGTCGTCCAACTGGTCACGCAGCGGTGCCGCCAGCTCGCGCCAGTGCTCCACGCGGCTGGCGAACCAGGGGCCGCGCTCACTGAGCACCGCCAGCCGCGCGCGGGTGTCTTCGCCGCGTTTGTGGTCATGGGTGGCGGTGGCCAGCAGGTTGTCGGGGAAGTCGCGCAGGCGGCGCTGGGCCTCGTTGTGGAAGTGTTCGGGGCTGGCACTGAAGCGCTCGGCCTCGAAGCCTACGTCATTGCGCGACAGCAGGCGGGCCGAGCGGTAGAAGGTGGTGTCTTCCACGGCCTTGGCGGCGCTGGGCGCGGTGAGCTGTTGAAAGCGCACGCAGGCATGGCGCAGGTGCTTGCGCGGCCGGCCGGGGGGCAGCGTGCGCCATGCCTGGCCGCCGAGCCATTGTTCAAGCTGCTCGAGCAGCGGCCAATCTGCTTCGCTGAGGTCGTGGCGGGCATGGGCCAAGGCCTGCTGGAAGAATTTCTCGTCTTCGGCCGGGCGGCCGCAAGCATTGAAATACGTGCGGTACACCGGGTAGTGGGCGACCAGCGCCTGCAACGCGCGGCGGATCGCCCCAAGGGTCAGGTCGCGGGTCATCAAGTCGTCGCGCGCGACTTGCAGCAGCGCCTGGGCCACCGACTCGCAGTCGCCGGCCAAGCTGGCATTGAGCACCAGATGCCGGGCCTGGCGGACTTCCTCCGGGAAGTCCGGACGTTCGCTGACAGTGGCCCACAGCTCGGTCAACGGCGCTTCGCCGGCGGGGTCGTGCTGCAGCAGCGAGACCTGGTTCATGAACTCGTAGCCGGTGGTACCGTCGGTGAGCCAGTCGCGATGCAGGTGTTCATCGGTGCCGAGAATCTTCTCGACGTAAATCGGGAAATGCTCAAGCGCCGCATTGAGGGGGCGCCTGGCAAGCAGACCGTCGACCCGCCGGCGCAGCTTGCGGCAATAACCGCGTGGGTCGGCCAGGCCGTCGATATGATCGATACGCAGGCCATCGACCAACCCGCGTTCAATCAGCTCGAACAGCTTGGCATGGGTCGCCTCGAATACCACCGAGCGCTCTACGCGCAGACCGCCCAGCTCGTTGATGTCGAAGAAACGCCGCCAGTTGATGTCGTCGGCGGCAGTGCGCCAGCTGGCCAGGCGGTAGGTTTGGCGCTCCAGCAGCAGGTGCAGGCGTTTGAAGCCGCTCTCGGTGCGGCTATCGAAGGCAAGCAGTGCAGACTGCAGGTCGGCGCCCTCGCGCACCAGGCGGGCCAGCTCGGCCTGCACCGGCAAAGCCGCTGTCAGCGGGTCGGCTGCATCGTTCAGTGCGGTGAAGTGCTCGGCCAGGCGCTGCAGGGCAGGTTCGGGGCTCAGGGACAGAATCCAGCCATAGTCAACCGGGCAGATCGGGAAGCGGTGCTCGTAATGGGCCACCTGCAGCACGCCGTGTTGCTCGTCGAACTCCAGCGGAATTTCGCCATTTTTCAGCGCTGCGCCATAGTCGCAGCCCAAAAACGGCAGCAACAGCTGGCCGGCCAGCAGGGGGTCGCTGGAGTGCCACTGGATATCGAAGAACTCGGCGTAGGGGCTGCGCCGCCCCCACGCCAGCAAGCTTTGCCACCAGGGGTTATCGGCGCCGCCGACAGCCATGTGGTTGGAGACGGTGTCCAGGATCAGGCCCATGCCGTGCTGGCGCAAGGCGGCCACGAGCCGCTCCAGGGCGGCCTCGCCACCGAGCTCCGGGTTGACCTGGGTCGGGTCGACCACATCGTAACCGTGGCGCGAGCCGGCGCGGGCCTTGAGGATCGGCGAGGCATACAGGTGGCTGATGCCCAACTGGGCAAAATAGGGCACTAGCGGCAGTGCATGGTCGAGGGTGAAATCGCTGTGGAACTGCAGACGCAGTGTGGCGGACAACGGCTTCATCGGTCACGCTCCCAGGCTTGTTCGCGGGCCTGGGCCAACAGCTCCAGGCGGCGCGCGGCATCTTCATCGTCGAGCAGTTCGCGCACCGGGTGCTCGAATCGCCGGCGCCAGTTGGGGTGGCCTTCGGTCGTGCCGGGGAGGTTGGGTTGCTCTTCACTGCCGAGCAGGTCTTCGAGCGGGATCAGCACCAGCGGTGCGCGGGTGTGACCAACGTAACGGATGGCAGCATCGATCAAGTGGTCGTTGTCCTTTAGTGGGCCGTAATTGGCTTCCAGGGTGCGGCGCAGGCCGTCACGCTCTTTCTGTCGCGCCTGACGCCAGTGCAGCTCGGTGGCGTCATCGATCAGTTGCAGGCGCTGGCTCCAGTCGATGTCGCGGTTTTGCAGCCAGCCGGCCAGAGGTGCCAGGTCGTGGGTGCCGGTGGTGGCCAAGGCTTTGTCCGGCCAGTCGAGAATCGGCGTGAAGTGGCCGGGCTGAGCCTGCTCGAAAGGCAGTACGCGCATGCCCAGCACGGCCTTGGCCGCCAGTTGTTCGCGCAGGCCTTCAGGCACGGTGCCCAGGTCTTCACCGAGGATGATTGCCTGGTGCCGCACCGACTCCAGGGCCAGCAGGCGCAGCAGGTCCTCCAGCGGATACTGCAGGTAGGCCCCTTCGTCGGGCTTGCAGCCACGCGGGATCAGCCAGAGGCGGCGCAGGCCCATCACATGGTCGATGCGCAGCCCGCCGGCATGGGCCAGGTTGGCCCGCAGCATTTCGATGAAGGCGCGGTAGCCGTTGCGTTTGAGGCCTTCGGGCGAGAAAGCGCAGATACCCCAGTCCTGTCCGCTGCGGTTGAGGATGTCCGGCGGGGCACCAACCTTCAGGTTGGCCAGCAACTCGTCCTGGCGGCTCCAGGCCTGGCTGCCGGCACCGTCGGCGCCCACCGCCAGGTCGGCGATCAGGCCGACCGCCATGCCGTTGCCACGGGCGGCTTCCTGCGCGCGCTGCAGGCTGCGCTCGGTCAGCCACTGGCAGAACGCATGGAACTCGACCTTGGCGGGATACGCGCTGGCGAAGGCCTCCACTTCTGGGTGATAGGGGTCGTGCCAGGCGCTCGGCCAGTTGCGCCAGTCGGCACCCAGGCCGTCGTCCACGGCGTGTGCCTGCAGCACTTCAAAGCGGCAGTGGTGCTCCAGCGCCTGGCCACCGGCCTCGCGGAAGCTCTCGAAGTCTTTGCGCAGGGGGTGATCCGCCTGGATGAAACTCTGGTACAGCGCGTCGAGCAGGCGCAGGCGGGCGTCGGCGGCGCGTGGCCAGTCGACCAGCGGGCGTTGCTCGAGGTCTTCCAGGGTTTGCTCCAGGCCACAGGCCTCGACGGCCATGCGCACGGCACGTTCACCGAGCACGGCAGCGGGGCTGGCATACAGGGGGTTGAGCAGCAGGCGGCTGGAGGGTGAGTAGGGGCTGTAGTGTTGCTGGTCGAACGCTGACAGGGCGTGGATCGGGCTGATGGCGAGGGCGTCGGCACCACGTTCTGCCGCGCTGCGCGCCAGTTGCTCCAGGGCCAGGCAGTCGCCGTAGCCGCCATCACCTGGGCGGCGCAGGCTGTAAAGCTGCGCCGCAATGCCCCAGCAGCGCGGTGGCGGCTGTTCGACAGCGTCCTCCAGGCTGTGGCAACGCAGCGGCGCCACGGCCACTGTGAAAGTACGGCCATCGATAGCGATGCGGTGATAGCCCAAGGGCAATGCGCCAGGCAGTTGTGCCTGGTTGTCGAGGGTCAGATGGAGCTGGCTGTCGTCTTCCAGGGTGCAGCGGGCGGCGCTGCCTGCGCTGAAGTAGCGCGCCAGTGCCAAAGGCTGGCCAAGGTCGGCGGTCAACAGCGGCGGTAAGTGTTCGCTGTCTTCGGCGGCGTCCACGGCGCGCAGGCTGTCTTGGATGGCACGGTCGTCACTGGCCGGGTGGCCGAGCGCTTCAAGGACCTTGCGCAGCACCTCGTCGCTGACCTGTTGCGGCCTGTTGTTGGCGTCGATCCAGTCGCGGGCCAGCCCTACACGGGCAGCCAGGCGGTGTAATGCGGTTTCACTCATGGGCGCTCCTGGCCAGGTGCAAGCAGGCTGACCACGCAGCTGTACGCAGACAGTGCGGTGTCGGGGTGCGTGGTGTCGCTACTGTCGAACAGGCGGTGTTCGGCAGCGGGCAGTTCGACCGGCTGTGGCGTGGCGGCCAGGTTCAGGTCGATGCGCAGGGTGTTGCCATTGCCCAGGCGCCAGCGTGCGGTCAGCGCCTTGTCGCCCAGCACGTCGGCGCCCAGCGCACGGCTGCCTGGCAGGTGCGGTATGACATGGCGCCGGCGCAGTTCGAGCAGTTGCTGATAAAGGCCGTGCCAGCCGGCGATGACTTCCTGACGCTGTGGCCGTGAGGCCTGGAATGTCTGCTCGGCATTGGGGTCGGGGATGCGCTCGCGCTGCTCGGGGTCGGCAAAGGCGGTGAAGTGGGCGAATTCGCCACGCCGACCTTCGCGCACGGCATCGGCCAGCTCGTCATGGAAGTCGGTGAAGAACAGAAACGGCCGGCAACTGCCATCCTCTTCACCCATGAACAACAGCGGGATCATCGGCGACAGCAGCAACAGGCCGGTAGCGGCGCGCAGGGCAGGGACCGGGCACAGGCGGGTCAAACGTTCGCCCAGGGCGCGGTTGCCGATCTGGTCGTGGTTTTGTAGAAACAGTACGAACGAACTGGGCTCAAGGTGGCCACTTGGTTCGCCGCGCGGCTGGCCATGGCGGTTGGCCTGTCCCTGGAACACGAACCCTTCGGACAGGCAGCGGGCCAGCTTGTTGATTGGCTGTTGCTGATAGTCGGCGTAGTACCCTTCGGTTTCACCCGTGAGCAGCACGTGCAGGGCATTGTGACCATCGTCGTTCCACTGGGCATCAAAGCCCTGTTCCAGCAAGAACGCCTGGTTGTGTTCATTCTCCAGCATCAGCCATACCTGCCGGCCAGGTTCCACCGCAGCGCGTACCCGTTGCGCCAGCTCGACCAGGAAGTCGGGCTGGTCTATGGCATGCACTGCATCCAGGCGCAGGCCGTCGCAGCGGTAGTCGCACAGCCACATCAGCGCGTTCTGGATGAAGAACTCGCGCACCTCTGGCCGTCGGAAGTCGATGGCTGCGCCCCAGGGCGTCTGCCGGTCCTCTCGGAAAAACGGGCTGGCGTACTGGTGCAGGTAGTTGCCGTCCGGCCCGAAGTGGTTGTAGACCACATCCACCACTACCATCAGGCCCTCGCCGTGGGCGTTGTCGACCAGCGCGCACAATTGCTCAGGGCTGCCATAGCTGTGCTGCGGCGCGTATGGCAGCACGCCGTCGTAGCCCCAGTTACGCTCGCCAGGGAACTGCCCCAGCGGCATCAGCTCGATGGCGCTGATGCCAAGCTCTGCCAGGCGCGGCAGATGCCGGGCGACACCAGGGTAGCCCTCGAGCACGCCGACGTGCAGTTCCTGAATCACCGCTTCGTGCCAAGGGCGGCCTAGCCAGGAGTGTTGCCAGGCGTAAGCCTGGGTATCAACCACCTGGCTCGGCCCCTGCACGCCGTCCGGCTGATAGCGCGAGGCCGGGTCGGCCACCAGAAGCTTGCCGTCTATGCGGTACTTATAACGATCGCCTGCCTTGCACGGGGCAATCCCCGTGTACCAGCCATCTTCGTCGGGCAGCAACTCGACAGGGGGCTGCTGCTCCAGTTCCAAGCTCACGTTGCGCGCATCCGGCGCCCACAGGGCGAAGCGCGCCGACGTGGCGTCCAGTAGGTGTGCGCCATGCCTGTGCATCTTCGAATCCCCGCTCAGTAGTGGTTCAACTGTGCCTGTTTGACCAGGTCCTCGTAGAGACGGGCGTAGGGCTCGACCGCCTGGCACCAGTTGAACGGCTGGGTCATCGACAGGCAGCGCATGGCATTGAGCAAGTCCTTCTTGCCGTAGATATAGAAGGCACGGCTCAGCGCCTCGCGGTAGCTATCAGCGGACGATTCGTTGAACAGAAAACCGGTGACGCCGTTCTCGATGGTGTCGGCCAGCCCGCCGGTGTTGCGCGCCACGGGCAACGAGCCAAAACGCTGTGCGTACATCTGGCTCAGCCCACAGGGCTCGTAACGCGAGGGCATCAGCAGAAAATCGCTGCCGGCGAACATGCGCCGTGCATCGGTTTCGTTGAAACCGATACGCACGCCGATACGGCCAGGGTGACGCAGGGCCAGTTCGCGCATGGCCTGCTCTTCTTCAGGCTCGCCACGGCCGATGATCGCGATTTGTCCGCCCTGCTCGACGATGTAGTCGGCCACGGCCAAGGTCAGGTCCAGGCCTTTCTGGAATACCAGGCGTGAGACCACGGCGAACAATGGCCCTTCGCTGGAGTCGAGCTCGAACAGGCGGCGGACTTCTTCAGCATTGCGCGCCTTGCCATCCCAGTCGTTGATGCTGAAGTTGTGCTGCAGATGCTGGTCGGTGGCCGAATCCCAGCTTTCGTCGATGCCGTTGGGGATGCCGCCGAGCAGGCCTTGCTGGGCCTTGCTGGCGAGGAAGCCATCCAGGCCGCAGCCGAATTCTGGTGTGGTGATTTCGCGGGCGTAGGTGGCACTGACGGTGGTGATATGGCTGGAGTAGGCCAGGCCGGCTTTGAGGAAGGACAGCTTGCCGTAGAACTCCATGCCTTCCTGCTGCATGGCATGGTCAGGGATCGCCAGCTCCGGGCTGCAGGCGCGGCTGTACACGCCCTGGTAGGCCAGGTTGTGAATGGTGAACAGGGTCGGGGTGCTCAGCCCGCGCCAGTGCATGTAGGCCGGGGCCAGGCCTGCGGGCCAGTCATGAGCGTGCACCACTTCGGGCTTCCAGTGGATCTTGCCTTCACCGGCCGCGATCTCGGCTGCGGCAAGGCCAAGCCGGGCGAAGCGGATGTGGTTGTCGGGCCAGTCGCGGCCGTTGTTGGCACCATAGGGTGTGCCGTCGCGCTGGTACAGTTCGGGGCAGATCAGCACGTAGATGACCAGGCCGTCAGCCATGTCCATGCGGCCGATCTTGCACGGCGGCAGGGCAGCATGGCCGCCGAGTTCGCCGACGATATGAATGGGGTTGTCGCTTTCCATCACCTGGCTGTAGCCGGGGATCAGCACACGAACATCGTGCAGGTGCGCCAATGCTCGCGGCAGTGCAGCCGAAACGTCGCCCAGGCCGCCGGTCTTGATCAGGTCGGCAATTTCGGAGGTGACGAACAGGATCTTGCGTTTGTTGGGGTTGTGCTGGCGCTGGGCGCCGGGTGCCTTGACTGTCGTGGCGAAATCCGGGGTGAGCGGTTCGCGGTTTTCCGGTTTGAATGAATCTACGTGAGGTTCGACAGCGGCACTGATCATACTTCTCTCCGTCCCTATGGTGTGGCCGAGTGCTGGCACCCGTTTGCTTTATTTCGTGCTGGTTATCTCTGTTTCGTGTGTTCGTAGTGCGGTCCTTGCCCCAAGGTCGTGCGCGCAGGCACGGCGCGATCGGCATTCCCGCCGAAAGCGTTTGGTCTGGAAGGAGTGAGCGGGCTGCAGCGAGGGGTGCCCCATTGCTTTGGCCTACTTAAGTTCCTGACCCGTCGCCTTTTGCAAAAGTTCGACTTTTTTCATGTCGCCTCTTCCCTGAGCAAATCGCGGGCCGAAAGCTGAGTGTAGGAGACCGGAAGTAAAAAGGGTGACCCACTGGTCACTTTCGTTATGACGCGAGTTAGACGCAAACGTTGGCGTGTGTCTTCGCTTTGAGAGGGGGTGTTCCAAGAGAGGGCGCAGGCAAATTTTGGGGGGCCATTTTGTGGCGAAAAAGGGTGCGTGCACCGTTATGGTGCATGGTGGGGCTTACCCATATTGGCCTTCTCGCAGGTCGATCTGCGAAAAGGCCGACACCTGCAGCTAGAACCTGCGGGTACTGATCAACTCATCCAGGACCCGTGTCGGCACCCTGAACGGCACCGACATGTGATCTTCCCCAGCCTCGAGCTGGAAATCACTGCGCAGTCCGTACTGCGAGAGTGCCTCCAGGCGTAATTGCAGGGCCCGGGCATCCTGAATCTCCTGGGGCATCTCGCGGTCACCGATCAACAACGTGAGGCTGCTGTGGGTCAGGTCCAGCTGCCCGGCATGGGCACGCCGCGTGAATGTACGCTCATGGGCCATCAGGTAGCGGTCACGCCACCACAGGCTCGGGCTGATGGCGATCACGTGCTGGAACAGTTGCGGTCGGGTAAACAGTGCATACACGCCGAACATGCCACCGAACGAATGCCCGATCAGGCTGCGCTGGTCCTGATCGACCTTGAAACGGGCATTGACCTTTGGCATCAGGCGTTTTTCGATGAAATCCAGGAACAGGTCCTGGCCACCTTGGGGTGGTTTGTTGCGCTCGGCAGGTTGCGGTGGCGACAGGTCGAAGGCGCGGCGTTCGAAGTCCAGTGGCGTATCGCTGGGGTAGCCGATGGCGACCAGTATCGCGCCGCGCAGCCGGTCTTGAGCGCGCTTGGCGGCATGAAACGCCGGGAAGTAGGCGTTACCGTCAAGCAGGTAGATCACCGGGTAGCCGCCGGTCCAGGGCACATCGCCCTCCGGGAGGCTGATCATGATCCGGTATTCGCGGCCCTCGGCACTTTTCATCGACCATTGCTCGGTGCCATCCAGCGCCACTGGCGCGGCGTGGGCCAGGCTGGCAAGCAGCACAGTGCCCAGCCAAATCATTAATGTGCGCATGTTCATCCACCCCTTACCAGCGATAACTCAGACTGGTGACCACGCTGCGCGCTTCACCCCGGTAGCAGTAGCCCTGCTGGCAGTTGATATAGCGTTTGTCGAACAGGTTGCGCGCATTGAGCGCCAGGCGAACGCCATCCAGGCCGCCGCCGAAGTCGTAGTGCACGCCGGCATCGACCAGTGTGTAGCCTTCGTTCTTCACGGTGTTCTGTGCATCGCCGTAGTTGCTGCCGGTGTAGCGGGCACCGCCAGAGACGCCTACGCCCATCGGCAGGCGGTAGTCGAGCCAGACAGAAGCAAGATGGCGGGGAACGTCCAGTGGCTGCTTGCCTTCATTGCCATCGTTGCTTTCAGTCACTTCGGGGTCGTTGAAGCTGTAGCTGGCGGTCATCTTCAGCCGGTCGCTGAGATCGGAAACGGCTTCCAGTTCCAAGCCCTTGGAGACCTGCTCGCCAGTGGCGATACTGTTGATCGGGTTGGCCAGGTCGCGGGTAAGCACGTTCTTCTGGGTCAGGTGGTACAGCGAGGCGGTGAGCATCGTTGCGCTGCCTGGTGGCTGGTACTTCAAGCCCACTTCGTATTGTTCGCCTTCGGTGGGTTTGTAGGCACCGCTGCCACTCTGTGGCTGGAACGAGGTGGCGTAGCTGGCGTAGGGTGCCAGGCCGTTGTCGAACAGGTAGAGCGCGCCGACCGAGCCAGTGGTGGCTGAATCACTGGTCTTGCGGTTGATGCCGCTGAGGTTGTCGCTGCGCCGCACATGCACGAAGTCGCGGCGCAAGCCGGCCGAAAGCCGCCAGCGGTCGAGGTCGATCTGGTCCTGCAGGTAAAGGCCGGTGCGTTGCTCCAGGCCATCTTCGTCCGCCAGTGGCGTACCAGGTTTGGCGACAGGCTGGTGGTAGTCGGGCGCGAAGCGGTCGATCGACGGCGCCGGGCCGCTGGCATACAGCAATGAGGTGTCGATCCAGCCGTAGTCCACGCCGGTCAGCAAGGTGTGGTGCAGGGTGCCGGTCGCAAAACGGCTGACCAGGCGCGTATCGGCCGAGACACTCGACATGTCTTCGTACACACCGATGGCATCGCGGTCGAGAATGTGCCCCTCGCGCTCCTGATAAGGTTGCAGGTACTGGTTGGTGGTATCGACCTGGCCGTAACGCAGGTTCTGCTGGAAGCTGAAGGTGTCGTTGAAGATGTGCTCGAATTCGTAGCCAAAGGTCCATTGGCGCTGTTGCAGCTTGTCGAAGTACTCGTCACCCTGCCAGAAATTGCTCAGGTGCTCGCCCTGCTGGTAGAGCATCGGTGAGGCGGCTGTCTCGCGTTCCTGGTATTGCGCCAGCAGGGTCAGGCTGGTGTCTGGGTCGATCTGCCAGGTCAGCGAGGGTGCGATCAGGCGCACGTCGTTGTTCAACTGCTCGATATAGTTTTCGGCATCGCGGTACACACCCACAACGCGGTATAGCAGGTCGCCGGACTCGTTCAGCTTGCCACCCAGGTCGAATTGCCCTTGTTGGTGGTTGTAGTTGCCCGACTGGATCTGCACTTCGTTTTTTGCCTGCAGGCCAGGGCGTTTGCTGACCCGGTTGACCATGCCGCCGGGGCTGATCTGCCCGTACATCACCGACGACGGGCCTTTGAGCACTTCGATGCGCTCCAGGTTGTAGGCTTCGGTCTGGTATAGCGACAACCAGCCGCTGCCGGGTTGGCGCAGGCCATCGAGAAAGTCCGCGCCCATGGTGGTTTCGAAGCCACGGATGCTGATCATGTCGAAACGTGGGTCCAGGCCTGATGCTCCTACCCGTACACCGGCAGTGTAGGCCACGGCATCCTCGACGCGGTCGACCTTGCGGTCGGCGATCTGCTCGGCGGTGACCACGCTGATGCTCTGCGCGGTTTCCAGGATGGGCCGGTCGGTCTTGGTGGCGCTGCTGGCGTTGCTGGCGAAGTAGCCCTCGACGGGCGCGAAGGCGCTTTGCGAGGCGGTTGCGTCGATGCTGATCGGCTCCAGTTGCAAGCTGGCGTCGCCCTGGCTGGGCAGCACCACATAACCGGCGCTGGACTTGTGCAGTTGCAGGCCACTGCCACTGAGCAGTTGGTTTAGCCCGTCTTCCAGCGGGCCACCACCGGCCAGCCCGGGACTGTTCAGGCCGCGCACGGCCTCCGGCGAGAAGGACAGGGTGATCCCGGCACGTTCAGCGAAGGTACTCAGCGCCTGCCCCAGCGGGCCTGCCGGGATGCTCGGCGCGGTCGCTGTGGCGGCCAGCGCACCACCGGCGTGCAGGGCCAACGCAAGGTACACGGCACGTGACAAGGTTCGGGAGCAGCGGGGCGGTCGGGCAGGCAGCATGAAGCGATCCATTCAAGGGGTGATCATCCCTAACCGGATGAGCGCGTGAAGTCCGACAGATTTTTCATGCCTGGGTTGAAATACGTACCCACCAGCGTGTGCGTTGGTCGATACGTACAGGCAGCAGGTGGGCGATGTTGTCCAGCAGTGCCCCCGGCTGGTCGAGGTGGAACACCCCCGACAGGCGCAGGTCGGCCACTGCCGGGTCGCAGCGCAGCCAGCCACGGCGGTAGCGAGCTGCCTCGGCGAGGAAGTCGGCCAGGGGGATGTCGTTGACGATCAGCAGGCCGCGGCTCCAGGCGAACGGATCAAGAGCGCCGGCGTCCAGAGACGCCAGTCGCGTGGGGTAGAGGGCGAGGCCGCTGCCAGCCTGCACCCGCTGCGAGCCGGCAGCGGCAGTTACCAGCACTTCACCACGCTCGACGTGCAACTCGCTGTAACCATCGCGCTCGCGCAGCACGGCACGCGCCTGGTGGCCGTCGCAAACGCCCTGCTGGCAGCGCACGCGCCAGTCGGCGCCATCGACCAACATTTCGCCACTGCGCAGGCGGATTTCCCTGCCATGCAGGTCAACGGCGCTGTCCGTGTTCAATTGCAACTGGAGGTCGCCGTTCAGGCGCAACTGCCGCTGTTCGCCAACACCGGTGGTGACGTCACTACGCCACGCGGGGGGCGCAGTGCCGATCAGCAGCGTGGCGCCGCCCGCTGTCAGGCCCAGGCCCAGCAGCTTGAGGGTGCGGCGGCGGCTCAGGTCGATGTCGGCCTGGCGCAGCACAGCGGCCGTGCAAGTGGCATCGGGCAGATGCCCATGGTGAAAGTGCCCGCTGACCTGCTGCATGCGCTGCCAGGCCAGTTCATGCCGTGTATCACAAAGCCGCCAGGCATTGAACTGGCTGAACACCTCGACATTGCCCGGGCTGGCCCGCAAGCGCATCTGCCACTCGATGGCCGTACGCACGATGGCTTCAGGCAGCCGCTCTGGCGCGGCGGTCACTCGAAGCACAGCCGGTAGCAGTGCAGCAGCGCGTTGGCCACGTGGCGCTCTACCGTGCGGCTGGAAACCCCTAGCCGTTCGGCTATTTGCGCATGGGTCAGGCCACCCAGCTGGTATAGCAGGAAGGCGTCGCGCACGGTGGGTTTGAGGCCATCGAGCATTTGCGCGATGCGCTCGAGGCACTGCATGGCCTCGTGGCGCACGTGCGGGGAGGGGTAGCTGGCCTCGGGCAACTGCGCCAAGGTTTGCAGGTAGGCGCGCTGCAGTGCGTCGCGCCGCCAATGGTCGACCACAAGGCCGCGGGCGATGCGTACCAGCAGAGCGCGGGGCGCCTGGGTACTGATCGGCTGGTTGCGCACCAACAGGCGTACGAACGTGTCCTGGGCCAGGTCTGCGGCCTGCTGCGAGCAGCCCAGGGAACGCTTCAGCCAGCTGTGCAGCCAACCGCGCTGGGCGTCATACAGGACCTCAAGCGGAATGATCGCATCCGTTTCATGCACTGCCATGCAACGCCCCGGCCAGGTGAAAGGAGAAAGCGCGCACGATAAACGCGAATCGTTCCCAATTCAAACTTTTTTCTGTGGGGCCAGCAGTGTGGGAGCGTTAACGCCCCCACCAGGGGAGAGAATGAATCAGAGGCTTACAGATTCATCGCCGGAGCGCGCCCGCTCCAGTTGCATGTGCAACTGAGCGACTTGCTGGCGCAGTTGGTCGCGTTCGTCCTTCAATTTACGCAGCTCATCACGGCGCACGGAGACATAGAGGGTCTGGGTTGGAGTGGCAGGCATCAAGGTACCCATGTAAACACCTCGCGGTTTTGGCTGGTGACAATCAAAGCGTAGTCGCTTCACGCGGCGGCATTCTGAATTCTTTCACTGCTCATTGGAACTTTTTTGTTTAACGTTGTCTCGCCGTTCGTCGCTGAACCCTCGGGCGGTGTGCTGGACTAATCTGAAACGCTGGACTGTGTTGTCATTCATTTTTTCAAGGGGAGCATCGGCTCATGCAACTGGGAATCGTCGGGCTGGGCCGCATGGGCGGCAATATTGCAAGGCGGCTGATGCGCGCCGGGCACCGCACGGTCGTGCACGACCGTAACCGTGATGCAGTCGTCGGGCTGGAGGGCGAGGGCGCCCAAGGTGCTCATGACCTTGGTGCACTCGTGCAGAAGCTCAAGGCACCGCGGGCGGTATGGGTAATGCTGCCGGCGGGCGAACCTACCGAGCAGACCATCGCGCAACTGGCCGAACTGTTGGAGCCGGGCGATGCGATCATCGACGGTGGCAACACTTTCTATAAGGACGACATGCGACGCGCCGCCGAACTGGCCAAGCGAGGGCTGCATTACCTGGACGTCGGTACGTCTGGCGGTGTGTGGGGCCTGGACCGTGGCTACTGCATGATGATCGGCGGTGAGAAAGACGTGTTCGAGCGCCTGGAGCCTTTGTTCAAGGCGCTGGCGCCGGGCGTTGGCGACATTCCGCGGACCCAGGGGCGCGAAGGTGAGCACGACCGCGCAGAACATGGCTACATCCATGCAGGCCCGCCCGGCGCCGGGCACTACGTGAAGATGGTGCACAACGGCATCGAATACGGGTTGATGCAGGCATACGCTGAAGGCTTTGACCTGCTGCGCAGCAAAGGCGGCGATGAGCTACCGGAAGAACAGCGCTTCGACCTGAACGTCGCCGAAATCGCCGAGGTCTGGCGCCGTGGCAGCGTGGTCACCTCCTGGCTGCTCGACCTCACCGCCGATGCCCTGGTGGCCGACCCGAACCTGGCGCAGTTCAGCGGCTCGGTGTCGGACAGTGGCGAAGGCCGCTGGACGATCGACGCAGCAGTCGAGCAGGCCGTGCCGGTACCGGTGCTGTCAAGCGCGCTGTTCGCCCGGTTCCGCTCACGTCAGCAGCAAGGCACCTACGGCGACAAGGTCCTCTCGGCCATGCGCCTGGGCTTCGGTGGCCACGTCGAGAAGAAAGGCCAATGACCGAACAGACCACTCCTGCAGCTGGCCCTTGTACCTTGTTCCTGTTCGGTGCCAACGGTGACCTGGTCAAGCGCCTGCTGATGCCGGCGCTGTACAACCTGGGCCGGGATGGCCTGCTCGACCGCAACCTGCGCATCGTTGGTGTGGACCATAATGCCGCCACTGCCGATGAGTTCGCCGAGCGTCTGCATGCGTTCATGCGTGAACGCGACAAGGGCGGCGAGGGCGCTGCCAAGTGCCTGGACGAAAAACTTTGGGCGCGCCTGGCCAAGCGCCTGGACTACCAGACCGGCGACTTCCTGGACCCGGCCACCTATACCGCGCTGGCCAAGCGCATCGACAAGACCAGCCATGGCAACGCCATTTTCTACCTGGCCACCTCGCCACGCTTTTTCCCCGAGGTTGCCCAGCGCCTGGGTGATGCCGGCTTGCTCGACGAGTCTGGTGGTGGCTACCGCCGGGTCGTGGTGGAAAAACCCTTCGGCACCGACCTGGCCAGTGCCGAGGCGCTCAATGCCTGCCTGCTCAAAGTGATGAGCGAGCGGCAGATCTACCGCATCGATCATTATCTGGGCAAGGAGACGGTGCAGAACATCCTGGTCAGCCGTTTTTCCAATGGCTTGTTCGAGTCGTTCTGGAACAACCACTACATCGACCATGTGCAGATCACGGCCGCCGAAACGGTGGGCGTCGAGACTCGCGGTGGGTTCTATGACCACACCGGTGCCTTGCGCGACATGGTGCCCAACCACCTGTTCCAGTTGCTGGCGATGGTTGCCATGGAGCCGCCTGCAGCTTTTGGCGCAGATGCCGTGCGCGGCGAAAAAGCCAAGGTGATCGGCGCTATCCGTCCCTGGTCGACGAAGATGGCACTGAAGAACTCCGTGCGCGGCCAGTACACCGCGGGCAAGCAGGGCCGCAAGCGCCTGGCCGGGTATCGCCAGGAGGACAGGGTGGCGGCCGACAGCCAGACCGAAACCTACGTGGCCTTGAAGGTGATGATCGACAACTGGCGCTGGGCTGGCGTGCCGTTCTACCTGCGAACCGGCAAACGCATGAGCGTGCGCGATACCGAGATTGCCATCTGCTTCAAGCCTGCGCCTTATGCTCAGTTTCGCGAATCCGAGCTGGAGCGGCCCAAGCCCAATTACCTGAAGATCCAGATCCAGCCCAACGAAGGCATGTGGTTCGACCTGCAAGCCAAGCGCCCGGGCCCGGAACTGGTGATGGAAAACGTCGAGCTGGGGTTCGCCTACAAGGATTTCTTCAAGATGACCCCGGCCACGGGGTACGAGACCTTGATCTACGACTGCCTGACCGGCGACCAGACTTTGTTCCAGCGTGCCGACAACATCGAGAACGGCTGGCGTGCGGTGCAGCCGTTTCTGGATGCCTGGGCGCAGGACGGCGAGGTGCATGAGTACCCGGCGGGCGAGGATGGGCCAGAGGCTGGCAATGAGTTGCTGACCCGTGACAAGCGCGAGTGGCACCGGTTGGGATGATCGCACGGCCCACTGTGTGGGCCAGACAGTTGCATTAAGGAGATCCAATGCCTGCCCACATCGAAGACTATGCGCTGCTCGGCAACTGCCGCAGTGCCGCCCTGGTCAGCCGTGACGGTTCCATCGACTGGCTGTGCCTGCCACGCTTCGATGCCCCGGCCGTGTTCGCGGCGCTGCTGGGCAATGAAGAAAACGGTCGCTGGCGCCTGGCCCCCAGCGACTCCATCGAGCATGTCAGCCGGCGCTACCAGCAAGATACCATGGTGCTGGAAACCACCTGGGTGACTGCCAGTGGCCGCGCCCGTGTGCTGGACTTCATGCCGCTGGACGACATCAATTCGGTCGTGCGCATCGTCGACGGCATTGCCGGCGAAACCAACTTTGAAATGGACCTGGTGATGCGCTTCGACTACGGCCGCAGCGTACCCTGGGTGGAAAAGCTCGACCCCCTGACCCTGAGCGCCGTCGCCGGTCCCGACCGGCTGATCCTGTGCAGCACGGTGGCCTCGCACGCCCGCGACCACCACACTGTCGCGCGCTTTCGGGTGTGCGCCGGTGAGCGCCAGGTGTTCAGCCTGCGGCATCAACCTTCGCACCTGCCGGTACAACCCGACTGCGATATCGAACATGCCCTGGAGCACACCGTCAGCCAGTGGCAGGCCTTTGCCGCCCGCTGCCCGGACGTCGGCCCCTACAGCGCGAGCGTGCGCCGTTCATTGCTCACCCTCAAGGCCATGACGTATGCCCCTACCGGTGGCATCGTTGCGGCCGTCACCACCTCGCTGCCCGAAAGCATCGGCCATGAGCGCAACTGGGACTATCGCTTCTGCTGGCTGCGCGATGCCACCATGACCCTGCTGGCGTTCATGAACCTGGGGTACTTCGACGAAGCGCAGGCCTGGCGTGAGTGGCTGCTGCGTTCGGTGGCCGGCAACCCGGAGCAGATGCAGATCATGTACGGCCTGGCGGGCGAGCGAGACCTGCAGGAATACACCCTGCCGTGGCTGGCCGGGTATGAGCACTCGCAGCCGGTGCGGGTGGGCAACGCTGCCGCTCAGCAGAGGCAACTGGACATCTACGGCGAGGTCGCCGACGCCATGGCCCAGGCGATAAAGGGCGGATTGCCCAGGCACCCACGCAGTGCGGCGATTTCCCGCCTGATCATGCCCTACCTGAAGCGCATCTGGCGTGAGCCGGACGAAGGCATCTGGGAGGTGCGTGGTGGCAGGCAGCACTTCGTGCATTCCAAGGTCATGGCCTGGGTCGCATTCGACCGCGCGGCGGGGTTGGCTGAGACCACCGAGGAGGGCAGTGAGCGCGGGCAGTATTACCGGCAGGTGGCAGATGAGATCCGCCGTGAGGTGTGTGAGCAGGGGCTCGATGCCAAAGGCCTGCATTTCGTCCAGGCCTATGGCTCGAGCGAAATGGACGCCAGCCTGCTGCAGATCGCCCTCACCGGGTTCCTGCCGGCCCAGGATGAGCGATTTCTGCGCACGCTCGAACAGATCGAGCAGCGCCTGCTGAAAAACGGCTTACTGATGCGCTATGACAGTGACCGCTGCAGTGACGGCCTGACGCCGGGTGAAGGGACTTTCCTGGTGTGTTCCTTCTGGTTGGCCGATGTGTATGTGCTGTTGGGGCGCCAGGGTGAGGCGCAGGCGCTGTACGAGAAGCTGACCGGGCTGTGCAATGACGTGGGCCTGCTGGCCGAGCAGTACGACCCGGCAGGCAAGCGCATGCTGGGCAACTTCCCCCAGGCGTTCAGCCACATCGGCATCATCAACACGGCGTTGAACCTGCACCGGGCGCAGTGCCCGGCAAGGGATCGGGCCCAGTGTGGTTGAAGGGCATGGCTACTCGTATTCAGCGAAATGACCGGAGTAGACTAGTGCCAAGAGCAATCGACAAGGAATACGCATGAGCGTTCGTCGCCATAGGCTGGCAGTCAGGGCATCGCAATTCTGATGGCCAACCACAAGATCGAAATTCGCCGTCGCAATATCGAGAAAATCCTCGTGGCCGCAGAAAAGGTGTTCGCCGAGAAAGGCTACGGCGCAACGTCCATGGGTGATATCGCCGAACAGGCCGAGCTGCCGCGCTCCAACCTGCATTACTATTTCAGCACCAAGGATGAGCTGTTTCGCGCGGTGCTGCAGGACCTGCTGGATGTGTGGAAACAGGATGCGCTGTGCTTCGAGAACTTCGACGACCCGCGAGTGGTGCTGACCAGCTACATTCGCGCCAAGATGGGCCATTCGCGCTCACGCCCGCTGGGCTCGAAGATCTGGGCCGAAGAGATGCTGCATGGCGCGCCGCTGCTTGGGGTGAGCCTGGATGACAGCCTGGTGCCCTGGGCGAAGCTGAAGGTAGACAAGATTCGCCGCTGGGTGGAGGAGGGACGCATCCTGCCGGTGGAGCCTTCGGCGCTGCTGTACATGATCTGGGCTTCGACCCAGCACTATGCCGACTTCGGTTACCAGGTGGCTGTGCTCAATGGCGGTGAGCCGTTGTCGGACCTGGCGTTCGAGAGTGCGGTACAGACGGTGACGAGTGTGATCCTGCGCGGTATCGGCCTGGAGCCTTGATGAGTGCATCGCGGTTTCGTGTAGGAGCGGCCTTGTGTCGCGAAAGGGCCGCAAAGCGGCCCCAGCGATTCCCAGGCGTCAGCTCGCTTCGCGGTAGGGGTTGCGCGGGTCCTGCGTCCAGTTCAGGTATGGCTTGCCGGTATCCTGCGCCACCATGTCGATGCAGTTTTCCACCGGGCAGGTGATCTGGCACAGGTTGCAGCCCACACATTCGTCTTCGATCACGCTATAGGCATGGGTCCCGTCAGCCTTCAGCGTACTGGCAATGGCCTGGTGCGATGTGTCCTCACAGGCGATGTGGCAGCGCCCGCAACCGATGCAGGCATCCTGGTCGATGTGCGCCACCGATTTGTAGTTGATGTCCAGGTACTTCCAGTCGGTGGTGTGCGCCACGGCCTGGCCGCGGAATGCTTCGAGGTTCTGGTGCCCGTGCTGGTCCATCCAGCGCGCCAAACCGTCCTGCATGTCCTCGACAATACGAAAACCGTGCAGCATCGCCGCAGTGCACACCTGCACCGCGCCACTGCCCAAGGCAATGAACTCGGCCGCGTCACGCCAGTTGCCGATACCCCCGATGCCACAGATCGGTAGCCCGCGCGTTTGTGGGTCGCGGGCAATCTCGGCGACCATGTTCAGGGCGATGGGTTTGACCGCCGAGCCGCAGTAGCCGCCGTGGGTGCTCTGATCACCGACGATCGGGTGGGCGACCATGCGGTCCAGGTCGACGCTTGTGATGGAGTTGATGGTGTTGATCAGCGACACGGCATCGGCGCCACCGCGATGAGCCGCACGCGCCGACTGGCGGATGTCGGTGATGTTGGGCGTGAGCTTGACGATCACCGGCAACGCGCAGTGCGTCTTGCACCAGCGGGTGACCATTTCCACGTACTCCGGCACCTGGCCGACCGCCGCGCCCATGCCGCGCTCGGGCATGCCATGCGGGCAGCCGAAGTTCAGTTCGATCCCGTCGGCGCCGGTGGCTTCCACCAGCGGCAAGATGAATTTCCATGATTCTTCGATGCACGGCACCATCAGCGAGACGATCAGCGCACGGTCTGGCCAATCTTTCTTCACCTGGGTGATTTCACGCAGGTTGATTTCCAGCGAGCGGTCGGTAATCAGCTCGATATTGTTGATGCCCTGCACCAGCCGATTGGCGCCGTAATGCGCCGAGTAGCGCGACGACACGTTGACCGCTGCCGGGTCCTCGCCCAAGGTCTTCCAGACCACGCCGCCCCAGCCGGCCTCGAAGGCGCGTACTACGTTGTAGGCCTTGTCGGTTGGTGGTGCAGAGGCCAGCCAGAAGGGGTTGGGTGCCTTGATGCCGGCGAATACGATAGACAAGTCGGCCATTTATGCAGCCTCCACATTGAGCATGAGTTGGGCATGGATGGCTTCGGCGGCCAGCTTGCCGTGTTGCACGGCCTGGACGGTAAGGTCCTGGCCCAGGGCGGTGCAGTCACCACCGGCGTAGACGCCCGGCAGGCTGGTGCGCATGCCCTCGTCGACGCGAATGCGCTCGCCGTCGCGGGCCAGTTGCGCCGCTAGCGGGTCGTTGAGGCTTTGTTCGTCGAAGCGTTGGCCGATGGCTTTGAAGATGGCGTCGGCGGCCAGCTCGAAGGTCTCACCGGTGTCGCGCAGGCGGCCATCAGCCAATTCGGTGCGGGCGAAGCGCATGCCCCGCACGCGGTTGTCGTCGTCCAGCAGTACGGCGTCGGGGCGGGCCCAGGTGTGCAGGCGCACTTGATTGGCCTTGGCGATGTCTTGCTCGTGGCCGGTTGCGCCCATGTCGGCGTAGCCGCGGCGGTATACCAGGTTGACATCGCGGGCACCCAGGCGGCTCATCTGTACCGCCATGTCGATAGCGGTGTTGCCGGCTCCGATCACCAGGCAACGCTCTGCCAGTGGCAGTTGCGAAAGATCATCCGCCTGGCGTAGCTCACGGATGTAGTCGGTGGCGGCGAGCATGCCGGGCGCCTCTTCGCCAGGCAGGCCGAGCTGGCGTATGGCGTTCAGGCCAAGGCCGAGGAATACCGCGTCGTACTGATCGCGCAGCTCTGTCAGGTTCAGGTTGTCGCCCAAGCGTTGGCCGTGGCGCATTTCGATGCCGCCGATACCGAGCAGGAATTCCACTTCGCGCTGGGCATAGTCGTCCACCAGCTTGTAGCGGGCGATGCCGTACTCGTTCAGGCCGCCGGCCTTGTCGCAGGCCTCGAACACCACTACCTCGTGGCCATGCATGGCCAGGCGATGTGCGCAGGACAGCCCGGCGGGGCCCGCGCCGACCACGGCAATACGCTTGCCGGTGGCTGGCGAGCGTTTGAACGGGTGCTCTGTGAACCCTGCATTGTCCAGGGCATAGCGCTGCAGCTGGCCGATCAATACCGGTGCGCATTCCTGGGCGTTGTTGCGCACGCAGGCCTGCTGGCAAAGAATCTCGGTGGGGCACACGCGGGCGCAGCTGCCGCCCAGGATGTTGGCCGAAAGGATGCGCTCGGCGGCACCTTGCAGGTTTTCGTCGCTGATGCGGTGAATGAACGAGGGAATGTCGATCTCGCTGGGGCATGCATTGACACAGGGTGCGTCGTAGCAATACAGGCAGCGAGCGCTTTCCACCGCTGCCTGGCGGGCGGTGAGGGGCGGCGCGAGGTCGCTGAATTGCTCGGCCAACTGGTCGGCGCCGGCCCGGGGGCGCGGCAAGTGGTTCAGGGCATCGATCACGGTTGTAGCCTCTCTTTTTTTATCGGGCTTGAGGTGGGGGCACCATGCGCCCCGATCGCCGGCAAGCCGGCTCCCACAGGTACAGTGATGTCCCTGGGAGCGATGCTTCCCCTGTAGGAGCTGGCTTGCCGGCGATGGGCTGCGCAGCAGCCCCAACAGCTTCAGCGCTGGACGGGTATCGGGCGCTGCTGCTCGGCGCGGCGGCCCAGTACCTCGTACACCGAGGGGTACGCCGGGCGCTCCACGTAACGCCCCGCGCCAGGTTCGGCACGCAGGTCGCCATCGGCCCAGACCACGCGGCCCTGGCTGATGGTGTGGCTGGGAATGCCGCGCACGGTGCGGCCTTCGAAGATGTTGAAGTCAACACGCTGGTGGTGGGTTTGCGCGGAGATGGTACGCGTGCCCTGTGGGTCCCACAGCACCAGGTCGGCATCGGCGCCGACGCGGATGGCGCCCTTGCGCGGGAACAGGTTGAAGATCTTCGCGGTGTTGGTGGAGGTCAGCGCGACGAATTCATGCATCGACAGCCGCCCATTGTTGACGCCAGCGTCCCACAACACCGCCATACGGTCTTCGATGCCGGCAGTGCCGTTGGGGATGCGGCTGAAGTCGTTGCGGCCCATGGCTTTCTGCTCGGCGCAGAAGCAGCAGTGGTCGGTGGCGGTGGTGTGCAGGTTGCCCGACTGCAGGCCGCGCCACAGGGCTTCTTGATGCTCGCGCGGGCGGAAGGGAGGGCTCATCACATACCCGGCGGCGGTGGCCCAGTCCGGGTCACGGTAGACGCTGTCGTCGATCAGCAGGTGCCCGGGCAGCACTTCACCGTAGACCGGTTGGCCCTTGGCCCGTGCATAGGTGATTTCGTCCAGCGCTTCACGGCTGGAGATGTGTACCACGTACAACGGCGTACCGATGGTTTCGGCGATGCGGATGGCGCGGCTGGCCGCCTCGCCTTCGACTTGCGAGGGGCGCGACAACGGGTGCGCCTCGGGGCCTGTCAGCCCTTGGGCGAGCAGTTTTTGCTGCAGGTGGTAGACCAGCTCGCCGTTCTCGGCGTGCACGGTGGGTACCGCGCCCAGTTGCAGGCAGCGCTCGAAGCTGGCGACCAGGGTGTCGTCGGCCGCCATGATCGCATTCTTGTAGGCCATGAAGTGCTTGAAGCTGT
>Ga0247820_10000087_pt1 | contig 42966 bp, 56 predicted proteins | sample 13C_Glucose_Day1_2_FD_192480 | JGI IMG/M metagenome (GOLD analysis project Ga0247820, IMG submission 192480) | Soil microbial communities from agricultural site in Penn Yan, New York, United States - 13C_Glucose_Day14 | ecosystem: Environmental > Terrestrial > Soil > Agricultural land | place...
GTGAACGCCTTCAAGGAGCAGGTCGAGGTCAACGTGACCGGCCTGGCAGACCGGATGGCCAAGGCAAAGGCGCGGGTCCGTGAACGCAGCGGAAGAGGCTGACTACGAGCAGCAGCTCGTTGAGGACATCCTGAGCTTCGCCGATGACCCATTGGGCTATGTGCTGTACGCGTTCCCCTGGGGCGAGGAAGGCACAGAGCTGGCCAACAAATCCGGGCCTCGGGAGTGGCAGTGCCAGGTGCTGGACTCCATAGGCCAACAGGTAAGGGCAGGCGCCAAGGACTTGGGCGAAGTCATCCGTGAGGCTGTGGCCAGCGGCCACGGTATCGGCAAGTCCGCGCTGGTGTCCTGGATCATCAAGTGGGCGCTGGATACGGCGGTTGACACTCGTGGCGTAGTCACGGCCAACACCGAGAGCCAGTTGCGCACCAAGACCTGGCCAGAGGTGGCCAAGTGGAACCGGCTCTCCATCACCGCCCACTGGTTCAAGCTGACCGGCACCGCGCTGATCAGCACCGATCCAGGCCACGAAAAGAACTGGCGCATCGACGCCGTGCCTTGGTCTGACACGAACACCGAGGCGTTTGCCGGCCTGCACAACGAAGGTAAGCGCATCCTGCTGATCTTCGACGAGGCCTCGGCCATCGCCGACCTGGTGTGGGAAGTGGCAGAGGGCGCCCTGACGGACGCCGACACCGAAATCATCTGGGCTGCCTTCGGCAACCCCACCCGTAACAGCGGCCGATTCCGCGAGTGCTTCACGAAGTTCAAGCACCGCTGGCGGCACCGCCAAGTCGACAGCCGCACCGTCGACGGCACCAACAAGACGCAAATCGCCAAGTGGATCGCCGACTACGGCGAAGACAGCGACTTCGTCCGTATCCGCGTACGCGGCATGTTCCCGAGGGCTTCCGACTTGCAGCTGATCCCAACCGACTGGGTGTCCGAGGCCATGCGGCGCGAAGGCGTATACGGCATGGACGATGCCCTGATCTGTGGCATCGATATCGCCCGCGGCGGCATGGACAACAACGTGATCCGCTTCCGTCGGGGCATGGATGCCAAGAGCATCAAGCCCATCAAGATCCCGGGCAGCGAGACGCGGGACACCACCAAGTTCATCGCGCGTGTATGCACCGAGGTCGTTGAGCGCAAGCCAGACGCTGTGTTTGTTGACTCCACCGGTGTTGGCGGCCCCGTGGCCGACCAGCTACGCCGCCTGCTGCCTGGCGTGATGATCATCGATGTGAACTTCGCCAGCCAGGCGCCTGACCGGCACTACGCCAACATGCGGACCTGGATCTGGTGGCGCATGCGCGAGGCCATCAAGTCTGGCTTGGCAATCGAGAGCGATACCGAGCTGGAAACCGAGTTGACCAGCCCGGAGTACGACCACAACGCCTCGGACCAGATCGCGCTGGAGAAGAAGAAAGACATCAAGAAGCGCCTGGGCATCAGCCCGGACGACGGTGACGCGCTGGCCTTGACCTTCACCATGCCGGTGATGAAGGCGCAGTACCAAGGCAATGGCGGCGTCAACGGCAGCCATCAATCCGATTACGACCCTTTCAACTGAGGAATGCACCCATGGGCGGAGCAATCAAACAGGCGGCCAACGTTGCAACGCTCGGGCTGAGCGATGCCGTGCTCGGCGACAGCTTCGACACGCCGAAGACCAACACCACAACTGCTGATGAAGTGAAGAACAACGATGTGTCGACCGCTGATGCTGAGGGCAATGCAGCTGACAAGCGCCGCCGGGCCAAGGCTGCCGGCATCAGCTCCACCATCTTGGGTGGGGCGAATGCTGCAGCAGCACCGACCGCCACCAAGACCCTGCTGGGGCAATAAATATGGCAACCGACAGCCCACGCAAGCTGGCCGAGAAACGGCTGTCAGCGCTGAAGAACGAGCGTTCCTCTTGGGACACCAACGCCAAGGAAATCTCCGACTTCATCCTGCCCATGCGCTCCCGGGTGATGTGCGACGACACCAACCGTGGCGACCGCCGCAATAACAAGATCATCAACAACCGGGCCACGATGGCCAGCCGCACGATGGCCGCCGGCATGATGAGCGGCATCACCTCGCCAGCGCGCCCATGGTTCAACCTGCAGCCTGTGGCTCGGGCAATTATGGAGTTCGGCCCGGTCAAGTCGTGGTTCTATGAGTGCACCCAGCGCATGCGCGACGTCTTCCTGCGCTCGAACCTGTACCAGGTCCTGCCGACCTGCTACCAGGAGATGGGCACCTTCGGTACCGGCTGCATGTGGGTCGATGAGCACCCAGAGACGGTGATCCGCTGCGAGGCCTTCACTTGGGGTGAGTACTTCATCTCGAACGGCGCAGACGGCAAGGCATCTGCCATCTACCGCGAATTCAAGTGGACGGTGAACCAGCTGGTGGAGAAGTTCGGCCTTGACGCACTGAGCCCGGCATCGAAGGCCTTGTACGAGAACAACAACGGCGACCAGTTCATCAGCTGCGCCCAGCGGGTTGAGCTGAACATGAACGCCAACCCGGACCGCGCCGGCAGCCGTAATCTGCCGTACAGCTCGTTGGTCTGGGAGACTGGCGCCCCGGGCGACATGGTGCTGGAGGATCGCGGTTACCACGAATTCCCAGTCATGGCTGTGCGCTGGGAGGCCATGCCAGGTGATGCCTACGGCACCGGACCTGGTCGTGTCTGCCTTGGAGATGTGAAAGCCCTGCAGCTGTACGAGCGCCAGGCAGCCCGCATGACCGAGACAGGGGCCAACCCGCCACTGCAGGCGCCGGCAGAGCTGCGTGGCCAGCCCAGCAGCACCATCCCTGGCGGCGTGACCTACGTCCCCATGGTGGGCGGCCAGAACCAGATGGCGCCGATCTACCAGCCCAATGCGGCCTGGCTGTCGCCGATCCAGGCGAAGATCCAGGAGCACGAAGGGCGGATCAACGAAGCGTTCTTCGTTGACCTGTTCCTGATGGTCAGCCAGCTCGACACGGTGCGCACCGCCACCGAGATCGCGGCCCGCAAGGAAGAGAAGATGCTGATGCTGGGTCCAGTGCTCGAGCGTATTAACGACGAACTGCTTGACCCGCTGATCGACCGTACCTTCAACATCATGCTGCGCCAGTCCATGCCGATCTGGGCCGGCATCATCGATGGCGACCCGCTGCTGCCACCGCCACCCCAAGAGCTGATCGAAGCCAACAGCGAGATCCAGGCCGAGTACGTATCGATCCTGGCCCAGGCACAGAAGTCCCAGAATGTGCTGGGCCTGGAGCGGTTCGCAACTCTGGCCGGCAACCTATCCGGCGCCTTCCCAGAGGTGCTGGACAAGGTCAACTCCGACCAGCTCATAGAGGAATACGCCGACGCTATTGGCGTGGTACCCACCGTGGTTCGTGGCGCCGATGAGGTTGCCGCTATCCGCGAGCAGCGCGCCCAGCAGCAACAGGCCCAGCAAGCCCAGCAGGCCATGGGCGCCGCCATCCAAGGCGCCAAGCTCCTGTCCGAAACCGAAGTCACCCCGGACAACGTCCTGGGCCAGATGCTGGGGGCATAAATGTTCGAAGACGCCGAGATCCTGCAGCAGCGGGAGGACGCCGCACGCCTGGAGCAAGAGCAGGCGGCACAGGACTTCAAGTGGCTGATGGCTGATCCCCGCGGCCGGCGTCTGGTCTGGAAACAGCTTGAAGCCGCCCGCGTGTTCCACCCGGTCTACGACCCGCAACCAATCCAGATGGCCTTCAACGAAGGTCGTCGCCAGCACGGCCTGAACCTGCTGGAGCGCATCAACACCCTGTGTCCGCACCTGTACCAGGTGATGGTCGCGGAGAACACCACCAAACCCGACGAGGCAAACGCATGAACCTCTTCATCCACGGCCGTCTCGGCCACTTCCTCATGAACGAAGCCGGCGCCGATGGCAGTCAGGGCGGCGGTGCAGCTGCTGCCACTGGCGAGCCACAGAGCAGCATCCTCGGCGGCGACCAGGGCGCCCAAGGCCAGCAGCAACAGCAGGCCGGTGACGCAGCGCAACAGAATCAAGAAGGCCAGCAGCAGGCCGGCGAGAAGAAGGAAGGCGAGGGCGATCAGGCTCAGAAGCCAGTCGTGCCGGATGCTTACGCCTTCAATGACCTGCCTGAAGGCTACGCAATGAGCGAACAGCAACTGGCCGAGGTCAGCCCGCTGTTCAAGGAGCTGGGCTTGACCCAGGAACAGGCTGACAAGCTCGTTGCTTTCGACGCCAAGCGCGCCCTGGCTGCCGAGCAGGCTGGCCTGGAGCAGCGCCAAGGCCTGGTAACCGGCTGGAAGAAGTCCCTGCGCGAGGACGCGACATTCGGCGGCGCCAACTTCGACGCCAACGTCGGCGTTGCCCAGAAAGCCTTGGCCCAGTTCGGCACTCCCGAGCTGAGCACCATGCTCAAGGAGTCCGGCCTGGGCTCCCACCCCGAAGTTGTTCGGCTCTTCCACCGGATCGGCCAGCAGTTGGCCGAGGGCCAGCTGCATAGCGGTTCCGGCAACCAGTCCCGCAAAACCGACGCCGAAGTCTTCTACGGCAAATCCTAAGGAGTAAATCATGGCCGTTATCGCCCAAAACTCCCTGACGCTGGCCGATTGGGCCAAACGGCAGGACCCCGACAGCAAGCCGGCGCGCATCGTCGAGATGCTGAGCCAGACCAACGAAGTCTTGTCCGACATGCTCTGGCAGGAAGGTAACCTCGCCACCGGCCATCGGACCACCATCCGCACCGGCCTGCCGACCGGCACTTACCGTGCGCTGAACGCCGGTATTCTGCGCACCAAGTCCACCACCGTTCAGGTAGACGAGACCTGCGCGATGCTGGAAAACCTCGGCATCGTTGACGAGGCCCTGGCCAACCTCAACGGTAACACCGCCGCGTTCCGCCTGTCCGAGAACGCTGCCTACATCGAGGGCATGAACCAGGACATGGCCACCGGCCTGTTCTACAACAACAGCGCCCTGGAGCCGGCCAAGTTCCTGGGCATGGCGCCTCGTTACAGCGATAGCACTGCGAAGAACGGGCAGAACATCATCAAGATGGGGGGCGCTGGCTCGGACAACGCGTCGATCTGGCTCATCGTCTGGGGTGACCAGACCGTGCACGGCATCTACCCGAAGGGTTCCAAGGCCGGCTTGGACCACAATGACATGGGCATCGAGCTGGTAGACGATGGCTCCGGCACCAACCGCGTGTTCCGCGCCTACCGCGACCACTACAAGTGGGACTGTGGTATCGCCCTGCGCGACTGGCGCTACGCGGTCCGCATCTGCAACATCGACATCAGCGATCTGCTGGCCGACACCAACGGCACCAGCGTCAAGATCATCGAGGCGATGATTCGTGCAGTGCACCGCATCCCGAACCTGCGCATGGGCCGCCCGGCGTTCTACATGAACCGCACCATCCGCGAGTGCCTGGACATCCAGGCGATGAACAAAGCCAACGTCCAGCTCAAGATCCAGGAGTACGACGGCGAGTTCATCACCAGCCTGCGCGGCGTGCCGTTCCGCACCGTTGACGCCTTGCTCAACTCCGAGTCGCCGGTCGTCTGACCGGCGCTTCACCTCACCTTCATCTCCGGAGAATCCTCATGATCACCGACAAGCTGAACCTGTTCAGCGGTTTGACTGGTCAGGCAGTCACCGCGACGGCGGCATCTACCGACGTTATCGACCTGGGCCCGCTGACGCACGGCAATACCCGGCGCGACATCGGCGCCGGCGAGCCGCTGTACCTGGTTGTCGCGGTACTGGCCGCTGCTACTGCGGCTGGTGCTGCCACCGTGAACTTCCAACTGCAGACCAGCGACGACAACGCGACCTGGGTCACCCTGTTTGACTCTGGTGCCACCGCGTTGGCTGACATGGCCGCCGGCAAGCGTCCGGTTGCTGTGGCGGTCCCGCGCGGCGTTCGCCGTTACCTCCGCGTCAACTACACCGTTGGCACCGGCCCACTCACCGCTGGCACGTTCTGGGCTGGCCTGGTCAAAGACGTCCAGGACACCGCGACCTACGCCAGCGGCTTCGTGATCGCGTAAGGAGGGACCATGTTAGTTATCGCACTCGAGCGCGGCTTTTACGGCGGCAAGATTCAGGAGCCGCCGGAAGCCGGTGGTGAGCCGTTCCACATCCTCAACGAGAACCACCTTGGCAAATGGATGCAGCCCCAGGGCTGGAAGCCATCCACTAAAGCCCAGGCATCAACCACCACCAGCACCGGCAGCCAGGCCAAGCAATCCTTGGGCTACGCCGCCAAGTTCAACGGTGGAACCCGCTGGCGCGTCATCGATGCCAAAGGCGAGTGGTTCAGCGACTTCATCGGCGCCAGCAAGGAAGAGGCACAGACCGAGGCTGATCGCCTGAATGCTGGCGGCGAGCCGTACGTGAAGCCAGAAGAGACCACCACCAGCACCGGCAGCCAGGACGGCAGTGCCAGTGATGGCAATGATGGCAACGCCGATGACGATGATGACGACGGCCCGGACGCCTGAGCCAGTAACCCACCAAGGGCCCTTCGGGGCCCTTTTTCATGGAGTCAGTTTTTCATGAGTTCGGTAATCGACATCTGCAACATGGCGATCTTCCGCATCGGCAACGGTACCCGTATTGATGACCTGGAAGAGAACAGCCAGCCGGCCCGGATCTGCAAGCAGTTCTACGATAGCAGCCGCGACTTTGTGCTGCGTGCCGATTGCGACTGGGGCTTCGCCACAGCCTTTGCCCAGCTCGCTGAGGTGGCCGACAACCCGAACCCCGATTTTCAGTACGCCTACGCCGTGCCGAATGACTGCATGCGCGTGCGCCGAATCGTCAACCCTGGCTGGCCGCAGGGCGCTATCCCAGTTGGTTACGAGTGCTACATGCCCGAACTGCCGCGGATCCCATTCCGCGTGGTCAACGGATCGAGCCAGCGGCTTATCAGCACCAGCGTGAGCCCGGCCACCCTGGAATATACGCTCAAGGTCACTTCGCCAGAGCTGTTCGACCCAATCTTCGTGTCGGCTTTGGCCTGGTACCTGGCCGGTGAGATCGCCGGGCCACTGGCCAAGGATGCCGGTATCGCCAGCGCCTGCTACGCCCAGTACAAGGCCACGGTGCTGGAGGCCGCTGCCACCGCGCTCAATGAAGGCACCACCCAGTACCAGCGCGAATCCACCTTCATCACGGGACGCGGGGCATGACTGAAGTTATCCAGCCGTCCTTCAGCGCTGGCGAGGTATCGCCAGCCACCTACGCCAGGGTTGACCTGGGGCGCTATTACACCGCGCTCAAGACCTGCCGCAACTACCAGGTGCTGCCGGAGGGTGGGGCACAGAACCGCTCGGGAACGCGCTACATCGTCGAGACCAAGAACAGCGCCGCCAAGTCGCGGCTGATCCCGTTCCAGTTCTCGACCGAGCAGACCTACATCCTGGAGTTCGGCAACCTGTATATCCGCTTCATCAGCATGGGCGGCCAGGTTGTGAGCGGCGGGCTGCCCTATGAGATCGTTTCGCCGTATACCGCGGCGCAGCTTGCGGCCCTCAAGTTCACCCAGTCGGCTGATGTGCTGACCATCGTTCACCCTGACCATCCGCCTCGCGAGCTTTCGCGCCTGGGCCCGACCAACTGGACCCTGACGGCCATCGTGTTCGAGCCGAGCATTGCTGCTCCAACCGGGCTGACAGCCTCTGCGCGCTCTGGCGGCTCTGGCGACACCACCGAGTATCAGTACAAGGTGACCGCCGTCAGCAGCATTTCCGAGGGCTCCGTCGAGTCGAACGCCAGCAACACCGCCACGGTGAACAGCTTCGACAATAAGCCGGGGGCAAGCCTGAGCTGGACCGCGTCGGCCGGGGCCGACCACTACAACATCTATAAGAACAAGTCTTCGGGTGTGTTCGGCTTCATCGGCCAGGCCACTGGCACGACCTTCACCGACATCAACATCACCCCCGAAACTGACAACACGGTACCCATCGCGTACAACCCGTTCGCCGATGGCAATAACCCTTCAGTGGTGGGCTACTACCAGCAGCGCATGGTGTTCGCGGCCAGCAAGGCCAACCCTCAAACCGTGTGGATGTCGCGCACCGGGGACTTCCACAACTTCGGCTATTCCGACCCGAACAAGGACGACGACGGCATTGAGTTCGTCATCGCCAGCCGGCAGGTCAACCAGATCCGTCACCTGGTGTCGTTGCGCGAACTGCTGGCCATGACCTCCGGCGCCGAGATCGCCATCACCGGGTCTACCGATTCAGGGGTCACAGCTGCCAACGTCTCGGCGATCGAGCAGAGCTATTTCGGCACCAGCGACGTGCCGCCGGCGATCTACGCCAACACGGCGCTGTACATCCAGGCCAGGGGCGGCAAGCTGTCGACGCTGGCCTACAACTACGTCTCGGACGGCTTCCAGCCCCAGGACGTCAGCGTGCTGTCGTCGCACCTACTGCGTGGCTTCACCATCCAGGACATGGCCTTCACCCTGCAGCCCAACGGCATTCTGTGGATGGCTCGCAACGACGGCATGCTGCTGGGGTTCACCTTCCTGCCCGACCAGCAGGTTTACGCCTGGCACTGGCACGACACCGACGGTCAGGTTGAGTCGGTGGCTTCGGTGCCGGAGAACGACGAGGACGCGTTGTACCTAATCGTCAAGCGCACCATCAACGGCGTGACAAAGCGCTATATCGAGCGCATGGCCACCAGGCAGCTGACCAAGTTCGGCAGCGGCGATTACTGGTTCGACCGGGCTTTCTTCGTTGATTGCGGACTGACCTACGACGGGCGCCGCACCGGAACCGCCGTACTGAGTGGTGGCACCACCTGGCAATACCCGGACCTGCTGACGCTTACCGTGTCCGCCTCCACCTTCGACGCAGGCATGGTGGGCCGTAGCGTGATCATGTATGGCGGCGGCAACGAATACGCCATTGGCGATGTGCTGACCGTGAAAATCACCGCGTTCGTCTCGGCCACGGTCGTCACCGTGGAGCCTCAAACCGTCGTACCTGGATCGCTGCGAGGTGTATCCGCCACCCGTTGGGGTATTGCAGCCACAACCGTTAGCGGGCTTGGCCACCTTGAAGGGAAGACGGTCAGCATTCTGGGTGATGGCAATGTCGTGCCCCAGCAAGTCGTCACCGGCGGCGCCATTACGCTGGACAGTCCAACCCTGATTGCACACATCGGCCTGCCTATCACCGCCGACTTCGAAACCCTGGACCTCACACTGCAGAACAACCAGGCGTTCTTGGGCAGCAAGAAGCGCATCAACCAGGTGGTAGTTATCTGCCAGGAAAGCCGCGGGATCTTCGCCGGTCCCGATGCCGACCACCTGGACGAGTTCAAGCAGCGCGCCGACGAAAACTACGGCGAGCCAATCGAACTGCTGACCGGCCGGGCCGAGATGGAGATCCAGTGCCAGTGGGATAACTACGGGCGCCTGTTTATCCGCCAGTCCGACCCGTTGCCGCTCACCATTCTGGGGGTCATGCCCAATGTCCAGTCCGGTGGCTGAAATGTTGCCGGTTGATGACCGGCTGATCGAAATGACGGTGGCCAATGCGCGCATGGCTGATCGGATGGAGTTCGAAGCCATCCGTGGCCTGACCGTAGAACAGGAGCTGCGCTATTCGGTGGAAAAGAGCGTGAGACCCCTGGCCTATGTGGTGAATGGCCGGGTGGTCGCCATGTTCGGCGACATCAAGCTCGATGAGCAGACCGGTGTGCCTTGGCTGATCAGCACCACGGAGATCGACCGGCACCACCGCGCATTCCTGGTCGAGTGCGACCGCGAAGTTATCGCCATGCGTCAGCGTTACCAGGTGCTGATCAATTACACCGACGCCCGCTATGTGAAGGCCCTTCGCTGGCTGCGCTGGCTCGGATTCCACATGCATGACGCCGTGCCCTACGGGATCAACGGCGAACTGTTCCATCCAATGACTTTGAGGGGGCTTTAATGGGCGCAGCAGCAGGGGCTGGCGCAGCAGCGGGCGGTGGCCTGCTCAATGCGTATTCCCAGATCCAGCAGGGTAAAGACGCGGTAAGGGCCGCAAAGCGTCAGCAGCGCTACCTGGATGACCAGGCGCGGGATGTGATCACCCAGGGTGATTTTGCTGCCGACATGGCGAACGAGCAGGGGCGGCAGACTGCGGCCAGCCAGCGCACCGGTTTCGCGGCCAATGGCGTAGCGGTGGGCCAGGGCTCAGCAGGTCGGATCGAGCAAGGCACCTTAGACATTGCTCGACAGGACGCTGACCAGCTTCGCCGCAACGCCTTTAACCAGGCCATGGGCTTGGTCACCCAGGGCAATGAAGGCATTAAACAGGCCAAGGCAGAATTCCGCACCCGCCGCCTCAATGCCTTCAGCTCGCTGCTGACTGGCGGAGGACAGGCATACAACATGTACAGCAGGGGTTGAGCATGGCCGCACGAATCCCACAAATCCAGATGCGCCGCGTGGCGCCGGAAGTCGCCGCCGCGCCGCGCGTGGCCCAGGCATCCGTTGATGCTTCTGGCTTGGCCAGCGGCCTTTCCAGTCTTGCCGGCGACCTGGCTGATGTTCACCAGCGCGAAATGCGCGAGGCCAACCAGACTGCCGTGCTCAACGCCGACAACCAGCTCGGCACCTGGCAGAACGAGGCCATCTTCAACCCGGAGACAGGTGCCTTCACCAAGAAGGGCCAAGCCGCCCTGAACGTCACCAATGACACGCTGACCCAGTTCGACCAGCAGCGGGAAGCCATCGCGAGTGGCCTGGCCAACGAGCAGCAACGCCAGATGTTCACGCAAGCCGCTCTGCAGCGCCGGACCCAACTGCAAGGGAAGCTGGGCAGTTATGAATTCGGCGAGCAGCAGGAGTACAAGAACCAGGTCGACAAGGCTGCGATTGCCACTGCGCTGAACACGGCTGCGCTGAACTACAACGACCCGGACGCCATCGCATCCAGCCATGCCCGCATCGACGGCATCCTGCAACTTCAGGCTCAGCGTAACGGCTGGGCTCCCGAGGTGCTGGAGGCCAACCGTACCAAGGCCACCAGCAGCATGTACTCGGACATTCTGAAGCGCCAGGCGTCCCAAGACCCATACAAGGCGCAGTCGGCGCTGAAGCAGTATCAGCAGTACCTGACTGCCGATGACCTAACTCAGGTGGGCAGCTCAATCGACGGCAAGGTCGAGCGCCTGCAGCAGAAGGCGGAAATGGCGCAGCTGCGTGCCGAGGCCCGTGCCGATCGGGCGCTGGGGAAAATCAACGCTCAGATCGCCAGCGGCATCCCGGCTACCGACGATATGTGGGCCAACTGGGGCAAGCAGGTACAGGGTACGGCGGCCGCAGCCGAGTTCAACGAACTGCGCAAGCAGGAGGTGGCAACCCAGCAGGTGCTGCGCCAGCCGATTGACCAACAGGCCGCCTACTACGGCAAGCTGCAGGCCGAGCTGCAGAACAATGGCGGTACCGTTGCCCAGGCCAACAACCTTGCCAGGCTGGGCCGGGCGATTGAAACGAACGCCAAGATGATGGCCGAGGCGCCGCTCGACTATTTCCAGCAGCGCTTGGGTGGCGGAATTGAGCCAATGGACCTGAATTCGGAGAACCTGCCGGCTGTGCTGGCTGACCGCGTCTCTGCGATCCAAGGCATGCGCCAGAAGTTCGGCCCCTCGGTAGCCATGAAGCCGTTGTTGCCACAGGAAGCCAAGGCGCTGTCGGCTCAGCTTGAACAGATGAGTCCAGACCAGCAGTCCCAGCTGTTCGGCAAGCTTCATGCTGCGATGGGCGATGACCGGGCCTATGCCGGGGCAATGCAGCAGATCGCCCCAGATTCTCCCGTTCGTGCACTGGCTGGCATGCTGGCTGGCAAGCAGCGGTCGCTGACCACCGGTACCCACTGGTTCCGGCCTGATGATGTGGTGAGCAGCGGCGATGTTGCCAAGACCATGGCCCTTGGGGAGTCGATCCTGAACAAGTCCAAGGCCCAGAAGGGGCAGGACGGTAGTGGCAGGTTCCCGATACCCAAGCAGACCGACTTCGACCTGGCCCTGGGCAAGCAGCTCGGGACGGTGTTCGCCGGTCAGCCCCAGTCGTATTCGCTGGCTGCCCAGGCCGTGAAGTCCTACTACACAGGCGCTGCGGCCGAGGCCGGCGATGTTTCTGGCGAGGTCAACAATGCGCTCATGAAGAAGGCCATCAAGGCCACCGTGGGTGATGTCGTCGACTTCAACGGCTCGTCCACGCTGGCGCCATGGGGCATGCCGGGCGATACGTTCGAGCAGGTCGCCCAGCAGCGCCTGGTGGAAACCATGAAAGCTCAGGGCATGAGTGAGCAGGACCTGGCCACGGCCAGAGCACTGACTCTGCGCCAAGCCCGGGACGGCGTGTATTACGTGATGCAGGGCAACCAGTACAAGTACGGTGCTGACGGCAAGCCGCTCATGATCAACGTGAACGGGGGTGACCAGTGAGCTTTGTAACTGACCTGGCCTTCAACGATCAGCAGGCGCTGGAGCAGGATGCGCTGGCCAACCCAGCGTTGAACCCGCCGGAGCCTAATTTCTGGGATGGATCGGGTACAGCGCTTTTCAGCGGTATCGCCCAGGGCGCCACCCAGCTGGCGCTACAGGCGGCCCAATACGGCAACGACCCGGATCAGGCCATCCTGTTCGAAGTGCCAACCGATGAAGAAGAGATCGCCAGGCGTGCCGCCATCGGCCAGCAGCGCCTGGCGGTTACCGAGCGCCTGCGGCCGGACGCTCAAACCAACGGCACAGCCGCGCAGATCCTGTTCGGCCTGGGCGATGTCGGTACCCGCTTCGCGTTAGGCGCTGCTTCGGGCGGCCTGCCGGTTGCCGCCGGCGGCGTCGGCCTGTCCATGGGCGAGCAGCGTTTCAGCGAGCTGCGCGGGGAGGGCGTAGACCCCAAGACCGCAGCGCTTGCAGGAGCGATCGAGGGCGGCACCCTGGCTGCCGGCGCATTCCTTCCGGCGGCCCGCCTGCTGGCTCAGCCTGTCGCGGACCTTGCCGCAACGGCCGGCGCCAACGTTGCGCTCGGTGCCGTGGCGCGCGGCGGGGTTGGACAGGTGCTGGAAAGCAATGGCTACACCCAGCAGGCCCAGCAGTATAGGGCGCTGGATGCCCAGGCCATGGCCATCGACGGCCTGCTCGGTGGCGCGTTCTGGGGGCTGGGCCGAGCCATGTCGGGAGGGCCGGCAGCATCACCTGAAACCGTCGACGCCGCGTTGGCTGGCAACAATGGGTTGCATGCCCAGCACGGCACGGCACCTGGTGCGCCGGTCAACGCCCGGTCAAGCGCTGCACACCAGAATGCCCTGGACCTTGCGCTCGAGCAGATGAGCCGTGGCGAACCGGTCAATGTCACCGGCCTCATGGACGACACAGCTTTCATCCGCTCCAACCGCGTTGGCCCGGAAGAAGCAGTGGTGCGTGATCAGGCGCAGCAAGAGGTATTCGCCACTGCCAGGGCCGAGCTTGAGCCAGTGGCGGCAGCAGGCCTACCCAACGTTCGCGACATTCGGGCCGAAGTGACTGGCCTGCGCCGCAGTCTTGGCGAACTGGACCAGGCACACGAAGCCGCTGGCAAAGCCTACAGACAGGCTGCCAAGGAATTCCAGCAGCAACGCATGACCCGCAAACAGGCCGAACGCGCGGCCCGAGCCAGCATTGCTCAGCAGCGACAGGCCATCGACGAGCAGCGTGTGGCTACCCAGGCTCGCATCGATGAGCTGAATCAGCAGTTGCAAGGCAACCGCGCCGCCGAGCGCGCCCGGTCCGAACTGGCCGCCATGGATCGCGGCGAAACTCCGGCGCGCCTGCAGTCGCAGGTTGACCGGCGCGCCGAGCAGATCGGTAGCGCCTTCAAACGCTCCGCCCTGGCCAGCAGCGTGGCTCCGGACCACGGCATGGCCCTGAACCGACTGGCGGCAGAGGATATCCAGCGCATGCTTCGCGAGAGCGGCCAGCTGATCGAAGAGCAGCCGACAGTCGAACCTCGCACACCTGAAGGCGACTCCGCTCCCACAGGCGAAACACAGCAACCACGGGCCCCGCAGGCCACTCAGCAGGCTGAAACTGGGGGTTCCGCTCCCACAGCACCTGAAACAGATGCAGCCCAAACCGCAACACTAGGGGATGAAAGCGTAACGCCGGCTGCCGGAAGCGGCGCAGAAGTCCCCAGTTCGACTCCCATTGACGGAATCGACCCAGAGTTGCCGGCGCTGCTCGACGCGGTGGCTGCGGGCGAACGTGACCTGCAGGTACCTACAGGCGCCATCAACGAGGACGGTACACCGGTGACCGTCTCCGCCCGTGAACTCCTGGCCGAGGCTGACGCCGAGATTGCCCAGGCTGCCAACGATTCCAAAGGCTTCCTTGCTGCCGCTCTGTGCGCGCTGAGGTTCGGTAACTGATGAAACAGCAATGTATCCAGGCGGTTCAGCAGGCCATTGGCCGTGCGCTCACCCAGGAACAAATCAAGGACATTGAAGGCCGAATCAGCCGCAACATGCGCCAGCTGGCCCAGGCAGACCCACAGGCATGGCAGATGAAGACCTCGTCTGATCGGCTGACCGAAGCGGCCAATTCCGCTGCCCGGGAGCTGCAGGCCGAGGCCGCCAAGAAGAAGCAGCGCGTTGCTCTGACCATCCTGGCGCATGACCGGGTGCAGAACGTCATGGCTCAGTTCCCCGACGACCCCCTCAAGGGACTTGATCGCCTGCTGGCTTTCGCCTCGGACTATCCCGGCATCATGTCGATCGAATCGTCCAGCCGCGCGATCAGGGACGAAGCCATGTCGTCCATGCTCGAAGCCATCGACATGACACGTGGTAAGTTCCTCGGGCTTTTCGCGGACGAGAACAAGGCCCGTGCTCTGGTGCAGGAGCTGCACGGCCAGGACAGCGGTGTACCCGAGGCCAAGATCGGGGCCAAACAATTCGCCGATGTGGCCAACCGTATGCGCGAGCGTTTCAACCGCGCCGGCGGCGATGTTGGCTACCTCGATGACTGGGCGATCCCGCGCAGCCATAGCCAGCTCAAGGTGGCCAGGGCCAAGGACCAGTGGATCGCCGACCACGTGCAGTGGGCAAACCGGAACAAGTACATCAACGCAGACGGTTCGCGCATGAACGACGCCGAGTTGAGGGACTTCTTCACGCATGCTTGGGAGACGGTAGCCACCGGTGGCGTCAACAAGATCGAGCCTGGCCGGGTAACCGGGAACGGCGCCCGGGCAAACCGTGGTAGCGAATCGCGACAGATCCACTACCGCGATGCTGACGCCTACCTGGCCGCCCAGGCCAAGTATGGCGACAAAGGCCTGATGGACCTGATGTTCGGACACATCGACCGAGCCGCCCGCGACATCGCGCTGATCGAGGCAATGGGGCCAAACCCTAACCACGCCATGCGGTACCACACCGAGACGGCCGCCAAGCAGATGACTCAGGCCAAGCCCGAGGCAAAGGCCAAGATCGATAAGCGCGTGAAGCGCTTGGAGCAGCTGTATACCGAGGTGGCCGGCACCCGCGAGCCACCGGCATCCGCAGCGCTGGCCAACGCGTTCGACACTTATCGCGCCACCAACGTGGCGGGCAAGCTGGGTTCGGCGGTGATAACCGGCCTCAGCGACCAGGGCACGCTGGCGCTGGTGGCCAAGATGAACGGCATGCCCGTTATGCAGGTGCTGGGCAACGAACTGCGCATGCTCAACCCGGCCAACGCCAGCCACCGGCGCCTGGCCATGCGCGCCGGCCTTGGCATCGATCAGCTGATCGGCAGCCTGGCGCGTTGGGGTGAGGAAGGGCTTGGCACCGATGCTGAGATAGCTGGCCGCGCTGCAAAGTGGTCGCAAGCTGCCGCCACCAAGGTCATGCAGCTCTCCGGTATGAATGCCATCGACGCCGGCAACCGCCGGGCCTTCGGGGCCACCATGATGGATGTTACCGGCGACCTTACGCGCCGGTTCGACTCTCTCAAAGCCCTGGAAGATGGCGACCGCAAGCTCATGCAGCAGCGCGGCATCACTGATCAGGATTGGTCGGTATGGCGCCTGGCCCAGCCGGAGGACTGGCGCGGCGCCGGCGACCAGGTGCTGACCCCGGGCAGCATCTACCGCATCTCAGATGCCGCATTGACCCCGCTGGCAAAGCAGGTCGGGGTTTCTCCGACGCGCCTGAGGGAGCAGGCCGCCACCCGCCTTCTGGGAATGGTGCTCGACGAAACCAACATGGCGATCCCTGCGCCAGGCGCCCGTGAGCGCGCCTTCATGCACGGCAACAACCAGAGGGGCACATGGAGCGGCGAATTTATGCGCAGCTTCTGGCAGTTCAAGTCGTTCCCGATTTCGATGATTTCGAAACACTGGCGTCGGGCTATGGCCCAGCAGACCGGGTGGGGAAAGGCGGGATACGCCGCTGCGCTATTCGCCACAGCCACGGTGCTGGGCGCAATCGCCACCCAGGTCAACGAGATAGCCTCGGGCCGTGACCCCAAGAACATGCTGGATGACGAGCTGGGCGGCGTGCCAGGTCTGCGCTTCGGCCTGGCCTCGATGCTCAAGGGCGGCGCACTGTCGCTGTACGGCGACTTCCTGTTCTCCAACACCACTCAGGGCGGCACCTCTGCGCTTGCAGCCTTCGGCGGCCCGTTGGCCGGTGACATCGAAACGCTGCTGAACCTTCGCGGCGTCACTGCTGATGCGGCCCTGGGCGATCGAGATGCAGATGTGATAGGCGCCCGCCTGATTCAGCTTGGGAAAGGGCACCTGCCAGGGGCGAACCTCTGGTACACCAAGGCTGCCACCGATCACATGATCTTCCACCAGCTGCAGGAGTACTTCTCACCTGGGTACCTGAATCGGATGCAGCGCCGGGCCCAGCGCGAATTCGGGCAGAGCTACTGGTGGGAGCCTGGCGAAGCAGCCCCAGCAAGGGCGCCAGACCTTGGTGCCGCTACCAGCAACTGACAACCACATCACCCCCACAGAGAACCCCGCCACCGAGCGGGGTTTTCGCTTTCTGGAGCATTGAAAATTGACCGTATCGACCACTGATAGCGTTGTTGAATACATCTCTGGTGGACCAGATTATCCAATTCCGTTCCGCTTCCTTCAGAGCGCTGACATTCAGGCAATCCTCGTAAAACAAAATGGCGTGACAGAGGTTCTTTATCCCGGAACGCAATACACGGTTATAGGAGAAGGCTCTGCCAATGGCGGTACGCTGACATCAAGCTACGCGGCCAGCTTTCTGGCCACGCCGGGGGCTTTGTTGATCATCAGTAGGGTGATGGAGGCGGTTCAGCCTACAGACCTTCGCAATCAGGGCAAGTACTTGGCTGAAACCCAAGAGACCGCATTGGATCGGCTCACCATGTTGATTCAGCAGGTTCTGGCCTTCTTTAGCAGGGCGCTCATGCGGCCAGTGGGCAAGGATTACTTCGACGCCGAGTCGAGGGCAATTTCCAATGTCGGGTATCCGCAGCTGCAGGCCGATGCAGCAAATAAGCAATATGTGGATGACGAAGTTGCTGATGAGGCTGCTGCCAGGCAGCAGGCGGATGCCAACCTCCAAGCACAAATTACAGGAAGCGTTCCTGTTGAGGCTTCAGCATTTTCTGAAATTTCGTGGCACAACCAAGTTATTCAAAACAGCGTTGTGATTCCTGCCAATAAAAACGCCTGGTCGTTCGGACCAGTGATGACAATTGCACCTGGTCAATCCGTGACAGTTGGTGCCGGTTCCTTCTACACCATTGCTGACGGAGAACTTCACCCATGAGCACTTTGCGCGCAGATAACATCCAGAACCTTGATGGCAAGAACAAAGATGTTGGCAGTCTAATCGACAAATTGACGATTGTTGATAGGATCAACTTTGCCAGTGACGCCGAGTTCAATGCCGCTAAGTCTGGCCTGGTAAGTGTGGATGCGCTCAAGCGCACTCGAGTTACCTCGATTATCGCCGGCACAGAGGAGGTCTCGGGGGCAACCAACCGAGACGCGATGATCGTAGGGCGTACCGTCACCGGGAACACTGACTGCCACGCCTTCGCCGACCGCACCATCATGGACGCGGTTACCGATGCTGGCACTTATGGGGTGTTCGACGCCACCACCAAGCTCCGTGGCAACAATAACCAGAACCACCTGTTCGCCTTCCAACACCGCTGCCGCTACGAGGGAACCAACGCCCTGCAGAACTTCGCGGGCTTCCTAAGTCGACCTGAGCACGCCGGTACTGGTGTTATCGCTAAATCCTACGGTGCTGATATCGGCGCGATAGCGATCACCGGTGGCGGCACTGTTACCGAACAGATCGGCGTCTACGTGCGCGATCAGGTCGGCGCCACGGCGAACGTGGGTATCAACTTGGAGCAGTCCACCGGCTATGCCTACTTCGCCTCTGGCGGGGGCATGATCTACAACAAGGGGCGCGTGGGCTTCGGTATCCAGGCGAACAGCAACTACGCGGCTTCTTTCGCCGGGCCTGCTGTCGGGGCTCGTCGAGGCTTCATCGAAACCACGGCAGCCAACTTCCAGATCGGTGCCGAAGGCGACGGTGTCACCCAGGTGATTTCCAACGCCGGCACGCGCCTTCAAATCAAGGCGTCCGCCAACGGCTATTCGGTAACGCCTGGCTCGGACAACGCACAGACCTGCGGCGATGCGTCCAACCGCTGGTCCGTGGTGTGGGCGGGCACCGGAACAATCAGCACTTCGGATGCTCGCGAGAAGACGCCTGTTCGAGGGCTTACGCCTGCAGAGATCGCTGCAGCGTCGGACCTGGCCAAGGAGATCGGTGCGTACAAGTTCTTGGCCGCCCTAGCAGAGAAGGGTGATGCGGCCCGCGAGCACATCGGCATGACCGTGCAGCGCGCGATCGAGATCATGGAGTCGCATGGCCTGGACCCATATGGCTACAGCTTCATCTGCCACGACGAGTGGGAGCAGCAGACCATCGAGCACCCGGCAGAAGTTGTCGAGCATCCGGCGGTATATCGTGTGTCGCTTATTCTCGATGGCAACAGCGCACCGATCAAAGAACTTGTCAGCGAGGCATACATCGAAGTGGTGAAAGATGCCTGGACCGAAGTAGTTTGTGACGCAGGCGACCGCTACAGCTTCCGTGAAAGCGGCCTGTATGCATTTATTGCTGCGGGCTTCGAGGCTCGTCTCTCCGCGCTGGAATCCAAATAACGTATCATTGGCGGCACTAATGCACAGGGAACTTGCCTTGAACAGATTTATTGCCGCCCTCGCCATCGCCCTTGCCGTATCTCTTCCGGCACTGGGCGATGCTTCCATTTCCGCCGAGCGTGTCACGGTCGGCAACAAGCCAGTAAGCGGCCACACTCTCAACGATGGCTTTGTCGTTTCTCGGTCGATGATCAAGGGCTCAGATGCCCATGGCTTCAGCGACCTCACCGTCATGGACAAGATCAAGGACGCCGGCACCTACGGCGCCTTCGATTCTGTCGTGCAGCTCTTCGGTAGCAACCGGCACAACCATATCTATTCGTTCCAGGACCGTGTCCGCTACGCCGGCAGCGGCGTTCTGGAGAACACTGGCGGGTTCATATCGCGCCCAGTCCACTCGGGTACCGGCAAGATCCTGATGCGAACCGCAGTTGACCTGGGCGACGTAGAGGTCAAGGGGGCCGGGTCGGTTGAGCAGAACGTCGGCATCTATATCCGCAACCTGGCGGCCGGCAACATGAACACCGCCATTGTCATGGCCCAGTCCAGCGGCTATGGCATCTACTCGTCGGGTGTTGCCCCGAGCTACCACCGATCCGACCTCCTGTTCGGCACTGGCAGTGGCCCGGTTCTGCTGGATGACCCGCGCAAGTCCGAAGCGCCACGCGACCTTTCGCAGGCTGAGCATGCTGTAGCCAAGCAGCTAAAGGGTATGATCAAAGCGTCACGCAACAAGGACAGCGGCAAGACCCACGTAGGAATCCAGGCTGCTGAGATCCAAGCGGCCTTCAAGGCTAATGGGCTGGACGTTGAGCAGTACGCAATCCTCGAAAGAACGCCGCAGGGCCTTGGCGTTCGCTATGAAGAGCTTCTAGCGTTTGTAGTCTCCGCCATATAAGTCGTTCGGCTAAGAGGCCCGCCAAGCGCGGGCTTTTTTCTGCCGATGAATAGTGCGCCCGATCATCGCGCAGCAGATTCTGCAGATACATCTCAAGCCGAATAGCCGACCTAGCGTACGAGGCGGTGGTTGATGGCATGAAGTCGAACCGCTGACCGGCAGTTGCCTAGGTGCTGCTTTGGTGGATACGATACTGTATCGATATACAGTATTGGTGCAGCATGTACTTCCTCCTCGTTCGCCGCCGCGTGAATGGCGTGGCCATCCCTTCCGATCAGCTCAGGAAGATCAAGCCCCTGCAGGCCGACATCCACATCGGCGACCACCACAGTGAGCCGCTGGGCCGGGTGTCTACTCAGGCCTGGGTGTTCAATCCGTCGCCTGGACCCGACATCATCCCCCGACTGCACGACGCCAAGCTAAATGGCATGGCCCAGCTCGGCATCAACATCAACGGTGTTGAGGAAATCGACGGTGTGCTGTATGCGCAGTCGTGGTGGTGCAGGGCGGTGGGCAGTTATGGTGACTGAGCTTCCGCAGGCTTGGCTGGCCGAGCTGAACGACCAGGTTGCCCTGGCCGAAGACCCAGATGGCCGCGCCGCCGTGCTCAGTGAGATGGCCTATGCCGCACACCGCCGACAGGACATCGACGAAGGAGATCTAATGGACATGCTGGAGCTGGCCGAGGCAGCCAGGATGTGGGCGCTGGAATGCACCGATCTATAGGCAGCCGTAAAAGTGCGATAGAAACACCGGTAATGTCATACCGGAGTGCTGCTTTTTTACTGCCTAAAAAATGACCACTCCACTGGTCATCCCGGCATCACTGCTTAATTTTTGCTACAGCAAATATCCGCCATGTCTACAGGCCCCATAAATCCTGGGCCTTCGCATTTAATCGACCCGATCCATCATCGGTGCAACAGAAAACCTCCTAACTACCGTATCGCCTGATGTTCCGGGGCTTTCTGCTTGTTTCTGGGGCATTTCTCTATCTCTGGTTGTTGCCGCTTTTTTCCGGTTCTTGCTGGTTTTGCTACATCGGTTGCTACAATGTAGCAACTCAACTCAGCCGTGTAGCAATTTCATGGGAACCATCACGCAGCGCAAGCGCAAGGACGGGTCTTCTGGCTTCACTGCCCAGATCCGGATCACGAAGGAAGGGAAGGTAGTTTATCAGGAAAGCCAGACATTCGACCGGAAGGCCACGGCTCAGGCCTGGATCAGGAAGCGTGAAGCTGAACTGTACGAACCGGGTGCCGTCGAGAAGGCGAACCGCAAGGGCGTGACGATCAAGCAGATGATCGACAAGTACCTGGTGGAGTACGAGAAGCTGCGACCGCTGGGGAAGACGAAGCGGGCGACCCTCAAGGCAATTGGCGAAAGCTGGCTTGGCGAGGTGGAAGACCAGCAGCTGACCAGCCAGAAGCTGGTTGACTACGCCATGGACCGAATCGAAAAAGACGGCATCCAGCCGCAGACAGTCGGTAACGATCTTGCGCACCTGGGCGCCGTCCTGTCCGTGGCCAGGCCAGCTTGGGGGTATGAAGTCGATGCTCAGGCTATGCCTGATGCACGGCGCGTATTAAAGAAGCTTGGCGCTGTAACCAAAAGCGTGGAGCGCAGCCGCCGGCCGACACGTGATGAGCTGGAACGCATCATCAAGTACTTCCAGAAGGTGCGCGATGCCAGGCGCCAAGAGATCGACATGGTGCGGGTGGTGGTCTTCGCGCTGTTCTCTACTCGTCGCCAGGAAGAGATCACGCGGATTCGCTGGGATGCGCTCAATGACCAGGAGCAGTCGGCGTTGATCACCGACATGAAAAACCCGGGCCAAAAGTATGGCAACGATGTGTGGTGCCACATGCCCGACGAGGCCTGGCGCATCCTGCAGTCAATGCCCAAAGTGGCTGACGAGGTGTTCCCGTACAACTCCAGGTCGATATCGGCCTCGTTCACCAGAGCATGCCACTTCTTGCAGATTGATGACCTGCACTTTCACGACCTGCGCCACGATGGCGTAAGCCGATTATTTGAAAAGGGGTGGGATATTCCGCGCGTGGCCAGCGTTTCGGGCCACCGGGATTGGAACTCGATGCGGCGCTATACGCACCTGCGGGGGAAGGGAGACCCCTATGAGGGGTGGGAGATGCTGGAAGAAGTTATAGCGGGGCCGGTGATTGAGGCCTCTAAACGACAATTGAGAAGTAAACAGAACGATTTATAAGAGAAGTTCGGAGCATGTTTATGGCGGATCTAGGGTTTTGGGGGATGTTTGGTGCGGTTGGTACACTTGCATCAATATTCAGCTTGTTCATCTCGAACAATACGAAATGGGCGAAATGGATTCACGCCGGTTATACGTTGCTCATCGTAGCGATCGTTTTGGGGGTCGTGGAATATCAGCAATCAGTTAAAGCAAGCTTGAGTGAACTTAGTGAAATCAAGAGGGTGGAGCGGCAAGCCACGGCTCTTTCGGATCCATGGGACACCTCTACCCGAGGTATGAAGCTCGGATATTCCATGTCCGTTTTGGCTTTTTTGGAGAAGAATAGAGAACTGTATCCTGAGACCTATCAGCGCGCAAAAACGATCTGCGACAATCTCGGGTGTTACTCAGAGGACCAAAGTTTGACTCAGTTCTCAAAAATTGGGGACGCCGCAACTGCGCTGCGAGAGTTGGTGCGAGGGATTTCCTCATTAGAGGGTCGTGGCTCTTCAGTTGGGCGAGAGTGAAGGCCTAAGCGCATTGAGCCCTTTCGCTAGGGCTCTGCGCTTGTGGATTCAATGTGAGCGCCCAGACCTGTGGCGACCCATGAGCTTGTCCTGCTCGGTCTTCGCCTTGGCGTGCTGGCTGTCGATGTAGGCAGCCAAGTCACTCAGGTGCACACCCCGTGCACCCTTCTGGCTCGACTCCATCCACACCAGCGGCAGGTTAATTTCGCCCTTGGCCACCTTGGCCTTGAGTTTGGTTGGCGTGATGTCGAAGTAGTCCTTGCAGACTTGCTCGATGGGGATGATGGCCTGGCCGTTGTACTGGGCCATCAGCAGGAAGGCAGTGTTCATGGTGACCTCTCAGAAAATGAAGCGGACAGGGTAAAGCTGGGTGACCGGCAGCCGGGCAAGCACCGGCCCTTCGTCGAACTGGTCGCCGGCGGGCGGCTGTGGGTGCTGGTCATCGGCGTGGGCAACGCGGTTGGTGGTGGCGTAGATGGTGAGCACCACGCCGATCAGGAAGGCGAAGGCCGCCGAGGTGAGGCAGACCCAGAAGACGGTAAGTGGCTTCATAGCGCTGGCCTCAGTAGGGGGCGCACTTGTTGCAGGCACCGGTCCAACCCGGCGTGCCGCAGCCTGAGCAGGGTTCGGTTTCCGGCATGCCGCGTTCTTCCGGGCGGCTCTCAAGGTCCGGCCAGAGCAAGGCCTCAACTTCCTCGCGCAATCCGTGCTGCCCCAGCGTCCCGCGCAGTGTTGCCACCTTCTGCAAAACCTGCTCGCATTGATCGATGCGCTGATCCCGCTCCGTCAGGTCGGCCTGCAGTTGGTCGCACAGCCTGCACTTGGTCAGCACCAGTTCGCTTGACTTGGGCTCAGCCAGCAGCGCCTGCATGGCTCGCTCGCCGAGCTCCACGATCTGCGGGTCGTAGGTGCGCAGTTTGGATTCGGCCTCGATGGCACGGCGTTTCCAGGTGGCGAGGTCGGTTAGAGCATCGGGCCCAGATCCGCAATCCGGGCAGTCCTTGACGCACTCAACAGGTCCGTTCTCGAACTCAACTCCATCCACGCCTGTGATTTCACCGTCTGGCACAGTGCCGTGGCCATTGCAGGTAGTGCAGGCCCCAGACACCGGCATGCCGTTCGAGTGGGCGTACCCGGTTGCGTTGCAGTCTTCACACGGCGACTCGCCTTCTTCATACGATTCGGCAGTCTGGCCACGGCGCCATCCGATCACGCCATTGCCTTTGCAGGCTTCGCATTTTGGCGCTCTCGGCTCGCCCTGGTGCTGCTCGACTGGAAGCCGTGCGGCGCAGGTCTCCAGAAGATCCCGAGCCATTTCGCCAATTCCGTGCGGCGCCAGGGATTCTTTCGCGTCGAGCTCAAGCAGCGCGTTGATGCTGCTGATCAATGCCTTGTTGTTTCCTCGGAACAGATCACTATTGCGCATTGCCTTTCTCCTGCGCCCGCCTCTGGCGTTCGGCGCTGCATTTGGTGTGGTTGCCCTTGTTGCGGGGTCTGTTGCATATGTCGCAGCGGCTCGGGCAGTCGAGCGGCCTCATTGGGCATCTGCGGTGGACTGAGGGGCGACGGAGGGCGGTCATTGCCCATGCTCCTGCAGCACCTGGATCACATCGAGAAAGCCCTGAACCACGCTGCCAGGCCTGCCGGTGGCTGCGCGCTTGAGCACTTCGATGACCTGCGCCACACCGTTGGTGTCGGCCAGCTTTGCCCGGTGGGCACGCACCATGTCGCGGGCATCCTCCCGGGCCTGCTGGCGCATGTACTCGTTGATGAGGCCGGTGGGCACGCACCATGTCGCGGGCATCCTCCCGGGCCTGCTGGCGCATGTACTCGTTGATGAGGCCGGTGGGCACTGGCATCGGCAGGGGCTTGTCGGGCTTCGGCGCCGTTATGGTGGAAGACACAGGCGCAGGGGTAGGGTGGCGGGCCCGGTCAAGGGCCGCCTGGGCGATTGGGTTCATGGTGATCTCCAGCAAGCGCCGGTCACCCGGCGCTGCATAGTCAGGAGCTGCTGACCAGGGAAACGCTCAACCCAACCGCAACCGGGCGAACCCAGATCGGCATGCTGCTGAGCATGAAGGTTTCACCCTGGGCAGCCAGGAGCAGGGTGGTGCCCATTACATGGGCGATGGCTTCCGCCGCTGCCGGCGGCACAGCGTTGCCGATTCGCTCGCGCCAGGCCTGATCGCTCAAGCCATCCAGTTCAAGCTGTTCTTCCGGCTCGACCAGGCTTTGCAGTGCGGCCAGTTCCAGGGTGGTGAAGGGCCTGTGCCAGGTGCCGTCGAGCGATTCGATTACGCAGGTCAGCCGGTCATTGGCCTCGGGCAGGCGAGGGTCTGCGATGCTCCAGCGCCCGTTGTCGTGCATGGCGCTGGCGGAAACGGCGCCGGCCTGGCCATTCCAGGGCACCACGCCGTAATGGCCGCCGGTAAGGTAGGCATCGCCCTTGTTGCGGCGCATGCCAGGGCGCGGGTCAGCGATCGACAGGGCACCGCTGGCCACCTGCTGCGAGCCGGTCACGGTGCCAGCGGTCTGGTTCATGGCTACCACGTTGAGCTTTCGGCTCGACGCGCCTGGGTGCCAGTTGTGATAGCGCGGGTCCTGTACGGCAAAAGCGCCTTGGCCCGTGGTGCTGCCGGCAATCACCGTGTTGGCGGTACCAGCGAACGGCGTCACCTGGTATTTGCCGAAGCCTTCTCCACCTCGGCGTGGGTCCGCAACGCTAAACGTACCTTGCCCAGGGCTCTTCACCCCGATCACCGCACCGCTGGTGTCCTGCCAGCGACGAACCCCGTATTGCTGGTATTGCAGGGCTCCGGCCTTGGCGCGCGGGTCGGCAACCGAGAACTTGCCGTTGGTTGGCCCACTGCGAGCAGCGACGGTGCCAGCGGCCTCCTGCCAATCGTGCACACCCAAGAACCCGTCGCGGAATTGCGGGACGATGATCAGGTCGCGCAGGTAGCCATCCTCGATAGCCAGGTCGTTCAGGCTTCGCCAGTCCTTACCGGCCTCGACCAGGGCCAGACGAACCCAGGTCTTCCACTGCAGGGCGGGGACCCGGTGCATGGGGCCGGCCTGCTCTATATCGCCGGCTAATGGCATGCGGCCGAGGATGTCGCCAACGGCGCGGAGGCTCTTCTTCTCTGGCTCGTATAGGAACGGCGGAACTTTCTCGACATGGCGCGCCACCAGCAGGAAGCGCTTGCGGCTCTGGGCCAGTCCGCCGATGACGCCGCAGTCGTGGGCAGTTTCGGCAACCGCGTAGCCGAAGTGGCGGAGCAGCGCGCCGATCTGGTCCAGCAGGTGCCGGCCACGGCTGGCCAAGCGCGGAACGTTCTCGAACACCAGCAGCGGTACCGGATCATCGCGCCAGGCCTCGCCGAACAGCCAGATGCAGCGCAGCGTCAGTTCGTTCAGCGCCTGGTACTTCGGGGTCATGCTCATGCTTTCGGAGAGCAGCCCGCTGGCGCCTTTGCATGGAGAGCTGATGAACACCGCATCAGGGCGGCGACCGCCGGCGGCGCGGCGGATGTCCTCCGGCGTTGCCTCGCGCCAGCCTTGTGGCGGCTCCTTGCCGTGGAAGCGGATGTACTGGTCGCGGGTGAACAGGTCGATGAGCGTGCCTTTAACGCCGCTCAAGCGCTCGAAGTCGGCCAGGCCGGCGGGGTCAACGTCCACACCGCCGATGCATTCCCACTCTGCCTGCATGTTGCCAACGATGGGTTTGGCCCTGTTGAACCCCTTGGCGCCGCCGCCCAGGCCGCAGCAGAAGTGGAAGTGTGTCAGTTTTTTCTTGATCAGCATGCTGCCGTCCTGTGGGTTATTGATAATTCGGCGATTTAATTGGCTGGCACTTGTTGCCAGGCTGGCTACAATGTCGGCGCTCTACCAACTAACTAAGCAACGAGATGGAGTGTTTTATGGATCGAGGATTGGCGCGAATAGGTGTTGCAGTAACTTTGGCTTATGCAGCATTTGTCACATGGTTGGTATGGCCAAAAGTCCTCGGAATAGCAGGTTTGGATTTGAACGCGATAGGCGATTTTTTAGCCGGCGTGTTTGGCCCTTTATCGATCTTCTGGCTGATACTTGGGTTCTTCCAGCAAGGTCATGAACTCGCTCAAAACAATGAGTCGCTTCGGCGTCAGGCAGATGAGCTCCAAGCCTCTGTAGAACAGCAGAAAGAACTGATCAAGGTCTCTGAAAGTCATCATAGGGTGATGGAAGAAACCGCGAGGCTTGAGCAAGCCCATATGGCTATGTCTCTCGAACCGAGGTTTTCTCTCAACTTTATAAAGTCAGACATCGTTCCAAAGGGGCGGATGTTCATCCTCTCGCTAACGAACGCTGGCCACGCAATAACCTGCGTTAAAATAAGTCTCGCAGGACACACATTCGAATATCCAATGCTCGACTCTCTCCAGGCAATTGAAATTCATTGTCCTCATGAGAATGTTCGTGAGGTGGTCTTAAGACCTTTGGTCCAGTATTTGAATGGGCTTGAGCAGGAACGGTCCAGGGTCTTCAATGTGTACCTGAAAAAACATCTCGTAGACGAAATCTGGAATGTTGAAGTTGAGGCACCGAACGGAACACCGTTCGGCAATAGTTAGTTTGGGTCCGAATCAGGCCGCCGACTGGTAAGCCTGCAGGGCGAAGTACACGCGGGCGCAGGCTTCGGCATCTGGGCGAACGCGGTGCCCGCTGATTGAAATCAGCGTTTCGGGTAGGTCTTGTTCAGTTCGCCATTCACTACGTGGCCGCGGCGCAGCACCAAGTTGGCCAGGGCGGCCCGGTCTTTCTGGCTGTGGCTGGCCTGCCGGAGGAGGCCGAAATAGCTGTTGGCTGTCTCGCGCAGGTCATCTGCCGGCGCCGAAGCCGTTCGCTTCATTGCCTGGGCCACCGATTTCTTGCGGGTGGTGCGCCGCCAGGGCTTGATCACATGCCCGACGAAGTCCACGCCACGGTCAATCGGCTGCAAGATGGACTTCGAAGGGTTGAGCCTGACGCCAAGACTGGGCAGGAAGTCTTCGATCCGGCGCAACCATTCGTTCAACTGCTGCGGTGACTCATGCAGCAACACGAAGTCGTCGACGTAGCGGATGTAGTGCTTGGCCTTGAGCGTGTGCTTGCAGAACTTGTCCAGGGCGTCGAGGTAGACGTTGGCGAAGAACTGCGACGACAAGTTGCCGATTGGTAGACCTAGGTAAGCCGGCTGCGCGGTCAGGCGCTTGTGCTGCGGAACCCTGTTGAACAGGTGCGCCGGGCTGCGCTCGCTGTAATTCTCGCGCGGGTCGTGCATCAGCACATGCATGGCCAGCTGCCGGAACCACGGGTCATCAATGCTGTCAGCCAGCTGCTGGCCCAGCACGCGCTTGTCGATCGACACGAAGAAGTTGGCCAGGTCGCATTTCAGGTAGAAGCCTGGGCGTGACCAGTTCTGCGTTTGGCTGCGGATCTTCGCCTCGAGGCGCTTACCGGCGTACAGTGTGCCGCGCCCGGGGATACAGGCGCAGCTGTCCGCAATGAAGCTGCTTTCGATCCGTGGACCGATGCGGTTGTAGAGCAGGTGGTGCACGATGCGGTCCCGGAAGTCTGCGGCCCATACCTCGCGGGCCTTTGGCCGGGTAACCACAAAGCAGATGGAACGACCTGGCCGGTATCGGCCGGTAACCAGGTCGTGATGCAGTGCCGTCAGGTTCTGCTCCAGGTTCATCTCGAATGCCAGCGCGCTGTTGCTGTTGCGCTTGGAGCGTCGGCAATCGTAGTAGGCCTGGACCAGTTCGCTGAACGGGTATGGGGTCGAATCTGCGGACGGGCCGGACGCGAAGCTCGTTGTTCTTGTCGTTGTTGTTCTGATTGCCATCATCGAAGTTCATGTTGAATGCGTTGTTGGCTGAGCGCTGCGACCTGTCGTGCTATCTACGTCGCCCCGGCGATTGCTCATCGGGGTAACTACGCTGGACCTACGCGGACTCTTTAGACCGGCGGTATCCATGGGTGCGCATGGCGGTGCTCACAGAGCAGCGGCACGACCAGATTCAATTCGCACAGGCCTGAAAGCCGTAACCTTTAGGCAGCGGGCGCGGATGGGGTGTTGCGTTTCCAGGCGTTGGCCTGCTTTCCAATGGAGGTGGTTACCTCCATGGTGGCGGCATGCTGGGCAACGCTGATAAAGCGGCTGTCCTTGAACAACCGCATCAGCAGCTCGATCACCTGGACCTTTTCAACCAGCTGGGTCAGGTGCGGACGCTTGTCGTGGGTGGCGTTTGCCCGGGCAATGAGCATCAGCACATCGATGCACTCGTCGATCACCCGGCGCCCGAGCGACTGTTTCAATTCGCGCGGGATATTGCGGGTGAGGTTCGTGGCCATCTGGAGCAAGCCCAGTGAGGCCTTGTAGATCGAAAGCTCGGTGTGCATTGCCATTGGATTCCCCTCCATTGGCCACCGCCCGTTGCCGGGCGGTTAAATGAATGAATTACTGAATAACTTCGCTGCGGACGGGCCGGACGCGAAGCTCGAGGACCTTGCCGAAGCCGTCCTGAGTGCCAACACCGAAGTGCATGAGGAAAGCGAGGTTGGCTGAGCGCTGCGAGGATGACCAGTACCAGGCGCGCTGGAAGGCTTCAGGAGCGCCGGCACGGAAGACCTCATGCACGGTCTGCCCTGGACTTTCCTCGGTGTAGAGCAGTCCGACCGGCTCGCTGTTCGGGTTGTCGCCATCCCGGTTCCAGCAGTAGTTGGCCTCGGAGGTCGGCTTGAAGTGGCGATACTGAAGCTCCTGAACATCACGGGCCGGGATAGCCCAGTCGCTGTACCCCCCAATCTCCAGAGCCAGGACCTGCTTGGCCAGCTCGCTGCCAGCAGCGGCCATGGCCTCGGTGTTCGCACGGCTGTTGGTGTGGCTGTCGGCGCCTTGGATCTTCTTGCCGAATTCGCCCCAGCGGCCTTCCAGTTCATGCGCGGCGCCGGCGGTAATCCACAGGTGGCGCTCGCCGGTTTCAGGATCGCGGGTAATGCCGGTGACGAAGCCGCCGCCGTAGGCCTGGCCAATGGCTGGGATTGCTTGTTCAACTGCGTTCATGTGCTGCTCCTTATTGCGCAGGCAACAAAAAGGGCGCCGATGCGCCCGTTTGGTCGAATGAATGAAGAATCAAATGAAGAATCTGCGGACGGGCCGGACGCGAAGCTCGTCGTCCTTGCCGTAGTAGCTCTGAAGGCCACCACCGAAGGTCAGGTAGAACGCGAGGTTGGCTGAGCGCTGCGTGCTGCTCCAGTAGTAGCCCTCGGTGATCAGTCCATGCACCCAGGCCTGGTAGAGCTGTGCTGCCGCTGGCAAGTCGAAGTCGGTGTGACCGTCAGCTTGGTGCGCCCGAGCCGCTTCGGCAGCAGGATGGCCGCCTTCCTCGATCAGGATGTCGGTGTTGGCCTTGCCGTCATGACGACTGGTCGCCTTCGATTCCTTGTTGCGGCCGCCCCATTCATGCTCGCCCACATCTTCATGGGCGAAGATCAGGTAGTGGGCCGGCACATGGCCGATGGCCGGAACGAAGCCGCCATTGATCCCGCCATGGCCTGGCCAGGGCTGGCCGATAGCGGGAATATTCAACGGTTCCGGCAGGATTCGTGCTGGTTGCTGCACCGGCGCAATCTGACTGAGAACGGATGCCAGGGCTAGCTGGGCCACGGTAGCGGCTGGCAACTTGATCGTTGCATCGCCAACAGTCAGGGTGATCTTGTCTTGTTTCATCTCGGATTCCTTGATTGATCAGCTGGTCAGACGACTACTTCTTCCAGGGTCGCGGTGACCTTGTAGCTGTGGTCGAGGGCCGATTCGCCTTCGGTTTCCACGGCAATGACCTGGTCATCGAGCAGGCGCAGCAGCAGGGTTGTGGCCTGTTCGCTGCTCACAGCCAGGCGGCTCTGCACCCAGTGGGCTTTGAATGGCTTGCCATTGGCTTTGAGCACGATCAGCTGCTTGGCGTCTTCGTAGTCGAAGTCGCCGAACTCCTTGCCCATGACAGTACTGCCGGCGTCGCCCTCGTCGAGGATCTTGTCCACCGGGTGCTGCTCGGTCTGGGCAATCACCTCGCGCCCCCCGTTGGAGTCGATGGGAGTTACTACACCCTCGGCTTCCATCTGCTCAATCATCCGGGTTGCCCGGTTGTAGCCGATCTTTAAGTGCCGCTGGATCGCCGAGGTGGAGGCCCGGCGGGTGTCTCGAACGAAGGCCAGCGCTTCCTGGTACAGCGGGTCAGGGCCGTCCGGCAGTTCCTCTTCTTCCTGCTGGCGGTCCAGCCCCAGGTCCAGCCCCATACCGGCGATCCGCTCGGCAGCACTCAGCGGCAGCTCATGCTGGTCGCGCTCCGGCTTAACGAAATCGGTGCCTTCGTGGTAATCGTCCGGCGCCATCACCAGCAGGCATAGGTGGCCGGCACTGTCGATAAGCTCTTTCCGGTTCGGCGCCTTGGCGTCGATGATTCCGGTGGCAGTCAGCTTCTTGGCATCAAACTTGACCTCTTTCATGGTCAGTTCGATGGTGGTGGCGCCACGCGCAGCAATGATGCTCACCGCCGACCGCACCACATCGCTGGCCTTTTCGGTGATGCGGTCGATCACTTCCTGTTGATCGTCTTCACCCAGGCGGGTGAATGGCATCTTGATGTTGCGTAGCTCGAACAGCGCCGCTTCCACCAGGTCGTGCACCATCAATTCGTGCGCCAGGCCCATCGGCGAAACGCCGTGCAGGTAGGCGCGGTCGATGAACTCTTTGTGTTCAGCTTTCATTGGGGATCCTCAGTACTTGGCGATCTCTTCCAGCTTCTTCTGCTGGACGAAGGTCAGAAGGGTGCGCGGGCCGTAGCTCTTGAAGCTGGCCCGTAGGTTTTCGACGAACTCTTGTTCCCAGGTGCCCGACGCATGGAGGTCCGCGGCGGCGAGCAGCGAGGTGAATTCCTCGACCCGGTCATACAGTTCTTCCACGGTCTGGCTGGCCATTACGCAGCCGCCTTGCTGTGCCGAACCGACTGGATGTGATGGATCAGCGCGGTGCAGATGGCTTCGAAGTCGCTGGCGCGGTACAGCTTGGCCGAGCGTTCCTGTGCGACCGCCTCGAAGCCCAGCGAGGCCAGGAAGTCTGCAGTGAGGGTGAAGCCCAAGGTTGCACTGATGTCGCCCAGCTTGATGCGACGGCCATCGTCCGCGGCCTGCTGTGCCGCTGGCGCTGCGCTGGCGATCGGCGTGACCGCGGGTGCGGGCTCAGCCTTAGCAACCGGCTGTGCCGCCTGCTGCTCTTGCACCTGCGGCTGGTCCTGCTCCTGTTGGGCGGCCTGTTGCTCGGCCTGCTGGCGCGCCAATTCGGCATCGTCGCGCCTCTTCTGCTCGGCCTGTTCGTGCTCGTTGATGCGGACCTTGATCAGCGCCACCAAGTCGTCGTTGGCCTTCTGCACCAGTTCCTGCGCATCGTGGAACAGGAACTTGTGGTTGGCCGCCAACTCGTTGAGGCTGGCGATATTCAAGCGGATCAGGTCGCCGATGCGGCTGGCCTCGATCTTTGCCCGGGCCAGTTCGGCGCCGGCCGCATCGTTCAGGCTGTCGATGGTGCGCTTGCCTTTGATGGCCTCGGCGAAGTTGGCGTGCACCTTCGGCATGCGGATGCGGCCGCCCAGGGTGGCATCGATCTGGTCGATGTGATCCTGCAGGGCCTTGGCCGAGTCCATCACGATCTCGGTCCGGATGCTGTCCTTGCGGGACTTGACCAGCTTGTCCAGCTCCAGGCGCTTGCGGCGGGCCTCGGCGGCGATGTCGTCGATCGCCTTGAACAGGGCGTCGATGCTTTCGGTCTGGCTCAGGGCGTGCTCCTTGGCAGCCTTTAGCTTGTCTTCGACCTCGCTGCACCACTTCACGGTCGTCTCGGCATTCGCGAAGTCCTGGTCGGTCTTGAGCTCGGTGTTGATGCCGCTGAACACCTGCATGGCATGCGCCTTGAAGGCGTCCAGGTTGCTAGCGGTGACCATGCCGGTCACCTCAATACGCAGGGCCGGCAGCTGGTCAGGTGCAGAACCGATTACCTCGACCTTGGCTTCCTTCACTTCGAACGCGCCCAGGTCTTCCTCGAACTGAGCCCATCCGGCAACCAGTTGCTCGCGGCGCCCGGTCACCGGGCGGTATTCCATGTGCACGAAGTTGTCGCAGGTACCGTCCGAGCAGACGAAGATGACGCGCTCGGCGCTGCTGACCAGCAATTGCTGCTCAAGCTGCCAGTAGTAATGCGGCTCCAGCTCTCCGGCGAGCACTGCGGCAGCCAAAGTGGCGTTCCACAGCTTGTGTTCGAACAGGGTGTCGCCCAGCATGGTGGCGCCGTCCATCGAGGCCAGCAGGTTGCCGCTGGTACCGACGATGGGGTAAAGCTCTTCGCCGATCATTTCCTCGACCAGGGGACGGGCCAGCTCTTCGGTAGCGTGGCCACGGTCGAAGATGGCCTGCTGCTGGGGCGTCACCTCCGGCACAATGCCGGTCTTCTTCAACGCCAGCAGGTCGTTGCGGGTCTGGTACTTCGAAGCGCCCATCATCGCGGGCGCCTCCGAAGCGGTGAAGTAGCTGGAGCGAAGGGCATGCCACTCAGGCGTGCCTTGCTGGACGTTATGCACTTGCATCGGTGGCTTCTCCTTCAATGGCAGCCAGGGCGTGGATACGCTCCATCTGCGCGTCGGTGATGATGTATTTGCTGCTGATGGTCTTGATCAGGTGATCAGGGCTGGTTCGCCCTGCGGCGATGAGGCCGCGCCACTGCTCGCTGCTTTCGTCGAGCTTGCTATCGGGGTAGGCAGGCAGCTGTTTCGGTTCGTCAGCCTTGCGCACGTGAGCCTGGTTCAGCTCGCGCTCGGCTGGGATGTCCTGCAGTTCTTCCGCGACCGGCATGCCGCGCAGCACATCGGGGAAGACGTCGCGCATGGCAAATGCCCGGGCGCGCATCTGGCGCATCCGCTTCGGGTATTGGGTCCAGGGGCCTTGCTTGCCGGCCAGGCCGGCCGCCTTTGCCTCGGTCATGCTGAACGTGCGCACCTGCTCTTCTTCGTTGCGGCGCTTCACTCGGCAGGTGGCCGTTTCGCCGTCGTCGCTCTCGTAGATGTACTCGCAGAGCGGCGAAGAGCGGACCAGGGCGATTACCGCGTCACCCCACAGGGCTGGGCGGCCGTTGATAACCGCGATGTTCTGCATGGCCTGCATGGGCTGCAGTCCCAGCTCCATGCCCCACTGAATGGCAACCAGGATGTTGCCGGGGTTGTTGGCGAAGTCCTTGGGGACGATGGTCGACTTGGACAGGTAGTCGGCGAATTTCAGCGCTTCCTCGATGTTTTGAGGGGCGAGGCTGAACGTAGGCTTGATCGCAAGATCGCTCATGGCGAGAGGTTCCTATCGGGTGATGAGGTCAGCCAGGGCAACCAGCGTCAGCCAGCCGGCCCAGCCAAGGAGGGAAGTGGTGGCGCCGCGCCAGATCAGGTGGCGGCGCCGGCGTTGGGCGGCGGTCATGAGCAGAACCTGCAAGCGCTGTAGCCAGGGTTAACCCGGCGCCTTAGACAGGTTTGGCACCAGCCGGCAAGTCCAACACGCTCCGAAACCTGTTCGGGGCTCAGCTTCCTGTTTAGGTTCTGCTGGCGGTGCGTGATTTTGTTGAATTTGGGCTTGTGCTTCTGGATCAGGAAATGCTCATGCGCCAGCATCTGCTGGGCATTGTCGAAGCGGGCTACGACAGTGAATTTGAAGGGCTTTCCATTCGACTTATGCCAGCGAAACCTAGCCTCAGGCTGTTGAATGGTGGTGCCTATGTAGACAATTTCACCATCCAGCTCGCCCTTGTAGACCACGTGCTCACGTTGGCTCATGGAAACCTCACAACGAACATGCCGCGGCGAATGCGGATTGTGGTGCCCAGCGGCAAGTCCCGGAAAAAAACAAAGCCCTGACGGTGCAGGGCTTCGATCATCTGTTGGGCATTCGGGGCAATGAAGCCCCTGCACTTACTGGTCATAGCGGCGCTCCAGTTGAATGTCGCGCTCGTCCGAGCGCCAGTCGCCGGCCTGGAACGGGTAAGCGTCCGGCTCGGCATCGTCTTCATCGGGTTGCGGCTCGTCATCCTGGTCGGGCGGGTCAAGCCACATGTCGTAGGCGCTCATGCTGCTGACTGCCTGATGAGCAGTGCGATGCGGCGGTGACGAGCTGCACGCACACGCATGTGCATCAGTTCGGCCTGCTCGTGGGTGATGTCGCCGGCGAACAGGCCGTAGCTGACCAGGCCAGACGCGTAATTCAGTTCGGCCTCGGCTGCCACCAAGTCGCCCGGTGGCACAGCAAGTGCGCGGTCGATGCTCTCGTCGAACACCTTCTTTGCGGTTTGGTTGAACATGGTGGGTACCTCGATGTATGCGGGATGCATCGGGGTGTGATCTGCGCGGAAGGCAATCCCCGCTTGGCGCCTGCGAGTGCGCCCCCTCAAGCCACGCTCCGGTGATCGCTCACTGCCTGGTCGTGGTCTCGCTTTCTTCCCGAGGTTGCGAACCCTCGTGTCTCGGCTTGGTGCCAGCGCCTTAATGTCTGCTGGCGGTTTCAGATCACACCCCGATGCAGCCTGCGATGGGGAGCAGGGCATCGGGCCGTCTGTTCCGGCTGTCACGCTGCCTGTGCTTTAACGTCGAACTTGCGCAGCGATTCCCGACGGCAGTTAGCGTCAAGCTGACGTCTTGCTCATGTGCAACGGCCCCGAGGTCTATACGGCGCAGCCAGTGTGGGAGTCGCCCACGCCCAGCGCGTCAAAGCCTTTCCAAGCCATCGCGGTGAATCGGTTGTTTGTTAAAGAGCGGGTCCGTGGCCTTTCGGCGCGGTGCGCTGTGGTCCGGATGAGCAAATTTAAGCAAGCTGAAATCACAAGGTCAAGCATGCTGAATAAAATAATTTCAGAATGCTGAATTTTTGGGGTGTGCGGACACAAAAAAGCCCGCTCTATGGCGGGCTCAATTCAGCGATCTGTTCAAGGATTTAGCCAGTTACTACCGTAAGGTTGGACTGGCTGAGGCTTGCCCTCGATGGAGGCTCGAATTCTCTTCCCCTCACTCTCAATCGTATCGACTATCAGGTGGTTGTCGGTTGATCGGTCAATGCTTTTTAGGCTTTTGCCTATCCAATAGGTGCAGCCAATCAAGGTCACGACAACTGATGAGAACCCAATGACAACCACCAATTTCAACGACATGTTCTTCATATGCCACCACCCCTCCACACGACTCGGCCTATGATTTCGACCGCTTGCATTCCTTTGTCGCTGATCGGCATGTCCGGATACCGCGTCTTGTCCTGGTTGTCCGAGCGAATTATCCAGCCGCCGGCCATATCGCGGATCAGCCGTTTGATGATGACCTCGTTATCAGGATCATACATAGCGTGCATCTTGCCGTTTGCCGGCTCGATCTTCGATACGTCCACAAGCAACACTTCGCCATCACTCAGGGTGGGCCAGTTGCTGTCGCCGTGGTTGTACATCACCCGCAGATTCTCTTCGCGCAACGACATGCCTTTCAGCCATTCGCGTTTGAAGGCCAGGCCTCCAGTAATCTCAACGTGGTCGTTCAAGTAGCCACTACCCGATGAGCCACGGGCACTGTATTGCGGGATCAAAGCGTAATCCTTCTCGCTGGGTGAGCCCGGCAATACCTCCGCTTCACGTTCTGGCGGCTTGCCGATCGCAAGCCACTCCGCGCGGAAACCAGTGGCTTCGGCCAGGGCATAGAGGTTCTCAGGCTTCAGGCTCTTGCTCTCGCCTGAAATCCACTGAGTAACAGCTGACGGCGCAACGCCGCATGCACTTGCTATCTCGCCTTTTTTCCTGCCGCTCAGGGCTATCGCCCTTGCGATTCTTACGTGTCTTTCCATGGGCAATACGTTAAGCGAACTGAATTTAAGCATGCAGTATGCTGAACTAGTCGCTTGACCTCCGAAATTAAGCATGCTGAAATTCACGCATTCCGACCGAGGAACCCGCGATGAAAACCAAGCAAGCTGCCGAATTTTTCGGCTCCAAGAAGAAGCTGGCGGTAGCCCTAGGCATCAGCCCGAGTGCTGTGACCATGTGGGGTGAAGACGTCCCAGAGCTTCGCCAGTACCAGATCGAGCGCATCACCAAGGGCAAGGTGAAGCGCTCTACCGACAAGGCAGCGTGACCATGTCGACGACTCAATTAAGCCCGGAACAGGCCGCAAGAGCCCGCAAGAATCTGCACTTCATCTTGCAGCGGGTGACATCCGTCGGTAATGCGCCGATCGCGCTTGCAATCGGTTGCGACGAAGCGACGGTCAGCCGCATGCGCCCGGAGAAGTTCGAGCAGTTCGCCCAGATCCTTGCAGTCCTTGGCCTCAAGGTCGTGCCCAGCGAGATGCGCTGCTTTAACGAGCGCGACATCGAGATGTTCATCCACGGTTCGAAGCGCTGGATGGAGCACGTCCAGGGCTTGGACCAGCTTGAGGAGGGTTGAGCCATGGCCGCTCTCCCGTACATGCAGCTCTACGTTGCCGACTACCTGGCAGACACCATGCACCTCACCACCGAGGAGCATGGCGCTTATCTGTTGCTGATCTTCAACTACTGGCAGACAGGGAAGGCCATACCAGTGTCCCGCTTGGCCCGGATTGCAAGGCTTTCGGACGAGCGTTGGACGGTCGTTGAACGGTCGTTGAACGAGTTTTTCAACGAGCGTTCAGGAGAGTGGGTGCACGCACGGATTGAGCGAGATTTGGACGCTGTTCGCGATGCTCAAAACCAGCGAAGCGCAGCCGGAAAAGCCTCAGCTGCAGCGCGAAAGGCAGCCGCAAAGCCGCAGAAACAAAGGGCTCGCAACGCCCGTTCAACGCCCGTTGAAATTCCGTTGAACGAGAACCCAACGATAAGAGATACAGATACAGATACAGATACAGAAGAAACAACACACATAACGCGCGTGGCCGAAGTCGCTCGAATCGACGATCTCACCGCACGACCTCGTTTCGCCATGTCCGACGCCTGGGAACCTGAATCCCAATCCTTCACCGCCGTCCTGGCACGCAACGGCATGGCCAACCAATCGTTCCACGCCGACCAACTTCTTGAATTCCGCTCGTACTGGATCAGCCGCCCTGGTGACCACAAGACCCAGGCCCAGTGGGAGCACGCACTCGCGCAGCAACTGAAACGCCAATCCCGATACCAGCAAACCGCAGGGGCCAGCAGCCATGAAACCAGTGGACGAACTTCTCGTAGCAGCACGCGCAACGCTCACGACATCCTCACAGACCCCACCTGGTGAGGCTGTACCCGAGAACGTGACGCCGATGGAGCAGGGTCTGCGTGACGCAGTGCGCCGGATCTTCACCACGCTCAAGATCACGTTCCCTGCCTGGTACGAGAAGCACTACGGGGAAATGCGGGCAGAGCAACTGGCTCGCCGCGTATGGCGCGAGACGATCATCGAGCTGAACGACGCAGCCGTGGACCGTGGACTGCATCGCATGGTCAAGGAATGCAAGTTCCCACCATCGCCAAGCGACTTTCTGGAGCTTTGCCAGCGCGTCGACGACATGCCATCGGTGCAAGACGCTTGGTGGGAGGCCATCAGCGGCAAGTACAGCCACGAGGCCGTCAAGGTTGCAGCCGAGGCAACCGGAACGTTCGACCTGCGTACCGCTACCGGCAAAGAGAAAGCCCTGTACCAGCGCTTCGAACGCAACTACGCCATCGTCCAGCGCCGCGCCCAGAACGCCCAGCCTCTCGACGGCAAGATCGTCCAGGGCATCGAGCACGACAGCGGCATGAAGGCCCAGCTGGCTCGATCCCACCAGGAAGCACGCGACCTGGTCGCGGCCCAGAACATCCCAACTGACCCCAAGGCCGCGCGCGCACTGCTGCTGGCCAAGCTCGGTATTCGGAGGCCGGCATGAACTACGAACCCCAAGTGCGTTCGCCACGCGGCGTAGACCCACAGGTCCGCTACCAGAGTGGGCGCTGTGACGTTTGCGGAAGGTCCCGCACTCACTTCAACCACGACAAGTGTTCGAAGGCGCGCCAGGCAGCAGGGTTCCAGTACTGGAAGGAGCCCGAGGGCGACCGCAAGGTTCAGTGCGTGCGTTGCCACGGCTCATTCCGCATCGACTCGATGATGGGCAACACCTGTCGCGGCTGCCATATCCTGGTGCTGAAGCAAGTCATTGGCGGAGGTGAAGCATGAGCGTCGAAATGACCCTGTCCTTCGTCCGTGCCGCCGTGCAGAGGGCGGAGCACCATGGCAACACCAACGTCGAACTCAACGTCAAGGACATGCTCGAGCTGCTGCCGCTGATCGAATCTGGTCTGCACAAGCAGCGTGCTGACCGCCAGATGAAACGGGCCGGCTGGACAAGCCCAGCAGGCATGCGCGCCATGCTCGGTGCCAAGAAGGGCAAGCGTGGCGTGCGCATGCTTCGGTTCAAGACGGAGGAATGCAACATGGAGCTCTTCTTCTGCGACAGCTTGCGGGAAAAGATCGCGGAGTCGGAAGCCCTGATTGCAGCCAAGGAAGCGGCGAAGGAGGTGGCCAATGTCTGAGCTCAAGCCAGTTCAGTTCCTGGTCCCGGGCGAGCCCGTGGGGAAGGGCAGGCCACGTATTGGTCGCGTTGGCGGCCATGCCCGCATGTTCACCCCGCAGAAGACTGCCAGCTACGAAGGGCTCATCGCCTTGGCAGGTACCGAAGCCATGGCCGGCCGCACGCTGCTGGAGGGCGCCGTGATGGTCGAGATGCGCATCGTCCTGGCCATACCTCAATCCATGTCGAATAAGCGGAGGGCCATGGCCATTGCCGGCGAGCTGTTCCCGACCAAGAAGCCCGACATGGACAACGTCATCAAGGCGATCTACGACGGCCTCAACGGCGTGGTCTGGAAAGACGACGTTCAGGTCGTCGACGCGTTCGTGCGCAAGCGCTACGGCGAAGTTCCGGGCGTGCACGTGCGCATTGTGCCGCTGGAGGCAGCAGCTTGACCCGCAACACAACGATCTACGCGGAACTACGCAAGGGGGCAGTATGAGGCTCAAATCGGCGCGCGAAATGTGGCACGACGCGTTCTACACGCCCTGGGACAGCGTCATGCACCACGGCCTGGAGGGGGCAAAGCTAGCCAAGCGCGGGTACGTGGCGAACGAAACCCGGCCCGAGCGCTGGGAGAACACGGGTAAGTGTGCCCACATGGCGCTGGCTGGGCGGGTGCAGCACGCCATTTCCAGCTTGCACCCTCGGTACCAGGTGTTCGGGCACCACCTGTACGCCCCGGTGATCAGCACCGAGGTGTCGAACAACTGGGAAGAGTCGGCGGTGGAGCTGCTGGCCAGCCACGTGCACCTGGCCTTGAAAGAGCGCGGGGAGAAGCGCACCTGCCTGCTGTACAGCCGCGAGTACTGGGTTGCCCGCGGCGTCCTGGTCCGGTACCGGCACATGGTTCAGGGTGGCATGGGCGCCAATCCTGACCCGATGGCCGACCCGTGGGTCTTCCGGGGCTGGCTGGCCGATAACCACGCGCTTGAGCTGGACAGCCGCAACTGGGCCAGGCAATGGGGCTGGCTGGTGCAGCTGATGTTCGATCAGGCCGGGATCATCGATGGCGTGTGCTTGCGCCCAATCGGGCGCGTGCTGAGCGAGGAGCGGGAGGCTGCGTAGAAGCTTTCCGCTCTCTCCACAGCCATGTAGTATCGTTTCGCCACTTCGGCATGACTCAAGGAATGACTCGATGAGCGAACAAATCCAGCAGGCCCCTGTAGAAAAAATCAACAACGATTGGATGTTGAGGGTGCTTGCTCAAACGGCCGGAATGCCAATTATCCTGACAACTGCTGCCGGTCTGATTGCCGGTGAGATTCTTGGCGAGGCAGAATATCTGGACCTGCTGCAGAACGCAGTGGCAGATGGCTGGGGTGGGCCAGCCGAATCCATGCGCACAATGTTCGCACCTGCCATCGAACACATTGAGCGCTTGCCTAAGGATCATATCCACTTGCGAAACGCGAAGCTGTATACCTCGACGGGCGTACTTGAAGTTGGGGTCAATGGCTTATGGCGTGGTCGGTTGGAACAGGTCATTGGGCATTCGATCGGGCGTGTGACTGTTCACACTTCTTGACAGAAATGTGCGGGTTTCGGCATGATTTCCCCACTGTGACAAGCAGCACCCAAACCAAAGAAACCCGCCATTGAGCGGGTTTTTTGTTGCCTGCAAACAATCAACTGACCCCGCCATCGAGCGGGGTTTCGCGTTTCTGGAGGCCCCATGAAAGCCCCAGTCAGGAGCAACCCTATGTCGAAACAGGAAGGCATCGTAGAAGCAGTCGGCGCCTCTGTGGCGAACAAGGGCATGCTCGTTGGTGCCAGTACCGGCTTTGTCGGCTGGCTTTCCCAGGTGAACTGGGTTGGCTTCGCCGGTGTGGCCATCGCCTTGATCGGCTTCCTGGTCAATACGTACTTCCAGATCCGCAAGGACCGGCGCGAGGCCCGCGAGAGCGAAGCCCGAATCCAGGCCCTGCGCGAGCAGTGCCAGCGGTGAGCGTGCGCAGCCGCGTGGCGGTGACCCTGCTGACCATGAGCCTGGCCGGCTTCGGCGCCTGGAAGGCCAGCGAGGGATACACACCCGTCGCAGTCATCCCCACCAAGGGCGACGTTCCCACCATCGGCCACGGCTCCACCAGGTGGGAAGACGGCACGCCGGTGAAGATGGGCGACACGATCACGCGCCAGCGCGCCGAGGTGCTGGCTCGCAACCTGAACAGCCAGGCCGAGAAGCAATTCGCCGCCAGCCTGCCGGGCGTGAAGCTCCACTATGACGAGTTCGACCTGTACATGGACTTCGTCGGCCAGTACGGCATGGGCAACTGGCGTCCGTCCTCGATGCGCCGCGACCTGCTGGCCGGCAACTACGTCCAGGCCTGCCATGACCTGCTCAAGTACAAGTACGCCGCCGGCTATGACTGCTCGACCCCGGGCAACAAACGCTGCTGGGGCGTCTGGCAGCGCCAGCTGGAGCGCCACGCCAAGTGCATGGAGGCCCAGCGATGAACTATCTGATCGCGGCCCTGGTGGCCTGCGGCGTGATCATCTACGCCGGCTGGCAGAAGATCGAGGCCCAGTCCGTGGTGCTGGACCAGGCCGCCAAGCAAATCAGCACGCTGGAAGCCGCGGCCGAGTCCCGCCGCAACACCATCCGGCTGCTGGCTGACCTCGACACCCAGCACACCCAGGAGCGCGAACGTGCGAACCAGACCAATGCCAGCCTTCGTGCTGATGTCGCTGCTGGCCAGCGCCGGTTGTCAGTCCTCGCCACCAGCTGCTGCGCAGGATCTGGCGCCGCCGCCGGCGTGGGTCATGCAGAAGCGCGAGCCGAACTTGACCCAGCGGCTGCTGAACGAATTGTCGCCATCGCCAACGACGGTGACGACGCCATCCGCCAACTGACAGCCCTGCAGGACTGGGTCAGCAAGGCCTGCCCCATCGCGCAGTAAGGATTTCCCATGGCCATGACCGTGAAGCGCCACCGGTTCGTGGCTGAGTACCTGGTGGACCTGAATGCCACCCAGGCAGCGATAAGGGCCGGATACGCCAAGAAAGGGGCCAAGGACCAGGCCTACCAGCTCATGCAGATGCCCGAGGTGGCTCAGGCGATTGAGAAGGCCATGGGCGAGCGCAGCAAGCGCCTCAAGGTCGATGCCGACTACGTGCTGCAACGGCTCGTAGAGATCGACCAGCTGGACCTGCTGGACATCCTGGATGACGACCTGTCCCTCAAGCCGCTCAAGCAGTGGCCCAAGGCCTGGCGCCAGTACCTGGTGGGCTTCGACCTCGCCGAGATGTTCGAAGGCCAGGGCAAGGACCGGGACATGGTCGGCATCCTCAAGAAGATCAAGTGGCCCGACAAGGTCCGCAACCTTGAGCTGCTGGGCAAGCACGTGAACGTGAACGCCTTCAAGGAGCAGGTCGAGGTCAACGTGACCGGCCTGGCAGACCGGATGGCCAAGGCAAAGGCGCGGGTCCGTGAACGCAGCGGAAGAGGCTGACTACGAGCAGCAGCTCGTTGAGGAC